>Ga0070729_10000901_pt1 | contig 53423 bp, 50 predicted proteins | sample tdDd472_FD_66725 | JGI IMG/M metagenome (GOLD analysis project Ga0070729, IMG submission 66725) | Marine sediment microbial communities from the Atlantic coast under amendment with organic carbon and nitrate - tdDd47.2 | ecosystem: Environmental > Aquatic > Marine > Coastal > Sediment | place... | reverse complement strand
CCCGCGAGCAGCGTCGCATCCGCCGTCGCATCGAGCTCGGCACCGGGCGCTGATCCCGACGTTTCGGGGTCGCGACGCAACATCCGCGTCGCCGTGACGACCCGGGGTCCGAGAGCAGGTACCATCGCCTCTTGCACCGCCGGTGCACGGGTGGTACCTGAATATCTGTTCAGACCCCTGCACAGGACGAGACGATGGCGAAGGATGACCGCACGAAGGCGCTCGAGCTGACGATCAAGAGCGTCGAGAAGCAGTTTGGCAAAGGCGCGATCATGCGCCTCGGCAAGGATGATCCGATCTTCAAGGGGGTCGACGTCGTCCCGTCCGGCTCGATCAGTCTCGATGCGGCGCTCGGCATCGGCGGATACCCCAAGGGCCGGGTCATCGAGATCTACGGCCCCGAGTCGTCGGGCAAGACGACGCTGACGCTGCACGCGGTCGCCGAGTGCCAGCGCAAGGGCGGCGTCGCGGCGTTCATCGACGCCGAGCACGCCCTCGACGTGAACTACGCGCGGTCCCTCGGGGTGAACATCGAGGAGCTGCTCGTCAGCCAGCCGGACACCGGCGAGCAGGCGCTCGAGATCGCCGACATGCTCGTGCGGTCGAACGCGATCGACCTCATCGTCATCGATTCGGTCGCCGCCCTCACCCCGCGGGCCGAGCTCGAGGGTGAGATGGGCGACTCGCACGTCGGTCTGCAGGCCCGCCTGATGAGCCAGGCGCTGCGCAAGCTGACGGGCACCCTGTCGAAGTCGAACTGCTGCCTCTTCTTCATCAACCAGATCCGTCTGAAGATCGGCGTCATGTTCGGCAGCCCCGAGACGACGAGCGGCGGCAACGCGCTGAAGTTCTACGCCTCGATGCGCCTCGACATCCGCCGGATCGGCGCCCTCAAGCAGGGCCAGAGCATCGTCGGCAACCGGACGCGCGTGAAGGTGGTGAAGAACAAGCTGGCCCCGCCGTTCCGCGAGGCCGAGTTCGACATCATGTACGGCACCGGCATCTCGATGGAGGGCGACCTCGTCGATCTCGGCGTCGACATTGGCGTCGTCGACAAGTCGGGCAGCTGGTACTCGTACGACGGCGAGCGCCTCGGACAGGGCCGCGAGAACGCGAAGGCGACCCTCGCGGAGCACCGGGAGCTGCGGGATCGCATCGAGGCACAGGTCCGCGAGCACTTCGGCCTCAACCGCGACGCCGCCGAAGCCGAAGACGCCGAAGCGTGAGCCACCGCACGCGCGCTGCGTGCCGTTTGTCGTCGTCGGCGCGCGCGTGATACCCTTCGGGGAGTCTGCGCCGGCGACGTGCGCGTGCTTCCGGCACGCCCCGGTGCTCAGTAGCAGGGTGCGTGCATGTCGATCGATCTGAACAATGTCCTGCAGGTCGCCATCAAGGGCGGCGCCAGCGACATTCACCTCAAGGCGGGTCTGCCGCCGATGTTCCGGGTCAACGGCGCGCTGCTGCCGCTGAAGGACGCCAAGCGTCTGACCCCCGAGGACATCGCGCGTACGGCGGTCGGGATGATGACCCCGTACCAGCAGCAGATCTTCAAGGAGCGACTCGACTGCGACTTCGCGTATGGCCTGCCCGGCGTCGGGCGGTTCCGCGTGAACGTGTTCCAGCAGCGGTCCGCCGTCGGCATGGTCCTGCGCGTCATCCCCTACAAGGTGAAGACGATCGAGCAGCTCATGCTGCCCGACGGCGTGAAGAAGCTCGCCGAGGTCCACCGCGGCCTCGTGCTCGTCACCGGCACGACCGGCTCGGGCAAGTCGACGACGCTCGCCGCGATCATCGACCACATCAACTCCAGCCGATCGGCCCACGTCATCACCGTCGAGGACCCGATCGAGTTCCTGATGCGCGACAAGCGCTCGGTCATCAACCAGCGCGAGGTCGGCAGCGACTGCCTGACCTTTGCGAGCGCCCTGCGCGGCGCCCTGCGCCAGGACCCCGACGTCATCCTCGTCGGCGAAATGCGCGACGCAGAGACGATCGAGATCGCCATGACGGCGGCCGAGACCGGCCACCTCGTGCTCTCGACCCTGCACACCACCGACGCGACGGAGACGATCACTCGAATCGTCACGTCGTTCGAGCCCCACATGCAGGAGCAGGTCCGCCTGCAGCTGTCCGGCATGCTGAAGGGCGTCATCTCGCAGCGCCTCGTCCCCACGACCGACGGCAAGGGCCGTGTGCCCGCCGTCGAGGTCATGATCGCCTCGGCGCGCATCCGTGAGCTCATCATGGACGCCCAGCGGTTCCGCGAGATCCGCGAAGCGATCTCGCAGGGCGGCGATACCTACGGGATGCAGACCTTCGACCAGTCGCTGATGTGGTTGCTCAACAAGGGTATGATCACCTACGAAGAAGCGCTGCTGCAGGCGACGAACCCGGACGACTTCGCGTTGAAGGTGTCGGGCATCGAGTCTGGCGACGCAGGCGCATGGAACCCCAACGCCGACGGGGGCCGATCCGGAACCGACGCGAGCTTCGATTTCGATGACTTCTGAACTCCGACCGTTCCGTCTGGTCGCCTGCGCCCTCGCCGCGCTCGCGTGGCTCGTCCCCGCTTCGGCCTTCGCCGAGGCGCGGGTGGCCGTGGCCGCGTTCTCCGGCGACAGCAGCGGGTTCGCCGACTACCTCGCGAGCGAGCTGGCGCGCCGTACCGGGCGCGACGTCCGCACGGTGACCTGGACGGTCGGCGCGCTCGACGCGCTCGGCTGCCCCGGGGCCCGCGTCGCGAGCGCCCCCGGCTGCCTGCCCCGGCTGGCCGGTGCCGAGCGGGTCGACGTGCTGCTCGAGGGCGAGGTCGAGGGCGGGTCGAACCCGACGGCGCTCCGCGTCTCGCTCTACGACGCGGGCAGCTCGATGCTCGTCCGTGAAGTGCTCGTCCCCCTGCCCGGCTCGCTCCTCGAGGAGCCACTCCTGAGCGACGCCATCCAGGCCCTCGACGGCGGCATCACCCGCGTCGAAGAGCGCAGCGCGGCGAGCGCGGACGCATCGACGTCCGCCGCCGACCGGATCCGCGTCAGCCTGCAGCCCGGCGCCACCCGCCGCGCCTTCGAGCTCTCGCAGGGCGACGAGACGATCACCTTCGACGCGCCCTACTACGGCGGGATCACGCTCAGCATCGAAGCATATCCGGTCGCGATCTTCGCGCGGGACTCGGTCGCCGCGGGACTCGGGCTCGTCCTCGAGACGTCGAAGCACGACGTGAGCACGGTCACGGACATCTCCACGGCGTCCGGCGATCGGTCGCTCACCGTGCCCACGCGGCACGACGAGAGCTACTACGGGCTGCGTTTCGAATGGGCGGCGTCCCCGAAGGTCCTGCTGGTGCCGACCTTCGGGTGGCGCATCGTCGAGTACGCGCTCGGCAACAACCCGCTCTACTCGAACTCGTTCTACCAGAGCCCCGAGATCGGCATCGGTGCGTGGTGGACCCCGTCGCAGCTGCGGGTCGGTGGCGCGTTTGCGCTCCGGCCCGCCGTCTCGCTCGGCAGCACCGTCGAACCGTGGGGCGAAGAGGCCTCGTCGTTCGGCATGTCCTTCGAAGCCGACGTCACCTGGCGATTTGACTTCGGTCTTTTCGTCGGCGGCGGCCTCGAGTGGGCCCGCTACACCACCGCCTATTCGTCGCCTTCGCAGCCCTCTGCGGACGCGACGGACTCGCTTCAGTCTTTTGTGCTGACTGCTGGGTACGCGTATTGATCGTGGACCCGTTTGTTCGCCCGCGTCCCGGCCCGTCATCGTGAGTTCTTCGGCCGACAATTCCTCCAAGGTCACCGCCATTCGCGCCCGGCTGGAGAAGTTCTCCACGGTGGACGCGTTCGTGGAGGGGTACAACCAGTACTTCTTCCGCGGTGGCATGCTCCTGCCGACGCGCCAGTCGCGGGAAGTCGGGACGCCGGTGTCGCTACAGCTCGAGATCGGTGACGGCACGACCGTCGTTCGTGCCGATGGCGAGGTGCAGCAGGTCCGGACCAACGAGTCCGGCCGCGCCGTGGGCATGGTGATCCGCTTCAAGCGGGTCGATGCGGCGACCCGGGACTTGATGGCCCGGATCCTCCGCGAGCGCCACGAACGCCGCACGGGCTCGCACTCCGTCGTCACCGAGACGCCGCAGGCGCCCGCAGCGGGTGCGCAGTCTCGACCGGCGCCCTTTGCGCCGCCGAAGCCGGCGTCGTCGCGGCTCGCCGACGAAGACATCAACGCCATCGAGAACGCGCTCGACTCCACCTTCGACTCGATCTTCGGCTCGACCGGCAGCTTCGGCGCGGTGGGGGCCGACGACGACGATGCGTCGGACTCGCCGTTCGGCGCCCCCGCCGCGTCCGACGACGATGCGCTGCCCTTCCCGTCGCGCGCCGAGGCGACCGACGACGGCCCGTCGACCCTGACCGGCGTCGAAGGCGACGAAGAGACGCTCCACGGCGTTCGCAACGTCCTGGGCGGCGAGAACGCAATGGATCTGCGGCGCGAACTCGCCGCATCGGTCGCTGCGCCCACGGCCGCGTCGGACTCGTACCCGGCGACCGACGACGGCCCCGCCCCGACGGACGAAGCTCCCGCAGACGACGTCGTGGCGCCCGCAGTGCCGGACGCGCCTGCCGAACCCTCCCCGCCCGCCGCTGCGGCACCGGACGAGGGTGACGAGGACGACGGCATGGGCCTCGACATCGACATCGACATCGAGTCGGACGACGAGGACGAAGCCGATGCCCCGGCCGCCGCTGCTCCGGCGGCTCCTGCGACGCCTGCAGCCGGGCCCGTCCCGCGCTCGACGGTGTTCGGGATGCGCGCGTTCGCGTCCATCGAAGGCAAGGGCGCGCCTGCGGCGGCGAAGGCCGACGACGCGTCGGACGATTCCGACGACGGCGAACCGGCGTCTGCGCGGGACGTGCTCTCGTCCCTTCTCGACGACGCCGAAGAGGCTGCCCCCGATCGCGACCTCGCGCCGGCGTCGGCCAGTCAGCCGCTCACGCGGCTCGCGCTGCAGCGCAAGTCGAAGGCAGAGCTCGACGCCGAGCGCCGCGCAGCACTGCGCGCGCTCAACCCGGCGAACGACACGACGACCGACGAGACCGACGGCGACGACGACGACGACGAGGTCATCGAGGCCGGCGAGGTCCTCGACGACGACGCGTCCCCCGCCGTCCCGACCGACAGCCCCTTCGCGGGCCTCGAGGCGGACGACGACGACGACCTCGTCGAAGACGCGCTGACGCTGTCCGAGGACGACGACTTCGGTGCCGCGGACGCCCCGACCGGTCCGCCGGCCCTGCCCGGCTCGACGGCGACGGACGACGAGGACGATGCTGCGACCTCGCTCGACTTCGACTTCGACGGACCGGACGCCGACGACGAAGACGAAGGCGAGAAGCCGGCCGACGAGGGCGGCCTGAAGGACCTGCTGCACGGCATCGCCGCGGCGGACGACGACGGCCCGCCGGTCATGGACCCGGCGGACGCCCTGCGTCGCCTCGAGTCGCAGACCGGCGACTCCGCCACGGACGGGTCGTCCGACGGTGACGACGCGCTGGACGCGCTGCTCGCCCAGCCCGGCGAGGCCCGCCCCGTGGTGCCGCCGAGCGTGCAGCTCACGAAGGCGCCCGAGAAGAAGGGCATCTTCCAGCGCTTCTTCGCCTGGCTCGCTCGCCTCTTCGGCGGCAAGTGATCGACGGGGGGCGCGCCGCGCTCCCCGCATCGACATGCAACGTGCCCGCGCAGCATCCACGGATGCCGGCGCGGGCACGGGCGCGTTCGTGCCCGGGATGCGGATGCCGGGCGGCCTGATGGGCCACCGGCGCGTCGGTCAGCCGGTCGTGACCGCCTTCCCGATATCGGTGCGGTGCTGCATGCCGGGCCACGACACGTCCGCCACGGCCTCGTACGCGCGTCGGACGGCGGCGGCGGGGGTGTCCGCCCACGCGGTCACGCCGAGGACACGCCCCCCCGCAACGCGAACCGTCCCGTCGTCGTCGAGGCGGGTCCCAGCGTGAAAGACGCGGGTGTCGGCACGCTCGGCGGCGGCGGCGAGGCCTTCGATCGCCGGCCCCTTCACCGCGGACTTCGGGTAGCCCTCCGCCGCGAGCACGACGACCGCGGACGCCCGCTGACCGGGCAGCGTCACGCCGTTCATGTCGCCGCGTGCGCAGGCTTCGAGTGCCGGCACCAGGTCCCCGTCGAGCGCGGTCATGAGCGCCTGCGTCTCGGGGTCGCCGAGCCGGGCGTTGAACTCGAGCACCATGGGCCCGCGCTCGGTGAGCATGAGCCCGGCGTAGAGGAACCCGCGGAAGGGGATGCCGCGGCGACGCAGCTCGGCGAGGGTCGGGACGACCACGTCGCGCTCGATCTGCGCAGCGAGGGCGTCGTCGACGAAGGGCGCCGGTGAGTACGCGCCCATGCCGCCGGTGTTCGGCCCCTCGTCGCCGTCGAGCAGGCGCTTGTGATCCTGCGACGTCGGCAGCGCGGCGAAGTTCTCGCCGTCGGTGAGCACGATGTAGCTCGTCTCCGGGCCGTGCAGCCGCTCTTCGAGCACGACGGACGCGCTCGCGTCGCCGAACGTCCGCTCGGCGAGCATCTCGACGGCCGCGGCGCGCGCGGTGGCGACGTCGTCACAGACGATCACGCCCTTGCCCGCCGCGAGGCCGTCGGCCTTCACGACGAGGGCCTGCCCGTCGAAGGCGTCACAGAACGCGTGGACCTCGTCGGCGGTCGTCACCCGGGCGTAGCGGGCGGTGGGCACACCCGCAGCGTCCATGATCTCCTTGGCGAACGCCTTGGAGCCTTCGAGACGCGCACCCGCCGCCGGAGCCCCGACCGCCGGGATGCCGCGGGCATCGAGCGCGTCGACGAGGCCGTCGACGAGCGGCGCCTCGGGCCCCACCACGACGAGGCCGACCTCGAGCTCGGTCGCCGCCGCGACGAGGCCGTCGACGTCGGTCGCCGACACGGCGAGGTTGCGCACTCCAGCCTCGCGGGCCGTCCCCGCGTTGCCGGGCGCGACGAGGACCTCGTCGACGTGTTCGCTGGACGCGATCTTCCACGCCAGCGCGTGTTCGCGGCCACCGCCGCCTACCACGAGAACCTTCATCGGTGCCTCCTCGGCGCCCGCAGCGCGGGATCAGTGACGGAAGTGACGGTGCCCGGTGAAGACCATCGCGATGCCGTGCTCGTTGCACGCCGCGATGACCTCGGGGTCGCGGCGCGAGCCGCCGGGCTGCACGATGGCGCGGATGCCGGCCGCAGCAGCGGCGTCCACCCCGTCGCGGAAGGGGAAGAACGCGTCGCTGGCGAGCACGGCGCCCTCGAGCGGGCCGGTCGCCTTGCGCACGGCGAGGTGCACCGCGTCGACACGCGACATCTGGCCGGCGCCGACACCGACGGTCCGCTCGGCCGTGCCGAGGACGATCGCGTTCGACTTCACGTGCTTGCAGACGCGCCACATGAACCGCAGCGCGACGGCTTCGGCGTCCGTGGGCGCGCGCTCGGTGGCGACGTCCCAGGTCTCGTCGATGCGATCGATCGTCGGGTCGGCGTCCTGCACCAGCGTGCCGAAGAGCGTCGGGCGCACCGCCCGCGCGGGGGCGAGGCGGTCGACGTCCAGCGTCACCACCCGCAGGTTCTTCTTCGCCGCCAGCAGCTCGCGTGCGGCGCCGGTGAACGCCGGAGCCGCCACGATCTCGAGAAAGAGCCCCGTCAGCCCCTCGGCGACGTCGGCGTCCACCTCGCGGTTGAGCGCGACGATGCCGCCGAACGCCGACACCGGGTCGCCGGCGAGCGCGCGGTCCCACGCGGTCTTCAGCGACGCGTCGTCGCGGCCGACACCGCACGGGTTGGTGTGCTTCACGACGACGCAGGCCGGTTCGTCGAACTCGAGCACCGCCCCGACCGCGCCATCGAGGTCGACGAGGTTGTTGTACGACAGCGCCTTGCCCTGCAGCACCTCGGCGCCGTTGAGCGCGGGGGTGCCGTCGGCGGTGTAGAGGGACGCCCGCTGGTGCGGGTTCTCGCCGTACCGCAGGTCGTCGACCTTCAGCAGCGGCGCGTGGATCTCAGCGGGCAACACGGCGTCTTCACCACACTGCGTCGCCATCCAGGTCGCGATGGCGGCGTCGTACGACGCGGTGTGACGGAACGCCTCGAGCGCGAGCGCGCGGCGGGTCTCGAGGGACGTCGCGCCGTCAGCTTCGAGCTCCGTCGCGACGCGATCGTACGCGTCAGGGGACACGACGACCGTCACGGCAGAGAAGTTCTTGGCCGCGGCGCGCACCATGGCGGGCCCGCCGATGTCGATGTTCTCGACCGCGTCGTTCGGCGTCACACCCTCGCGCGCGATCGTCTCGCGGAAGGGGTAGAGGTTCACGACGACCACGTCGATCGGCACGATGCCGTTGTCGGCGGCCTCGGCGTGGTGCGTGTCCATCGCGCGGTTGAACAGGATGCCGCCGTGCACCCGGGGGTGCAGCGTCTTCACGCGCCCGTCGAAGACCTCGGGGTGCTCGGTCACGTCGCTGACATAGGTCACCGGCACGCCGCCCTCGCGGAGCACGCGGAACGTGCCTCCGGTGGACACGAGCTCGAAGCCGAGCGCGGCGAGTCGACGTGCGAACGGGACGAGGTCGCGCTTGTCGGAGACGGACAGGAGCGCGCGGCGTGCGGGAGCAGTCATCGGGCCAACCGGGGCAGCGTGGCGGGTCGTCGAGCCGCTTCGTACGCGTGGCCCCGGGACCCGTCAACCGTGCCCGATTCGGGTCACTCTTCGGACGGCGTGCCGTCCAGTTCGTCGTACTCGAGCTGCAGCTTCTCGAGCCCGTGCACCTCGACCTGACGGATGCGTTCGCGGGTCAGGTTCAGAATGGCGCCCACCTCTTCGAGCGTGATGCCGCCACGGTCGGCGACGTCCAGCGCGCAGGTCTCGGCCATCTCCCAGACCTCGAGGTCGGGGAAGTTGAGCTTGATGGACCCGGTCGCCGGATTCACGTCGAGGTAGAGGTGAAACTTGCAGCTCACCCACGGGCACGGACGCGTCCGCGTCGCGCAATCCTCACGGTGGCGCGGACGCAGATGGTCGAGCGAGGACACGACCTCGTTGGCCTCGGCGATCTCTTCGCGAGACAGTCGCCGGCTCGACAGGGTCTTGGACCGACGCAGGCCCTTTCGGCCCTTACGACGGGCGACGCCCGACGGCGTGATGCCCTTCTTGCTGTCGGCCATTCGGCTCCTTCAACGGCGGCGCCGGGCAGGGCACTGCCCGCGGTCGTAAGAGGTTGGTACCGGAGCGCAGATCGCCTTGTCAACCCGCACCGCGGGGGCATCGCGCTGGTCGAGGTCCGCGATCACGCGTCCTCGGGCGTGGCACCGGCCGGCCCGATCGAGCCGTCGGATGCGTAGTTCGGTTTACGGTCGAAGTGATGGTGCGCTTCGATCGTCCGCACCGTGCCACTACGGGCCCGCATGACGAGCGAATGGGTCATCGCACCGTGCCGCGTGAACCGCACGCCGCGCAGCATGTCGCCGGTGGTCACGCCGGTGGCGGCGAACACGATCTCGCCATGGGCGAGCTCGTCGATCGTCAGCACGCGGTCGATGTCGCCGTCCATCATCTGCCGTGCACGCTCGCGCTCGCGCTCGTTGCGGAACACGAGCTGCCCCTGCATGTCGCCGCCGATGCACTGCAGCGCGGCGGCGGCGAGCACCCCCTCGGGCGCACCGCCGATGCCGAGCAGCAGGTCGATGCCCGTCTCGTCGCTGCACGTGGCGATCGCGGCGTGTACGTCGCCGTCCTGGATCAGCTTGATGCGCGCGCCGGTCTGGCGCACCTCCGAGATGATCTGCTCGTGGCGGGACCGATCGAGGATGACGAGCGTCAGGTCCTCGATGGACACGTCGCGGGCCTCGGCGAGCCGGCGCAGGTTCTCGGTGGGCGACTCGCGGATGTCGACGATGCCACGCCCCGCCGGCCCGCACGCGAGCTTGTCCATGTAGATGTCCGGCGCGTGCAGGAACCCACCGGCCGGCGCCGCTGCGATCACCGCGAGCGCCCCGGGCCGCCCGTACGCGCACAGCCCTGTGCCCTCGAGCGGGTCGAGCGCGATGTCGAGCTGCGGGTTGTGGGGCTGCATGCGCCCCACCCGCTCGCCGATGAAGAGCATCGGCGCCTCGTCGCGCTCGCCCTCACCGATGACGATCCGGCCGTCGATCTCGAGCGACGCGAACGCCGTCCGCATCGCCGTCACCGCCTGCTCGTCGCTGAGGTGCTTGTCGCCGCGTCCCATCGTCCGCGCCGCCGCGATGGCGGCCGCCTCGGTGACGCGCACGAACTCCAGCGCCAGATTGCGATCCATGCGTCTCCTCGCCTGTCGCGTGCCGAGCACGCCCCGCCCGAGGCTAGCACGGTCGCCGCGGACGTGGCTACCGGACCGCGGAGCGGCGATTGACATCGTCGGCCCGTGAGGGTCCAACAGGGGAGCATCGAAACCTGCCCCACGCCCCGGCCCGCGCCGATGGACGCTACGACCTTCGGACCGTTCACGCTCCTCAAGAAGATCGCCGAAGGCGGCATGGCCGTCACCTGGCTCGCCCGGGTGTCGACCGACGAGCCCGGCCGAGAGTTCGTGCTCAAGCGGATCCTGCCCAACCTCGCCGACGACCCCGAGCTGCGCGCGCTCTTCGTCGAAGAAGCCCGCACCGCGACCCTGCTCGACCACGAGCACGTCGTGAACACCTGGGACCTCGGCGACGTCGACGGCGAGTACTGGCTCGCCATGGAGTACATCTGGGGCGTCGACCTGCAGCGCGTCGTCGAACGCGGCCAGGCGGTCGGCCGGTTCATCCCGCTGCGCTTCGTCGTCGACCTGATCGCGCGTGCGGCGCGGGGCCTGTACCACGCCCACAACCTGCACGACGCCGAGGCGCGGCCCATCGGGCTCGTGCACCGCGACATCTCGCCGCCGAACCTGATGGTCGGCTTCGACGGTCGCCTGAAGGTCGTCGACTTCGGCATCGCCCGGGCCGAGAGCCACTGGATGAACGTCCGGGCGGGCCAGCTCAAGGGCAAGTTCTCGTACATGTCCCCCGAGCAGGTGCAGGGCCTCGAGGTCGACGCCCGGTCCGACATCTTCTCGCTCGGCGTGATCCTCTACGAGCTGACGACGCGGCGCCGTCTCTTCCGCGAAGAGAGCGACGTCCTGACGATCAAGGCGGTGTCCGAGGCGCGCGTCGAGGCGCCGCACCGGGTCCGCGCCGACTACCCGCCGCGGCTCGGCGAGATCGTGATGAAGGCGCTGTCGCGGGACCCGGACGACCGGTACACCGACGCGGGCGCCTTCGCCGAGGCCCTCGAAGGGTTCCTCGCCGAGACGCGACAGAACGTCGACCCTGCGCAGGTCGCCGGCTGGATGCGCGACATCTTCCCCGACGCGATCGAAGAGATCGAAGCCGCCGTCGCCCCCGGGTACACCGGACCCACCGGCGCGCCGAACCTGCCGAAGCCCCCGGCGCCCGAGCCCGAGCCGGTCGTCGCCCCGCCCCCGCCGACGCCCGCCGGCGACGAGCTGGGCTCGGTGGTGTCGCCCCTGCAGGACCTCTACGGCGACGACGACTTCGAGGTGCCGAAGCGTGGCGCCAACCCGATCCTGTGGGTGATCGGCGTGCTGGTCCTCGCCGCCCTCGCCGCCGCCGGATACCACGTCGCGAAGAACGGCATCGGCACCGGCGTCGTCGACAGCATGGACGCAGGCCCGTCCCGCGACGACTTCGACGCCGAGCCCCTGCCCCCGCCGGACCCGCCGGCGGTCGTGACGTACCGCATCACGTCGACGCCGGCCGGTGCCAACGTCGTGGTGAATGGCGTCGCCATGCGCGACACCACGCCGACCGACGTCGACCTCGTGCAGGACGCCGTGAACTCCGTGTCGGTGCACCAGACGGGCCACGCCCCGGTGTACGAGACGGTGACTGTCGGCACGTCCGGCGGTGCGCTCGACCTGTCGCTCGTCGCCTTCGAGCAGCCCGAGGACTGGGAGCCGCCGGAGCCGGAAGAGGACGCCGACCCCGAAGACGTCATCACCGAGTGGACCGTGCCGCAGGGGCGCATCCGCGTCGAAGCGACCAGCCCCGGCGGGCCCGTCGAGGACGCCCAGGTGCTGCTCAATGGCGTGACCGTCGACGGCACCACCCCGGTCGAGTTCGACGTCGACGCCGACGTGCTGCATCACATCACCGTCCGCGCCGCCGGGCACCGCGACGCCGTCACGTGGGTGCGTGCCCGCGTGTGGGACGACGCGGCGGACACCCGCCACGTGCGCCTCGAGATGCCGTCCGACGAGTCCGAGGCCGTGATCACCACCCTGCGCGTCACCACCACGCCGTCTGACGCGACGGTGATGCTGGACGGCGAAGACCAGGGGCGGGTGAACCAGATGCAGCTGCGCGTGCCCGGCCACTACGTCCTCGAAGTCGAGGCGCCGGATCACGAGCGCTACGTGCGCGCCTTCGACGCCGGCATCGGCACCTTCGAGGTCAACGCGCTGCTCGACGCCATCGAGACCGGACCGTCGGTGCTGAACCTGACCGTCGAGCCCGAGGGGACGCAGATCTTCCTGGGATCGACGCGCCACGGCTCGGCCGGTGCGCGGCAGGTGGGCACGACCGTGGTCGAGGCCCGCGAGACCGACGCCGGACCGTACGAGCTGACGCTCTTCTACGACGGCGAAGAGGGGCGGCAGCGCGGTGAGATGGCGCTCGAACTCGAGCCGAACACCGTCCACACGATCGAAGCCCACCTCGAAGACGGCGCGATCGTGATCGACAGCCACGAGACGGCGCCGATCGAAGACGAGTGACCCGGGCGGAATCCGAGAGGATCGATCCCCGTTTCGAATCGTTTGAGCGGCTCGCGAGTCTGTGGCACTGCGGACCGGTGCCACGGGCCCTCGCCCGTGTCGCACCGCTGGACACCGCGCCACGCCGTGCGCATCGCACACATATCGATTTTTGACCGGGTGTTCTCGGCTCTCCAGAATGGCAGGGCCTGTACCCACGGGGACCTTCCATGACGCGCCACTGCATCGCCCTCACTCTCGCCGCGCTCGCGCTCACCGCGTGTTCGGACCGGGCGTCCGAGGTTCGCGCCGACGAGCTGGCGGCTGCGATCCAGCAGCAGCAGCTCGAGCACTTCACGCGCACCTTCGCCCTCGAGGCGCCGACTCGCGCGATCCGGTACGCCGAGGCCGAAGCCCACACCCCGACGCTGCGCGACCTGATCGAGCAGGGGCGCCTCGACTTCGAGGACGATCCCGAGCTGCGTGAGCTCCTGACGCTGCTCTACGCGGAGCGGGACTACGAGCCCGTGTTCGTGCGTGGCGCCCGCCCGACGGCGGACGGCCGCGCCGTGTCGAACGCCCTGCTCGAGGCCTGGTCGCACGGGCTCGATCCGGCGAGCTACCACGCCGACGATCTCGTCCATCACCTCGACGTGCTCGACGCCGCCGGCGACATCGCTGCGCTGCAGGATCAGCTCGTGCTGAGCGACGACGACCAGGACACCCTGCTCGCGTGGATGCAGAGCCATGCGGCGCTCGACGAGACCCTGCCCGCGGGCGAAGCGGTGTTTCGCGTGCTGCGTGACCCCGGGGCCGAGAACCCGCTGCCCGGGTTCGCCGAAGCCACCCACGGGCTCATCGCCACCCTCGAGCGGGTCGCCGCGTCCGGTCCCGAGCTCGAGCTTCGGCTTGCCAGCGGGTACCTTCGCTACGCCCGCGATCAGCGATACGGCAACCCCTGGACGATGGGCCGCGAGGCTGCCGCTGAGCACGGCCTCGATCCCGCGGAGTCCGTCGACGAGGAGCTCGTCGGTGAGCTGACCCGCGCCCGATTGGGTGAAGCGTTCCGCGACGCGGCGGACGACGGCTTCGCCGAAGCCCTCGCCGACCTGCACCCCGTGGGTGAGCAGTACGAGCGCCTGATGGCGGGCGTGCAGGAGTACCGCGGCTACGTCCTCGCCGGCGGCTGGCCCGAGATCGAGACCAGCCGCGAGCTCGAGATTGGCGACCGCAGTGACCACGTCGTGACGCTCCGTCGCCGCCTCGCCGCCGAAGGGTACCTGGACGGCGACACCGAGAACCGCGAGTTCGACAGCACGCTGCGTGCGGCGATGCGCGACTACCAGCGCACACACCAGCTGCGCGAGACCGGGACGCTGTCCGACGAGACGCTGAGCTCGCTGAACGTGCCGGCCGAGCGCCGCCTCGCCCAGATCATGGTGTCGATGGACCGGTGGCGTGAGGCGCGGTCGGTCATCGACCACGGCGGCGAGTACATCGCGGTCAACGTGTCGGACTTCCACTCCGAGCTGTGGGACGAGAACGAGGTCGTCTACCGCTGGCGCATCATCACCGGCCGGCCGCGGATCACGCACGATGACAACGGCGTCGAGCAGGTCCGCGGACGCACCCCGATGTTCAGCGACACGATGCTCTACATCGTGTTCAACCCGTACTGGAACGTGCCCCAGTCGATCCGCCGCGAGGAGTACGATCACCTGATCGAAGAAGACCCCAAGTGGCTGGCCCGAAACGACTTCGAGCTCGTGCCGGACGACCACGGCGGCGACTGGCTTCGCCAGCGGCCCGGTCCGAACAACGCCCTCGGGGTCGTGAAGTTCCTCTTCCCCAATGAGCACGACGTGTACATGCACGACACGCCGCGCCGAGACCTGTTCAGCCACCCGATCCGCGCGTTCAGCCACGGCTGCGTCCGGATTCAGGACCCGCTCGAGTTCGCGCGCCTGCTGCTGATGCGCGACCGTGGCTTCAGCGAGCGCGGGGTCGACGACTTCATCGAGCAGAAGTACGAGACCGGCCAGGAGGAGTGGGTCACCCTTCGGACACCCATCCCGGTGCACATCGAGTACTACGTGGTGCGCGGCGACGACGACGGTCGCATGAACTTCCTCGCCGACATCTACCGCTACGACCGCCCGCTGGTTGCAGCGATGGAGGAGCGCATCCTCGAGGCGTTCGGCCCCGCGGGCGACGACACCGCCGGCGAGACCGAGACTCTCTGACGCTGGCGTGACGCCTGCGCGCACTCGGGCGCGCGAGGGTCGACTCGGCGTCTACTCTCCGGAGCCCTCGGCGCCCTCGGTCGGCGCAACGTCGTCAGCGTCGTCGGCGTCAGCGACGTCGGCGTTCATGGACTCCGTCCAGACGTGTTCGACCGCGAACGCCACGGCGCCGCTGACCAGCGTGTCGTCGATGCCGTCGAGGCCCCACTCGGCGTCGATGACGAGGACGGTGAGCGCCGGCGTCGACCACCGGGTCGCGCGAACGCCGTGTTCGCGATCGCCGGCCGTCGCGACGAGGCGGCCGTCGGCGTCGGCGAGGGTCCACGTCCGGTCCCCGTCCCGCGAGTTGCCTTCCGGCGAGCCGGGCACGGTGACCACACGGTCCGCGCCGAGCACGCTGCAGCCGAGGTCGTCGCAGTCGACGCCCCACGCGTCGTCGCCGAACGCGACGTCCGCGCCGTCGGCGTCGAGGGTGACCGTGCCGACCACCGCGCCGTCCCGGGCGACGACGTCGAACCCACTCGGCGACACGCGCACCCGGCCGATCTGCACGGCGGCGGCGTCGTACACCCGCACGGCGTCGAGTCCGAGGCGGTAGCGCGCGAGCCGCTCGTCGCCGGACGTGACGTCGACAGCGACGCCGCCTCGCGAGGGGTCGAGCCCGGGCCCGTGGGCCTCGACCCGAAACGGCGGCATCGGCGGACTCGCCGAGCGGGCGATCTCGGTGCACCCGGTCCCGAGGACGGCGAACGACACCGCGAGAGCGGCGAACGAGCGCGTCATCGGAAGGGGATGTCGAGGTTGCGGCGGATCTGGTCGAGGATGCCGTTGACGAACCGGGGGGTCGGGTCGTCGCCGTACCGCCGCGCCAGATTCACCAGCCCGTTGATCGTCGCCCGCGGGCGAGGCTCTTCGGGCACGACGAGCTCGGCCACGCCCATGCGCAGCAGGGTGCGGTCGATGACCGGCATCCGCTCGATGCGCCACCGGGGCGACGCCTTGCGGATGTGCTCGTCGATCTCGGCCTGGTTCGCTTCGACCGCGACCACCGTCTCGAGGACGCCGACCCGCGCTTCGTCGAATGTGTCCGGCGACGGCAGCAGGTCCTCGAACCGCTCCACGCGAAACCACTCGGACGCCTCGAGAGGACCCGGCGCCGGCGGATCCGCGACGACGTACGACGCGAACCGGTCGAGCATCTCGGCCGCCGGCGTGTCGGCGACGTCCGCGGCGACGAGGGTCCACAGGGCCCACTCGCGCCGCTGGTTTTCGGTGCGACGACTCACGATCCGAGCGCCTTGTACAGGTTCGCCATCTCGATCGCCGCCATGGCCGCCTCGTGGCCCTTGTTGCCCGCCTTGGTGCCGGCGCGCTCGATGGCCTGCTCGATCGTGTCGGTGGTGATCACGCCGAAGCTGATCGGCACACCCGACTGCATGCTGGCGTTCGCGATGCCCTTGGTGGCCTCGGACGCGATGTAGTCGAAGTGCGGCGTCGCGCCACGAATGAGCGTGCCGAGGCAGATCACGGCGTCGTAGCGCCCCGTCCGGGCCGCACGATCCGCCGCCATGGGCAGCTCGAACGAGCCGGGGACGTAGATCACGTCGATCGAGTCGACGTCGCCGTCGTGGCGTTTGATCGCGTCGAGGGAGCCCTCGAGCAGGCGATCGGTGATGAAGTGGTTCCACCGACTGGCGACGATGGCGAACCGGAGGTCGCGAGCGACCAGATGTCCTTCGATGACGCGGGGCATGGGGCCTCGGGATCAGCGCGTGGCGCGGTGCCACGCGGGCACGGGAATGTCGACGTACTCCGCCACTTCGAGCCCGTAGGCGTCAAGACCGACGAGGCGGCGCTTGCTGGACGAGAGCACCTGCATCGTATGCACGCCGCAGTCCCGCAGGATCTGCGCACCGATGCCGAAATCGCGGAAGGATGGCGGCGGACGATTCACGTCACGGTCGCTCGGCCCGCCGGTGCGGGCATCGAGGGCGGCGCGTTGTTCGTCGGACAGCACGTACTTGCGCACGACATCGAGACGGCTCGCCTCGGGCTTGTGCAGGTACACGAAGACGCCGACGCCGCGCTCGGCGATGTAGTCGAGCGCGCCGTGGAGCTGCCAGCCACAGCCGGCATCCAGCCCCTGGAACACGTCGCCGACGGTCGCCTGGTGCTGCACGCGGACGGGCACCGGCCCCTCGTGATTCTCGATGTCGCCGAGCACGAGCACGAGGTGCTCTGCGCCTTCGACGATGTCGCGGTACACCCGCAGGCGGAACCCTTCGTGCCACCGGTTCGGGTACGGCGTGTCGACGAGCCGCTCGACGAGAGCGTCGCGCTGCAGGCGGTACTCGATGAGGTCGGCGATCGAGACGATCAGCAGGTCGTGCTCTTCGGCGAACGCCTCGAGGTCGTCCATCCGGGCCATCGTGCCGTCATCGTTCAGGATCTCGCAGATGACCGCCGCCGGCTTGAGCCCGGCGAGGCGCGCGAGGTCGACCGAACCCTCGGTCTGCCCGGTGCGCACGAGGACGCCGCCCGGACGCGCGCGAAGGGGGAAGATGTGCCCCGGGCGCACGAGCATGTCCGGCGTGGTCGCGTCGTCGACGGCCACGCGGCAGGTCAGCGCGCGGTCCGCCGCCGAGATGCCGGTCGTCACGCCGTCCCGCGCTTCGATCGAGACGGTGAACGCCGTCTGAAACTGGGCGGAGTTCTCCTGCACCATCAGCGGGATGGCGAGCTCTTCGAGGCGCTCGTGGGTCAACGACAGGCAGATCAGCCCGCGGCCGTACTTCGCCATGAAGTTGATGTCCTCGGGGGTGATGGTCTCCGCGGCGACGACGAGGTCGCCCTCGTTCTCGCGGTCCTCGTCGTCGACGAGGATGACCACTTCGCCGCGGCGCATCGCCTCGAGGGCATCTGCAATGGGGGCCAGGGGCATCCGAACCTCAGGGGTTGTCGAGGTAGCCATACTCGCGCAGCAGGTCCGACAGCCCACGGGACCGATCGGTCCCGCCGGTCGCGCGGAGCACCATCTGCTGCACGTACTTTCCGATGATGTCGGTCTCGATGTTCACGCGCCGACCGGCGCCGCCGCTGACCAGGTGGGTCTCGTCGGCGGTGAAGCGGACGATCGTCAGGCGACAGCCGTTCGGCGTGAGCGCGTTCACGGTCAGCGAGACGCCGTCGATCGTGATCGATCCCTTCTCGACGAGCTGGTCCCGCAGCGGCTTCGGCATCGACACCTGCAGGTGCCACGCGTCGCCGTCGGGCTCGATCGAGTCGAGAGTGCCGACCCCGTCGACGTGGCCCTGCACGATGTGCCCGCCGAGGCGGTCACCGACGGCAAGCGCACGTTCGAGGTGCACGTTCGACCCCGTCCGCAGATCGCCGAGGGCGGTGCGCGACAGGGTCTCGGTGGACGCGTCGGCTGCGAACGAGTCGTTCGTGAACCGCGTCACCGTCAGACAGACCCCGTTCACGGCGATGCTCTCGCCGAGGACGAAGTCCGACGTGTCGAGTCCGGTCGCGATGTCGAGACGGGCGTCGCGACCGCGGTGTTCGATGCGGCGAACCCGCCCGATGTCGGCGATGAGACCGGTGAACATGCGCGTCCGGGGGACCTGCGGTGGGCCGCAGCGCGGCGTCGGGGCAGGGGTAGGCGGGCGGTCGGGCGTCCGCAAGGATCTTTCAGTCGGCGACGTCGCCCAACGTCACGTCGAGCAGGACGTCGTCGCCGATCTGCGTCGCTTCGATGCGTCGTGCTCGGATCGCTTCGGCGACGGTGTCGGCGCCGACCCCGCCCACCGACGGTACGGCGTCGCGTCCGCCGATGATCACCGGCGCCACGAAGAGCAGCATGCGGTCGACCAGCCCCTGCTCGAGCAGCCCCGCGGCGAGCTCGCCCCCGCCTTCGACGAGCAGACGCTGGTGCCCGCGCTCGGCCATCGCCCGCAGGACGCCGGCGAGATCGAGGTGGGTGCCGACGGCGTCGACCGCGACAACCTGCACGCCCCGGGACTCCAGCACGGCGCGCCGCTCGGCGTCGGCGCGGGGCCCGGTGACGATCGTCGTGGCGGCGACCGAGGTGTCGAGCACCGCGGCGCTGTCCGGTACGGCGAGGGTCGGGTCGAGCACCCAGCGGTGCGGCGACGGCGCGTCCGGGTGGTCGTCGAGGCGCGTGTTCAGGCGCGGATCGTCCAGCAACAGGGTGCGTGTACCGACGAGGATCGCGTCGCTGTCCGCGCGCTCCAGGTGCACCCGCCGGCGGGACGCTGCGCCGCTGATCCAGCGGCTGTCCCCGGTGCGGGTGGCGATGCGCCCGTCGAGCGACTGGGCGAGCTTCACGGTGACCCGCGGGCGACCGAGGGTCATCCGGGTCACGAAGTCGGCGTTCAGCGCGCGGCTCTCGGCCTCGAGCACGCCGACGGTCGTCTGCACCCCGTGGTCGCGCAGCCGCGCGAGCCCCTGCCCGCTGACCCGCGGGTTCGGGTCGATCATGCCGGCGACGACGCGAGCGACCCCCGCGTCGAGCAGCGCGTCCGTGCAGGGCGGCGTGCGCCCGTGGTGGCTGCAGGGCTCGAGGTTCACGTACGCCGTCGCGCCCTTCGCACGATCGCCGGCGTCTCGAAGCGCGTTCACCTCGGCGTGTGGCTCACCCGCACGGACGTGATGCCCGACGCCGACGATCTCGCCGTCGCGGACGAGCACGCAACCGACCATCGGGTTCGGCCGAGCGGTCCACCGTCCGCGCGCCGCCTCGTCGAGGGCCCGCTGCATGTACCGGACGTCATCACTCTCGGTCGTCATGCGGCCTCCGGCGGCTCGTCGCTGTCGGTGGGGGCGCCGTCGAGGCTCTCTCGACGCACGCGTGCGGCCTCGGCCAGGAACTCGTTGATCGTGTCGAACGAGTGATAGACGGACGCGAAGCGCAGGTAGGCCACGTCATCGAGCTGGCGAAGCTCGGCGATGAGCAGCTCACCGACGGCGCTCGCTGCGACCTCACGGTCGCCGAGCGCGGCGAGCTCACGCTCGATCCGATCGACGACCTGGTTGAGCGCGTCGGTGCTCACCGAGCGCTTCTGGCAGGCGACCCGCAGGGCGCGCATCGGCTTGCCGCGGTCCCAGGGCTCGCGGCGACCGTCGCGCTTGATGATCAGCGGCAGGCTGAGCTCCACGCGCTCGTAGGTCGTGAACCGCGCGCCACAGTCGAGGCACTCACGGCGTCGGCGGATCGCATGACCGTCGCGGCCGACTCGGCTGTCGACGACGCGGTCTTCGATGTGTCCGCAGCGAGGGCAACGCATGCGGCGTCCTCGGGGGGCGAGGAGCCCCGAACGTCAGGCGTCGGGCTCGATGGCGGAGACGCGGCGCGCGTGGCGGCCGTCGTCGCCGGGGGTGAAGGACGTCTGCGCAAAGACGCGCACACACTCCTTCATCATCTCGTTGCCCAGCACGCGAGCGCCGACGACGAGGATGTTCGCGTCGTTGTGCTCGCGGGCCATGCGGGCGGTGTAGCCGTTGTGGCAGAGCGCGGCGCGGGCGCCGGGCACCCGGTTGGCCGCGATGGACATGCCGATGCCGCTGCCGCAGATCAGCACACCCCACGCTGCGCCCTCGCTGGCGACTACGTCGCGGGCCAGGCGGTGGGCCTGCCCCGGGTAGTCGATCGAGGTCGTGTCGTGCGGCCCGAGATCCCGCACCTCGTAGCCGAGGGTCGCCAGGAAGGCACCCAGCTCGGCCTTCTCACGCACGCCGGCGTGATCCGAGGTGATCAGAACGGTGGTCGGCACCGTCATGGCGAGCTCAGCGGGCGACGATCGAGAGGACCTGACGCCCCTTGTACGTACCGCAGCTGAGGCACACGCGGTGCGGCAGCTTGCGGGCGCCGCAGTGCTCGCACCACGACACGTTCTTCGGGGTGATGCGATCGTGCTGCGACCGACGCTGGCGGGTGCGGGCCTTGCTCTTCTTCTGCTTCGGGACGGCCATGATGCCTCTCCTTCGGATGCGCCGGAGGCGCAGGGGTCACTCGGATGCGTCGTCGGCGTCCTCGGCGGACGACGCGAGCTTCTGCTTCAACGCGGCGAGGGGGGCCCACCGGGGGTCCAGCCGCTCGCCCTCGTCGGGCTCCGCCTGCGAGTGCGCGGTCAGATAGCCGTCTGCCTCGCAGGCGTCAACCTCACAATGGGGGATCGGGTCGAGCTCGAGCAGGACCAGCTCGCGCATCAGCGCGCCCAGGTCGATCTCGTCGCTATCGAAGAAGCTGACGTCGAGATCGTCGGTGGTCAGCTCGAACTCCTCGTCCGGCGACGTCTGCTCGTCGAGCATCTTGTCGTGGGGCATCAGCGTCCACGTCACGTCCAGGTCCAGGTCCTCGGACCGCTCCGCCAGACACCGCGCACACGTGTACCCGTACGGGCCCGCCAGCGAGCCGCGCACGAGGATGATGTCGTCGAGGCGCTGCAGCGACAGGTCGGCGTGCAGCGGTTCGCCCTGCCCCCGATACAGCCCGTCGACCTCACGGAACCACGTGTGCGCCTCGTCGGCGTTCACATCGAAGGCGACCGGATTCGGCCCTTCGCGCAGTTCTTTGAGATCGATCTTCACCGCGGGCTCCGTGCGGCAGCGGGGCGCGGCAGCGTGCACGGGCGGGCGCCCGGTGTCAATCATGAACACCCGAAAAGTCGGGCCGTTGGCGCCGCTCGACGACCGTCGCGCGGCGCGTCAGGGGCTCGTCGTCGCATCCGCGCCGTCGGGGTCGAACGTGACGGTCAGCTGCACGTCCGACGCCGCTGCGCCGTCCCCCGGCAGGTCGAGCCCGTCGATCGCGGTCATCACGCACCGGGTCAGGTCCGGGCTGTCGACCGCGTCGATCAGCACCTCGGCGTCTGCGCTGTGGCCGGCGTCGTCGATGCGGAACCCGAGGGTCATCGCTCCCTGCAGCCGCGCGTTTGCCGCGAGGTGCCGCACGTAGCAGTCCGACAAGTGGGCCTCGAGATAGAGCTGCACCAGCGGCGCGATCTCGCCGGCGACGCCGTCCTCGCTCGACACCCGCACCCGCGCGACCTCGGCCACCGGTTCGGCGACGTCCACCGTGCCGCACGGCTCGACGCCGTAGCGCACCCGCCCGGCGTCGAAGCGATCCGTCGTGGCGCGGGCACGCACCCGGTCCGTCAGCGGCTCCACGATCTCGGCGGACACGAGGCGCGCGGCGATCGTCACGCTCCCGTCGTCGCCCTCGAGGCACCAGGACGCGTCGGGATCCGCAGCGGTGGCGACCTCGAACACGACGCGCATCGAGAGCGAGCCCATCCGCCGCAGCGCGACGAGATCCTCGGCGGTCTCCTCGTCGACGGCGAACGCGACCCGGTCGGTGCCCTCGAGCCCGAGCGACCACGCGCCGCCGTGCAGCGGGATGCCGTCGGTGACATCGACCGAGAGCACACCGAGCGCTTCGTCCCACGGGTCGAACGCGAAGCTGGACGCGACCACGTCGACGACGTGCGCCTGCAGCAGCACGCGCGCCCTGGCGTGAGCGCGGTCCCGCGCAGCGACACCGTCGGCCCACGCGGCGTCCCCGTGAACCAGTACGCCGTCGACGGCCGCGCCGCTGCCTTCGAGGACCGCCTCACTGCCGGGATCCGCCACGGTCGACACCGACACGACCGGCGGCGCCGGATCCGCGAGGTCGCAGAACGACCGCACCGCGCTCGGATCGGCGAGCTCGCCCGCCGTGGCTGGCGCGGCCAACACAGCGAAGAGCACGACGAGAGGCAGAGATGCGGGACCGGGCTGCGGCATGAATTCGGGGCGGTTCGAACGAGGCACTCGGGGGGGCTCAACGCGGTGGGTCGGGGCGCCATTCCACCGTGCGGTTGCGCCGCACCTCAGATTGACGACGCCGACGCTGCGTGTCTACGGTCCCGCGGTCCCGGTCCGCGCACGACGAGGCTCATGCCCCGCGCTCTCGCCATCCTCACGCTGCTCTTCGCCGCCCTCGGCGCCGCCCCCGCGGCGGCCCAGTTCGACGGCGACGCCGCCGATCTTCGTGCGGCGCACGCGGCCTTCGTCGCGGATCGCGCGGCAGCGACGAGCGGGCTGGGCCCCGTCCCCGGCGTCGGGTTCGATGCCGAGTACGAGGGCATCGTGCCCATGGATCGGCCCGAGCTCGCCGAACGCGACGCGATGGACGACATCGACCGGGCGAGCGCGACCCTGCAGGATCCGGAGCCGATCGGGCCGCTCTCGTTCGACCCCGACGCGATCACCGATCTGCCCTTCGGCCTGACGACGGTGCACCACGCGCCGCTGCTCGACACCCTCGAGTTCTTCGCCACCGACGGCCGGCGCATGGGCACCGGCTGGTTTGCCCGCGCGGGCCGGTGGCGCGCCGCGATCAACGCGGTCGCCGACGAGCTCGGCGCGCCCCGGGATCTCGTCTGGGTCGCCGCCGTCGAGAGCGCATTCACCAACGACGCCGTGTCGCACGCCGGCGCGGTGGGGATGTGGCAGTTCATGCAGCGCACGGCGATCGGCCGCGGCATGCGCATCGACGGCGCGGTCGACGACCGCCTCGACCCGATGGTCAGCACCCGCTTCGCCATCGAGTACCTGCTCGAGAACCACGCCCGCTTTCGGTCGTGGCCTCTCGCGTTCGCCGCCTACAACGCCGGCGGCGGGCACGTCCGCGGCGAGATCCGCGAGAACAACGTCACCGACTTCTGGGTGATGGATCGGTACGACTGCATGTACTCGGACGCCCGCCGGTACGCGCTGCTGATCATCGCGCTCGCGGTCATCGATCGAAACCCGCACGTGTTCGGCTACGACGCCGTCGTGCCCGAGCCGCCGATCGCGTGGGACACCATCGGCGTCGACGGCGGGACGCGCCTGACCCTCGTGGCCGAAGCGATCGACGTACCCGTCGAGACCCTCGAAGACCTGAACCCGTCGCTGCGCCGGCCGGCCACCCCCGACGATCCCGAGACCTGGTCACTGCGGGTGCCGCCGGGCACCGGGGACGACTTCGCCGACGAGATCGCCGACGTGATCGACGACTGGGGCGGTGAGCACGAACTCGTGCCCCTGCGCTTCGGCGAGACGATCGACGAGGTCGCCGACCGGTACGGGATGTCGGCCTCTACGTTGCGCGCCATCAACGGGCTCGGACGCCGCGAGCACGCGCCCTACGGCATCGACGTCATCGTACCCACCGAGGGCCGCGGCACCCCACGCGGCGGCGACGACGATGACGACGACGACGTCGTGCTCCTGCCGGCGACCGCGTTCGCGCCCCCGGGCACCCGGCGCGTGTTCTACGAGGTGCACGACGCCGACCGGCTCGCCGACATCGCCGCGCACTTCGACGTCGACCTGTGGGAGCTCTCGGCGTGGAACGACCTCGACCCCCGCGCCGCCATCTGGTCGGGCATGACGCTCCAGGTCTTCGTCGACGCGGACCGCTCGCTCGACGACTCCATCGTGCGGCTCGACGACGAGGTCACCGCCCTGCGCATCGACTCCCCCGAGTACGAGGCGTGGCGAGAGGCCGAGGAGCGGCAGTCCCAGCGGTCTCGCCGGGTCTACACCGTGCGGTCCGGCGACACCGTGATCGGCATCGCGCGCCGGTTCGGCGTCCGACCGAGCGACATCACGCGGTGGAACGGCCTGTCGGACGACGACGCGATCATCATCGGCCAGCAGCTCGTCGTCGGGCGCTGACGCTCGCTCACGACATGCGCCGCGACCCGAGGATCGCCGCACGCACGTCGCCGGCCCTTGAGGACGGGCCGTCGCCCCGGACGTGATCCGCGGTCAGCGGTCGCGACGCAGCGAGCCGCCCAGCTGCAGGCGCGGCCCGCTCGAGCCGGAGCTCGCTCCCGAGCTGCCCGATGAACCGCTCGACGAGCCGGACGAACCGCTCGACGCCGGGCGCGACGTGGTGGCGGCGTTCGTCGTCGGCTCGTCGTCGGGCTCCGCCTCGATGATCTCGGGCTCGGGGATCGGCTCGAACCCGACCACGGCGACCGCGTTGGCCAGCGGCGACGTTGCCGCCTCGGCCTTGGCGAACGACGTGCTCGCGTCGACGTACTCCATCCCTTCGACGATCACGAAGGCGGCAGCACCACCGCCGAGGACCAGCACGGCCGCGGCGGCCGCGAGGATCGGCCCGAGGCGCGACTTCTTCTGGTTCGCCTGCTGCACGGCGAGCGCTTCGGTCGTGCTCTGCTGCGGGCGCTGGGGTTCGGTCGGCTGGGCCACCGGCGCGGGCGCCGGCTCCGGTTCGGGCTCGGGCTCCTTCCAGAGGCCCTTCTCTTTCAGCTCCTCGATCCGCATGCGCTCGAGCTCGGCGGCGCGGCGTTCGGCGGCCTGCCGGCGACGCTCCTCCTCGGCGGCGAGGCGGGCTTCGGCGTCGGCACGACGGCGGGCCTCTTCGGCCTCTCGCGCCTGGCGCTCGGCCTCCTCTTTCGCCTTGAGCTCGGCCTCGATGCGCTGGCGCTCGGCCTCCGCCTCGTTGCGCGTGTCATCGAGGATGCCTTCCAGCAGGCTGATTGCCTGGGTCTTGCGCTTCTCGGCCATCGGATGCCTCACCGGATCGAAGTCGTCTCGGGACGATACCCGAGCGCGGGACGAGGGGTCAACGCGCCCCACGCCTGTTTCAACGACGTGTCAGCCGTTTCGATCCAGGAAGTTCGATCCCGGACGGTTGCGAACGAACGCCACGACGAGCGGCAGACCGAGCAGACCGGACGCGATCAGCAGCACGAACGCGATCCACGTCATGCCCAGCACCCGCGGGGCGTCGACGTCCCAGGTCAGCGCCATCGCCAGCACGCATCCGGCAAACGCGATCGACCGGGCGAGCCGCGCCTGCGACCGGTTGTGGGCGTCGGCGAGGCGATCGATCGCCCGCACCTCGGCCTTGAACTGCAGCTCGCCGCGCTGGGCGTCCTGCATCAACTGCGTCGCGGTCATGGGCACCGCGCGCATGAACCGGCTGAGGCTGTCGAGCGTGTCGACGCCCTGCTTCACGAGGCGACGCGGGCTGTACCGGTCCTGCAGCACCTCGCGGACGAAGGGCTGCGCCTCTTCGATGAAGTTGATCTCGGGGGCCAGCGTCTTGCCGATGCCCTCGATCGTCATCAGCGCCTTGAACACCATCGTGTAGTTCGGCGGCATCTTGATGCGGTGCCGGATCGCGCCCGCGACCAGGTCACCGAAGAACGCGCCGATGTCGATCTCGGACAGCGTCTTGTCGGTGACGTGGCGCTCCATGACGTCGATCACGTCGGCTTCGAACGCCTCGTAGTCGTACCGCACCCCCGGCACCTTGATGCCGAGCTCGTAGTACACCCGCGCCACCGTCTCGTAGTCCTGCCGGCTGATGCCGATGAGGATGTCGAGGACGTGATCGCGCTGCCGCGGGGTCAGGCGCCCGACGAGCCCGAAGTCGATCAGCCCGATGTCGCCGTCCGGCGCGATGAGGATGTTCCCCGGGTGCAGGTCCCCGTGAAAGAACCCGTCGCGGAAGATCATCTGAAAGAGCAGCCGCAGCATGCGCGGCGCGACGTCGTACGGGTCGACGCCGAGCTGGTCCGGCGCGAGCGTGACCTTGACGCCACGCATCCGCTCCATCGTCAGCACGCGCGGCGAGCAGTGGCTGTCGTACACGGCCGGGATGTGCACCCGCTCGGTGGTCTCGAAGTTGATCTGAAAGCGCCCGATGTGGTGCCGCTCGGTCGAGAAATCGAGCTCCTTGCGGATCGCCTTCTCGAACTCCGTGACGATCCCGACCGGGTCCATCAGCTGCAGCTCCGGCACCATCAGCTCGGCGCGGCGCGCGAGGAACTGCAGGATGTGCAGGTCGCTGTCGATCCGCGTCGCGATGGACGGGCGCTGCACCTTCACGACGACCTCGGACCCGTCGAGCAGCGTGGCCAGATGCACCTGCGCGATCGACGCGCTGGCGAGGGGCTCGGTTTCGATCGCGCCGAAGAGATCGTCGACGTCGCCGCCGAGCTCGGACTCGATGACCGCGCGGATCTCGTCCCACGGCACCACCGGCACGTCGTCCTGCAGCGACTGCAGCTCGTCGACGACGTCCTCGGGCACGAGGTCCGGGCGGGTCGACAGGATCTGGCCGAGCTTCACGAAGGTCGGCCCGAGATCCTCGATCGACATCCGGATGCGACGCGCCGTCGAGTACGGCACGGCGTCGTCGTCCGTGTAGTCCATCAGCCCGCGGACACCGACGACCTCGTGCAGGTTCAGCCGGGTCACCATCGCGCCGAACCCGTGCTTTACGAGCACGGACACGATCTCACGCAGGCGTCCTGCGTCCTTGATCGCGGTCGTGAGTCCGCGGACCCCTCGGTACACCCCTGTGACGGTCGACATCGGTTGCGGACTCCCGACCCGGTGCGGTCGGACTCAGCCGCCGCGCCAGGTGCGCGTGATCATGCGCTCCAGGATGGACCGAAAGGCGGGGTCGGTCCAGTCGCGAGTGTTCACGTACTTCGCCACGATCGTCCCCTCGGGGTCGATCAGGTACGTCTCGGGCAGGAGCTCGGTGCCGTAGCGTCGGGCGACCTCACCGTCGACGTCGCGCAGCACGAGGATGCGCGACGGGTCGACGCCGAACTCGAGCAGAAAGGCGACGAGCTCCTGGTGCGACTCGTCCTGGGACGCCGCCACCATGCGAAACGGCCGGCCCTCCATCTGCTCGGCGAGCACCATCATCGACGGCAGCTCTTCCCGGCACGGGGGGCACCACGTCGCCCAGAAGTTCAGAAAGACCGCCTCACCCCGCAGGTCCTCGAGCGCGACGGGGTTGCCGTCGAGGTCTTCGAGCACGAACGGCGCCGCGGGCGCATCGACGAGCTGCCCATCCGTGCCGGCGAGCGAGTCCACGACGAGGCGGTCGAGGGGCTCGTCGTCGACGAGAACGACGGCGCCGACGAGGCCAGCCGCGGCGACGACGGCGAGGATCTGCTGTGCGAGAGGCAACTTCACGGTCAGAACCGGTCTCGATGCGCGCGCAGGGCGCGAAACGCAGTCTCGGCGGGATCGTCGGACGGCGTCACGAGGTCAAGGATCCCGGTCGCGGCGAGGGTCTGCCTCAGGTCGCGATCCCCGACGCGAAAGAACGGGTTCATCGCCCGCTCGGCGCCGAGAGTGTGCAGCCACGGGCCATCGGCGCGGGATCGCTTCGAGGCGGCGCCCTGCAGCGCAGCGGCTGCGGCGTTGCCCGGGTCGACGGACAGGATCCACGACGCGTTGCGCGCGGCGTAGTCGTGCCCGGGGTAGAACGTCAGCGCGTCCGGCAGGTCGGCCATCCGCTGGTGAAACGTCGTGTAGAGCTCACACGGATCGCCGCCGAATCGGCAGTGCCCGGCGCCAGCGACGAAGACCACGTCGCCGCTGATCAGGTGCTCGCCGTGGTGCAGCACCACGTGGTCGTCGGTGTGCCCGGGCAGATGATGCACGCGCCAGTCGGTGTCGCCGACCGTCACCGTATCGCCATCCGAGACCGCGTGGTCGTGCTCGATCGTGAACGTCGACCCGTGCGACGGCGCGAGGACCTCGCACCCGAGGGCGTCGACCACCGCGGCGTTGCCGCCGATGTGGTCCGGGTGGCCGTGGGTCGCGAGGATCCGCACCCGGTCGAGGCCGAGCCCCCGGACCGCCTCGACTGCCACCGGCGCGTCGATCGGATCGATCAGCAGGCCGTCACCGGCGCTCTCGATCAGGTAGAAGTAGTTGTCGCTGACGGTCGACGTCAGGATATGAACCTGCATGGCGCGCTCTCGCGTGAGGGACGCGGTCGGCGGCGCCGGGCCGTCGATCGCACGCTCGCCCCGGGTGCCCCCGAACGAACGCCTGCGAGAGATGGACCCCGAATCGCCCGCTGACAACCCCGACTCGCCCGAGGCCGGGTGGATCGACCGGTACGAGGTGGGTCCGCACCAGGACGGATGGCGCCTCGACCGCGTCCTCACCGAACGGATCAGGCGGGCGAGTCGATCACAGGTCGCGTCCATCATCCGCGGCGGGGTACGCATCGAAGACGGTCGGCGGGCGAAGCCGGCGACGCGGATGCGCCCGGGCGACGTCGTGCTCGTGCCGCGGATCGAGCGCGCCGATCCGGCGACGCCGGCGCTCGATCGCATCCGGGTCATCGACACGAGCGACGACTGGATCGTCATCGACAAGCCCGCGGGGCTGCTCGTGCACCGGACGGCGCACGAGGCGACGCGGACGGTCGAGGCCTGGCTGGCGCTGCGATGGCCGAACGAGCGCATCGAACCGGTGCACCGCCTTGACCGCGACACCTCGGGGTGCCTCGTCTGCGGGCGGGGACTCGACGCGATCCGCGCCCTGCGCGCCGCGTTCGCCGAGGGTCGCGTCGACAAGCGGTACCGCGCCCGGGTCGTGGATCCCGGGCAACGATGGGGCGTCGGCGAGACGCGCACCCTCGACACCCCGCTCGGCTTCGACGCCGAGAGCGAGGTGCGGCTGCGCATGGGCGCGGGGGATCTGCCCTGCGCGACCCACGTGACGGGCCGCGGCCGTGACGGGGGCCATGCGATCCTCGACGTCCGCATCGACGGTGGGCGGCAGCACCAGATCCGGGCCCACCTCTCGCTCTTCGGGACCCCGATCGTCGGCGACAAGCTCTACGGCATGGGCGACGCGTTCTTTCTCGCGTGGCTCGACGCCCCGGGGGATCTCGCCCTCGTCGAGCAGCTCGACACCCGCTGGCACGCGTTGACCGCTGTCGAGGTCGCGGTCGATGTGCCCGGACTGGCGAGGATCGCGGCCCGGGTCGACAAGAACGACCGGTCGATGTGAGACACGGCGCGGCGTATGGCGGGCTCGGACGGTGTCGTCGAGGGGCGTTGTCCGTGCGTGGGACTTGCACACCTCGCGAGTTCCAGAGACGGTGCAAGCGGTGTTCCCGTTCAACACATCGAGGGGTTCCATGCGTTGCTTGACCATTGCAGCGGTCGTGTCCGCGGTCGCGCTCTCTCTTGCCTGCGGCACTGAATCTGCTGACGAACCGGACCGCACGACGAACGCGGTGTCAGCGCCGAACGCGCCGGCGGCGGCTCCAGCCATGGTGCCCGAAGACGCAGTGGTCCTCGCGGATTTCGAAGTGCGCGCGGACCCGGGGTCCGGCACCCTCGAGATCGTGCGATGGTCGGAGACGGTCGACGGCCGCCGGCTCCGCACGACGGGCCAGGCGGTGTGGTGTGCGGGCATCGTGGACGTCGACGGCGTGGCGGGCTCCGGCGCGGTCGACTCGGTCGAGCTCTTCACCGTCGACGGCAGCGTTCACTCGGCGCTCTCCACGGACCTCCCGGGCATCGACGCGTGCCGCAGCGCGGCAATCGACGCCGAGAACCCGCGGTACGACGACCTCTTCGTCATCGACGGCGTGTTCTGTGCCGATGTCGGCCTCCGCAGCTTCTACACCGATACGATCGAGGACGTGCACATCACGCTGAACTACAGCGGCGCCGCGGACCACGCGCCGTACCAGCACCCGTACGGCACCGGGGCCGACCCCGACGCGCTGCGGGCCGCGCTGGCCGACGCCCCGAACGACTCCGACGGCGCACTCATTGCGTACGGAGACATTGCGTCGGGGGCGAACCGGGTCGTGCGGTGGTTCTTCAAGCACGGCAATGACAGCCCGTTCGTCTTCACCGGTCAGGTGTGGTTCACGCCCACGGAGGACTGCGACAACGGCGCGGACGACGACTGCGACGGCATCATCGACAACGCATGTCGTGCGTTCGCGGACGGCAGCGATTGCATCGAAGCCGCCGATTGCGAATCCGGAGTCTGCACGGATGACGCCTGCCAGGCGCCGACCTGCGACGACGGCGTCGAGAATGGCGACGAGACCGGCGTCGACTGCGGCGGCAGCTGCGCAGACTCGTGCCGGTACGTCCAGAACCACTGGATCCACGAGAGCGGAGCCTGCGTATCCCGGGCGGGCCGCACTCGGTGCTGGGGCACGAATCCATGGATGGCGGGTGTCGGAACCACCCCGTACGTGTTGACGGACGGGAGCAGCCCCGTCGTGTCCCACGACGTGGAGTTCGTCTCGATGTCCGGGGGCACGCGGTTCGCATGCGGGGCATCGACCGACGGCGATGTGCACTGCTGGGGCAGCGGTGGTTTCGCACCGATCATCCCCGGCGGTGCAGCAACGAACAACCAGCGGCTCGACGCCCCCGGTCGCCCGACGGTCGAGCTCGGCGGCCCGGCCCGATTCGCGGGCGCGCACACCTACCACGCGTGCGCGGTTCGTGAGGACAACGAGGTGTTCTGCTGGTCCGACAACCCGGAACGTCTCGGCAACGGACGCAACGAGGTCCACTGGGCGTCGTGGCCGGGCATCCCCCCGCGGGTCGCCCTCCCCGGCGACATCGGCGAGATCGTCCAACTCGAGATCGGGACGCAGCAGACCGGCGTCGTGACGGACGACGGTGAGATCTACGTCTGGGGCCGGAACATGGAGCGGGCCCACCCCGACCTGACGTGGTCGTACGGAGACGACGAACCCGTGACCCGCCCGTGGCCGGCACCGCTGCCCCCAGCCACGCACTGGGTCGATCTCGCGATCGAAGAGACCCACGCCTGCGCACTCGACAACGCCGGCGGGATGTACTGCCCGCGGTTGTACGGCTTCTTTGCCCTCGCCGGACCGCATCTCGGCGGCAATTTCTATCGCATCTCTGACTCGTTCGGGGCCGTCGAGTCCATTCACGACACCCGTGTGGGCGTCTGCGCGGTGCGCTCGGTCGACGGCCAGGTCCGATGCGGCGGCCCGGGATGGCCGGGGTATGCGTACCACCGTGGCACTCGGCTCGAGCAGTCTTCGGTCCTCGCTCCCGCGCCCGACTGGATCGACATCGATACCACCGGCGGATGCGCATACTACGCAGTGGGCGACGAGCTGCTCTGCTGGGCCACGATGGATCGCATCGTGGGCAATCGCCGCACCGAGGTGCTCTGGCCGACCTACGGACCTGTGGCCGCTGAGCCACGCTGGTAGCTGGAGACTGCTACGTTCCGGTTGGGCGACAGCCGACGAGACGGGGTGCGCTGGGGCCTACCAGGACCGGAAGATCGGTCACGTGAATCCGAAGCGGATTCCGGTCGATGAGATCACGGGACGATCGGTCGGGACTTGCGTCGGACGCGCAAGCCCGCCATTCTGCTGGGCGTCTACCCCCTACATCCCTTCAGGGACTTCTCATGCGTCGTCTGTCTTTCGCAGCGGCTTCGGCTGCCGTCGCCCTTCTCGGGGCCTGTGGCACGGATGCCGTCGACACCCCGACGGACTCTGCGTCCGCGGTCACCACGCCCGACACGCACACGCCGACGGGCGCAGCGGACCTCGCGGAGATGCCCGAGAACGCGATCGTCCTCGCGGACTTCGAGGTGCGCGCGGACCCGGCGTCCGGCACCCTCGAGATCATTCGGATGACCGAGACGGTCGAGGGTCGCCAGCTTCGCACCACCGGCCAGGCCGTGTGGTGCGAGGGCATCGTCGACGCCGACGGCGAAGCCGGCACGGGCGCGGACGACACCGTCGAGCTCTTCACCGTCGACGGCAGCGTGAACTCGGCGCTCTCGACGGACATCCCGGGCATCGACTCCTGCCGCAGCGCGGCGATCAACGCCGACAACCCCCGGTACGACGACCTCTTCGTCATCGATGGCGTGTTCTGCGCCGACGTCGGCATCCGCAGCTTCTACGCCGACACGATCGAGGACGTGCACATCACGCTGAACTACAGCGGCTCCGCCGAGCACGCGCCGTACCAGCACCCGTACGGCACCGGCGCCGACCCCGACGCCCTGCGTGGCGCGAGCTGGGACTCGCCGAACGACTCGGACGGCGCGCTCATCGCGTATGGCGACATCGACTCCGGGGCAAACACCGTCGTGCGCTGGTTCTTCAAGCACGGCAACGACAGCCCGTTCATCTTCACCGGTCAGGTCTGGTTCACGCCCGTCGAGGACTGCGACAACGACACGGACGACGACTGCGACGGCATCATCGACAACGCCTGCCGCGAGTTCGCCGACGGCAGCGACTGCATCGAAGCCTCGGACTGCGAGTCCGGTGTCTGCACCACCGATGTGTGCCAGGTCCCGACCTGCGACGATGAGGTCGAGAACGGCGACGAGACCGGGGTGGACTGCGGCGGCAGCTGCCCGGACAGCTGCGGTCATCCCCGCGACGCGGCGTCCGCCGGTCGATTCTTCACCGCCATGATTCGAGTCGACGGAAGGCTCATCGAGAGCACTGGGTACAGTCCATCGTTCCCCGGTGTGAACTGGCGCCAGGTCTCCGCCGGCCACGCCGGCTCAGTCTGCGCAGTGGACAACCTCGGCGCAGCCTACGTGCGTCGATCCGGCGGATCCCCGTTCCACGTGTTCTCGCCTGGTGCCGACCCGGTCGTCGAGTGCGCAGCGTTCGAACTCGGATCGATCGTGCGCCGCGAATCAGGCCGGCTCGAGGCGTCGCCCGGTGCCACTTTGCAGAGTGGTTCGGTCCTCCCGAACGACCCGGGCAACCCGTTCGTCGACATCGCGGCATCACGGTTCGGATACTGCGCCGTGCGTGCCGACAATGCCGTCCTCTGCCAGGGCCGCGAAACGGGCGGTGGCAACGGCACGTGGCTCCCGCCGTCCGGAACCGAGATCGAGCACATCGCAATCGGGCTCGACACCGCCTGCGTACTCGACGCCGATGGTCACATCATCTGCCGGTCGGCACGCGGCGTCACAGCGCCGCCGAATCCGCCCGGTGTGGACTACGTCGACATGACCGTGGCGTGGACCGTAGTCTGCGGCCTGCTTGAGGATGGAAACATCCGGTGCATCGGAGACAACGCTCCGTCCGGGCTATTCTCGGGTCGCACCCGCGCGTTCGCGACGGGCGCGTCTCTGAGCCCGCGCACCTGCGTCATTCGCTCGGACTCGGGGACGCTGGACTGCGCCGGCAGCGGCGATATCGGTCAGCCGGTCCTCGAGCCCTGACCGCTCTCGGCGTGACGATGTCGCGACGCTCCTACGACAACGCCCCGCTGGTAACTGCCAGCGGGGCGTTGCGCATTCTGCACTCGCCGCCTTCATCCGAAGATGCGCTCCTCGACGATGCGGTCGGCGATGATGTGCGTCGGGGTGTCCTCGGCCTTCGCCCGCTCGAAGATGCCCCACATCGCGTCGTAGAGCCCGGTGACCTGCTCCGTCGCGCGACCCGCGTCGTAGCCGTCGGGGCTGTACTCGATGGCGACGTTGATGAGGCCGCCAGCGTTGATGGCGTAGTCGGGGGCGTAGAGGATGCCGCGCTTGAAGAGCTCGACCCCGTGCCGGTCCTCGGCGAGCACGTTGTTTGCCGCGCCGGCGATGATCTTCGTGTTCAGCGCCGGGATCGAGTCGTCGTCGAACACCGCGCCGAGGGCGCAGGGCGCGAGCACGTCGCACTCGAGCGACAGGATGCCGCTCGTCGGCACCGCGTTGACGCCGAAGTCGTCGATGCACCGCTGCACGTTGTCGGCGTTGATGTCCGCGACGGTGATCCGCGCGCCGAGGGCGTGCAGCTCCTTCACGAGGTAGTACCCGACGTGACCGACGCCCTGCACGGCGACGTGCAGTCCGTCGAGGTCATCGCGCCCGAGCTGAAACTTCACCGCCGCCTCGATCCCGCGGCGCACGCCGAGGGCCGTGTACGGCGACGGGTCGCCGGAGCCCGCCGACGTGCCGAGCACGTGACGGGTCTGCGTCGCGACGATGTCCATGTCGGACGTCGATGTGCCGCTGTCTTCGCAGGTGATGTACGCCCCGCCGATCTGGTCGACGAACCGCCCGTACGCCTCGAAGAGCGCCGTGCGGTCGTACTCCCGATCGGCGTCCAGCATGATGACCGCCTTCGCACCACCGTGCGGCAGCCCGCTGATCGCGGCCTTGTACGACATGCCGCGCGCCAGACGCATGGCGTCGGTGATCGCAGCGTCCGACGTGGCGTAGGGGATGCAGCGGCAGCCGCCGATCCCCGGGCCCAGCCGGGTGTTGTGCACGGCGACGACGGCACGCAGGCCCGTCGCCTCGTCGGTGTGCAGGTGCAGCGCGCCGTAACGCAGGTCCTGCATGCGGTCGAAAATCTCCACGGGTAGCCTCCACGGGGCGCGGGCGAGTTCGGTCTCGCCGGTCGGGTGCACCGCGGTCCGGGGTCGGGTCCGGCGTGCAGCGGAGTGCGCACAGCGCACGACTGCCGGCCCGGCACGGGTCCGTCGTTCTGAGGCGAAACCTGGCCCCCTCGGCGAAGCGAGGCAAGCGCCGATCGTACCGCGATGCGTCATGCCGCACCGTTTGGCGCTGGCGACGCCCCCGCGGGTATGCGAAACAGAAGGTCCTGCCAACCTCCTCGGGCTCCTCGAGGCTCCCATGACCGACCCGATCCCGACCCACGAGCGCTTCTCGACCGCCACCGGCGAGACCTTCGTGCGCGTGCTCCCGATCGACCCCCTCCACGCGTGGGTGTTCTGGGAGGTCCCCCTCGGCGCGCATCGGCTACGCATCACCGCCGGCGACGAGACCCTCGTCGACACGACGATCGGCGGCGGCGAAGGCGACTGGTTCGTCGATCTGGAGCACGATGGACGCGTCGTGCGCGCCACGCTCTTCGACGGGGATCGCTCGATCGCCGAGAGCGCGTCCCTCTCGCTGCCGGCGTCACACGCCGGCTCGGCGCCCCCGCGCTTCGCGCACCTCGGGTCCGCACCGACCCGTGCGACCACGCGCCCGACGCCGGCTCACGTCCCCGTGGGCACCCGGTACCACGGCGCGTCCGAGATGCGGCGCCGCGACGAGGCGAAGCAGGCCATGGCCCTCGGGGATCAGGCCGCCCTCACCCCCGTCGCCGAGCGTACGCTGGGCGGCGCGTCGAGCCGATGGATGACCCGCACCACGCCGGGGCGCGGCGAATGAGCGGTACGTTCCAGATCGTTCTTCACGCGCACCTGCCCTTCGTTCGGCACCCCGAGAACGACGTTCACCTCGAAGAAGCCTGGCTCTTCGAGGCGATCAGCGAGACGTACCTGCCCCTGCTCGACGCGTGCGACGCCCTCGACCGCGACGCGGTGCCCGGGCGCTTCGCGATCTCGCTGTCCCAGCCGCTCATCGCGATGCTCGACGACGAGCTGCTGCGTGAGCGGTTCGAGCGGCACCTCACGGGCCTCGTCGCCCTTGCCGAGTCCGAGCGCGACCGCACGGCCGGCGATCCGGTCTTCGAACCCCTCGCGACCTGGTACCACGATCGGTTCACGCACCAGCTCGAGCGCTACCGCAACCGGTGGCGCCGCGACCTCGCGGGGGCCTTCGCCGGCTTTCACCAGACCGGGCGCATCGAGCTTTTCACCTGCGTCGGCACCCACGGGTCGCTGCCCCTGATGCTTCGCGACGCCAGCCGCCGCGCGCAGATCGTGACCGCCGCCGAGCACTTCGCCGAACGCTTCGGGTTCACCGCCCGAGGCATGTGGATGGGCGAGTGCGCGTACTGGCCGGGCGTCGACAAGATGCTCGCCGACGCCGGCGTCCGGTTCTCGTTCGTCGACGGCCACGGCATCGAGCGCGCGAGCAGCCCCCCCGTCCGAGGCCTCTTCGCGCCGATCGTCAGCGACCACGGCGTCGCATTCTTCGGCCGCGACCCGGACTCGTCGTCGCAGGTGTGGTCGTCCGAAGAGGGCTACCCCGGCGACCCGAACTACCGCGAGTTCTACCGCGACGTCGGGTTCGACCTGCCCGCGGACTACATCGCGCCATGGATTCATCCGGACGGCATCCGCGTCCACACCGGCGTGAAGTACTACCGCGTCACCGGCGAAGGCGACGACAAGAAGCCGTGGAACCCGGGGCGCGCGTTCGACGTCGCCCGCGCCCACGCTCGCCACTACGTCTGGTGTCGTGAGCAACAGCTCGCCTGGGCGTCCGAGCGCCTCGACGTCGCGCCGCACGTCACCAGCCCGTACGACGCCGAGCTCTTCGGCCACTGGTGGTTCGAGGGGCCGTGGTTCCTCGAGCACGTGCTCCGCGAAGCGGCGCAGCACCCGCACGTGTCCGCCGACACCCCCGGCGCCTACCTCGAGCGCGTACCGGTGCAGCAGATCGCCGAACCGTCGCCGTCCAGCTGGGGCGAGAACGGGTACTTCGGCGTGTGGCTGAACCCGCGCAACGCGTGGATGCACCGCGGGCTGCAGCGAGGCGAGCTCGTGCTGCAGCAGGCCGTCGACCGGTACCGCGGCACGTCGGCCCGCGCGGACCGCGCGCTGCGCCAGGCAGCCCGGGAGCTGCTGCTCGCGCAGTCGTCGGACTGGGCGTTCATCGTCACGACCGACACCGCCGTCGAGTACGCCGAACAGCGCACGCGCCAGCATCTGGCGAACCTCGACGCCATCGCCGACGGCCTCGGCGGCGACGACCCGGACGGTCTCGACGCCCTCGTCGCCGCCCTCGAAGACCGCTCGCCGATCTTCCCGAAGGTCCGGCCCGAGCTCTGGGCGTCGACGCCCTGAACCGCGCCAGGGGCGCCTGACCGGCCCTGGTCCGCCATTGCCCCGGCCCCGCCCTGCGCGGCGCCCACGGGCGCCTGCAAGCGCGCCTCACGGCCCGGCACGCCGAGGAGTCGCGTTCCCGCGTCGCATGCACGAACGAAGACGGGCCCGCTGCATGTGCTGCAGCGGGCCCGCCGTCGTCGGTGCGAAGGCGATCAGGCCTTCTCGCCCTCGTCGTCGTCGCTCGGCACGGCCTCGTGCGAGCCCGAGATGCGCGCCATGACCTCGTCGTCGAGCTCCCAGCCGCCATCGAAGGCCGAGATGTCGCCGAGCACGGGCTTCGCAGCCGGCTTGCCCTCAGCGGCAGGCTCGTCGGCAGGCGCTTCGTCCGCAGCAGGCGCCTCGGCCGCCGCTTCGTCTGCAGCAGGCTCCTCGGCCGCCGCTTCCTCTGCAGCAGGCTCCTCGGCAGGCGCTTCGTCCGCAGCAGGCTCCGCGACAGGCTCCTCGGCCGCCGCTTCGTCCGCAGCAGGCTCCTCGGCCGCCGGGGCTTCGGGCTCGGCCACGGCCACCACCGGCGCCTCGGACGCATCGGTCCCGTCGGTCGACGCCGCCGCGACACCCTCGGTTGCCGCGGTCTCGGCCACGGGAGCCGGCGCCTCGACCGGCTCGTCCATGCGATCCGGACGCGGGATGGACGCGTCCACCGCCGCCGCACGATCGAGCGCAGCCTCGAGCTGCGACTTCATGATCGTGTACGCCTTGTCCGTGTTCTCGATGCGGCGGTTCGCCTGATCGAGCTCGTTCAGCAGCCGCCCGATGCGACGACGCAGCTCGCGCAGCTCGCCCTTCGTGCGGTCCCGCTCCTTGCGGACTTCGGCCTCGTACCGCGACTTCAGGTCGCGGGTGGCTTCCTTCTTCTCGGCTTCGACGCGGCTGACGCGAGCGCGGAAGCTCGCCTCGAGCTCACGCGCGGCGTCGGCGTCGAGACCCTCGCCCGTCACCTCGGTCGGCGCGGCGTCGCTGCGGTAGGCCGACAGCTCGGCTTCGAGACCGGCGACCTTCGACTTCAGGTTCGCCGACTCGGTGAGCGCGTTCATCAGCTCTTCGCGCATGTCGTCGACGCCGGTGTAGGCCGTCGCCTTGTCTTCGAGCTCGGTGACCTGCGTCTGCAGACCGTCCCGCTCCTGCTCGGCGGCGTGCGCGCGCTGCTTCTCCTTCTTCAGGTCTCCGCGGAGCCCCTTGAGGTCCTTCTCGGCCTTCTTCGCTGCGTCCTTCAGGGAGGCGATCGTCGCCTTGAGATCCGCGCTCTCGTCGGTCTTGCTGACGGAGCTGCCGCGCGCTTCGCGGGCCTGCTCGATCAGCTTCGAGTTACGCTGCGCCGCTCCAAAGTAGAGCCACGCGAACACCACGGCGATCGCGCCGAGCAGAATCGTCAACAGTTCCATCGTCTCTCCGTACGTGACCCGTCACGAGCGGGCCTGCGGGATCCGTCGTATCGAACGTCTGGACGCGGGCGGTCGGGCGCGAGGCCGCGACTGCATCCGCATTGCCCCTCGCGGGGCGGTTCCAAAAGGCGCTTCCGGCTAGCACCGGGGCCGGGGCTTGTCAAAGGGGTACGGCGCGTTGCACGGTGCGTTCTGGCCCTGCTCGGACCCGCCTCGATGCCACCCACCGACGACAGCCTCGACACCCTGCTCGACCGCCTCACACCGACGCGCCGCGCGCGCATGCTCGAGGCGGCCGCGCAGCGCATGAAGGGGGTCACCGTGGTCCTCGAGGCGCTCTACGATCCCGGTAACCGTGGGGCGATCCAACGCAGCGCCGAGGCCAACGGGCTGCTCGACGTGCACATCGTTCGGCCGGAGGTCGCCCGCAAGAGCGCCGCGCGGGCGGTGTCCCGCGGGGCCGAGAAGTGGCTGCGGACCGCGCACTGGCCGGACGCCACGACATGCTGCGACCACCTGCGCGCGCGCGGGTTTCGGATCTATGCGGCGGACCTGACGGCGGCGCGCCCCCTGTCGGCGATCGACTTCTCGCACCCCACCGCGCTGGTCTTCGGCAACGAGCACGAGGGCATCAGTGACGCCATGCGGGATGCCTGCGATGGCGCCTTCGTGCTGCCGATGCGCGGCTTCGTGCAGTCGTACAACGTGTCGGTCGCCGCCGCGATCGCGATCCAGCATGCCCGCGGCGCCCGCGAGCGGGCGATCGGCGCGACCACCGACCTGACACCGAGCGAGCGGGATCAGCTCTTCGAGCGGTGGGTTCGCCTCGCGGATCGGTGGTCGAGGACCCCGAAGACGAAGCGCCGACCGCTTCAGGGTGGCCTGCCCGTCGCGTCGACGAAGCACCTCGCGAAGTCACGCGGTGGGGGATCCCCGAAGGCGGGATGAACGCTTGACATTCCGCAGGCTGCTCCGTAGGGTCCGCGTCCCTCCGGGCCCCCCGGAGCGATCTTTTCGCGGCCGCATCGGCCGCTCACCGCGACTCGGCGGGTCCCCACTCGGGGGCGCAGTGGCAGCAGCCCACCCGCCTGTGCGAACCAGACGACGAGGCAACCGATGTACGCAGTCATCCGCACCGGCGGCAAGCAGTATCGCGTGAGCGAGGGCGACGTCCTCGACGTGGAGCGTCTCGATGGCGAGGCCGGCACCGCGATCACCTTCGACGACGTGCTCGCCGCTGGCGAAGGCGCGGACCTCAAGGTCGGTACCCCGACCCTCGACGGCGCCTCGGTGAAGGCCGAGATCGTCAAGCAGGCCCGCGGCCGCAAGATCATCGTCTTCAAGTTCAAGCGCCGGAAGAACTACCAGCGCAAGAAGGGACACCGTCAGTACTACACCCGCGTTCGCATCACCGGCATCGACGCCTGATCGGCCGCAGCCACACCGGAGACCCCCATGGCTCACAAGAAGGGACAGGGCTCGACCCGCAACGGCCGCGACTCCGCTGGACAGCGGCGCGGCGTGAAGAAGTTCGGCGGCGAAGCCGTTCGCGCCGGCAACATCATCATTCGGCAGCTTGGCACCAAGTTCAAGCCGGGCCGGAACGTCGGTCTGGGTCGTGACTACACGATCTTCGCGCTCGTCGACGGCCACGTGTCGTTCGAGAACCGCGCCGGCGGACGCAAGTTCGTCAACGTCGACCCGATCGAGGCCGAAGCCGCCGAGTAATCGCTGGCGTTCGACCCGCGAGACGGCGATCGCTACCGCGGTCGCCGTTTCTCTTTGTGCCCCACCCCCGCGCCCCCGCCCGTATCATGCGCTTCGTCGACATCGTGACCCTCAAGTGCGACGCCGGACACGGCGGTCAGGGCTGCGTCGCGTGGCGCCGTGAGAAGTACGTCCCCCGGGGCGGCCCCTTCGGCGGCAACGGCGGGCGCGGCGGCAACGTCGGGTTCCGCGCCAGCGGCAACCTCGGCACGCTGCTCGACCTCAAGTACCGCAAGAAGATCCACGCCCGTGACGGCGGCCACGGCCAGCCCAAGCTCGCCGACGGCGCGTGGGGCGACGACGTGATCATGCCGGTCCCGATCGGCACCCTCGTCCGCGACGCCCACACCGGCGAGCTGCTCGCCGACCTGAGCGAAGACGGTGACGAGATCATCGTCGCCCGCGGCGGCAAGGGCGGGCTGGGCAACGCCCACTTCAAGACGGCGACGAACCAGGCACCGACGAAGGCGCAGCCCGGGCTGCCCGGCGAGTCGTGCACAGTTACCCTCGAGCTCAAGCTGCTCGCGGACATCGGGCTCATCGGCTACCCGAGCGTCGGCAAGTCGACGCTGATCTCGGTGATCTCGAACGCCCGCCCGAAGATCGCGGACTACCCGTTCACCACGCTCGCGCCGAACCTCGGCATCGTGCAGTGGAAGGACTACCGCTCGTTCGTCGTGGCCGACATCCCCGGGCTCATCGAGGGTGCGCACGAGGGCCGCGGGCTCGGGTTCCAGTTCCTCCGTCACGTCGAGCGGTGCCGCGCGCTCGTGCACCTCATCGAGGTCACGCCGCCGTCCGAGATCGATGACGGGCGCGACCCGATCGAAGACTACGAGCGCATCAACCACGAGCTGGCGGCGTTCTCGCCCGGGCTCGCCGCGCGGCCGCAGATCGTCGTCCTGTCGAAGCGCGACCTGCCCTTCGTCGTCGAGCGCGAAGCCGAGTTGCGGGCGCACTTCGACGCCCTCGGCGTCCCGTTCTTCACGATCTCGTCCGCGACCCGCGAGGGGCTCGATACCCTCAAGGACGCAATGATCACCCTCGTCGACGACACCCCGGCACCGGACGCGTCTCTGTTCACGGCGCCCGAGACGGTCGAGGCCCCCGCGGACGACGAGACCGAGGCGCCGGCCCCGGTATGGGACGCCGACGCGGGCACGTGGGTCGTCGAAGACTGACGGCTCGGCACGTGCCATCGACACGACACGGGCCCGGGACCCGAGCGGCGCCGGCTCAGTCGACGTCGCCCGCGTCGGCCTTCTGCGTGTTGCCCTTCTCGGACCGGCGACGCTCTCGCGCGGCGGCACGCTCGCGGGCCTCGCGCTCCTGCTCGGCGACCTCGCGCAGGGCGTTGCGCCGGCCGAGGTACAGGCCGATGAACAAGCCGACGAGCAGAATCGCCGGCACGTAGAACACGTGATTCGCGGTCATGACCGGGCCGACGTCTCGAGGTCCTCGAGCCGGTCGTCCAGCTCACCCATGCGACGGCGCAGCTGGTCGAGCTCGTCGCCGACCGCACGCTGCCGCCGCACGAGGACGATGACGTAGGTCATCAGCAGACCCGCGGCGACGCCGTACGCGGCGAGCATCAGCAGTCCACCCGGGACCTCGTCGCCCGCGCGGGTACCGGACGCCGCCTGGAATCCGGACTCGGACAGCGACTCGCCTTCGGACGCGCCGTACGCGGCGTCGGTGGACCCTTCGGCGTCCTGCGCGAGGACCGGTGCCGCAAAGAGCAGCCCGAGTGCGAGCAGCAGAGCCGCCATCGATCGACGCAGATTCATCATCCCGAAGCTCCCGCGAGGGTGAGGCGCTCGGCGTCCTCGACCCGGTCTTCTCGCTGCTGCAGCGCACGCCACGTCGTCTCGAGGTCCTCTTCGGCGAACCCGACACGGACCCGCAGCCACATCAGGGTGGCGAAGAGCAACGAGACCGCGACGAATCCCGCCATGAGCGCGACCTGCATCTCGTCCGTGATCCCCCCGCCCTCACCGCGCAGCACCTGCGGGTGGTTGCCGCGCCACCGCTGAACCGCCACGCGGACGAGCGGGATGTCGGCGACCCCGAGGATCGCGAGCACGGCGCCAATCCGGCGGGTGAGCTCGGTGCGCCCGCCGAAGCTGCGAACGACGAGGTAGGCGCAGAAAATGAGAAAGAGCACGAGCGTCAACATCAGGCGGGGCTCGCCCGTCCAGAACGACCCCCACGCCTTGCGCGCCCACAGCGGACCGGACGTCAGCACGATGAGGCAGAAGAGCACGCCCGCCTCGGCGCCGGCGCGGCCGATCACGTCACCGCGTACGTCGCCGGTGACGAGGTACCAGCACGACCCGATGCAGGCGATCAGGAACCCGAGGTACGCCGCGATCGCCGACGGCACGTGGAAGTAGAAGATCTTCTGCACGATGCCCATCGAGCGCTCGGTCGGCGCGTAGCCGAACACGAGCCCCAGGGCGACGATCACGGCGACGCCGGCCAGTCCAGCGAGGACCGGCAGGGCATCGAACCCACGTTGCTTCGACAGCAGCTTCATCACGTCCTGTCGTCGGTGCGGCGCCGGACCCTGGCACAGATCCCCGTGCCGTCCAACCTCGCAGGGGTCAGCGCATCGCCCCGACAGTGGGGACCGTTCGTGCGCTTGTCGACCGCGGACTCACGCCTCGCCATGGTCTACCGCCTGCCGAAAGAGCCAGGACGCGAGCACGAGGTAGAGCGCGTCCATCGCGACCATGAGGCCGAGCCAGCTCTCGGCGCCGCCCTCGGCGACGGTTGCAGCGTGCGTGGCGCGCACACCGGCAACGAAGAGCGGGATCGCCAGGGGGAAGAGCACCAGCGGCAACAACACCTCGCGGAGCTTCACCGACGCCAGCGACGCCGACAGCACCGTGCCGAGGGCGCAGTACCCGAGGGTCCCGAGGAGCAACGCGGTCGCCATCGCGCCGGGGGCGAACACTTCGACGCGGAAGGTCGTGACGACCATCGGCACGAGCACGACCTCGAGGGCCGCCAGCAGCAGCACGTTCACGGTGAGCTTGCCGACGAAGAGGGCGTCGACGGCGCCGGGCACGAGCAGGAGCCCGTCGAGGACCCGCGACTCCTTCTCGCGCTGGAAGGTCCGCGTGAACACCAGCGTGCCGACGAACGCGAGCGACACCCAGAGCACACCGGGCGCGGCGCCTCGGGCGATGGCGGCGGTCTCGAACCCGCTGAACACGAAGAGGGTGACGAGCACGACCGAGAACAGTCCCGCGGTCCACAGGACCTCGCGGGTGCGCAGCTCGAGCAGCAGGTCCTTGCCCACGACGACTGCGATCTGTCGAAGTTGCTCGCCCATTCCAATTCGCCGGTTCAGCCCGCGCCGCGCGGGTCGCACGAGCCTGGTCGCCGTCGCATCGGCGCGCAAGCCGGGATGCGCCCGTTCAGGCGCGGGTGCAGCATCCCACGGACATTCGCGCGCCAACTACGATTGCGCGCGCACGCCGACCGCTTCGTCGTAGAGGGCGCCGATCGAGCCTGTCGCGGGGGCATCGGCCCGCACGCGCCCGCGGTCCAGCACGACGACCCGATCGAACACGCCGTCTGGCGCCTCGAACCGGTGGGTGACGACGATCGCGATGCGGCCCTGCTCGCGCAGCCACCGCAGCAGCGACCACAGGAAGCCCTGCCCGCCCCGGTCGAGCCCGGTCAACGGCTCGTCGAAGAGCACGACGTCGGGCTCGGCGAGCAGCGCGCGGGCGATCGACAGCCGCTGGCGCATGCCGCGCGAATACGTGCCCACCGGGCGATCAGCGGCCGCGGTGAGGCCCACGTGCGCGAGCCACGCATCGACCCGGTCGCCGTCGACGCCGTACATCCTCGCTACGAAGCGAAGGTTCTCGCGTCCGGTCAGGTCGGCGTACACGAGCGAATCGTGCGCCACGAGACCGATGTGACGGCGCGCGGTGCGACGATGCGCGAACGTATCGGGGATCGCGTCCATCGCGATGCGCCCCTCGCTGGGGCGCTCCAGCGTCGCGAGCAGGCGAAGGAGGGTCGTCTTGCCGGCGCCGTTCGGGCCGAGCACCGCCACGACCTCACCGCGCGCGAACGACACGGAGCAGTCCGCCAGCGCTCGGGCGCGACCGTAGTACCGGGACACCTTCTGCACGTTCAGAGAGCGAACCACGGCGGGCGCCATCGAGACGCCGTCCATGCCACCGCCCGGGGTCGTCACGCCGCCCCCGACACGCCGACCTCTTCGGCCGAAGCGTCGGGCTCGATCCCGAGATTGCGCAGCTCGCGGAAGATCGCGCCGAGCTCCTCGTGGATGCGCGTCGACTGCAGCTCGTACTCGCGCTCCAGGACCTCGCCCCGGCTGAGGCGCTCGGACCACGAGGCCATCTCGCCGAGCAGGCGCTCGCGCTCGGCGAGCAGCGCAGCGAGGCGCAGGCGGGCTCCATCGGAGCCGCCACGACGGCGCGCAATCTCGGCGACGACGAGGCCGGTGCCGGCAAGCGCGCCCAGCAGGACGAGCGCCCAGCCCGCCCAGGACCGCCACGGCGCCGGCGACGGCCAACCGTCGGTGGTCACCCGCATCACGTCGCCGGCGGCGGCTCGACCGCCTCGGGCGACGCGTACGTCCACGCCGGCGGCGAGCGACACGTCGTCGACGTCGTCGGTGATCTCGGTGAAGCACATCACCCCGGCCGGCCCGGCCCCCTCGTCGCTACACACGGGCACGTCGAGGTGCACGTCGAGCACGGGATGGCGGGCATACTCGGTGGTCTGGGGCACAACGACCGAGGCCAACTCGACGTCCATCGAGAGCGGCTGCTCGAGCAGGTAGCTCGGCGCGTTCTCGTGGCGGACGCTGTACTGCACGATCAGGTGCGGCTGCTGGCTGCCGTCCCCACCCGCAGGCGCGACCTCGCCGCCGAAGAACAGGTCCGTCTCGATGACGCGGGTGGTGTCTTCGGGCCGGATGACCCGCACACCGACCGCGTCGTCCGGCAGGGCGACGTGCACGAGGCGGTCGCGCATGCCCGGCCCGGGCTCGCCGATGTCCGGTCGAAAGACGACCGGTCCGTCGATGCCGAACGTGAACACCTGCTGCACGATGAGGTACTCCTCGGCCGGCTGCAGCACGGTCACGGCACGCGAGATGTACACGCCGCTCGGATCGGCGGTCGTGCCCCACAGACGCAGCTCGATGTCGCCGTCGCCGGCGGCCCCGAGATCGATCGGGTCACTGAACAGCCGCTGCTCGCCGTCGACCTCGGCCCAGGCCTCGGCGCCGGCGGTGCGCAACACCCGAAAGCGCGCGACGCCGTCCAGGCCAGTCGTGGCCTCACGCGTGTCGAAGACCTCGTGCGGCGGCACGACCAGATGCAGGCGGACGCGCTGGTCGGCGAGCGGCTGGTCGGCGAACGTCTCGTCGGGCCGGACGACCCGCACATGGATCGTCCGCCACCGCGGGTCGACATCGCGACCGGCTTCGACGAGGGCGTCCCCGACCGCGTCGGCGGCCGGCACCGCGGGGTCCGGTGCCGGGTCTTCGCCCTGGGCGAACACCGGCAGCGCGAAACCGACGAGCGCGGCGGCGAGGACCAGAGTGCGGATGCGGATCATGAGGACGCTCCCGGCTCGGGCAGCGCCCCGCCGTGCCGTGCGTGCGCGAGGGCCGACCACCGGACGTTCGCGTCCGGGGCGGCCGAGCTCGTCGCGGCGATTCGTGCTTCGATGGCCGCCTGCGCGGCCGCGCGGTCGACGTCTTCGCCCTGCAGCTCGGCGAGCTGCTTCGAGAGCTGCACCGCCTGGCGCTCGAGGCGCTTCACGGTGGCGTCGTGATCGGCGGCTTCGATGCGACCCGTCTCGAGGTCGAACTTCGTCGACGCGATGAGCCACAGCGCCATCTGGCGCCGCTCGACGAGCTCGCCGAGGCGGTTGGACCGCTCGCTGTCGTCGAGCACGCGCTCGGCACCGACCCGCAGGGAGCGGGCGAGCCCGAACGCCGCCATCGCGACGACCCACGCGGCGACCGCGAGAAAGATGAGGGGGAGCGTCTCCACGGCTACTCCAGCGCCGCGAGTTCGTCGCGCAGCCCGTCGAGGATCTCGCCATCGGCGTCCTCTTCGGAGGCCGCGGCGGTCGCCTCGGCGTCGCCCTCGGCGGCCCAGCGCTTCGCCACTGCACCGAGCGCGAACACGGTGAAGCCGACGCCAGCGAAGGGCACGAGCCACGCGAGGCGGTTGAAGCCCTCGCGCGGCGGTACGGCGAGCGACGCCTCACCACGTTCGGCGACGAATACCGCGAGGATGCCGTCGAGGTCCTCGCCGGCGCGGGCGAGATCGCGGATGCGCGCCTTGTCTTCGTTCGACGGGTAGCAGCTCGGACTGGCGGTCGAGAGCGTCTTGCCCGCGCAGCCGCTGCACGTCGTCATGATCAGCGCGAACGCTTCGTCAGCGACCGCGCGTTGTTCTGCCGTGAGCTCGATCGGCGCCGGATCCTCGTGCCCGTGGTCCGGGTGCGTCTCGTCGGCGAAGGCGTTCATGCGGCCGAAGCCGAACACCGCCGGACCGATGACGAAGAGGGCCAGCAGCACCTGCTCTGCGCGACGGGCTGCGCGGGCCTGCCAGTACGCGCGCTTCAACCGGTCGTCGTCCGGCCAGAAGCAGACGAGCGTACCCGCGATGAGCACCAGGCCGCCGAACCAGAGCCACCACGTGAACGGCAGGACCGTCAGCTTGAACGCCGCCGCCTGCGTGGTCGGGTCGTGGTTCAGCAGCGCGACGTAGACGTCCTCGACCGGCGTGGAACGGATGAAGATCTCGGACGTGATCTTCATCGGATCCGGACGCCCGGTCAGGCGCGCGTAATCGTTGTAGTCGAACCGGCTCGGCAAGAGCTCGCCGACGACCCGCCCGTTGCGCTCGACGGTCATCGCCGCGATCGTCTCGATGCGATCCGGGCGCTGCCGGGTGTCGAGCCCGTCGAACGTGATCGTATAGTCCCCGACCTCGATTGACTCGCCGACCCGTAGCGTCGCGTCCGCGTCGGCCTTCAGGGCGTTGCCGGTGAAGGCGAGGAAGATCATCAGGATGCCGAGGTGCACGAGGTACCCGCCGTACCGACGGCGGTGCTTCGTGAACAGCGACAAGAACGCGCCGATCGGATCGTCCGGGTGCTTCGAGAGCCGGGCGCGCGCGCCACGGATGTACTCGTTCACGACGGTCGCCGTGTTCATCACGACGAGCAGCCAGCAGATGAGCGAGAGCGCGACCGTCGTCTTGAACGGGTCGACGCCAAGGGGCTCGCCACGCCACATCCACCAGCCCCACGCGGTCAGCGGCGCGATGATCAGCGCGATCCCGGTCGGCGTGACGAAGTTGCGGCGCAGCGCGCGCAGGGTCACGCGACGCCACGGGAGCAGCGTGCCGAGCATCATCAGGGCGAGCAGCACGAGGCCAAGCGGCGCGGTGGTGCGGTTGAACCACGTCGGCCCGATCGAGATCGCGTCGCCGGTGGCCATCTCCTTGAACTTCGGGAACAGCGTGCCCCAGAGCACCACGAAGGCGAGGCCGACGAGCACCCAGTTGTTCAGCAGGAACGCGCCTTCGCGGCTCGCCACGGAGTCCATGCGCGCCGGCGACTTCAGCGCCTTCCAGTGCGTCGCGATGACGAGCACGCTGATCGCGGTGCCAAAGAGGAAGAGCGCCAGGAAGTACACGCCGATGTCGGACTCGGCGAACGTGTGCACGGACTCGATCAGCCCCGAGCGGGTCATCCACGTGCCGAGCAGGGTCAGCAGATAGGTCAGCGTGACGAGCACGACGTTCCAGCGTCGAAGCATGCCCCGCTGCTCCTGGATGATCACCGAGTGCAGGTAGGCGCTGGCGGTGAACCAGGGGATCAGCGCGGCGTTCTCGACCGGGTCCCACGCCCAGTACCCGCCCCAGCCGAGCTCGCGGTAGGCCCACATCCCGCCGAGGATGTTGCCGAGGCTCAAGAAGAGCCACGAGAGCAGGGTCCAGCGACGGCTCGCCTTGAGCCACTCGCTGCCGGTGCGCCCGGCGAGGACCGCCGCCATCGCGAACGCCCACGGCACGAGGAAGGTCGCGAACCCGGCGAGCAGCATCGGCGGGTGGATCGCCATCAGCGGCGTCTGCAGCAGCGGGTTCAGACCCTGGCCGTCGATCGGCGCATCGGCGATGAAGAACTCGGCGAACGGCGGCGTCACGAAGTTCAGGATCCCGAGCAGCGCCATGATCATGAGGCTGCTGACCGCGTGGAACCACGGCATCACGTCCGCGAGGCGATCACGGTTCACGAAGGCGGCCGCAGCCGCAAAGCCGCTGGACAACAGGGTCCAGAAGAGCAGCGAGCCCTCCTGCCCGCCCCAGAAGGCCGTGAACACGTACATCGCCGGCATCCGCGCGGCGCTGCGGCCGTACACGTACTTCAGCGAGAAGTCGTGGGACGCGAACCCGTACCAGAGCGCCGCCGCGGCGACGGCGATCAGGCCGGCCTGGATGTACAGGCCGTACCGGGACGCCTCTGCGAGTCGCAGCGAGCGCATCCGCCCCGCCGCGATCCCCGAGATGGCCGTGAAGAGCGCGGCGCCGAGGGCGAGAGCGAGGGCGAGGGTTCCGAGGGTGGACATGAGATCCCTAGAGTCAGCGGTCGAGCTGTGCAGTCGGCACGTCGCCCTCGTACCGGGACGGACACTTCGCGACGACTTCGGTCGCCTCGAACTCGTCGTCCGAGATCAGCTGCCCGAGGGCGATGACCTCGGCGTCGTCCGAGAAGGTGTCCGGCAGGGGCCCCTGGAAGTACACCACCATCGTGTCGCCGCCTTCGGCGAGCTCGAACCGGTGGTGGTTCAGGGAGTCACCGAGTGTCTCGTGCGAGCCGGCGACGACGTGGCCCTTGAGGCGAAATTCCCGTTCGTCGTGGGCGTCGATGTCGGCGACCACCTCGGACACGGTGAGGAAGTACACCTCGTTGTCGAAGGACGACATCGCGATGTACGCGACCGCGGCCACAGCCACGAGCGCGCCGATGAGGAACCGCACATTGCTCGTCGCTGCACCGGGCGTCGCGCCGTTGGCCGCGAGCTCCGGGGGCAGGTCCGTGGGGTGCGGATCCGGGGTTCCGAAATCGTTCGAGGGCATGGGCCTTCGAGGGTCCGAGAGACAGGCCGTATCGGCCTCCGAGTCCCTCGGGGTCTATTCATGCACGGGGCCCGGCGCAAGCGGCATTCGGTCGCATCCGCGCGGTTCTCGTCCGGTTTTCGCGTCGTCTGAGCCCGGCCGCGCTGTGGGGGGCGGCCGCGGGTTCAGGATCGACGGGGCATCGCGGCGGCGCAGTCCCTCAGGATCGCCCGGTGAAACGCCTCCAGCACGCCCACGCGACGGCGCGCCTCGGCCTGCCCCCAGGTGGTGCCGAAGCGGTCCGGAAGCCGGTTCAGTCGTCCGGGGAACACGTCGAAGAGAAACGCCGACGGATCGGGCGGGCGATGCTCCGCCCCCGGATCGTCCGGATCGTAGAGGGCGGGCGCCATGATCTGATCATGGTCGAGGAAGGTCCGGGCCACGCCGATGGCGCCCAGATCGTCGAGCCAGTCGGCGTCCTGAAGGATCGCGGCCTCCAGGGTCGCGGGCTCCCGACCCGGCGAGAGGTGACTGATCAGCGTCTCGCCGACGGGCCAGACGAGGTCGGCGAGCCCATTGCGGCGCATCAGCTCGTCGGCCACGCGGACACAGGCGTCCGCGGTGGACTCGCCACGCTCTTCGACCCCGCGGCCGATCTCGTGCATCCAGACCGCGGCCTCGAGGATGTCGCCGTCGGCGACGCGCCCGGCGGCGGCCTCGTGGGTCGCGATGCGGTGCGCGTTCGCCCACACCCGCATGACGTGGGTGTGGTCGTGGGCCAGGTTCGAGGCCTGACGCTTCATCCGGGTACGTGCGACCCGCCGCAGCGTCTTCAGTGCAGATGCACGGCGAGGATCTCGCGTGTAGGCGTGCTCAGACACCGTCCTGCCCTCGTTCTCGAGCCGGTCCCAACCCTGCGGACCCCGTGGACCGCAGCCAACGAACCGCGGAGCCCGCGGTGTGATCGTCTACCCCCTCACGGTGCGCCGTCGGCCGTCGATTGTAAAGGTCGCCGTCCGTACGGTGCAGGCACGGCGACACCGCGCCGCGGTCGGCTCATTCGACGCCGCGCAGGACGATGTCGGCGCGGGCTTCGTCGAGGTCGAGCGCGACGCGGAGCTGCTCGATGAACTCCTTCTCGCTCGCCCGCACCTCGCCGTCGATGACGACCATCGACGTGGCGAGCCCCCACGCGTTCTCGCGCTGCTCGGGCTCGGGCAACTCGTCGGGCAGCGTCCGCAGGCGCGCGGCGATGCCGCCGGACGCGTAGCGCTGCAGGCGCTCGCGGATCCAGTCGCGCATCACGTCCTCGTCGAGTCCGTCGAACTCGTCGCGCGAGATCACGAACGCGATGATCGTGGCGAGCTCCTCTTCGGCGAGCTCTCGGTCGACCGCTGCCGCCATGAGCAGGCAGTCGAGGTACGCCTCAACCGGCTCGGGATCGGCGGTGAGAAAGGCGTCGTCGGGCTCGTTGCCCTGCTCGAACGCCTGCGCGACGTCGGCCTCGGTGATGCCGAGGACCTTCTGCATCTGCCGCAGGAAGCTGAACTCGTCGTTGTCGAGGCGGCCGTTGGCGAACGCGACGAGCACGGCGGCGCGGAACGCGATCACCCGGTGCGCGTACCGCGGCAGGGCGCCGGCGAGCGCGTGCAGCCGGACGTGGAACCCGTCGGCGACAATGCCCTGGAACGCGCGCTCGAGATCCGCGCGCAGCTCGTCGGGCTGGATGCCGGCGAACTCGGCCTGCGAGGCGATCACGCCGACGATGGTCTCCGACTCGCGCTGATCGAACTCACCGTCGGACACGGCGCCCAGCACCATGGCCTCGATGACCCAGCGCCGCAGGGACTCGGCGTCGACTTCGTATCGTTCTGCAAACCGGTCGAGATCGGACATGTCGTATCCTCGTTGTACCGGGGGATTCACCCCGTCATGAACGCCGTCACCGTGGTCGAACCGTCCCCGACCGTCAACCTGTTCCCCCGGTTGGGGGATGGGCGCGCCGTCGGTCCGCAGGGCAGGCGCAGAGGCCACGAACGGGTCCGGGCCCGACCGACCGCGGGGCAGCGGTCGATCAGGCCCGGGGGGGTGCGTCGTCGCCCGATGGGCAGGCCGGCGAACCGGGGGGCGACATCGCGCGTGGTCGTCGGGTCGGGACTCGGGACGACGACCACGCCTGACATGGGGTGCGGGATCAGCCCTCGGTGTCCGAGGGGCCGGTCGCGGTGAGGCGGACGGACACGCCGACGGTCTCGGCGACCTTCATCTCGAGCGGGCCGGGCACGTTGATGCCGAAGTCGGCGATGTCGACCTCGAACTCGGACGACACGCGCAGGACCGGGCCGGCCAGGTAGGCGACCTGACCCTCTTCGAGCACGAAGTAGCCCACCGACGCCGGCGCCGAGAGGTCCTGCGTCTGGCCGTTGATGCGGATCGTGCCGGTGACGGTGGCGTCCACCTGCGTGCCGTGCGCGAAGGTCGTGCCGTCCGGGACGGTCACGCCGCTGATCGTGAACTGGATGTCCTGATCCGTGCCGTCCTCGGTGCCGAGCCAGTCGGCGCCGCGAAGGTGCTCATCGCGCATGTCGACGCCGGTCCGCAGCGAGGCCAGCGGCACGGTGATGGTCGCCGTGGTCGACGTCGGGTTGGCGAGGTCGGTCGTGATCGTGCCGCTGATGTCGGCGGCCGTGCCGGTGATCGTCTCGAGCGGAGCGTCCGAGGTGAACGACACCGAGCTCGTGTTCGCGGCGACGGTGAACGTCGTGTCTTCGGCGAAGGCCGAACCGGCGCTGGCGAAGAGGGCGACGGACGCGAGAGTGGCGAGAGTGCGCTTGATCATCAGAGTCTCCGTGGGGGTTGCCACGTGTGTGGCTGTTGGGATGCAGGGGACGGGCGCGAGATTCGCGCGGGGGACGATTCAGTTGCCGGAGCCTTCGGCCTCGTTGGCGTTCGCTTCGGCAGCGAGATCGTTGAACAGGTCGTCGAGCTCTTCCTGGCGCTCTTCCTGCGCCTCCATCTCGGCGACGACCTCTTCGTTCTCACGGCTCGTGAGGTCGTTGACGACGTATCCGCCGACGCCACCCGCGAGCCCGCCAAGGACGAGCCCGGCGATGAAGGGGACGATCGGCTTCTTTGCGTTGGACATGGTGCCTCCGTGGGCGATCGCAGCGGCGCGGCCTCTGCGTGTCTCGTTCGGTGGGATAGATGCCCACGGACGCCCGAGGGTTCAATCCCTTGCGCGTGAAACGTATTGTTTCTGCAGGTGCACGATGGAAGGGGGGGAGGTGGTGTGGGGCGCCCGCCCTGACCCGCGCGGGGCGCGGGTCGGTCCCTCCCGCGGGGAGGGACGGGGGGACGGAGGTGCTCGGGGTGGGGGGTGGGGGTGGTGTGGGGCGACCTCCCTGACCCGCGCCGGGCGCGGGTCGGTCCCTCC
>Ga0070729_10000899_pt1 | contig 53486 bp, 35 predicted proteins | sample tdDd472_FD_66725 | JGI IMG/M metagenome (GOLD analysis project Ga0070729, IMG submission 66725) | Marine sediment microbial communities from the Atlantic coast under amendment with organic carbon and nitrate - tdDd47.2 | ecosystem: Environmental > Aquatic > Marine > Coastal > Sediment | place... | reverse complement strand
TAGAGCCCGGACGCCCGCATGACGTTCAGGACGGGCATCTTGACGGTCGCGAAGGCCAGCCGCAGCCCGCGCTGGTCGTAGTCGTCGAGGATCTGGTGCAGCGCGGCGTCGGCGCTGCTGTCGAGCTGGTTGAGGCTCGCAGCGTCGATGATGACGGTGTGCACGGGCGCGTCCGCGTCGCGCTCGAGGCGGCGCAGGACGTCTTTGAGGAAGGTGACGTTGCCGAAGTAGAACTGGGCGTCGATGCGCACGACGAGCAGCCCGAGCGTCGGCGCCGCGTCGGGGTAGTTTCGCACGTTGCGGTAGTCGGTCGTGTCCCCGACGCGACCGAGGACGGCTGTGTGGGGCCGTGTGGTCCGCGTCAGCACGAGCAGCACGGACGCTGCGACGCCGGTCAGGATGCCGTCCTCGATGCCGAACGCGAGCGTGGCGACGAACGTGATCCCGAGCAGCACCGCGTCGGCGCGCTTCACGCGCCACAGGCGCCGCGGCTCCTGTGCGTCGAAGAGCCCGGACACCGCCGTGATGATGATCGCCGCGAGGGTGGTGGTCGGCAGGGCGTAGAGCAGGTCCGTGAGCAGCAGCAGCGTGAGAGTCACCCAGCCGGCCACGACGAGCAGCGCCTTCGGGGTCGTCGACCCGGCGGACGCGTGCACCGCCGACCGCGAGAAGCTCGCGCTGACCGGGAATCCGCGGCTGAACGCGGCGGCGAGGTTGGCCGCGCCGGCGGCGACGAGCTCGCGGTTCGCGTCGATGTCGCGCCCCGTGCGGTTCGCGAACGTGCGCGCGATCGAGATCATCGTCAGGTACCCGACGAAGGCGATCGTGATCGCGGTGGGCACGAGCTGGCGCCACGTCGCGGCGTCGAACGTCGGCATCGACAGGCCGGGCAGCCCCGCGGGCACGGCGCCGATCACGGCCACCCCACGCGACTCGAAGTCGAACGCCATCGACACGACCGTCGCGACGGCGACGACGGCCAGCGCGCGGGGGAACGACCTGCGCCATTTCTTGAGGGCGACGAGCGCGAGGGCCGACGCGACCCCGGTGACGGCCGTCACGGCGTGAATGTCGGGCACGCTCACGATGGCCGTGCGCAGCATCTCGAACACGCCGGCGCCGCGCTCGCAGGTGTACCCGAGCAGGTTGTCGAGCTGGCTCAGCGCGATCGTGATCGCGGCCGCCGAGGTGAACCCGTTGATGACCGGCGCGGACACGAAGTTCATGAAGAACCCGGCCCGCAGCAGGCCGAGGGTGAGCTGGATGCCACCGACGAGCAGCGCCAGTACGGCAGCGTATGCTGGCCAGTTCTCGGGGGTGACGAACGCCATCGAGCCGAGGGCGAACCCCACCAGCAGGGTGTCGAGGGCGCCGGGCCCGACGGCCAGCTCACGGGACCGGCCGACGAGGGCGTAGGCGACCAGCGGCAGCACGGACGCGTAGAGCCCGTGGATCGGCGGCACCCCGGCGACCATCGCGTAGGCCATGGCCTGCGGAATGATCACGACGGCGGTCGTCGTGCCGGCGACGAGGTTCGCGAGCAACGTGGACCGGGGTGTGGATGCGGGCTCGTCGGACATCGGCGTGGCGCAGGGGCAATACACGCAGCCCGCGTCGGCGACCGGGCCCACGCGCATCGAGAGGTGACTGCGGGCGCAGCATGCACGGGTCGGCGCGCGGGGTGAAGTGCGGCGTCGGCGGGACGGGGCATCCGGGCATGCGGCACGGTGTGTGGCGTCGTCTCTCGGCCGGCTCGGCTGCCCCATCGCCATCGTGACGCGCCCGGTGGAATCGTTCTGCGGACCATGCGATGGTCCATGCGCTCGTCACCGCCCCCCGACCCGCTCGCATGGCTCGCGCCCCCTCTCGTGATCGAACGGCCCCCCGTCTGCGCGTGGTGGCATCGCGCCCGATGCCCGGACTGCCGCAGCCGGTCGCGCTGCTCGGGCGCGCCGAGGCGCAGGCGTCGCTGATCGCCGCGCTCGACGCTGCCGTCGGTCCGGTCACGGTCGTCGGTCCGCCGGGCGTGGGCAAGTCGGCGCTTGCGCTGGCCGTGGCGCGGGCTGCGTCGAGCGCCGAGGGGACCGCGGCGATGTACGTCGACCTGAGCGAAGCGGTGACGCAGGACGACGTGTGGCTCGCCTTCGCCCGCGCCCTCGGCGTGGCGTCTGAGCCCGACCAGGTCACCGAAGGCACACTGCAGGCGGCGCTGCGGCGGGCCGACGCACGCATCGTGGTCATCGATGGCGCGGACCGGGCCGCGGCGGCGCTGGCCGATCCCCTGGCCGCCCTGTCGTGCGAGCCGTCGTCGGTGCGCTGGCTGATCACTGCGCGTTCGCCCATCGGCATCACGGGCGAGCGGGTCGTTCGACTCGGGCCGCTCGCTGCGGATGCCGCATCGGCCCTCTTCAGGGCGCGCGCCACCGCGGCAGGTGCGGGGAGCCTCGTCGCGCCGATGGATGCGATCGAGACCCTCGTCGAGGCGCTCGACCGGCTGCCGCTCGCCATCGAGCTCGCCGCGGCGCGGGCGAGCGTGCTGACGGTCCGCGAGATGCTCGACCACCTCGGGGCCCGGGCGCGCCTGACCGGCGCGGGGCCGGCCGGCGGCGGGATGGACGCCGCGCTCGCGTGGTCGTGGGACTCGTTGCCCGACGACGCACGGCATCTGCTCGTCTGTGCATCGGTGTTTCAGCACCCGTTCACGCTGGACGCGGCGCGCGCGGTGGTCGGCGAACCCGCGGGCGCGGACGGGCTGTGGATCGTCGATGGTCTCGCGCTCTTGCACGAGCGGTCGCTGCTGCGCGTCTTGCGCGAGCCCGACGCGCCGACGACCCGATACGGTGTCTACGCGACGCTGCGGGACTTCGCGTTGCAGCGGGCCGCGCCCGACGCGCTCGCAGCAGCGCGGGACCGCCATGCGGCGTGGTTCGCGGCGCAGGCGGCCGACCTCGCCGGCTCGATTGCGACGCGCGACGAGCCGAGCGCCGTGGCCGGCTTCGATGCCGTCCGCGGCGACGTGCTTGCTGCGATGGAGCACATCGTCACGAGCGGTCGCCCCGGTGCGGCGCACGCGCTGCTGGACGTGGAGCCGCTGCTCGGGCTCTGCCTGAGACACGATGCCCACATGGGCTGGATCGAGCGAGCCCTGGCGCTCGAGGATGCCCGCGATCCGGCCGTAGAGCTGCAGTTTCGGTCGCGTCGGGCGATCGAGCAGCTGCTTCGCGGGCGGCGCGGGGACCCGCACAGCGATGTGGCGCGGTTCATTGCGCTCGACCTCGCCGAAGTGCCTGAGGATCTGGCGCACCGGGTCGAACATGTCCGCGCGCTGGCCGCGTTCGGCGAGGGTCGGCTCGAGGCCGCCCGTGACCACGTCGCACGGGCACGCGCCATCACACGCAGCGAAGGGCTGGTGCGGGCGGACGCCGGGCTGTCGATCCTGACCGGGATGATCGAGGGCGCCCTCGGGGACCGGGGCGGGGACGACCGTGACGCCCACTACGCGGCCTCTCGGCGGGCGTACGACGAGGCGCTGGCGGTGTACGAGCCGCAGGGGCACGTGCGCGCCTGCGCCGCCATCTACGGCAACATCGGCAACCTGCACATGCGGGCCGACGAACGGCCGGAGCAGCGGTTTCGCTTCGAGCAGTCCCTCGAAGCGGCTCGTCGCGTGGCGAACGCCTTTCTCGAGTGTGTGTCGCTCGCCAACCTTGCGTGGGCCGACATCGTGGATCGAGAGGTCGACCGGGCACGAGCGCTGCTGGCGGAGGCGTCGGACGTCGCCGAAGCGGCCGGCCGGCCGATCGTTCAGGCGCTGTCGGACCTGCGGCTCGGAGTGCTCGAGGCGGACATCGGGCGCGTGGACGCGGCCCGCGAGCGTTGGCTCGCCGCGCGCGGGACCGCCCAGCGCGCTGGCGTGCTCGGGATGGTCGCAGAGATCGACGCATGGCTCGCGCTGCTGGCATGGGGGCAGGGCCGCGACGGCGAGGCTCGGTCCCGGTTGGGTGACGTGATGGCGGGGGCCGACGCCGGTCGGGCCCTCGTGGCGGCGCATCTGGCGTCTCTGATCCGCGGCGACGAGACCCCTCGCCAGCCGCTGACTTCGGCGACCGCACCCCACCTCGCGCGACCGGAGGCGCTGCAGGCGCTGCTGGACCACGCGCACGCGGCACGGGACGGCGCGCCCGGCGCGCTGATTCGAGCCGTTCTCGTGGATGCGGACGGGCGGGTGACCACGACCCTGCAGCCGATCGCGCGGGTGTTCGCTCGCTGCGCGCTCGATCGCCTGACGACGAGGGATCGACCGGAAGCACCGGTCGAGTCCGTGCCGCTCCCAGCGACGTCCGTGGACCGATCCGGCCCGGCCATCGTCCTCTTCGGCGACGCGCGGGCGGTGCAGATCGGCGACGCCGGCGGCGTCGACCTGTCGCGCCGCAGAGTCGTACGGCGGATCGCGCGCCACCTCGTCGAGGCCCTCGACCAGCATCCCGGCGACGTGCAGTCGGTCGACGCGCTGCTCGAGGTCGGCTGGCCCGGCGAGCGGTTCGTTCGAGACTCCGCGACGAACCGGCTCTATGCGGTGATGACGACCCTGCGGCAGCTCGGGTTTGCGGACCTGCTGCAGACCATCGGCGGCGGCTATCGCCTGGATCCGGCGTGGCGCGTGGAGCGGCGACCCTGGGAATCCTGGAATCCGCCTTCGTGACCCTGGACGACGGTGCCAGACGTTGTCTGCGCCGGGCTCAGTGGCTCTTGTCGGGCGTGCCGAGGATGCAGCGCGCTGCGCCGCTCCGTCGGCCCCGCCTCTTCGAACCGGCCCGGAGCCGCCATGCGAACCCGACACCTGTCCTCTCTGCTGCCCCTGTTTCTGGCCGTCGCTGCATGCGGTGACGACGCCTCGAATCAGGACGACACCGGCGCCGACGCCTCGATGGACACGGGCGATGCGTCCGACGCCGGCGGCGACACCACCGACACTGGCGGCCTCGACGACACCGGTCTGGACGTCGGCGCGGACATCGACCCGGGCGACACGGGCGGCGACGCTGCGCCGGACGCCGGCGGTGATGTGGATACCGGCACCGATGTCGGTGACGCAGGGGACGCGGGGGACGTCGGCGACACCGGTCTGGACGTCGGCGACGCGGGCGACGCCGGTGACGTCGGCGATGCGGGCATGGACGGCGGCATCGATGCGTCCCCGGACGTGGACGCGGGGCCGCCGGACGACCGCACGGACGACGACCTCGATCCTCTCGTGGGGTCCTGGCTGCCCGACTTCGGGGTCGCGGGCATGACCGGCGACCTCGGTGGCCAGGTGTACGACACCGCGGTGCACCCGACGACCGGCGAAATCTGGGCCGGCGGCGCGTTCACGAACGCCGGCGGCGTCGAGGCGATGAACATCGCCGTGTGGGATGGCGTCGACTGGGCGCCGGTGGGCGACGGCGTGGTGGCGACGGTGCGCGCGATCGCGTTCGACGACGACGGCACCGTCTACGTCGGCGGGGCCGGGGGCGGGGGCTTCATCCCCGTGCCGAACCACGTCGCCGCGTGGGACGGCTCGACCTGGACGACGCTCGGCGACGCGCTGCCGATGTTCACACAGGTGAACGACCTCGCGGTGGTCGACGGAGACCTCGTCGCGGTCGGCACGTTCGACGCCAGCTGGGCCGGGCAGGCCGGGCTCGCGCGGTGGGACGGTTCGACGTGGACGACCCTCACCGAGGGGGCCGGCGCCGTCTCGGTCCGCACGATCCTCACCGGGGCCCCCGGACTCTGCGTCGGCGGCACCTTCGATACGATCGACGACGTGCGGGCGTCGAACGTGGCGTGCTACGGCGAGGGCGCGTGGGTGCCGCTCGGCGAGGGCCTCAACAGCACGGTCGAGGTGCTGATCCCGTGGGACGACGGCAGCCTCCTCGCTGGCGGCTGGTTCACCGAGGACGACGTGATCGGGCTGGCGGTGTTCGCCGACGGCACGTGGACCGGGTTCGAAGCCGGTGGCGTCGGCGGCGGCCTCACGACGAAGGTCCGCGACCTCGCCGTCGACGAAGCCGGCAACCTGTACGTCGGTGGACAGTTCGACGGGGTCGGCGAGGGCCTGCCGAGCGCCAACGTGGCGCTCTATCGTGCAGAAGGCGGCTGGCTCAGCATGGGCGGCGGCGTGTTCAACCGCGTCGGGTTCAGCATCGAGCCCGGTGTGTTCGCCATCGCGCTGGCCGACGGTGGCGCCTACATGGGCGGCGACTTCTCGGAGGCCGGCAGCGTCACGACGTCGAATTACGCGTTCTGGGACGGTCTCGCCTGGGGCACGGTGTACGACCCGACGAAGTCGGCGAATGGCGTGAACGGCATCATCGAAGCGCTCGCTGCCGGCCCGGACGGGACGATCTACGCCGGCGGTTCGTTCACGTCGGCGGGGACGGCGTCGGCGATCAACGTCGCGGCGTTCGACGGTTCGGTGTGGTCCGGCCTCGGCGCCGGGATCGAGGGCGGCGTCCGTGCACTCGGCGTCGACGCGTCCGGCCGTCTCTGGGTCGGCGGTGGCTTCGTCGACGCGGGCCCCGAAACCGCGAGCTATCTCGCGTGGTACGACGGCGTCGTCTTTCGGGCGCCGACCGACGCCCCCGACGCCGAGGTGCAGGCCATCGCCCCGTGCCCGGACGGCTCGATCATCGTGACGGGATCGTTCCTGTCGGCGGGGGGCGTGACGCTGAACCACATCGGGCGCTACGAGCCCGAGGTCGGCTGGACCGCGCTCGGCGACGGGCTGGGCGGCGAGGGGTTCTGGTTGGTGCCGGCGGTGCACTGCGGGGACGACGGCGTCGTGCACGTCGGTGGTGGGTTCACGACGGTCGACGGCGCGCCGATGCCGTACCTCGCGCGGTGGACCGGCGCGGCCTGGGAGGCCGTCGGCGACGCGCCGGACGACGACGTGACCGCGCTCGATGTGTAAGACGGCGTGCTCTACGTCGGCGGCTCGTTCACGTCGTTCGGCGAGACGGCGGCGGTCGGCGCCGCATCGTGGACCGAGGCCGACGGCTGGTCGCAGATGGGCGATGGCCTCGCGACCGAGTGGGAGTTCAGCCCCGCGAACGTCGTGGATCTGCAGGCGAAGTCCAACGGCGTGTTCGCGACGGGCATGCTGACCCGATCCGGCGACACGGTGCTCGGCAACGTCGCCTGGTTCGACGGCGAAGCGTGGCACGACCTCGACGGGGGCACCGACGACCTCACGAGCGCGGGCCTCATCGACAACGAGCGCTTCTATGTCGGCGGCCCGTTCACGACCGCCGGTGGGGTCCCGTCGCTGGCGATCGCGGCGTGGGCGTACGGCGACTGACGACGCACCGTGCCGGTCGGCGCGACGACGTCAGGCCGGTGCGTCTGCGCCCCGGTCCGCGTCCGAGTCTGCGTCCGGGTCGGCGTCCGCCGACGCATCGGCCGGTGCGTTCGCGTCGTCCCCGGGGCCCGCGTCCGTGCGAGGGCGCACGAGTCGGTGCAGGTCGTCGAGGATCAGGTACAGGCAGGGCACGAGCACGAGGATGATCGCGGTCGCGAAGACGATGCCGAACCCGAGCGAGATGGCCATCGGGATGACCTGCCGGGCCTGGCCCGACGTCTCGAGGATGATCGGGGTCAGGCCGGCGAACGTGGTCAGCGTCGTCAGAAAGATGGGCCGAAAGCGGCGCACGCCGGCGTCACGGATGGCCTCGAATGCGGACTTCGTGCCCCGGTGCCGGTTCGCGTGGTCGATCATGATCAGCGAGTCGTTCAGCACGACGCCGCTGAGCGCGATGACGCCCATCATGCTGACCAGCGAGAGGTCGTAGCCGAGGACCATGTGGCCGGCGACGGCGCCGACGAGCCCGAACGGGATCGCGCCCATCACGAGGATCGGCTGGGTGTAGCTGTTCAGGGCGACCGCGAGCAGGCCGAAGATCACGAGCAGCGCCAGGCCGAATCCGCCATAGAGCGCCTGCGTCGACTCGCGCATCTCGGCGTTGCTGCCCTCGAAGCTGAACGTCAGCCCGGGGTGCTCGGCGCGCAGGTCCGGCAGCACCTCGGACTCGATCGACGCGAGCACCCGGGACAGGGCCGCGGGGGGCTCGACGTCGAGACCGACGGTGACGACGCGACGGCCGCCTCGTCGCGAGATCGACGTGAACGCCTCGGTCGGGTGCAGGTCGACGACGTCGGCGAGGGGCACCTCGACCCCGTCCGGCGTGCGCAGCACGAGGGTCTCGAGCACCGCCATCGACGTGCGCTCGGCGCGGGGCAGCTTCACGCGCACCTCGACCTCGTTCGTGCCGCGCAGCTGCCGCAGGGCGAGCGAGCCGGTGTATGCGTCACGCAGCTGGCGGCCGACGTCTTCGGCGGTCAGCCCGAGCAGGCGGGCCTCGGGGCGCAGGGTGAAGTCGTACCGGGTCTTGCCGCGGTTCAGGTTGTCCGAGATGTCGCGGGCATTCTCGAAGGTCTCGAGCTCCGCCATGAGCGCCTGCGCGGCGACCTCGAGCACGTCGACGTCGGTGTGCCCGAGGTCGATCTCGATGTCCTGCCGCCAGCCGCCGGGGCCTCGTTCGGCCTCGAACGAGATGCGGTCGACGCCCGCGATGTCGCCGATCTCGTCGCGCCACAGCTCGATGATCTCGTTCGCTGTCATCGTGCGTTCGTCCGGCGGCCGCAGCACGATCTCGACGTCCACGAAGCTCTGCCCGCGGATGTTCGTCTTGATGCCCTCGGCCTGCGCGAAGAGGTCGTGGGCCTCGAACATGGCGTGGGTCGAGTCCGTGATCTCGCGGGCGACGACCGCCGACTGGTCGATCGTCGAGCCGACCGGCAACCGAACGCCGGCCTCGATCTCGTCGGCGGCGTTCTCGGGCATGAGCACGATGCCCATGTGGTCCGACGTCGCGTACGTGCCGACGATGACGAGGGTCGTGACCGCGAGGGTCGCGACGACGTAGCGGTACCGCAGTCCGAGGTCGAGGATGGCCCGGTAGACGACGTCGACGAACCGGTCGAAGAGGTCGGCGAAGGCGCGCTGCCAGCGCGCGATCACCGCGCCGACGCCTCGCTTCTCGGGGGCGTGCGCGAGGTGCGCGGGCAGGATGAAGAGCGCGTCCACGAGGGACACGAGCAGCACCACGATCACCACGATCGGCAGGGGCAGCCAGTACTTGCCGGTGACCCCGGGGATGAAGAGCAGGGGCACGAACGCGATGATGTTCGTCAGGATGGCGAACGTCACCGGCTTCGCGACGTCCTGCGCGCCGCGGATCGCCGCGTCCATCGGCGACATCCCCTGCCGGCGGTATTCGTACACGTTCTCGCCGACCACGATCGCGTCATCGACGACGATGCCGAGGACGACGAGAAAGCCGAACATCGAGATCATGTTCAGGCTCACACCCGCCGCCGGCAGCAGCACCTGGCCGCCGACGAACGAGATGACCATGCCCATCATCACCCAGAACGCGAGGCGGACCTCGAGAAAGAGGGCGAGCACGAGCAGGACGATCGCCACCGCCATGAGCGCGTTCTCGCTCAGCAGCCCGAGGCGTTGGCGGTACTCGGCGGCCGCGTTGCTGTCGATGCGCCACGCGACCCCGTCGGGCAGCGACGCCTCGAGGTCGCGCATCGTGGTCTCGACGCTGTCGGCGATGTCGAGCGGCGACTGGTCGCCGACGCGGTACACGTCGATGTCGATGCTCGGCGTGCGATTGAACTCGCCGATGAAGCCGCCTTCTTCGAACCCGTCACGCACGATGGCGATGTCACCGAGGCGCACGGTCGCGCCGCTGGTCGAGGTGACGATGGGCAGCTCGGCGAGCTCGTCGGCCCACTGGCGACGCTCCTGCACGCGCAGCAGGATCTCGCCGGTCGGGGTTTCCACCGCGCCGCCGGGGGTGTCGACGCTCGACGCGCGAATCACGCGGCTGACGTCGGCGAGGGTGAGGTCCCACGCGCGCAGGGCGTCGGCGGGGATCTCGACGTGGGTGACGTACGACGGCGGTCGGTCGAGCTCGACGGACGTGATGCCCGGCACGCTCTGCAGCTGGTCGCGGACGTTCTCGGCGGTCTCGCGCAGGTCCATCACGTCGATGTCGCCGTACAGGCCGACGGTCATCACCTGCCGCTGGTTGCTGGCGAGCTGGACCTCGGGCCGGTCGATGTCTTCGGGGAAGGTCCGGATCCGCGTGATGGCCTGATCGATGTCCTGAAACGCCTGCATCCGGTCGGTGCCGGCGACGAGCTCGATCGACACGCTGCCGCGGCCCTCGCGGGCGGTGGACGTGACCTCGGCGATGCCCTCGACGCCGCGGATGGCTTCTTCGACCGGGCGCAGGATGCCCTGTTCGACCTCGGTCGGGGCGGCGCCCGGGTACCCGACGCTCACCTCGACGATGTCGAGCGCGTACTCCGGGTACACCTCTTTCTGGATGTGGATGAGGGTCCAGATCCCGCCCCCGAGCAGCACGACCATCAGCAGGTTCGCGGCGATCGGGTTGCGCGCCATAAAGGCGATCCAGCCGGTGCGCGTGTCGGTCATTCGCCGGCCTCGCCCGGCGCGGTCGAATCGCTGTCGGTGCCGCCTTCGGTGCGCAGTGGCGCGCCGTCGCGGATCGTCCGCAGGTGCGTCGTCACCAGTTGATCACCGTCGGCGAGCCCGGACCGTACGTAGGCGTACGTGTCGTCGCGGTAGGCCACCTCGACGTCGCGGATCTCGAGGGCGTCGTCGACCATGACCCACACCGTGTCGCCGCCGCGGACGAGGTCGCGGGGGATGCGGGCGACGTTCGCCAGCGTGCGCGCTGGCAGCTCGGCCTGCACGAATGACCCGATGAGCAGCGGCGGGGCGTCGGCGTTCGCCGGGTCGCGCGCGAGGGGGTCGTCGACGGCGACCACGACGCGGGCCATGCGGGTGTCGCGTTCGATGGCGCCGAGCCGCCGCACGAGGCGCCCGGTGCGCGCGGTGCCATCGGGCCACGCCGTGTCGCTCGTGATGCGCACCGGCGCGCCGGCGCTCGGGTCGTCGGCGAAGGTCAGCCAGCGCAGGGACGCTTCGGGCACGGTGACGATGACCCACCAGGTGTCGACGGCGACGAGGCGCGCGAGGGTCGTGCCCGGGCCGACCTGCTCGCCGACCTCGGCGGTGCGCTCGAGCACGAGGGCGTCGAAGGGCGCCTCGATCGTCGTGCGGCCGAGGTCGAGCTGCGCCTGGCGCAGGGCCGCCTGCGCGGCGTCGACGTCGGCATCGGCGATGCGGCGCTGGGGGTCGCGCAGGATCAGGTCGCGGTTCGAGTCGCCGATCGTGTCGCCGAGGGCGTCGAGGTCGGCGCTGGCCACGCTGCGGCGGCCGGCTTCGAGCTCGACGGCCGCCTCGGCGCGTTCGACCGCCGCGCGATGCTCGTGCACCGCGCGATAGAAGTCGGCGTCGTCGAGCTCGGCGAGGGTCGTGCCGGCGGTGACGACGCCACCGGGCAGCAGGTCGTCGTGCATCGACTCGACGAAGCCGCTGACCCGCGGGCTGACGGATACCTCGCGCACCGGTTCGACGGTGCCGAGGGCGCGCAGGACGGGGCGGTACGTGCCGACCTCGACCTCGAGCACCTCGACGAGCATCGGGTACTGGCGCACCGAGTCGGTGCGTTCGGCTTCGGGCTCGGTCGCGAAGATCGTCTGCACGGTCCACGCGCCACCGGCGACGATGGCGACACACGCGACGACGGTCACGGCGACGCGGCGAAGAAGCGAGGCGTTCACGGGGCCTCCGGGGCGTCGTTCGAAGATGCGGGCGCGTCACCGTCGGCCGCTGGCGGCGGGTCGGCGGCGCCCTCGGGCAGCACGGGACCCGACAGGGCGCGGTACAGCTCGATGCGGTGCAGGACCCGATCGCGGCGCGCGGCGACGTGCTGGCGCTGCAGGTCCTGCACGCCGTCGAGGGCCGAGACCAGCTCGAGGTAGTCGCCTTCGCCGCCGGCGTAGGCGACACGCAGCCGCTCCCACGCATCGCGCAGGTGGCCGAGCCGCGCGTCGATGGCGTCGATGCGCTCGGCGGCGCGCGATTCGCGGACGAACGCGTCCTCGACCTCGCGCAGGGCGGCGAGCAGCGTCGCGGCGTACTCGAAGAGGCGCACGTCCTCGAGAGCCTCGCTGCGGGCGATCTCGGCGCGGATGCGTCCGCCCTGCAGGATGGGCGCGAAGAGGTCGCCGGCGATGGCGGCCGTCCAGTCGCGAAAGAGGCGATCCGGCTCGGGACCGGTGGTCAGCGAGGCGGACAGGTCGAGCCGGGGGTACCGGTCGGCGAGGGCGGATGCGGTGTCGCGGTCGGCGGCCTGCAGGCGCAGCCACGCGCCGTGCACGTCCGGGCGATCGGCGAGGACCTCGCCGGGGACGCCGGTGGCCGGGACGGCGGGGATGTCGGGCAGGGCGCGCGGACCGGTCGACGCCTCGGCCGGGGGCACAGCGAGCAGCTCGGCGAGGGCGTGGCGCAGCACGGCAGCGTCGGCGTCCAGGGCGCGCCGCTCGTCGAGGGTGGCTTCGAGCCGTTCGCGCTGGCGCAAGACGTCTGCAGCCGGCACCGCCCCGAGGGCGAAGCGTCGCTCGATGCCTTCGAGCAGCGAACGCTGCAGGTCGGCCTGGGCGTCGACCAGCGCGGTGTCTTCGGCGATGGCGCCGAGCTGCACCCAGAGCGCGGCGACATCGGCGGCGACGGACGATGCGGCGGCCTCGTAGTCGGCGCGCGTCGCCTCGGTGCGCAGGCGCTCGGCGTCGACCGTGGCGCCGACGCGGCCCCACAGGTCGACCTCGTATCCGGCCTGCACGCCCAGGGTGGTGGCGACCGGCCCGCCGTCGCGGGCCGGGGTGCGCGCTTCGACGCCGGCGGTGGCGGCGAGGGTGGGGCGACGCTCGGACGACGCGCGTTCGATGACGGCGCGGGCGGCAGCGACCCGAGCCCGCGCGGCGAGCAGGTCGAGGTTCGCCGTGAGGGCCGCGTCGATGGCCGCGTCGAGGCCGGGATCGCCGAGCTCCGTCCACCACGCGTCGGCGGCGGGCACTGTGCCGTCGAAGGTGAACGTCGCGGGCACCTCGACCGGGACCGGGTCCATCGTCACGTCGGCGCTGCCACAGCCCGTAAGGGCCGCCGCCGCGATCATGCATCGCAGCGCGACCGCGCAGGTGCGGCGCAGGTTGTCGAACGGCAGACCAGGCATCGGCGTTCGGCGTCGAGGGCGCCGGTGGGATGGGTACGAGTCTGCGACCCGGCAAGGGCCGGGCGGCGGATTCGTGCGCCCGAGCCGTTGGACGGAACCGAGCGCCCGAGCCGTTGGACCCGGTCGCGCGATCGCCCCGTGCGCTCGACCGGGCGCGCGGGCCAAACAAATGTTGAGTTCGCGCATCTGCGCTGGCGGCGTGGCGGGCGTCGCGGGTAGCGTAGCTGCATCGTCGAACCCCCGAACGCCCCTGATCCCGCCACGCCCCACGACCGGCCTCTCGCCACGCATCGGCCCCGTCGACGCCTCGCGCCCGACGGCCGAGGGCGAGCGCGCGCACGCCGAGCATACGGCCGTGCTGATGCGGCGCATGGGCATCATCGGCGCTGCCGTCGTGATGGTGGCGACCCTCGTGTGGTGGCCGCTCGACGGTGTCCTGATGGCCGACGCGGCGCACCGGGACGCGTTCTTCGTGCTGCGGCTGCGGGCGGTCGCCGTGACCGCGATCGGCATCGCGCTGCTCGCCGTGCACCGGCCCCGGCCGATCGCCACCGCGACCCTGGGCACGGCGGTGTACGCGGTGTTCATGGCGGCGATCGGGGCGTCGCTCGCCCGCATCACGCCAGCGGACCTCGCGCTCTTCGCGGACGCCTCGGTCGGGATCGTGCCGATGGTGCTCGCGCCGATGCGCGCCGTGCATCGGGCGCTGGCGACGTTCGTCGTCGGGCTCGCGCTGGCGCTCGGGTTCTTCGGTACCGAGCCGGCGCACCTCGCCGCTCCGGGCGCCGGCGTACAGATCAGCTTTCTCGTGTTCACCTGCATGCTGACGATCGCGCTCGGGTCCGTGCTGACCCACGTCGATCGGGCGCGCTTCTTCGAGCGGCGCGCTCTCGACGAGGCGAACGCGCGCCTGGCCGAGCTGCGCGACGAGCTGCAGGCTCGCGTCGACCTGCAGACGCAGGACCTGCGCGCGCTGGCGCACCACCTCGACACGGTGCAGGAGCACGAGCGTCGGCGCATCGCGCGCGACCTGCACGACGACCTCGGCCAGCAGCTCGCCGCGATGCGCTACGCCGTGGCCCGCCTCGAGGGGCGCCTCGACCCGCAGGCCGACGAGACGACCTTCGACCTCGTCGACGACCTGTCCGCGCTGCTCGATGGCACCGCGACGTCCGTGCGTGCGGTCATCGCCCGCCTGCGGCCACGCATCCTCGACGACCTCGGCGTGGTGGCCGCCGTCCAGTGGCTCTGCGACGACGTCGCCGAGCGGGCCGACATCGCCTGCGTGTTCGACGACAGCGCGCTCACGGACGACGCGCGGACGCTGACCCCCGAGCAGGAGATGCTCGTGTTTCGCGTCGTACAGGAAGCCACGACCAACGCCCTCAAGCACGCCGGCGCGTCGCGCATCGACGTGCGCATCGAGCGCGACGCCGAGCGTGTTCTCGTCGAGGTTCGCGACGACGGGCGCGGCTTCGACCCGTCGGCAGTCCGCGACGGGTTCGGGCTCATCGGCGCCCGCGAACGGCTCGCCAACCAGGGCGGCCAGCTCGACGTGCGCTCTGCGCCCGGCGAGGGCACGACGGTCGTCGCGCAGGTGCCGCTCGTCTCGACCGATGCCACCGACCCCACCGAACCCACCGGGACGCCATGACACGTGTGTTCATTGCCGACGACCACGCCGTGGTGCGGGTCGGGCTCGCGCATCTGCTCACCGAAGTCGGCGGGTTCGAGGTCGTCGGCCAGGCCGAGAACGGCCGGCAGGTCCTGAACGCGACCGAGCTCGCGACGTGCGACGTGCTCGTGCTCGACCTGTCGTTGCCCGTGGTCAGTGGCACCGAGGTCCTGCGCCGCGTGCGCCGCGAGCACCCCGACGTCGCCGTCGTCGTCCACTCGATGCATCCGGCGTCGCAGTTTCGGCGGCGCGCGCTCGAAGCGGGGGCGGTGGCCTACGTGCCCAAGGATGCGCCGGCGAAGGCGCTCGTCGACGCCGTGCGACGCGCACACGACCGCCCCGACGAGGTGCAGCTGCCGGACGACGCGACGCCCCTGCCTGTGCCGTCGGACGCGCTGTCGACGTTGAGCCGCCGCGAGCACCAGGTCTTTCTGCTCATCGTCGAGGGCCGCCAGGTCGTCGACATCGCGGCCGAGCTCGACCTGCACGCCTGCACGGTCAGCAACCACCTCGCTCGCATCCGGTCGAAGCTCGGCGTGCGCACCGCCGCCGACATCGTCCGCTTCGCTCTCGCAGCCGGTGTGCTGCCCGCCGCCCCGGGGTTCGACGCCCCGGGGGATGGAGACCCGTCATGACGACCGATCGCACCTCGACCCTCGCCCGTCGGTCCACCGGCGTGCGGCTGCTCTCGGGCCTCGCGCTGCTCACGCTCGTGGCCGGGCTCGCGGCCTGCGGGGACGACCCGACCTTCGACATCGGCGGCTTCGACGGCGGCACTGGCGGGTTCGACGCCGGCGGCGGTGGCGGCGGCGGCGGAGGCGGCGGAGGCGGCGGTGGGGGCGGCGACGACAGCGCGGGGGGCTACGGCCCGGACGAGCTGCCGACCGACCCCGACCTGGCGATGCCGACGGAGGGCGTCGGCGGCGACCGGCTCATGTCGGACCTGACCACGCAGGAGCTCGAGGTCGTGTGCACCGCGCGCGAGCGTCTCGAGCAGGACCTGTCGTACAACTTCCGGCGGTACCTCTGCCTCGCGGTTGGCGTCGAGGGCGGCCAGGTCGGGGACGACCCCGCGCTCACCTGCGACCGGCTGCGCATGGGCTGCGACCAGCTGATCGACATCGAGCAGGAGTTCGCGGACCTCGGCCTCGGGGACCTCGGCGACGACACCGAGGTGCCGATCGCGTCGTGCATGTTCGACATGTCGCAGCGACGGCGCCCCGAGTGCGTCCCCGTCACCCTCGACGAGTACAAAGCCTGCGAGCTCGACAACCTGCGCCGCATGGGCGACGTCATCGACCGTCGCACGATGACCTGCGACGAAGCGGCGCCGCTCGTCACGGTGCTGCCGGACGGCATCCGGGACTGCGCCTGCGGCGTGCCCGACCGGTATGGCCCGGTGCCCGAGGGCGACGCGGACTGGGACTACGTGCCGGACGTGAACGACGTCTGCCCCGAGACGGACACGTACTACGTCGCCAACGACATCGGCTGTTCGGCGACCCAGGACAGCGACGACGACGGGTTCTGGGACGAGCTCGACCTGTGCCTCGGCACCGAACCGGACGCCGACGAGATCTCGCCGCTCGGTTGCTCGCGCGCCCAGGACCCCGACTTCGACGGCGTGCTCGGGGTCGACGACGCGTGCCCGGGCACCGCGGACGGCGCCGAGATCGTCATCGCCGGCTGCTCGCTCGACCAGGACGCCGACGCCGACGCCGTGCCGAACGCCGCGGACTGGTGCTCGGGCTCGCCGGACCCGGCGACCGTCGACCACCGCGGGTGCGACCCCGCCCAGGGCGAGCCGTGGGCCGAGGCGTACGCGACCGCGCCGCCGCCGGACACCGACCGCTACGTGCTCGGCGCGTTTCAGGACGACCCGGTCGAGCTGCACCTGCTCGCGGCGGCGGTGTCCGACAAGGCGGGCGAGTCGTTCACGTACGAGGGCCCGCTCGCGATGGGCGTCGGCGTCGGCCAGTTCATGATCATGCAGCAGAGCTCGCTCACCGTCGAAATGGGCGATGCGCCCGGCGAGATCGCCGCCATCTCGGGCACGGTGGACTTCGTGTTCCCTGCCGTCGGGTTCCTCGAGGGGTTCCGCACGTCGCCGGTGGGGACCTGCTCGTTTGCCTTTGCCCCCGGGTCGCACGAGCAGATCGCGGGGCAGGGGCTGCCGGTGAATCCGAGCCGCTGGTACGTGATGCTCGGGTGCGCCGAGACGTTCGAGGCGCAGCTCGGCGCGCTGAAGTTCGACCTGCCCGGCGACCGCGAGGTCGTGTTCGTCATCGATCCGGGCGACCCGGCGTTCTTCGTCCGCGTGGACCTCGACGCCCTCGGCCCGTTTGGTCGCTCGGTGGACGTGGCCCTCGGCGTCTCGGCGAACGGCACCATCCCGTACACGCCGGCGACGACCCGCGAGGTCGAGGACTTTGCCGTGCCCTTCGAGGCCCACGCGTACGTCGGCGGGCCCCTGCCGGTGCCGGCCCAGCTGCCCGGACCGCTGCTCAAGTTCGTCGCCGACGGGGACGCGTGGCTCGACCTCGACCCGCGTGGGGACGGGCCGCCGTCGGTCACGGCACCGGACGTGCGCTTCGGCTCGAACGGCAACCTCGACCTGCGGCTCTCGTTCTTCGGGTCGCTGTCGATCTCCGTCGTGCTCGGCCAGGGCGCCAGCGGTGGCACGTTCGACCCCGACGGTACGACCCGCATCTGGGCGACGGGCACGGCGGGGCCGTCCGCGCTGCGCCTGCCGACGCTCATCCCCCTCGAGCCGGTCGCCGAGTCCGTCGTCGCGTTCGTCGCCTCGACCGAATCGCGCGAGAACCGGCTCGTGCTCGAGTCGCGCCTGAACTTCCGCGGGTCGACGATCCCGCTGCCGCTGATCCCGGACTTCAACGACTTCATCGTCGAGGGGCGCCTCGAGATGAACGACGAGGGCGTCCGCGTGACCGGGCAGGTGTCCGGCTCGATCCACCCGTGGCTGACCATCCGGGGCGGCGCGCTCGACTTCGAGGCATACTTCGCGTGGGACCGCGGCGAGTTCTTCGTCCGGCTCACCGGCGGGATGTCGATCGAGGGCGAATCCGCAGGCGAGATCTACTTCGGCAGCGACGAGATCAGCGTCGACGGCGACCCGTTCTTCTTCTTGCCGTTCTGAGGTCGAGCGCGCGCCGAGCGGTGTGGACGCGTCGCCCGAACGAGATTGCGTGCACCTCGTACCGAGGTGGTAGCATCGAACGGGTGAGCCACTTCTGCCCGCGCCTCGGGGCCCATGTCCGATCCTGCCGTCGCCGCGCCGGACCGTCCGGTTGCTGACCTCACGGTCGCGTTCGCGCCCAACGCGGATGCACTGCGCGCCGTCCTCGACGACCTGCGCGCAGCGTATCGCGCCGGCCCCGACGCGCTCGACGAGGCCGTGGTCCGCATGGTCTCGACGTTCGGCGGCCATGGCCCGGACAGCGTGGCCGTGCGCAGCGTGGTGGCCTCGATGCTGCGCGCCAGCACCTCGACCCATGCGCTGACCGAGGTCGGAATGCTGGCCGACGAGGGCCTCGTCGAAGGCGTCGCGCGGCGTGTCGGCGCGCGAGTGGCGCCGGCGCCCCCACGCGCAGCTCCCGTCGAGGCCGCGCTGATGGGCCTGCTCGAACCGGGCGACAGCGCGATCTTCGACGCGATCCGCCCGGTGCAGGTCGTCGGCCTCGTGCGGGCGCTCGCTGCCGATCCCGAGGTCGCCGACCAGCGGTCCGAGCTCGCCAGCGCCCTCGTCATCCTGGCGACACGCATCGCCGGGCTCGGGCTCGACGCACGACTCACCGAACGCATGCCGTCCCTCGAGACCTGGCAGTCGCCGTTCATCGCGCTCTCGCGGGTCGTCGACCGGTACGCCGAGGCGTGGGTGAACGGCGACGACTCGGTGGCCCGGTGCGACGAGGCGCTCGATATCGTGCGCCGCTGCCGTCGGCAGGTCGCTGCGTTTCGTCGCCGCAAGACGAGCCTGGGCACGACCCTGCACCTGTCGTCGAGCTCGCTGCGCATGCAGCAGCAGCTCGGGCGCCTCGAGCGCCTGCTGCGCTGCACGCGTCCGATGGACGAGGGCGGCGACGAGGCGATCGCACGGCTCACCCTCGACGTGCTCGCCGCGATCGCGCGTCGCTCGCCGGTCATCGAGTTTGTTCGCCACAAGCTCGACCTGCTCTCGTACCTCGTCATCGGGCACGCTGCGCAGAAGGGCGAGGGCTACGCGGCGCACTCGCGGTCCGACCTGCGGTCGTTCGCACGCAAGAGCCTGTTTGGCGGCGTGATTGTCGCGGTGTTCGGCACGCTGAAGCCGGTCCTCAGTCGGCTCGACCTGCCGCACGTCTGGCAGGCGGCGGTGTACGGCGCCAACTACGCCCTGTGCTTCGTGCTCATCTATCTGCTCGGTGCGACGCTCGCGACGAAGCAGCCGTCCGTCACCGCTTCGCGCCTCGCCGCCGCGCTCGAAGAGGGCCCGGAACACGAGGACTTCGCTCGCCTCGTCCGCGCGATCTGGCGCAGCCAGTACATGTCGTTCATCGGCAACATCATCGGCGCCGGTACGGTCGCCGTGGCCCTCGTCGCGGTGTATGGCCTCGTGACCGGGTCGGACCTGCTCTCGGTCGACGACGCGAAGTACATGGCGAAGGGGCTCGGCCTCACGACATCCGGCACTGTGTTCTTCGCCGCGGTGGCCGGCGTCATGCTCTCGTTCGCCGGGCTCTTGAGCGGCTTCGTCGACAACGCGGTCGTCTTTCATCGCCTCGGGGACCGCGTCCGCGCCGGCACGGGCCTGTTTCGGGCGGTCCCGCGGCGGTGGCGCGCGCGCCTCGCCGAGCAGGTCGACAAGCGCACCGGGGTGGTGACCGGCAACGCCGTGCTCGGCTTTCTGCTCGGCTCTGCGGGCACGATCGGCGTGCTGGTCGGGCTGCCGTTCGACATTCGCCACATCGCGTTCGCGTCTGCCCACGCCGCGCTGGCTGTGTGGTTCGATCCCGCGCTGCAGACGCTGTCGACCGTGGCGCTGCTGCTCGCGTCGGTCGTCACGATCGGGCTGGTGAACTTCCTCGTCAGCTTCGGCCTCACCCTGACCGTCGCCATCACGGCGCGTCGGGTCGAAGGGATCCGGTGGCGCCAGCAGCTCCGCCAGGTGTGGGCGCTCTTGCGCTCGGACCCGTGGGCGTTCTTCGTCCCTCGCGCCGAACCGGCCGCCGTGGGGGCAGCCGAAGGCGACGTCGAACCCCTCGTCGAGGCTCCGGTCGATGGCGACGCCGCGTCCACGGCGCACGCCCCGGTGGATGGCGACGGCGCGCCGCAGGCCGCTCCGGATGCGGCACCGGGGACCTGAACCGAGCGGCCGCGCGGCGTCCGGTTCGGGGCGGCCATCACCGCGGCCATCCGCGCACGAACGCAACGCCCCCCGGCCGCGCAGGTGGCGACCGGGGGGCGTCGAATCACGACCCGGCGGGCGAGCCGCCGCCGTCGGTCAGTCGAACGTCGGCACCGCGGGGGGCACGACGAAGTTCACGACCGTACCGCCGTTGAGCTCGATGCCGCCTTCGCCGACGACGCCGACGGTGATGCTGTACACGCCGATGTCGCCTTCGGTCGGCTCGACCGTGTCGTTGCCCTCGAGAGCGATGTCGAGGCAGATGCGGTCGGCGAAGATGATGCCTTCCCACGCGACCGGCACGCCGTCGATCTCGATGACGTCACGGGCCGAGCAGCCGAGCGCTTCGTCGGCCTCGGCGACGGGCACGAGGTCGGCGATGAACACCGTCGCGTCGACCCCGTCGTCCGGGGTGTCGGCGAACCACGCGGTCGCCTCGAAGGTCAGGCCCTCAATCATGTCCTCGAGCAGGCTGAGGAAGGTCGCCTCGATGTCGCCCGAGAACTGACGCACGAGCGGGTCACCGTCGGCGTCCAGCGTGCCCACGTCGGTCGCGAACTGGCGCATGTTCGCCATGCCACCGCTGCCCTGACCGATGCCGACGAAGCGGATGTTGTTCTCGATCGTGGCGTCCACCGCGTCCGCGTACGACGGCTCGCCCGAGATGCCGGTGTACGGGTCCGAGTTGCCGGGGCCGTTGTGCCAGCGCACGTCGGTGATCATGACGACGACCGGCAGGGCGGTCGAGCGGAAGCACGGCCAGCCGAAGGTGCCCTCGGCGCAGCCGGTACGGTCGACGAGCGAGCTGCCGGGGAAGGGCAGGCCGTCGCCGGTCGCGACGGCATACATCGCCTGACCGTGCGACTCCGGCCCGTCGCTGCCGCCGGACGGACGCCAGGTCGCCGTCGCGGCGATGGCCGCGTCCGCGTCGCTCGTGAGGTCCTGGTAGTTCACGTACGGCTGGTTGCCCGCGCTGCCGTACGGCGAGATGCCGTAGTCGCGGAACCCGCCGATGCCGAACCACGCGTCGGGGAAGAGCTCGATGATGTTCGGGATAAGCGTGTCGCTGATCGCGGTGCGCAGGGCGGAGATCGACGCGCCCATGCTGCCGGTCTCGTCCATCAGGATGTAGATGTCCGCCTTGGCGAGCTCGGTGTCGATCGCGACGCGGAATCCGTCCTCGGACGGTTCCTCGCCGAAGGGCACGATGACCCACGCGTCCCCGGTCTCGGCGCCGGGCACCGAGTCGCCGTCGGACGGGTCGGAGTCGGCGGCCGCCTCGATGAGGTCCGAGTACCCGTCTTCGTCGGTGTCGGCGCTGGTCGGCGACGTGCCGTTCGCGGCCTCGTCGGCGTCGGACACGTAGTCCCCGTCGCTGTCGAGGTCGACGTAGTCGTCGGCGCCGTCGCCGTCCGTGTCGGCGGGCAGCAGGCCGTCGCCGCGCTCCTCGAGATCCGTCAGGCCGTCGTTGTCGGAGTCGTCGTCCAGGTGGTCCGGCGTGCCGTCGCCGTCGGTGTCGAGGGGCGCTTCACCGTCGCCGGCTTCGTACGCGTCGTCGATGAAGTCGTCGTCCGAGTCGGTGTCGCGGTAGTCGGGCGTGCCGTCCCCGTCGGTGTCGACGAGGACCGTTCCTTCGCCCGCTTCGTACGCGTCGGGGAGCCCGTCGCCATCCGAATCCGTGTCGCGGTAGTCGGGCGTCCCGTCATCGTCCGTGTCGGGGGCCTCGTCGCTGCCGCCCGCCCCCTCGGCGATGTCGGCGATGCCGTCGTCGTCCGAGTCCGTGTCGCGATGGTCGGGGGTGCCGTCCATGTCCGTATCGCGCGGCTCCTCACCGTCGCCGGCCTCGTACGCGTCCGTCAGCCCGTCGCCGTCGGAGTCCGTGTCGAGGTAGTCGGGCACCTCGTCGAAGTCGGTGTCGGCGGGCGCGTCCCCGTCCCCGCGTTCGTAGGCGTCCGTCAGCCCGTCGCCGTCGGAGTCCGTGTCGAGGTAGTCCGGCGTCTCGTCGCCGTCCGAGTCCGCCGGCAGCTCGCCGTCGCCACGCTCTTCGGCGTCGAGGATGCCGTCGTCGTCGGAGTCGGTGTCGAGGTAGTCCGGCGTGCCGTCATCGTCGGTGTCGGCGGGCGTCTCGCCGTCGCCGCGCTCGACCGCATCGAGGATGCCGTCGTCGTCCGAGTCGGTGTCCAGGTGGTCCGGCGTGCCGTCGTCGTCGGAGTCGGCGGGCGTCTCGCCGTCGCCGGCCTCGTCGGTGTCCGACATGCCGTCGCCGTCCGAGTCGGCGTCGACGTAGTCGTCCATGCCGTCGCCGTCCGTGTCGGCGGGCACCGCGCCGTCGCCGCGCTCGTCGGCGTCGGTCAGTCCGTCGTCGTCGGAGTCGTCGTCGAGGTGGTCCGGCGTCTCGTCGCCGTCCGTGTCGAGGGGCTCTTCGCCGTCGCCGGCCTCGTACCCATCGTCGATCGCGTCGTCGTCCGAGTCGGTGTCGAGGTGGTCCGGAGTGCCGTCGCCGTCGGTGTCGGCGGGGGTCTCGCCGTCGCCGGCCTCGTACGTGTCGGTGAGGCCGTCGCCGTCGGAGTCGGTGTCGACATAGTCGGCGTCGCCGTCGTCGTCGGTGTCCGCCGGCGCTTCGCCGTCGCCGCGCTCGTCGGCGTCGGTCAGGCCGTCGTCGTCCGAGTCGTCGTCGAGGTAGTCCGCGATGCCGTCGCCGTCCGTGTCGACGGGCTCGTCGCCGTCGCCGGCTTCGAACGCGTCGTCGATGCCGTCATCGTCCGAGTCGGTGTCGACGTAGTCCGCGTCGCCGTCGCCGTCCGAGTCGACGGGCTCGTCGCCGTCGCCGGCCTCGATCGCGTCGTCGATGCCGTCGTCGTCCGAGTCCGTGTCCTCGAAGTCCGGCGTGCCGTCGCCGTCGGTGTCCCGACCCTCGGCTGCGCCTTCCTGCGCATTCGTGATGCCGTCTTCGTCGTCATCGCCTTCCGGGTCACGCACGTCGCCGCCGACGTCGCCGGTGTCCGGATCGCCCGCGTCTTCACCGGCGTCCTCGCCGGCGTCTCCGCCTGCGTCCTCGACGACATCTTCGCCGGCATCCGGATCGGACGTGTCACCGCCGGTGTCGGCGTCCTCGCCCGCGTCGATGTCGACGTCGAAATCGAACGAGGCCGGGTCGTCGTCGCCGCAAGCGGCGAGGGTCAGGCCCAGGGTCAGGGTGGCCAGCGTATACAGGCCGGGTACGCGTCGGTGCGCCATGCACAACCTCACGATGATGGGGTAGCGGCCACCTGTCGCAGGTGGTCGCGGAAGAAGTCCCGTGGCTCGGTCGTTGGACCGTTGCACATTCGATTGTGGCCGTCGAGGGTGAAATCCCCCCGATCGAGTCGGACTTGACGCGCACGCTCGGGTGAATGTCTGCGGTCTGTCGACCGTCTCTGGTCCCGTCGCCGTCCGTGATCCTGGCGCCCGTTCTCACGCTCAAAGGCACTGCATGGCCCGCACATCCGACGATGCCAGAACCCCGCCGCGGACGCCCGCGTCCGCCGCCACAGGCGTTGCTCGCCGCGACGTGCTGCGGGCCGGTGTCGCAGCGTCTCTCGTCGGTGCGGGATGCGGCCGGGCTGTGGTGGCGTCCCCGGCCCGGCCGGCGGATGCGACCGACGCGGTCGGCTCGTGTGGTCCCACATCGCGGTTCTACGTCGGACCGTTCTATGTGGCCGATCCCCCCGAACGGGTCGCCATTCACGAGGGACTCGACGGCGCGCCGCTCGACATCACCCTGCGCCTGCTCGATGCCGCCAGCTGCACGCCCCTCGTCGACATCCCCGTCGACGTGTGGTGCGCCGCCCCCGACGGGTGGTACTCGGGGGTGAACAACGCGCTCGTCGTCCGTTCGGGGCCGACGACGCTCGGACAGACCTGGCAACGGGGGCGTCAGCGTACGGACGCCGACGGGCGTGTGCACTTCGCGGCCGTGTACCCGGGCTGGTACCCGGTGACCCCGCCGCACCTGCACTTCACGGCGCCGATCGACGCGGACCGCGCATTCACGTGGCAGCTCTTTCTCGACGACGCGTTCAGCGACGCGGTCTACACCACCGTCGCTCCGTACGACGCCCGTGGTCCGCACGTATCGCGCATCGAGGACCGCCGCGCCGCGCTGCCCGGCGACCTCGTCGTCGTGCCCGACGGCACCGCGCAGGCGTCCCGCGTCGAGGTGGACGTCGTCATCGCCCTCGACGACCTGACTCGGCACGCGATCCCCTTCGACCCGGTGACCGGGCAGGGCGGCCGCTGACCGACGGTCACCGGGCTCGTGATCGGGCCGTTCACGAGGTCGTTCACGGAGCCGGGCTCAATCGCCGACGGTGCCCGACACGAGTGGGCCTTCGAACGTGTCCCCGTCGACGGTGACGTAGAGCACGCCTTCGGTGCGCAGAATCTGCCATGCGTTGCGGCGCTCGAGGCGCTCGCTCAGCGCGTCGACGAGCCCCTGGTCGACGTGCACCAGGCGCAGCGCGTCGGCGCGGTGGATCGTCGTGCCCGACCACGCCTGCCGCAGCGCCACCGGATCCCGATGCGAGTACACCGCCACGTCGTCGGCGCGCTTGGCCGCCTTGTGCAATCGGTCGGCGGATGGCGCGCCGATGTCGACCCACAATGCGGTGGTCCCGTGCCGGCCCGGCGCCGAGATCGCAGGCTCGTCGGCTGCGCCGATGCCGCGTCCGAACGCCAGCTGATCGCGGTACTCCAGCGCGAACGCGAGCAGCCGCACGACCGCGAACGAGACGGACTCACTGGGGTGCAGCGCGAGCGGCACCTCGAACGACTCGTAGACGCCGCGGTCGACGTCCGATAGCTCGATCGCGAACCGGTGCATCGTGGATGTCAGCGCCATGGTCTTCGGGCCTCGTGCGAGGGGTTCAGGGGCAGATCTGCGGCTCGCACAGCGCCGCCGGGTTGCCGACGGTCGATGCGGCGAATCGGATCTCACGAATCGTCGCGTGGTCGCGAACGCACGCTTCGGAGCACCCGGGCATGACGCCATCCTTGAGATGCGTCGCGAGGGTGTCGACGAGGACGTGCCCTGCCGCATCCGTGACCCGCGCGTACCGCATCGCCGAGAACACGTTCTGTTCTTCGTAGATCTCGACGGTGAGGGCCGCGTCGCCGGATCCGATGACGAAGGTCTGCGGCCACGACGCGCTGGCGGGGACCGGATACTGCACGGTCGAGCCGTCGTGCAGCCAGAGGGCGACGACGCGCTCTGCCTGGCGCTCGAACGGTTCGACCGCGATCTCGACCACCGCGTCGGCGGCGAGCAGGCAGGCCTCACCTTCGGGGCATGCACCGACGCGGACCAGCGTGAGGGTGTGGAGCGAACCGGGGGTCAGGTCGAGGTATTCGGACTCGGGCTCGAAGCCGGGGCCCTCGACAACGACGTGCTGACCACCGAGCGGCGCGTTTTCGAGGCGCACGCCGCCGTCGGCCGCGGTGGTCGCGGCGACCCCCGCGTCGCGCACCGACACCGTCAGACCCTCGAGCGGACGAGTCCCGCCGCCGCCGAGTCCGCCCGAGAACGAGATCGTGCGGGCGTGCCCGACGACGGTCGCCGTCGTCGGTGCGGAGCCGAGAGCGGTCTCGTCCGCAGCTGCGGTCGAGGCAGGCAGGGCGGCTGCGCAGAGGGCGAGGGCAGCAAACGTATGGGATGCGCGCATCGGGCTCCGTCGTGAAGACGACGCACTCTCGCACATCGGCCCGCTGGCACGAAGGGCGACCGTCCGGGGCGCGACGGCTGCGGCGGTCACTGTGGCGCTCGCTGTGGCGCTCGCTGAGGCGTCGTCAGGTTCCGCGTCCGTACGCCGCCAGTCGCGCGCGGACGATGGCGATGGCCGCTGCGGCGTCGTCGGCACCGAACACCCGGTCGTCCGACACCGCCGCGTGGCGGATCCGGTCGTCGATGCGCGTGCCGGCGACCTGCTCGGCCCACCCGCCGGCGCGGCAGGCGACGATCAGCCGCCCGAGGGTCCACGCGAACGCGAGCTCGGACAGCGTCCCCGCGCGCCCGCCGATGGCGATCACTGCGTCGCATCGCGCGACGATGCCGTTGCGCAGGTGCCCGAGCCCCGTCGGGATCGCGATGTCGACCCACGGGTTCGCGGCGGACGCGTCGTCGCCGGGCAACACCCCCACGACGTCGCCGTGTGCATACCGCGACGATCGATGGGCGCCGCGGGATGCAGCCGCCATGACGCCGCCACCCCCACCGGTCAGCAGGCGAAACCCCGCGTCGACCAACGCGCGACCCACGTCTTCGGCGAGCGCGATGCGCGGGTGATCCGGGTCGAGGTCCCCGTCGCCGATCACCGCGATCAACGGCCGGCGAGCGGCCTCGCCGTGGTCAGTACCGGCCATCGTAGTTCGAGCCGAAGTACGCGCCCCAGCGGATGCCGCCTTCGGGCATCGGCACGTCGAAGTTGTATCGCGCCATCCGGCCGTACCCGATGTCGTTCGTGCTCACGATGAGCTCGGGATATCCGTCCAGATCGATGTCGCCCAGCCATCCCGCGCCGCCGGCGAAGCCGCCGAGCGAGAGCAGAAGCTCGAGGCGCTCCTCGTCGGCGTGCAGCGCGTAGAAGTCGGTCTGGATGTCGGCTTCGCTCGCCCCGTCGGCGACGACTTCGGCGAAAATCACCTCGTCGATCCCGTCACCGTCGATGTCGCCGGCGATCGGCGCAGCGGCGGCGAAGCGGCCCCACCGGTCTTCGGATTCGTACCAGTGGGTCCCGTCGAGCGCGTCGTACACGCGGTAGTTCACCATCGTCCACGCGGGGAACACGCCGTCGAGGGCACCGACTGCGATGTCGAGGTCGCCGTCCCCGTCGAAGTCACCGATGGCCGGGGTCGCGGGCGACTCGCGTCCGAGCGACGGGTCGAACGTCCAGATGGCCTCGCCGGTCGCGCCGGACAGCACCGCGAGCCGACCACCGAAGGAGTACACGACGAGGTCATACCACTCGTCGTCGTCGATCAGGGCGTAGGCGGGCGGTCCGATGTAGCCACGGTCTTCGTAGCCATCGAGCACGCGCACCGCCCCGTCGATGTCGCCAGCGACGATCTCGTCGAGCGGCGCGGCCCACAGGTGCCCGAGCTGCGTCTCGCCGCCGGTCCCGAAGACGACCCACGTGCCGTCCGGGCGGTCCCAGAACGTCAGTCCGAGGTACGTCTCCTGGTCATCGGGCATCTGCATCTGGTGCAGCCGGCTGCCGTCCGCGCCGTCGAGGACGAGCAGGAATCCGGGGTCTCGCGTCGAGAACGGGGGGGCGAGGTGATCGCCGCCGTTGGGGATCAGCACTTCGGGTACGCCGTCGTCGTTGAGATCGTCGACGAGCCGCGGCTGAAAGAAGTTGTACAGCTCTTCGTCTCGCGCGTCGTCGCCGCTCGGCGAGAACGCCCACAGCGCCGAGTCGTCGCGGATGTCGACACGGGCGAGCGTGGCGTTGCGGCCCCCGACGATCCAGGTGGTCACGCCGTCGTCGTCCTCGATCGGGATCGGGACGGTGAACAGCTCCTCGTCGCGCTGAAACCGCGTGAGGCGGTCGCCGGTCTGGGCGTCGAAGAGCGACAGGCTGCCGCCTCGCTGGTCCGGCGTGTTGCCCTCGCGCAGGAACTCGTTGCCGTAGGCGAGCAGGAAGGTCGGCTCGTCGCGGTCGGGCAGGGCGCGGGGCGAGCCGAACGACCCGTGCACCAGGTCGACCGACCACATGACGCCGGGCTCGGGGGGCGGCCCGATCACGTCCGTGTCCGCGTCGTCCGCGTCGGCGACGTCCAGATCGACGTCCGAGGCGTCCTCGGCATCGCTCGCGTCCGTCGCGTCCGTCGCGTCCGTCGCGTCGAGGTCGGCGTCCGCGTCCGCCGAGCCATCCGCGGCGTCCGCATCCCCCGCGTCGAGCACGTCCTCGTCCGCGTCGGCTGCGTCCGTCGCGTCCGAGGTGTCGGCCGCGACGTCCTCGCCGGCATCGTCGGCATCGTCGCCGCTGTCGCCGCTGTCGCCCGCATCGTCCCCGGTGTCGCCTGCGTCGGTCGCGACATCGGCGGCCACGTCGGCGCCGCCCGCGTCGTCATTGGACGAGGGGTCGTCGGAACAAGCAGTGGCACCGAGCGACGCGAGCGCGGCAACCGCGAGGGTGTGGACGAGCGTGCGAGCCTTCATCATGCGTACCGAATGGGACGGGTGAGCCGGGGCGAGCGGTGGATGGCGCACCCCACAGAAGGTGAACCTAGCAACCTCTGCCCGGGATGCCACGCCGAGTTTCGGGGTGGACGCAGACGTCAGGTCGCCAGCCCGGGGGGCTTCCTGCCGCGAAGCCCTGCATCCGGCCCCACGTGATTCGCCCGTGGAGCCACGGGGCTGGCTGCAGGCCGAGAAGGCGGTCTCCGTCGTCGACGCTGGACCGCAACCCCGCGGCTTCGCGCAGCGCCGAGGGGGCCGGGCGGGTTCACTGCAGGGTGAACGTCGTACCCACGGACACCATGTGCAGCTGCGCGATGTTGCGGCCCCACACGACATAGGACCACGAGAGATCGATCTCACGGTCGCCCAGCGCGAAGAGGACGCCGAGGCCGGGGGCGACGGCGCTCCGATCGAGCCGCACTTCGGTGGGCACGAGCAGGTCTGCAGTGAACTCGCGAGCCGGCGTCTCCGGGGCGTCGGTCGTGAAGCTGGTGCCGATGACCTCGCCCTCGGTGAACGAGTGCTGCGCGTCGACCCACACGTACGGCAGCACGGTCGGGCTCACGCGATACCCGGTCTTGACCGTCCCCAGCACCTGCTGGCCAGGGCCGAAGAGTCGAATCCGCAGCCCGGTGTCGATCCGCAGAAACCAGTCGCGCGTCGGGACGAACCCGAGGAGCAGCTTCGCGTCGATGTCGGTCTGCCCGTCCCCCAGGCTGACATCGTCGGCAACGCCTTCGGCGAATTCGTCGTCTTCGAACGTGCCGTCCGGGGGCGTGTATCCGGTCGGCAGCTTCACCTGGATCTCGGTGGCGGCGACCGCACGCCCGAGCGGCGTCCATCGATTGCGCGCAAAGATGCGCAGGTCGCCGAGCCCGGCCGTCGTCCGGTCGAGCGAGAGGATGTTCGCCCGAAACCGCTCGACGCTGCCTTCTTCGCCGATGTCCGTGGTGATGACGTCGCCGAGGTAGACCTCGTCGGCCTGGTAGCTGAGGACCCCTGCGGACAGTGAACCGCCGATCTCGAACCGGTCGGTCAGCCCGTACCGCACCTCGCCGCGCAGGTTGGCGGCATAGAACCGACCATCCAGCGAGAACGGATACCGCTCGCCGGTGATGAGGAACTCGTGGTTCGCGAACTGGATGTCGCTGCTCGTGTGCAGCGAGAGCGTGCCCTCGGGCAGGGTCCACGGCGACGCGTACGACGTGCCGGGCACCGCGAAGAGGGCGAGAGCGAGGACCAGAACGGCCAGGGTGCGCATCCGACATCCGACGTGTGGGGATGCCCTTCAGATGCACGGCGCGCCGGCAAAGTCCGCCGGGCTGTGCGAAATGGTTCGCTCACACGCAGCGAACCCGCGTGGTTCGAGCGCAGGTCGCTCCGTTCGTCGCATCGTCCGACGCCACGGCTGCTGTGACGCTCGGTCCGCCGGGACGCTCGGTCCGCCGGGACGCTCAGTCCGCCGGGACCTCGGACACGAAGAACAGGCCGAGGCACATCTCGTCGAAGCTGCCGTCGCCCCAGCCGAGATCGAGGGGCTCGCGGACGGCGCCGTTGTACACCGGCTGGTTGCCCGGGCTGTTGTCCCAGGTGCAGCGCAGGTTCACGCGGTCTTCGGCGGTCAGGTCGATGGGCTCGGCGAGGAAGTACTGCCGCTGCCAGTTGAAGTCCCATTCGGCGATGTCGACGATCGGCTCGATCGTCCCGTCCGGGCGCTCGACCTCGAGGGTGAGCGAGGTCCCGATCTGGTGCAGGTGCGGGATGACGCCGTAGATGCGGAGCCCGTTGTCCGTGTCGACCTCGGGCATCATCGCGGCGACCAGCGGCGAGCCGACGAGCGGCGCGCTGTGCTCGTGCATCACGTTGGCTTCGCCAGCGGGGATCGCCATCGAGTCGCCGTCGACGAACCACTGGAAGTTGAAGTGGGCGACCGAGCCGGCGCGCAGGGCCACGTCGTCCGACGTCGAGAACGAGACGGTCGCCTGGTCCGCGACGTCCCCACCGGCCGCCAGGCTGTAGTGCATCTGCAGCACGATGCGGTCGTCGGGGTTCATCCGTTGGCCCGTGCCCTCGGGGTAGTCGAACCCGTCCGTACCCGGCGCCCACGCGCCGAAGATCCCTGCGGGGAAGTCGTCGGCGCCCGTCGGGGCGGCGGAGCCGAAGCAGTCGTACCCTGGCCGTCCGTCGGCACCTTCGGCCGCATCGACCACCTCGGCAAACCCGGCGGGCACGTACCATGCGATGGCGTGATGGGCGATCGACAGGGCGGACGGGTCGGCGCGGAACCCGGTGATCCACGTCGGCTCTTCGTACGGCCAGTCGAGCACGAAGCACCGGTACTCGTCCGGACGGGTCTCGGGCGTGTACGGCGAAGCGAGACCGACGGTCACGTCGACGCGCGACAGGGATCCGAGCTCGAGGTTCACCGCCGGGCCCTCGGCCGCCGGGTCGCCCTCGAGCGCGCCGCCATCGGCCCACGCCAGCACCGCCTCGATCTGCGCGTCCGAGAGGCTCGGATCGTACAGGTACTCGGCGACCGGCTCCGCGTCCCACGGCGGCATCGAGCCGCGCGCGATCGAGTCGGCGATGGCCGGGGCCATGGCCTGTACCTCGGCGTACGTCGTCATGGGGAAGGGCCCGACCCCGCCCTCGACGTGGCAACCGGCGCAGTGGGCGTCGAGGATCGGCTTGACCACCTCGTAGTAGGTCGGCGCGGCGTCTCCCGCGTCGGTCCCTCCGGCGTCGGTCCCGGCCGTGTCCGTCGAACCGCTGTCCGTGGCGCCCGCATCGCCGGTGGCGCCGGCGTCCTCGGTGAAGCCCGTGTCGGCGGTCTCGTCGTCGATGGCGTCCGACGTGTCGTCTGCACACGCGCCGAGCGCGAGGGAGGTCGTGCCGAAGAGCAGGGCGGTACGCAGCAGCAGCGAGTGGTTCACGACAACTCCATTGCGGCCGACTCGCGAACGAATCGGCAGAGGCGGCAGGCGCGCGCCGGCGATCGGGCCAGCGCGGAGGGACAACTTCCACGGGCCTACTGACCTACCGGTAGGCAGATGCGTGGTCAAGGGGTTACGCGACATTGGTTTGACCATTTCGCGTCGCCTGCCGCGCGGAACCGTGGTGCGCGATGATCGATGAGCGCTGCAGATGCGGGGACGCGGCCGCCACGGATCCCGTCGCGTTCGGTTCGGGTGGCCGGTGGCTCGCAAATCCGTCGGGCCTGGTGTACGTCCGACGGCGCGAACGGCGGGCTGCGGCTCGCTCTGCTCCCCGGATGGCCCGTGCCCGACTCCACGCCCGTGAATCTCGACGCGCTGCAGGCGGACCTCGACGCCCTGCGCGACGAGCTCCGCGATGCGGCGGGGCCCGAGGACGCGCGCCACCTGCGTCGTGTCGTGGCCGTCGGGCATGCGTTCTCGCTCATCGGCTGGGCGACCGCATGGATCGCGCCGAACCCGGTCGCCGTCGTCGGCATGAGCACCGGGCTCTTCGCGCGATGGGCGATGGTCGCGCACCACGTCCTGCACCGCGGCTACGACGGCGTCGAAGGCGTGCCGGAGCGGTACACATCACAGCGTTTCGCCCGCGGCTGGCGGCGGTGGCTCGACTGGCCCGACTGGATCGACCCCGCGGCGTGGAACCACGAGCACAACGTGCTGCACCACTACCGCCTCGGTGAGGACGCCGACCCGGACCAGCCGGAGCGCAACCTCGAGATCGTGCGGCGCCACGCGCCGATGTGGCTGCGCTACGTCCTCGTCGCGCTGACGACGTTCACGTGGAAGTGGTTCTACTACGCGCCGAACACGATGCGTGCGCTGCACAACCGCAAGGCGCGGCTGCCCGACGGCGGCGAGCCGGTGGGCTTTCTCTCGTGGCGCATGTGGGCGCCGTGGGCCGGCTCGGGGCGCGCGACGTGGGCGCGGTGCTACCTGCCGTACCTGCTCATCCACTTCGTGCTGCTGCCGCTGCCCTTTCTCGCGATCTCGCGCTGGGCGTGGATGAGCGTGCTCGTGAACCGCGCGCTGGCCGAGGTGCTGACGAACCTGCACGCGTACCTGATCATCGTGCCGAACCACGCCGGTGAGGACGTCTACCGCTTCGACACGCGCATGCAGGGGCGCGGCGATTTCTACCTGCGGCAGATCGTCGGCACCGCGAACTACCGCACGGGCGGGTTCGCGCGGGACTTCTTCCACGGCTGGCTGAACTACCAGATCGAGCACCACCTCTTCCCTGACCTGACGATGCGGCAGTACGCGCTGGCGCAACCGCGGGTGCAGGCGATCTGCGAGAAGCACGGGCTGCCGTACCTGCAGGAATCGGTCTTCGTGCGCTTCAAGCGGCTCGTGCAGGTACTCGTCGGGCGCCGCTCGATGCCGACGTGGGACCCGACCGCTCCGGCGCGCGTCGCGCTCTGACGAGGCGTGCGAGCCCGCCCGGGATCGCGTACCGTCGAGGCCCACCCGGAGCCGCCGATGCACACCGCCGAACTCGCCCCGCGCCGTCGCCAGCAGCCCCGCTGCCGCGCCCCGCGCCGCTTCGTCGCACGCCGCACGGCACATCTGGCGGGACTCGGCATCTGCGCCGCGCTCTTCGCCATCGCCAGCGGCTGCGCGCGGCCCTGCGACGACGCGCGCCGCGAGGCCGGGGGCGCCCTGTCCGGGTACCATCTCGACGCCACCGCGGCGGCAACGGCCGGCGCCATGGTCGCAGCGACCGGCGGCCATCAGATCGCCGGGGACCGCGCGCAGATCGAGGACGCACCCGAGGTCGCGCGGCTCGTTGAGCAGCTGCAGCAGGCCGTCCAGAACGAGGACTGGGCCGCGGTCGCCGAGACCCGCGAGGCCATCGCGTCGCTCGCGACCGCGCCGGGATGGGACGTGACCGACGCCGCCGTCGGGCGCGCCGTCGACGTGTGCACGGGGGACTGAACCGATGCAGGGACGCTTTCTGACCGGCGCCTGGCGCCACCTCGCCATGATGAACTGGGTTGTCGACCCGGCGCGGCTCGAGCCGCTGGTACCCCGCGGGACGGAGCTCGACGCTTTCGAGGGTCGAACGTACGTGAGCCTTGTCGGCTTTCTCTTCGAAGATACAAAGCTACTTGGCGTCGGCGTGCCGGGCCACGTGCGGTTCGAAGAGGTCAATCTGCGGTTCTATGTGCGGCGTACGGACCCGGGCGAGACCGAGCCGAAACGCGCGGTCGTCTTCGTCCGAGAGATCGTCCCGAAGGCGGCGATCGCGTGGACCGCGCGCCTCATCTACAACGAGCAGTACGTCGCCCACGAGATGGGGCACGACATCGCGCTGCCCGGCGACGGGCCCGGGCACGTGCAGCTCACGTGGCAGCACGAGGGGCGCGACCTCGGTATGCAGGTGAACGTGGACGGCGCCGCCGAACCGATCGTCGAGGGCAGCGAGGCGGAGTTCATCACCGAGCACTTCTGGGGATACGTCACCCAGCGGGACGGCTCGACGGTGGAGTATCAGGTCGAGCACCCGCGCTGGGACGCGTGGTCCGCCACCTCGAGCCGCCTCATCGGCGACGTGCCCGCGTACTACGGCGAGCGGTTCGCCGACGTGCTGCGGCGCCCGGCGGACTCGGCCTTCGTCGCCGTCGGCAGCGACATCGTCGTGCGCAAGCCGCGCCGGCTCCCCGACACGATCTGACGCGGTACCGCGCTGCCACACGGTCACGCGGCACGGTCACGCCACACGGTCACGCGGCACGGTCACGCGGCACGGTCTCGACGTGGCTCTCGGCGGTCCCGTCGACCGCGAAGAAGCGTGCTCACGGGCACACGGTCAGCGGCCCCTCGAACGCGACGCGGCACCGCGCGGCGTCGCCCGCCGACACGTCGCCGGGGCCCACGTAGGTGACCGTCGCGATGCCGGTGTCGAAGTCGAGGGTCGTCGACCAGAACGTGTCGTTCTGCGTCTGCATCGAGCACGTGTCGACGGGCAGCGGCGCGAACCAGGCGTCGGTCAGGCCGTTGTCGGCCTGGTGGCCATTGTCGCGCACGAGGTAGATGACCGACGGGGCTCCGGTCGCGTCGACGATCGCGTCGCAGGCGGGCGCGTCGTCGCCGGCGGCGGTCGTGACCGTGTCGAAGTCGACCTGCCAGCATCCGTCGGCGAAGCACGTGCCCCGCGCCGGCACGCCGACCACCGGCGGGTCGTCGTCGACGAGGGCCCCGTCGTGGTCGATCCCGAGTGCCGGCTGTGCCGTGATGCGGGCGAACCGCAGGTCATCGACGTCGGTCTCCCAGACGTCCGAGGCTCCCTCCGCCGAGACCACCCACCGGGTCGCCGCGCCGTTGCCGACGCGGGTGATGGTGCCGTCGAGGGCCTGCTGGGCGACGAGCGCGCCCTCGGCGACGCCGAGCACGCCGGGGGCGTACACCTCGCATCGCGATGTCGCGGGGTCGACCGCGGCGTCGAAGCCGTCGCGCAGGCCATCGGCGTCTTCGCCCCGGGCGCGGCACACCGCCAGGGTCTGGCCGCCACCGTCATCGAGCCGCACCGTCCATGTGACCCGCGTCGGCCGCCCGCGGGTGTCACCCTCGGACCCGTCCCACGGCGCGCCGTCGAGCACCTCGAGGGCGACGGACGCGCAGGCGTCGGGCGCGTCGATGGCGACCGCGCCGTCAAACGTCAGCGAGGCGGGGCCGCACCAGGACACGGTGCTCGGGTCCAGTGGGCGATCCGGCGGGCCGTCGTCCGCACAACCGGCGAGGGCGCTCGTGACGAGGAGCCCGCCGGCAACGACGGCGAGACGGGCGGGCAGAGCAGGGCGGCGGGCGAACGACAGAGTGCACTCCGGGGCGTGGCCGGTGCATCATGACAGCGCCCTCGACCGCGAACCACCCCGCAGCCCTGCTACCCACCGTGCCCGACCCCGCCCGCCCGCGTCCCGAGCAGCGCGGCCGTCGATTCGCGACGCCGAACCCGTCTGCCGTGCACCACAGCTTCTTCGATGCCCTGCGGTGGATGATGTCTCGCAAGCCGGGGCCGTGGCCCGACGCGGTGGACGTGCAGCCGGCCGTGCCCGACGAGCGGGTGCAGGGCGACGCGCTGCGCGTGACCTGGGTCGGTCACACGACGGTGCTCGTGCAGGTCGCCGGCGTGAACCTGCTCACCGACCCGATCTGGTCAGACCGCTGCAGCCCGCTGTCGTGGGCGGGCCCGAAGCGGGTGGCGCCCCCCGGCGTCCGGTTCGAGGACCTGCCGCCGATCGACGTCGTGGTGCTCAGTCACGACCACTACGACCACCTCGACGCGCCCACGGTCCGCCGCATCGTCGAGGCCCACGCGGCGTGCACCTTCGTCGCACCGGTCGGGGTCGGGCGGCGGCTCGCGGCGTGGGGCGCAGCGCACGTGGTCGAGGCGTCGTGGTGGGACGCCGTCGACGTCTGCGGGCTGCGCATCACCTGCACGCCGGCCCAGCATTTCTCGGGGCGAACGGCGTTCGACCGCGACACGACCCTGTGGGCGACGTGGATGATCGAGCCTGCCGAGGGTGGCGCGATCTGGTTCGGCGGCGACACCGGCTGGTTCGAAGGCGGGTTTCGCGCCATCGGTGACGCGTTCGACGACGTGCGGCTCGCGCTGATCCCGATCGGCGCGTTCGAGCCGCGGTGGTTCATGTCGCCGGTGCACATCGATCCGCAGCAGGCCGTCGAGCTGGCCCGGATCGTCGGTGCGCGGCACGTGCTCGCGACGCACCACCGGACGTTCCCGTTGGCGGACGACGGCTACGACCAGCCGGCGAACGAGCTCGCCGCGTGCCTGGACGAGGCGTCCGAGGCGGACGGCTGGTTTCGCGTCGTCGCGCACGGTGAAGCGTGGGACGTGGCCTGACGCCCTCGTGATGCCGCCGCGGGCGCGAGAGGGGAGGCGTGCCGCCGGGCGCCGTGCCTCGCGGACCGGGTGGCCATGTCGCGAACGGGCCCTGGCGACTCGATCCCGGGCGCCGGATCGGACAGGATGAGGCGTGCGCTGGCCCGTGTGCGGTCGGCGAACTCCTGCATCCGGGACCTGGTGTGCGTGTCCGAGCCGCAGAGACGAAGCTCCCGCAGGCGGTCGACAACCCGCTGCGCATCGCGGCGATCGGGCTGGCGCTGCTCGCCATCGCCGGATGCTGCGCCGGCGGCACCGACTACCTGACCCTCTCGGTCGGTGAGGTGCGGGCGAACACGACGATCCGCTGGGGAGAGACGATGCAGATGACGGACCCGACGTTCGACGCGGCGTGGCCTCGGGCGAAGGACGCCCGCGGCGAGCCCCTCGAGTTCTACGTCGGCGACGAGCGGGTCGACGTCCCGACGGAGCGGTTCGAGGTCGACAACCAGATGAACAACGGCTGCGGCTGGTCCGACCACGTCGAGTACCGGCTCGGCGCGCTGGGCCCGGGGACGTACACCGTCGTGCACCGCCGGGCGTCCGGGACGGGCGACCGGGTCAGCTGCAGCGGCGGCTGCCCCTGGACGACGTTCGACGGCGACGAGGCGCTGATCGTGACGATGGTCGTCGAGGGCATCGACACCGCGGACGCCTCGCTGGACGGTGACGAAGCGTCGGATGCCGGTGCCGCGCCGGATGCGGTGGGCACGGACGACGCGGCGCGGGACGCGGCCGGCGACGGATCGAACGAGATGGGCGACGCCGACGATGGTGTGAACGGCGATGCCGGTGCCCCCGACGATGCGTCGAGTGACGATGCCGCGACCGGCGATGCTGCGACCGGCGATGCAGCGACCGGCGATGCTGACGACGCGGATGACGGGTCCGGCGACGCAGCGCCGTGATGGGCGGCCGCGGGGGCGCCTACGATCGGTCCACGCAGACCCGCGGTCCGGTCTCGCTCCACTCGACGATCACGCGCCAGGGGCGGCAGCAGACCTCGCAGTCGACGACGAACGTCCCGGCGAGGTCGGCCTCGACGGCCACTTCACCGGGTTCGAAGCACCACGGGCAGGTCACGGGGACGTAGTCGATCACAGGGTGTCCGGGGAGCGGCGGCCAGCGTGGCGCCGGTCGGCAGGTCAGGCGCGAGGCAGGCCGGCAGCGTCGAGGATGCGGCGACCCGGCCCCGCGATGCGTCAGCCGCGGTACTTCTTGAGCTCGTACCGCGCGACGACGTTGCGGTGCACCTCGTCCGGGCCGTCGGCCAGACGCAGCGCGCGCGCCGCCGTCCACGCCATCGCGAGCGGGGTGTCGTCGCTCATGCCTCCGCCGCCGTGCAGCTGCATCGCCATGTCGATGACGTCCTGTGCGACGTTCGGGCACACGACCTTGATCTGCGAGATCTCGCTCATCGCGTCGCGCACGCCGTGGCGGTCGATCATCCACGCCGCCTTCATCACGAGCAGCCGCGCCTGCTCGATGCGGATCCTCGCGTCGGCGATCCGCTCGCGGTTGCCGCCGAGGTTCACGAGCGGCTTGCCGAACGCCACGCGGCTCGTCGCCCGTTCGCAGGCCAGCTTCAGCGCCATCTCGGCGAGCCCGATGAGGCGCATGCAGTGGTGGATGCGCCCCGGTCCGAGGCGCCCCTGGGCGATCATGAACCCCTGGCCGGGCCCGCCGATGAACGCGTCCTTCGGCACGCGCACGTCGTCGAACACGACCTCGCCGTGCCCATACGGCGCGTCGAGTCGCCCCATCGCCGGCAGCAGGCGCTCGACGCGCACGCCGGGCGTGTCGCGGGGCACGAGCACCATGGAGTGCTGGGCGTACCGGTGCGCGTCCGGGTCGGTGAGGCCCATGAAGATCAGCATCTCGCACTGCGGATGCCCGACGCCGGTGGACCACCACTTGCGGCCGTTGATGACGATCTCGTCGCCGTCGACCACCGCGGTCGCCTGCATGTTCGTCGCGTCCGACGACGCCACGGCCGGCTCGGTCATGCAGAACGCCGAGCGGATCTCGCCGGCGAGCAGCGGAGTGAGCCACCGCGCCTTCTGGGCGTCGGATCCGAAGTGGTACAGGACCTCCATGTTGCCCGTGTCGGGGGCATTGCAGTTGAAGATCTCCGGCGCGATCGCGCTGTGCCCGGTGCGCTCGGCGATCGGCGCATACTCTGCGACCGACAGGCCGCCGCCGAGGTCCGGGTCGGGCAGAAAGAGGTTCCACAGACCGGCGTCGCGGGCCTTCGCCTTGAGCGTCTCGATGATCGGCAGCACGACCCACGGGTCGTCGAGGCTCGCCATCTCGCGGTGGTAGTCGGGCTCGATCGGCTCGATGTGCTCGCGCATGAAGGCGTCGACGCGGTCGAGCATCGTGCGGCTGCGGTCCGAGAGGGCGAAGTCCATGTCGTGCCGGGGTCGTGAGGGCGCCCCAGCGTGCCTCGTCGTGCCGCGAGGGGCCAGCGTGGCGGATCGAATCCGCGGGTCGCGCGTTCGCACGGGCACCCCACACCCCGAACCGACGATGACCCGCTCTCGCTCGCCCCTTGCCCGCCGCGCCCTCGGTGCGCTCTCGTTCTGCGCGGCCGCCGTGGCCCTCGCTGCGCCGGCGGCGGCGGACACGACGGGCGTCCACGCCGGATTCGGCCTGCACCTGACGGTGGATTCGCTCGACCGTGGCGACAGCCCGCCGGGGCTCTTCGGCGCCCTCGGCTGGCTGTGGGGCGACACGCCGCCGTGGTACGGGCAGGGCGACTACCAGCTGGTGGCCGCGCGGGGCTGGTTCGGCGTGCCCGGGGACCCCGGCGACGCCGCAGCGCTCGTCGAGTACGGCCGCGGCAGCGACCAGTTCTTCATCGGCGGGCGGTACGGCGCAGGCGGCGGGATCACCTGCCACGACGGTGCATGTGGCCCCCGGTTCGGTGTGCACGGGCTCGCGCGCATCCCGTTCATGCAGATGGCGATGGTGCGCCTCGACCTCGCCGGCGAGCACGTCGACGGGCGGTTCGGTGTCGTCGCGACCGCGTCGTTCGGCATCGACGTCATCGGGTGGTTCGACGTACAGGACCGGTCGATCGAGCGTGTCCCGATGCCGGCGTACGAGCCGGAGTCGACGGCGCAACCGTAGCCGCGCGCGGCCTCACGAACGACAAACGCCGGCGGCCGCGAGAGGCGCGCCGGCGTGTGCCGCGAGTGTGGCGGATTACTCGGCTTCTTCCTCGGCCGGCCACTGCGGCGCGATCTCCGAGATGTGAAGCACGGCCGGCGGGGTGTCGGTGCTGTCGTAGTGACCGACATAGATGTTGTAGAGGCCGGACTCCGGCGACTCCATCGACAGCAGCGGGTTGAAGCCGTTGCTGTCGTCGTTGCAGGCCCACGAGCCGTCGGGGAGGTTCACGACGAGGGTCGTGTCGGCCTCGGACACCACGTACAGGTTGAGCGGGAAGTCGTCGCCCGCGGTGTACACGAAGTCGACGTCCGGCGCTTCGGCGATGTAGCCGACGCAGCCCTCACCGAGGCCCGAGGCGTCCAGCGGACCGCCGGCAGCCATGTCCGTCGTGTGCGGGTCGGGCATGAAGCCCGTCTCGAGCTCGACCGTCCCGAAGGTCGGGTCCAGCGAGATGTCCGGACCGCTCGGCTGCGACGTCGGAGCGTCCTGAGCAACCGCGGTGGCCGAGAACGCGAGAGCGGCGAAGCTGACGAGGATACGGGTCTTCATGATGCACTCCATCGAGTCCATGAGTCAGGGGCGGGCGTGGACCACCATGGTCCGTCTTCCGTGAGCGTGTGCCCTTTGCCCCTCTGGCACGCCCTTCGACGTGCGGTCGGCGATGGTATTCAATCCATCTCGATCCGTCGAGGGACTCCCCGGCGCGTCCCGCGACGACGATGCAGCGGGCGCCGCCGCCGACACACGTTTGACGCATGGTGGGGATCTGCCCATGATGCGCCCGATCCGAACCTGCTGCCCATCGACCTGCCATGCGTCGTCCCCACCGCTCTGTTCTCTGCGTGCTCGCGCTTCTCGCCCCGCTCGCGTTCGGCGCGTGCTCGTCCGACGACGGCAGCGGCGGTGAAGGGCCGGACCGCGGCGAATCCGACACCGGTCGCGTCGACACCGGCGAGGTCGACAGCGGCGGCGAGGCGGACACCGGCGGCGGCACCGACGACACCGGTGGAGGCACGGACGACACCGGCGGGGGCGGCGAGGACGTCGTCGAAGACGCCCCCGAGTCGTGCGAACCCGGCGAGCGCCTGTGCCTCTCGTCGGCCGTGCAGGCGGAGTGCGCCGACGACGGCGTCACGCTCATCGAGACCCCGTGCGTCGAGGGCACCGTCTGCGCCCGCGACGACGTGGGCTGCCAGCCGACCGTGTGCGAGCCGCGCACCCGCGAGTGCGTCGACGACCAGAACTACCGGCGCTGCGACGACGGCACGTACTGGTCCGAACCGATCGCGTGTGACGAGGACCGGTACTGCGACGAGGGCCGCTGCCTCGCCCGCGAGTGCCTGCCGAACGTCATGTTCCTGATCGACGGGTCCGGCTCGATGGCCGGCGAGTGGGACAACGTCCGCCGCTCGATCGACTCTGTGGTCACGAGCAACCCCGAGGTCGCGTACGGCCTCTCGATGTTCCCCACCGGCCTCAGCTGCACGATCGGCGACGGCAGCACCGACCTCTTCGGTGGCGGTGGTGTCGACTGGCCCCACGTCGGCATCGACGTGAACGCCGGGCCGGTGCTCGCCGACTGGTTCGCCAACAACGACGCGTCCGGTGGCTCGACCCCGCTCATCTCGGCGATGAACTGGTTCGCCGACAATGCCCGCGACATCTGGGGCACGCCGATCCGGTTCGCGTCCCTGATCGTGATGACCGAGGGCCTCGACACCTGCAGCTGCGACGAAGACAGCATCGGCTGCATGACGTCCGGCCTCGCCGCCGCCACCCAGCGCCTGGCCGTGCAGGGCGTCCACGTCTACGTCATCGGCTACCAGTTCGGCGAAGCGCCCGAGGCCCTGAACGCCATCGCCGAGAACGGCAACACCGCGTTCACCGAGTTCATCTTCGCCGGCAACGAGTCGAGCCTCACCGACGCCTTCGGCACGATCATCGAAGACGTGAAGGGCTGCAACTGACCGCCGGTCGGCGCCGCCCAGGCGCCGACCCCCATCGCGCAGCCGGGGATGGGGCAAGGGCAGGGCCAGGGGCACGTAGCGCACACCCGCGCCCGGCCCCCCAACGCCGGCACCCCCATGCCCATGCCCGTGCCCGTGCCCGTGCCCGTGCCCCGCTCCCACGCCGTCCCATCACCCGGCTCGGGCAGGTGCAAGTGCAGGGGCAGGGGCACGTAGCGCACACCCGCGCCGGCCCCCCAACGCCGGCACCCCCATGCCCATGCCCGTGCCCCGCTCCCACGCCGTCCCATCACCCGTCTCGGGCATGGGCACGGGCACTTGCACGGGCAGGTGAATCGGCCTCGCGGCCCCTTTGATCAGAACCCGTCGTCCGTACAGACCGGCGGATCCTGCGCGCCGAAGAAGTCGCTGCAGTCCAGCCCGGGCGGGCAGGTGCGGCCCCCGTCGCAGCGCTGGGCACACCCCTCGACGAACGAGAAGAGCGGGCACGCGGCGTCCGGGTCGCGGCACACGACGGTCTCCGGCTGGCAGGCCTGCGTGCACGTCCCGTCCGGTCCGCAGAAGACGTGCTCGCCGCCACCGCAGTCGTCGATGGACGAGCAGGCGTCGCCGAACGAGCCGGGGCCGGACGCGAGCGGGCCGCACTCGTCGGACCCGTCGATAAACCGGTCGTAGCACGCGTACCCTGCGCGCGGGCAGTCGCCGTCGCCGTCGCAGTCCTGCACGCAGATGTACATCGTCGTCTCGGCGTCCAGGAAGAGGGCGGCGATGCGGGCGCCGTCCGGGCAGGACGGCGGCGTGTCGGTGCCCGCGAGCGTGCAGAACCCGTCGACGAAGCCGTCCTCGGGGGTCAGGCAGATCGCGTTGGGCTCGGTGCCGCAGTCGGCGTCGCGCGCGCAGGCCGCGCCGACCTCGAACACGACCTCTTCGCAGTCGTCGTCGATGCGGAAGTCGCACCCGATGATGTCCGGGCAGATGCCGTCGGGCATGCCGCAGAGCGAGCCGTCCTCGAGGCACCGGGCGCCGAAGCACGTCGTGCCGTCCGGGCAGGTCGACGGGTCCTCGTCCGTCGAGCAGAACTGCGTGCAGGCCGCGTCGAGCTCGCCGTCGACCGACTCGGTGCAGCGGACGTTGTCGCCCCCGGCGCACGTCCAGTGCCCCTCGCACGCCTCGCCGAGCGGCGTTTCACCGATGCCGGCGCGGGTGCACTCGGTCGTGCCGTCGAAGTCCTGGTCGTGGCACGTGTAGCCCGTGCGCTCGCAGTCGTCGTCGGATTCGCAGTCGAGCCCGCAGTACAGCGTCGTGTCGCCGGTCAGGTCGACGGTCGGGTGCGACCCGTCGGGGCAGCCGAGCACCTCGACCGGGTCGATCGTGCAGTACCCACCGAGGTATCCGGTGTCGTCCTGCGTCAGGCAGAAGGCCTCTTCGGCGCCGTTGCAGTCGTCGTCGCCCGCGCACGGCGTGCCGATGTCGCCCTCGGGCTCGGGGCAGTCGCTGTCGTTGAAGAAGTAGCAGAACTGCTCTTCGAGGCAGCAGGCGTCGCCGTCGACGCAGCCCCGCGGCTCGTCGAAGCACTCGACGTTGCACAGCGCCGGGTCCCCGCCAAGGAACCGGTTGACCACCGGCGCGCACATCTCGGTCGAAGGCGGCGGGCAGCTCGTCGGGCAGTCGCCGTCGCAGAGTTCGTACTCCGGGTCGACGCGCCCGTCGCCGCAGACGAAGGGGCACTCGGGGTCGACGCCGTCCGGGCACAGCTCGGTGTAGCAGCAGGGCCCGACGTCCTCGAGGTTCGCGTCGCCGAAGACGTCCCCGGGCAGGATGTCCTCGGGCACGTCGCCTTCGAAGCTCGCGTCGAAGTCCACGGTGATGCCGCCACCACCGCCGCCGCCGAGAAACGCGTCCTGCGACGGTGCGTCGGCGTGCCCACCGTCGGGCACCATCACGTCGGCGAGCCCGTCGAAGGCATCGCTGCCACCGCCGCCTCCACCGCCGCCGCCGCCAGCCCCGCCACCAAACGCGCCGCCGGGGCAACCGAGGCCGACACCGCCGGCCCAGAAGGCTCCGCCCGCGATCCCGCCAGCGTTGGGGGTGCCGCCACAGTCGCCGCCACCGCCACCACCGCCGCCGCCGCCACCGCCGCCTCCACCGCCGCCTCCACCACCACCGCCGCCGCCACCGCCGCCGGTCTCGTTCGCGCAGGCCTGGCCGGCCACGTCACGCACGAGGCTGTCCAGCGGGGGGGGATTGGCGGTGAAGCCGCCGCCGTCGTCGCCGCAGGCCGTGAAGGCGAGGGCGAGCGGGCCGAGGGCGAGGGCGAGCAGCGGCGCGAGGTGCGCTGCTGAGAGTCCGCGTCGGTGGCGCATCATCACTGCCCCCCGGTCGTCGAACCGCTCGGCGCGAAGCACCCGGCGGAGTAGCGGATCTCGTTGTCGGCGACACCGTCGCCGTCCGCGTCGCTCACGTAGGCGAAGAGGCGACCGTCGGTGTCGTAGATGTACCGCGCCGACGCGTAGACGTCGCCGAGGACTTCGTTCGGCCGCGCCCACTCGACGCGGGTCACGAGACCGTCGGTGTCGTAGGTGACCGTCGCGATGTCGTCGAGCGTCCCGTCGCTGCCGACGTCCACCGACCAGCCCTGGACGACGCCCTCGGGGGTGCGGTCGATGGCGAACGATGCCTCGGGCACGCCGTCCTCGTCTTCGGGATCGTCGTCGAACACGTCGACCTCGACCCGCTGGGCGTTGATCTCGCGCGACTCCGCGCGCCCCTGGTCACAGGGGATGGTGTAGAAGAGCCGCGCCGGGTTCCACGGGCCGATCGTCGAGGTCGGCAGCGGGATCGACAGCTGCAGCGCGTCCACCGCGCCATCGCGCAGGTTCGTGTCGACGATGAGCGGCGTGATGTCGTCCGTCAGCGACGCGTCGGCGTCCATCCGGGCTTCGATGTCGCCGTTCGCGGCGTCGTCGAGCGCCTCGACGACCAGCCGCCCTTCGGCGTCGTGGTAGTAGTAGATCGCCCGATTCGGGACGGCGCCGCCCTCGTCGAAGATGAGCCGGGTCACGGTCGAGCCGTCGGTCTCGATCGTCACCAGGTCGTACCGCGACGAAGCCTCGCCCCCGACCGAAACGTATTCGATCCGGCACGTTGCGTCGTACGCCGAGTCGCCGGACGACGAGCATCCAGCCGACAAACCGGCAGAGAAAAGAGCGGTCAGGGCCACGGCCCCGCGGCGAATCTGCATGACGAAGACTTCGGTGGGCGCTGCAAAAGGGGCGAGCCTGCAACGCGCGCCCCCACCGGCAAAGTCGTAGCAGGAGCCGCGAGGTTTCGCTATCGTCGCGCTGAACGAATCCCGGGGACTCGATGTTTCGGTTTCGAACCTTCGCTCGAACGGCAGTGTGTGTGTGCTGTGTGGCTTTCGTCGCCTGCGGGGACGACGGCGGCGGCACGATCGGTGGGGGCGGCGGTGGATCCATCGACGGCACGCCCGCCGTCGACGGGGGCACCGTCAGCGACAACGGCGCCTTCTCGTTCGAGCCCGGACCCGCAGGTTCGGCGCCCGGCCTGCGCGTCGAAGCGGTCACCGCCGACGGCACGTTCGCGTCCACCGAGCGCGAGGTCCGGCTCGACCCCTGGGACGGCTACGAGCGGGTCGAGCGCGCGCTCGGCGACGACGGGGCGACCCCCGACGCCGCCGACGTGCTGACCGTCGACGCGATCCGCGCGGTGATGGACGAGATGGACGTCATCCCGGCCCGGCAGGTGATCACCGACAGCTACTCCGTCGACTTCGGTCGGCGGGTCGACGTGTCCGTGCCCCGCGAGGTCACGACCGCCGAGAGCCTCGCCAGCCGGCACCTCGACGCGCTGCGGGTCCCCGAATCCGTCGACGACCAGAAGGACTGTGACGGTCGTGTGGCCGGGCGGTTCTACAACACGATCGGTACGTGGGGCAGCGACCTCACCCTGTGGATCGCCGCCGGGTTCAGCTTCACGGTCACCGCCGAGACCAGCGCCTACGTCTGGGCGATCCACCTCGCCCCCGAGGGCGTCTACCTGAGCCTGCAGGTCGCCGCCGGGCTGACCATCCCGCCGTTCGACGCGGCGATGGGCATCGACGAGAGCTTCGGCTTTCTGCTCGACCCCGAGGTCGATGGCGAGATCGCAGGCGGCACGCTCGAGGGCACGTCCATCAGCCTCGGCGCCGACCTCGGCAGCCTCGCGGGCCTCGGCTTCAGCTGGGGCATCACCCTCTTCAAGGGCGGCGACGGCTTTCTGCATCGCGCGGCCCAGCTCGACCTCGGTGTGAGCGCGTCGTTCTTCAGCGGGTTCCTCGGGCCACTGCAGGCGGCGGTGGGCTCACCGGTGTCGATCACCGTCGCCGAGACCGTGTTCACGACGCAGGCGAATGGCGCGGCGGCCTTCGTGCTGACGACAGGGTGGGGCGACCCGTGCACCGAGGCGCCGAAGTCCCTCGACACCCTTGAGCAGCCGCTCGACCCGGCGGACGTCTTCGTCGAGCTGCAGGCGAACGTGCAGTCCCTCATCGACATCGACCCCGTCGATGCCCGCAGCGCGCTGCAGCAGCAGATCGGCCTCGCCCTGCAGCCCCTCGTCGCGTCGATGGCCGTGCCCGGTGAGGCGCCGGCCGAGGGCATCGCGGCGTCGACGAACGGCGCGTGGTTCAGCGACACCTTCGAGCGCGACGACCAGGGCCTCTGCCAGGACTGCCCGGACCTGTCCCTCGACGGCGTGCTCTTCGACACGGTGCAGAACCTGCGCGTCGCAGGCGGCAACCCGGCGGCGCTCGGGTCCGCGGGCGCCGCGTCGCTGCAGCAGCTTGCTCAGGCCTGGCCCCAGCCGGCCCAGCAGGCGCAGCTCGGCGAAGAGGCGCGCGGCGCCCTCGACGCCACGTTCGCCTACGCCTTCGACCGCGCCGCGGAGCTGCGGGGCGACGAGAACCGCTTCGTCGGCGACGACATCTTCGTCATCGAGACGACGGCCGGCGAGCCGTTCGAGCTCGTCATCGACGCCGCCGAGATCGCCGACCTCGTCGATGCGTCAGTCGACGACGTGCTCGGCGCGACCGTCTGCATCCTCGTCGACTTCAGCGGGCCGCGGGCCGACGACGTCTGCATCACCCTCGACGAGCCGACCCTCGTCGGTGAGATGTCGGTCGGCGACGCCACGTCGATGCTGATGGCGTTCTCGGTCGACCTTTCGACCGCCGCCGGCTTCGACGCCGAGACGGTCGAAGGGTGGACGGTGCGGCCCGACCTGCGGCTCATCCGCTCGGGCGCCGCGGACCCGACCGAGGTGTCGATCGCGGCGCCGGATGCGGTGTTCTCGGGCGCGCCCGTGACCCTGTCGGCGACGCTCGTGGACGCCAACGGCAACCTCGTGCGCACCCCCACCGAATTCACGTTCTTCGGCGCCGACGAGCAGGTGCTGGGCACCGTCTCGTCCGAGACCGGCATTGCGACGTGGCAGTACCTGCCCGAACCGTCGACGCCGACCGTGACCGGGTTCGAGGCCGCGACCTGGGTCCTCACCGACGGCACCGAACTCGATGGCTACGCCATCGCCGGAGACGGGTTGAGCGCGTATGCACAGGTGACGATCGACGGGTTCGCCGTCGAAGACATCGGCTGGCGCTGGGCGACCCTCACCGACGACGAGGGCGCGCTGCTGCCGGTCGACGACGCCGCGACCGCTGCCTTCGACCCGGGGCTGCACACGATCGAGGTCGTCAACCCCGGGGACCGGTCGAGCGGAGCGCAGACCCTGCAGCTGCCCTGACCTGCAGCCGCGCTGGCCCTGCGGCTGCCACCACCTGCAGCCGCGCTGACGCTGCGGCTGCGATGAGGCGCAGCCGCGTTGGCCCTGCGGCTGCCACAACCTTCAGCCGCGCTGACCCTACGGCTGCCACAACCTGCAGCCGCGCTGACGCTGCGGCTGCCATGAGCTGCAGCCGCGCTGGCCCTGCGGCTGCCATGAACTCCGCGCGCTCGGCCTGTGACAACCGCGTGACACCGGCCGGTGTCGCGACCATGCTCGACATATGGGACGACGCCTCCTCATCGTTGCCGGGCTCCTCGGACTCGCGGTCGCGCTCCTTGCGTTCCCGTCGGTGCAGACCGTGGCCGCCGGCGTGGCCATCTTCTTGATCGGCATGCGAGGGCTCGAGGACGGCTTCGCCGGCTTCGGCGGCGGCGCGCTCGAGCGCGTCCTGCACCGCGCCACGGCGTCCCGCGGTCGCGCCCTCGGGTTCGGCATCGCCACGACCGCGCTGATGCAGTCGAGCTCGCTCGTCACCGTCATCACGATCTCGTTCCTGAGCGCCGGGCTCATGACGCTCGGCAGCGGCATCGTCGTGATCCTGGGCGCGAACCTGGGCACGACGACCGGCGCCTGGCTGATGGCCGCGTTCGGCATGAAGGCGAACCTGTCGGCCGCGTCGATGCCCATGCTCGTGTTCGGCGTCCTCTTCGCGATGCAACGAAAGCCTGCGCTGCGCGCGATCGGCAGCATCCTCGCCGGCGTCGGGTTCCTCTTTCTCGGCATCCACTTCATGAAGGCCGGGTTCGAGACCCTCTCCGCGACGATCGACCTGACCGCGTGGGCCGTCCCGGGCGTGCCTGGATTGCTCGTCTACACGCTCCTCGGCGCAGCCATGACCGTCGTGATGCAGTCGAGCCATGCGACGCTCATGCTCACGATCGCAGCGCTGTCCGAGGGGCAGGTCACGTACGAGAACGCGCTCGCCCTCGCGATCGGCGCGAACATCGGCACCACGATCTCGGCCATTCTGGGCGCGGCGGGGTCCAACGCACGGGGCCGTCGTCTCGCCGCCGCGCACGTCGTGTTCAACGTCGCGACCGGCGTCGTCGCCCTCGTCGCGATCGTGCCGCTCGGCGCCCTCGTCGACGTCACCGGGTCGTGGCTCGGCGTGCAGGCATCGAACTGGACGATGAAGCTCGCCATCTTTCACACCCTGTTCAATCTGCTCGGGGTGGCGCTGCTGTGGCCGTGGATCGGGGCGCTCGAACGCCGGCTGCACGGCTGGTTCGTCGACGCGCATGCCCCGTCGCGGACGGTCTGGCTGAACGAGGCGACCGCGCGGCATCCGGGGGCCGCCGTTGAGGCGATGGGGCGTGAGGCGATGCACCTGCTCGACAACGCGTTCGAGGTCCTCGTCCACGCGATGGGCCTGCGCCGCGAAGACGTGCTCTCGTCGCGTCCCCTCGTCGACGTCGTCGCTGCGGCCGAGGCGCCGTTCGACGAGGACGTGCTCGCCCGGTACCACGACCGCGTCAAGCAGGTGTTCTCGGAGCTCTTTGCCTTCGCTAGCGACGCGACCCCGTCGTTCTCACGCCCCCAGCGGGACCGCGCGGACGGCATCCGCGTGGCGTGCCGTCGCATCGTGGCCGCGGTCCGCGAGTCGAGCCTGATGGTGCCGAACCTGCTGCGGCTCGGGCGGGGCGGGTCGCCCGACACCGTCGAGCTCTACCAGCTGCTGCGGATGGGCGTCGCGCGGGCCTTTCGCGAGGTCTACCACGTGCGCGCCGCCGACGCGCTCGCGGACCGGGCCAACCGCCTCGCTGCGCTGCGCGCTGCCGCCGAACAGGTCGATCGCTCCGTGACCGCGCGGGTCGACGAGCTCGTGCGGGCGAACGCGATCCCGCCGCACATCGCGACGAGCGTGATCAACGACGGCGGCCACACCTACGAGATCATGATCGCCCTGGCCGACGCCGCCGAACGGCTCTTCGTCGTGCACGAACCCGATGGCGCCGCCTTTCTCGAGCAGGCGCGAGAACGCGCGATGGGCACCGAGCCGCGGACCTCGATCCGCGATGCCGTGGCCGACCTCGCCCGTTCGCGGGACGCGTCCCCGGGCCGCATCGGTGGGCTGACCGGCGAGTACGAGCGCATCCGCCGCGACGAGGACGAGCGCGCACGCGTGCGGCGCGGGCATCCGTCGGACTGACCGCGCGCGGCGAAGCGCTCGATGGGTGCCGGGCTCGCAGACGCTGGACCGAACCCGAACGGGGGGCGAGGATCACGACGATCGAAAAACATCACCGCGGGTGTCGATCCGGTCGTCGTTCGTTCGACGTGAGGATGAGCGCTCGTGACGAGCGACGCATCCACCGCCCGCGACGGGCACACACCATCGAGGTGATCCATGCAGTACATGCTCATGATCTACAGCGACGAAGCGACCGAGCCGACCCCCGGCACCCCCGAGCACCAGCAGTACATGAGCGACTACATGGCGTTCTCGGCGTGGCTGAAGGAGTCGAACGCCTTCATCGCCGGTGACGCCCTGCAGCCCGTGGCGACCGCGACGTCGGTGCGAGTGCGCGGCGGCACGGCCGAGTCGACCGACGGTCCGTTCGCCGAGACCCGCGAGCAGCTCGGTGGATACTACCTCGTCGAGGCACGCGACCTCGACCACGCCATCGAGATGGCCGGTCGGATCCCGACGGCGAAGCACGGCACGATCGAGGTCCGCCCGGTCGTCGTCTGGTGACGACAGAGTCGCCCGCCGATGCCGCCATCGGCGCGGCCATCGCCCGCGTGCTCCGCGAAGAGCATGGTCGAGTGATGGCGGCGCTGGTGGCGCATTGCGGCGATTTTGCTGTCGCCGAGGATGCGTTGCAGGACGCCTTCGCCGCGGCCCTCGAGCAGTGGTCGACGGGGGACGTCCCCGCGCGTCCGGCGGCGTGGCTGGTGACCGTCGCCCGCCGCCGCATCGTCGATCAGCAGCGGCGGGCCACCGCGTGGTCGGCCCGCGAGGCCGCGGTCCAGCACCACCTCGACACACCGAACACGCTCGAGGCCGCCGATCCCGGCGACATCCCCGACGAGCGCCTGCGGCTGATCTTCACGTGCTGTCACCCGGCGATTCGCGAACGGGACCGCGTCGCGCTGACCCTGCGCACCCTGTGCGGACTCACCACCGAGCAGCTCGCCCGCGCCTGGCGGGTGACGCCGGCGACGATGGCGCAGCGGCTCGTCCGGGTGCAGCGCAAGATCCGCGACGCCGGCATCCCGTACGTCGTGCCCCCGGCGTCCGCGATGGTCGAACGCCTCGATGGCGTGCTGCGCGTGGTGTACCTCGTCTTCAACGAGGGGTACGTCGCCACCGACGGCGACGACCTCATGCGGCCCGACCTCGTCGCCGAGGCGGTGCGGCTGGGCCGCTGGCTCGTCGAGCTGCTGCCCGACGAGCCCGAGGTCCACGGGCTCTATGCGCTCATGGCCTTTCACCACGCGCGCAGCCCCGCACGGGTCGCCGACGACGGGGCCATCGTGCCGCTCTCGGATCAGGATCGGTCCCGTTGGCTCGCCCCGTGGATTCGCGAGGGCATGGGGGCGCTGCGCCGGTCGGCCGCCGGTGGGGGCACCGGGCGCTTTCGACTCGAGGCCGCGATCAGCGCGATGCACGCGACCGCGCCGTCGTGGGCCACGACCGACCATGCCCACATCGTGCGGCTCTACGACGCGCTCTACGCGCTGCAGCCCGACCCGGTCATCGCGCTGAATCGCGCCGTCGCGCGTGCCGAATCGGACGGGCCCGCGCGCGCACTCGCCGAGGTGCAGACGCTCGCCGACGCGCTCGTCGACTACCAGCCGTGGTACGCGGCGTCGGCGGACCTGCTGCGCCGGGTCGGTCAGCACGCCGCCGCGCGTGCGCGATACGACGAGGCCATCGAGCGAACCACGAACCCGCGCGAGCGTGCCTTTCTCGACCGGCGCCGGCGCGCCCTCGACGCATCGTCCGGCGAGTCAGGCGGGTCGTGACGCGACCCGCGCGAGCAGCTGCAGGCCCGTGTCGGTGACGGCGACCGGCACCCAGAGCAGGGCGACCGCGTGCACGTCGATGTCCTTGCGGCGCGGCTTCAGGGTGACCGGCTCCAGCCGTGCCGTCGCCGGGTCCATCGCCACGCCCAGCGCCGCGATCTCACGCTCGAGCTCGACACGCAGGGCCTCGCGCTCCTGCTGCAGCGCGTGCACTCGGGCTTCGGCCTCTCGTACGTCCTCTGCCTGATCCGACGCACGGTGGTGGCGCCGCATCGTGGTCGACGCCGACGTGCGCCGGCCGCCGAGGATCGCGCCGAACACGCTCGACCCGGCCGAGAGCATCGCGTCCTGCCGCGCCCGACGCGCCTGATCCCGCTCGCGGTCGACGCGACGTACCGCCGTGTCGATCTGTTCGTCGATGCGACGCAGCCGCGACGCATAGCGGTCGCGAAGGGCGTCGGCGGCCTCGCTGCGTGCGCGATGCGCCGCGTCTCGCAGGCGGATCCGAAAGTCGCGCTCGAGCTCGCCGGGGTGGCTGTACGCGTTCAGCTCGGGGTGATGCAGGATCGTCAGGCGCGCGCTGCGATACAGGTGGTCGTCGAACGCCTTGCGCCACGCGGTGAAGCTGGTCGAGCGCGTCGCCGCGTCGGGCAGGGCGACCCACCACGCGTCGTCGACCGGCGCATCGGCGAGGCAATCCTCGAGGCTCCCGTTCGACGACACGCCCCGCGACCAGTCGATCGGCACCGGGCCGTCGACGAAGGTCGCGATCGTGCGAAACGGGCGCGACGTCACCGTGCCCGACTTCGCGTGCTCGATGTGGACCGTCGCCTCACCGAGCAGGCACGGCCGCCACGCGAGCTGGGCGCCGGCCGGCTTCTCGTACATCACCGGCACGAACGCCTCGGTCACCCCGGACGGCACCGTCGGGCGGATGGGCAGATACCCCTCGGGCACATCCGGCGTGGCCGGCGCGATGGCCCGCTGCTCGGACGTCAGCGGGCGCCGCACCGGGGCCTCGACCTCGGCGGCCTCGACGTCCGCAGCCGCATTGGACGCTTCGGCGGCCTCGGTCGCCGCCGCCGCGCGCGCCGCCTTCACCGGATCCATGAGACGACGGATCTCGGTCCGCGTCATCGGGCCCCGCAGGTACGACATCACCCAGCGCGTATGAAAGAGCGCCGGCGCCGACTCGTGCACGTTGTGCAGCAGGAACACCCGTTTGCCGAGCCCCGACAGCATCGCGTCGATCGTGGCCCGGTCGAGCGACCCGCCCGCCGTCGCCGTCGCCCCCTCGAGCGCCTCGAGCACCCGCAGCTTGTCGCGCTCGGTCTGCAGGCGACCGATGAACCAGGTGCCGGCGTTCGACAGCGCCTTGTAGTCGAGGTCCACCGGATTCTGCGTCGCCAGCACCACCCCGAGCCCGAACGCGCGCGCCTGCTTGAGCAGCGTCAGCAGCGGCGTCTTCGTCGGCGGCATCGCCGTCGGCGGCAAGAACCCGAAGAGCTCGTCGATGTACAGCAGCGCCCGCAGGTTCGACGTACCCGACTGCCGCCGCGTCCACCCGACGACCTCGCCGAGCAGCAGCGACATGAAGAACATCCGCTCGGCATCCGACAGGTGCGCGATCGACACGATTGCCAGCCGCGGCCGTCCGTCGGCGGTGTACAGCATCCGGTCGATGTCGAGCGGCTCGCCGTCCATCCACGCCGCGAACGCCGGCGACGCCAGCAGGTTGTTGAGCTGCATCGCGAGGTCGAACCGCGCCTTCTCGGGATAGAAGGCGTCGAGGTCGAGCACACCGACCCGATCGAACGGCGGGCGCTGCACCGCGCCGATCACGTCCGCCAGCGTCATGTCCTGCCCCGCGGACCACGCGTCGTGCAGGATGCGCGACAGCAGGATGTGCTCGCGGCTGCGCACCGGGTCCGCCGTGACCCCGACCAGCCCGAGCAGGCCCGACACCGCGGTCGACACGCGCTCGGCCAGCAGCTCGCCGTCGTCGCGGGTCTCGGGGGGCGGCGCCGACAACGCGTCGACCACCCGCAGCGGCACGCCGGCGGTCGAGCCCGGGGTGTACACCGTCAGCTCTGCGGACTCGCGCAGCCGCGCGATGCGTGCGCCG
>Ga0070729_10000895_pt1 | contig 53723 bp, 50 predicted proteins | sample tdDd472_FD_66725 | JGI IMG/M metagenome (GOLD analysis project Ga0070729, IMG submission 66725) | Marine sediment microbial communities from the Atlantic coast under amendment with organic carbon and nitrate - tdDd47.2 | ecosystem: Environmental > Aquatic > Marine > Coastal > Sediment | place... | reverse complement strand
AAGTGTGCTGCTGATTTTCTCAATGAATCAAGTTTCCCGCCGTTTACCAGAATTCCTCTCTCAATGGCATCTGAAAAATGATGGAAAACCTCTTCATATTTAAATGTAGTCATGATGGCAGTATAATCTGTTATGGTTATTTTTTCAATAATCTGTATCTGTTATTGTTTTTGTATTGGATTATCTTTGATACAAGGAGATTCAAATGGAATATTACAATTACTCTCTGCAGAAACGCATGTTTAAAGATTTCAAAAAAAAGAGTCTTTTTAATATGTCTTTAAAATTCGGTTTGCGATACCTGGCAGAATCCTCTAAAAGAGATATTTTTCCCTCGAAGATAGCCATTGAAAATTTACATGAATTCGATGAGACTTTTCCAGAAAAACCAGCAAGTGCGGAAAATATAATAAAGAAATTGAACCGATTCGGATCTCCGGCAACTGTTACCCAGATAGGAGGGCGCTACTTTGGATTTGTATGCGGCAGTGCCGTGCCGGCGGGACTTGCGGCAAAAAATCTGGCTACATTCTGGGATCAGAACTCAGCTATGTATGTACTCTCGCCTATTACATCAAAACTTGAAAGTATTGTGGAAAACTGGATTAGAGATATTTTTCACCTGAGTGATGGATATGTCACCAGCTTCTTGAGCGGAAGTTCAATGGCCACCTTCTGCGGACTGGCCGCAGCGAGATATAGATTACTTGAAAGAATGCATTGGGATATAGGAACAAAAGGATTGAATAATGCTCCCCCTTTAAGAATTGTGACAGGTCGCCAGGCACATTCGACAGTATTGAAAGCAGTCAGCCTTCTCGGATTTGGAACAGAACATATTGAATGGGTGGATGTTGATGAACAGGGACGGATAAAAGCTGATAAAATCCCTTTCCTCGATGATAAGACAATATTGATCTTACAGGCGGGGAATGTAAACAGCGGGTCTTTTGATGATTTCAATTCCATATGCACGAAGGCAAAAGAACAAGGTGCCTGGATACATATAGATGGTGCTTTCGGTTTATGGGCGGCCGCTTCGGAAAGGCTGAATCATCTAACTAATGGAATTGAAATAGGAGACTCACTATCAGTCGATGGCCATAAGACATTAAACACTCCCTATGACTGTGGCCTTCTCATCTGCGGAGACAAAGATGCATTAAAATCAGCTCTTCATATGTCGGGAAGTTATATTGTCACCAGTGAAAATAGGGACGGTATGTTTTATACACCTGAAATGTCCCGTAGATCGAGGATTATTGAGCTATGGGCTACGATGAAATCCCTGGGAAAAGAGGGAATTGGCCAGATGGTGGAAAATATGCATGAAAGAGCTGTTCAATTTCGGGATTCCCTAAAGGGAATAGAAGGTTTCACTGTTCTCAATGATGTAGTCTTTAATCAGGTAATTATCACCTGTAAAAGTGACGAATTGACTGCGAAAACTTTGAAAAACATTCAGGATTCAAGGATCTGCTGGGTAGGCGGTTCCCAGTGGTTCGGCAGAAAAGTCATCAGAATCAGCATATCCTCATGGTCGACAACAATAGAGGATGTCAAAAAGTCTGTCCGATCATTTGCAGACTCTTTGTCGAAAGCAGAAAAGGAGATAAGTAAATGAATCTGACATACATACTTCCTATTATATTATTCACTTTTACTATGAGCATTACCCCCGGTCCAAACAATATTATGGTAACTGCATCAGGTGCTAACTTCGGGTATAAAAAGACCATACCCCATCTATTGGGAATCTGGTTTGGATTCTGCTCGTTAATGGTTCTCAGCGCTTTAGGATTGAAGCAGGTATTCGAAATATTTCCTCTTATGAAAGTGATTCTGAAAGTCGCCGGAGTTTCTTATATGTTATTCCTGGCATATAAAATAATGCGATCGGGCAAATCTATTAAAAACGAGCAAAAGGAAAGTCCTATCTCCTTCGGCCAGGCAGCTCTATTCCAGATTGTGAATCCCAAAGCAGTAATGATGTCTATTACATCTATGTCTGTTTACACATTGGAAGGTGATCAATTTTATCTTTCGGCTTTTTTAGTAATCGCGATATTTTTTCTCATGGGATTTCCATCAACTTCTATTTGGGCTCTCTTTGGAACTTTAATTGGAAAGCAACTGACCAAGGAAAGAAATAAAAAAATATTCAATTATTGTCTCGGCGGATTGACAGCCTGTGCGGCTCTCCTGCTTTTAATATAAAAATTCGCAGTGGCCGGTCGCGGCCAGCCACTAGGAATCTGTTTTAAAATGATTAACTTCCGAATTCAGTTGTTCACTGACTTCTCCTATTCTATCGGACATTCTTTTTAATCCGGCCATGGCTTCAGCAACTTCATTAAAACCGATATTGACTTCTGTTATTGCATTTGTCACCATACTGGAGATATCGGAAACAGACCCCATGATCTCATGGACTGATCCAGAACTTGTTTTTACGATATCAGATTTTTCCTTTACCACCACGGAGATGTCGCCGAGATTAGACATGGCTTCGAGTATTTGTGTTCCGCCGACATTCAGTTCATCGGTACTGGAGGAAACTGTCAGAAGGGCTTGAGAAACGCCTTGAATGTTATTATTAATATTGCTGAATGCCTCTCTGGTACTAAGGCCCGATTGTGAGGCATTCTCTATTCTGCCTATAATATTTTTGAGTGTTTTTGAGATCTCTTTTGTATTGATTGCAGACTCTCCGGCCAATTTCCGGATTTCATCGGCTACGACAGCAAAACCCTTGCCCTGATCTCCAGCGTGAGCCGCTTCGATAGCAGCATTCATGGCTAATAGATTTGTCTGGGCTGAAATATTTTGAATAATCCCGGCCATGTTATTAATATCATTGACCGAGCCATTGATGTCTTCAATGATGTTGGTTGTTTCGGTCAGCTTCAAATCACCTTCCCGGGCCGTTTCTACAAGCTGTTTAATGACTTCCTGATTTTTTACAGTGAGTTTTGATACATTTGCAATGGAGGCAATCATCTCGGTAATGGAAGCTGAAGACTGCTCTACCATAACAGACTGCTCACCGATATGCATGCTCAATTCACTGGTGAAAGTGGCAATATCCAGGGCTTCCTTATTGGAGAGGGATATATTCTCATCGAGCGTAGACATTTGTGTACTAATGGAATTTATATTCGCTGAAATTTCCACAGCTGCTGCAGAAGTTTCGGCTGCAGTCGAAATCAATTCCTCTTTAACCGTACTGTTAACATGTGAAATATCTTTAATATTTTTAAGAGAGTGATTCAAACCCGATTGAAAATCACTCATATCCCCACTCAATTTTCCAATTTCATCTTTAGCCGTAGATTTGATACTATTTGTCAAATCACCAGATGCCATGATAGACAGGCTTGATTCCAGATTGTTTATAGAACTTGCAATTTTTCCTGTAGTAATTAAAGAGATAAAAATAGATAAAACAATAACAATTAGAATAAAACCAGCTGTAATGATGTAACCGAGATTTGTATAATATGCAATCTGATCATCGATAATCGCATATTGTTCTTCGATTATGGTTTGAGATCCTTCCAGTGCGTTATAAAGTGCAGTAATCTGACCTTTTGCTTTAACGATAATGTTATTTAATTGATCATATCCATTTAATTGGTTAAAAGTATCTGCATCGGCCATTATAAAGGTAAATGAAGAACTGATTCCAATAACCTTTTCAGAAAATACCTTATCGGCAATGCTCAATAAATCCTCTATATCTTTCCTGAGTTGTTCTTGTGCTTCCACTTGTAACTCATCGAGTAGCACTATGCGTCTAATGGCAGACTCAACTTTCTCGTCCATGGAAGATAGAAGTCTCATCTTTTTAACGTTTTCCAAAACTTCTTCTTTATCAGCAATAGCCCCGTTCAGTTTATCCATTTGACTCGAAATGATTACTTCATCGTAGAGTAAATAGGATAGTTCCTTTTGTTCATTCAACACTCTATCTTTCAGATGCAGAAGCTCTGCTTTTTCGACCTGTATAACGTTGATTAATTGCTGAAATCCCATATACAGAGCAATTGCCAGAATCATGGAAACCAGGAGAGATAAAATAAGAAAGAGAAGTTTATTTTTAATTTTCATTTTATATCCTTAATTAAATGATATTTACAACAGAAAAGATTCAAAAGAAAGGTGGATTTAAGCATCATCAAGAAGTACATTTTAATTCTGGTTTACTTTTCATAGATGAAATAGATAGTGTGGTCATAAGAAGAGAGAAAAAACCTTAAAGCCTTCGCTTTAAGGTTTTTTCAAAAGATTTATTAAAACTTTTTATTTGTAAGGGCTGAAATCGATATCACCGAAATCTGCGTGACCTTCTGATTTGTAACCTGTAGCGAATATTGTGTCATAAGTCAGCTGAGGATTTGTAGCTAATAGAGTATCAATTGGGGAATAAGCTGTTTTTGCACCGTCAATTGAAGGTCCACCAGTTAATCCAGTTAGTCCATCAACACCATCAATGAGATTTTTGGCAATAGATACTGAATCTTTTACCAATTTAGAAACATCTTTAAATACTGTCATTGTCTGAGTACCTTTACCAGTACGAACGTCTCCCATTAAACTGGCTAGAGTAACGTTTGAAGCATCCTGACCTGTAGTAAAGTATTTAGCATAAGGTGTTGACATTTTAGCGAATTCCAATCGAATTGCAGCGGAAGTGTCATCATTTGGAGCTAATACGAATACTTTGTCTGAAGTTTTTGTAATCTGAGCTACAACACCGGCAGCTTTAATCCCTGCAGTTTCAGGATTCCAGTCAGTATCGATAGGCTGCATAGCTGCCTGTAATGCGTCTTTTGCAGTATCATCAAATGTAGCTTCTGTGTATAGTGCTACACTTTCGAATGAAGCCGCGTCCTGGTTTACAATGTTAAACAAATCCAGGTTAGGCTGTAATTCTTCAAAAGCACCACCGAAGAAGTACGTTGCATTTGGCCAGTCAGCGACTCGACCAGCAAAGATTGCCAGGTCGGCTTTATTAGAAGAAGTAACACCTTCTGCCAATGCTGCGTCAACTAAATGTTTACCCATTGCTCTACCAACATTCCAGCTATTGAAAGTTGTATAATAATCAGCAACATCTGAAGATGATTTTGCCATACGGTCATGAGCGATAACGATAACGTCTTCGCCATGTGCAGCTGCAACAGCTGAAGCACCGGAACCCTGAGAAGTAATAATGATTACTTTTGCACCTCTGGCAATCAGAGCCTCAACGTTTTGTTTCTCTTTAGATTCATCACCTTCTGAGAATAAAATCTCAAATTCGTAACCTGCACCTAATGCTTCTAATTCTTTTAGAAAGAAAGCACCATCCTGGTTTGCCCATCTCTCTTCTGATGCATCTGGTAATACAACACCAATCTTAACTCCACCTGAATCCTGTCCACCAGCAGCAAATGTAAATCCTGTTGCTACGACTAAAATTAGTACTGTAAGTAAAAATCTTTTCATGAAATACTCCTTATTGATATTCAAAATGCAGATTACAATATTTTCTGCAAATTTCTCTATTCTTATTCATTATTGATAAAGCACATATATTCGCACTGAATACCACACTCTAGTTCCTAATGAAAATGTTACCTTAAATAAAATCAGCTTCTTTACTTCCTCTGATTTTGTCTCTTATTTTGTTATATGCACCCTGTGCATTCGTATATTTGTATTCATAATCGATTAAGTCACTGCGTTCTTCTTTTATAGCAACTTTGAGTTCAGCTTTTGCTTTTAGAAAGTTATTCCTGTCGACGGCAAGTTCTTCTTTATATTGTTTTTTAGCGTAATGCATCCCTACTAAATCAACGGCGTTTACATTTCTTGTATAGATATCAAACACAACTGCAAGCAATAATACGACACCCAGGATGATCGGTTCGATGTTTGCATCAATACCAGCGAGTGCCATACCGTTTTTAAGTGACATTATTACAATTGCACCGATTACAGCATTTACAACTTTACCAACTCCACCAGCAGCGCTGGTTCCACCGATAAAGGCGGCGGCAATAGCGTATAATTCCCAGAACGGACCATGTTTCGGTGAAGCGTTTTCCAAGCGGGAAACATACATGACACCGGATATCATTGCCAGGACTCCCATTGAAATAAATACAATAATCAATACTATTTCAACGCTGATACCGGATAATTCCGCAGCTTCGGGATTTCCACCTACTGCATAAATCCGTCTACCCAATGTTGTTTGTGTTGTCATGAAATAGTAAATAACCACAACTGCAACAGTGATTAACAATAAGTATGAAATACCTTTATTTGCGCTGAATACATAGGTTAAATATCCAATGATAGCGGTGATCATTAGAAGTTTAGTAATAAATAATTCAATTTTTTCACTGGGAATATTCATTTTTTTGTGGTTTCTACGGCTTATCATTCCCGACGTTAGAACAACAATTATGATCAAAGCTCCAATAAAAAGTGAGACTACATCAAATCCACTAATTTCTATTGTAGGTAAATATCCTGTTCCAACTTCGATAAAGAAATTGTTTGTAGTGGAAATTGTCCTATTTCCGGTTTTAAACATTAATAAACCTTTGAAGATAAACATCCCAGCAAGAGTAACAACAAATGAGGGAACTTTGACTTTCGCAATAAAGTACCCTTTAATGATACCTACAATTACAGCGATCACTAATGCACCGAGTAATGCAACAACAACTGATTGTCCACCGGTCTCAACAGCGACTACGACATAAGCTCCCAGGAATGCTCCGATAAATCCGACAGATAAATCAATTTGTCTAGTAACAATTACCAGTGTCATACCTACTGCAAGAACAGCTACATAGGCCGTTTGATTTAAAAGGTTTGTAAAGTTGAAAGGTGCCAAGAAAACCCAATCTGTCATAAATCCAAATACAATAAATATCGCTATTAAAGCAACAAACATTCCATAATCTCTAATATTCGTTCTGAACAGTGATATTAGTGTGAGGAAATATTTGTATATAGACCAACCGATTTTTTGGAATATGTTTTTATTTTCAGTCATAATTTCTCCTAAACTGTTGCACTATGCATAATTTTTTCTGGTGTTGCGTCTTCGATATCAAATTCGGCTGTCTGAACACCTTCTGCGATAACGTAAACTCTGTCACACATACCTAAAATCTCCGGTAATTCTGAAGAGATAATCATTATGCTCATACCTTTTGCGACCAAATCGTTAATGATCGTGTATATTTCATATTTTGCACCGACATCGATTCCACGGGTCGGTTCATCTAAAATTAGAATTTTAGGTTCAGCAAATAGCCATTTACTGACTTGTACTTTTTGTTGATTCCCACCACTCAGATTTTTAACTTGTTGTAATATTGATGGGGTTCGGATATCGATATCCTTTACATACTTCTCTGCAAACTGATTTTGTTTTAAGAAATTTATAATGCCCATTTTCGATATTTTTTTTAATGAAGATACTGTAATGTTCTGCCCGATTGTCTCTTCCAGAATTAATCCATCTTTTTTTCTATCTTCAGAAACATAGGCAATCCCATTTTGAATTGCCTTTTTAGGTGAAGTGATTTTAACTGCTTTTCCAAAAACTATTGTACTTCCCGATAGTTTATATTTCTTTGGATTACCAAAAATACTATGAGCGAGTTCTGTTCTGCCCGCACCCATTAATCCTGCAATCCCGACTACTTCACCTTTGTGAACCTTTATGTTCGAATTGCTTACAATATATCGGTTTACAGAAGAATCAAATGCATTTAAGTGAACAGTTTCAAGTACAACAGGTCCACCTTTGTATTTAGGCCTTTTAGGGAATATATCTTCAATTTCCCGACCGACCATGTTTTTGATTATTGTCTGTTCATTAACTTCATCTTTTGTCATGCTGGCAACTGTCTTGCCATCACGTAAAACAGTGATAGAATCAGCGATTGCCTCTACTTCTTTTAATTTATGGGAAATCATAATTGAAGTAAGACCTTGTTTTTTCAGTTCTAAAAGCAGTTTCAACAGATTATCACTATCGTCTTCATTTAATGCGGCAGTTGGTTCATCTAATATCAAAAGCTTAACATTTTGGCTTAAGGCTTTTGCAATTTCAATTAATTGCTGTTTTCCAACACCGAGCAAACCTACCAGGCTATAAATATCAACATTCAAACCTACCATATCCAGATATTTTTTTGCCTCTTTTTTTGTTTTGTCCCAGCTCATAAAAGATAATTTGTTATGAAGTTCATGGCCGACAAAAACGTTTTCATATACTGAAAGGTTCGGAAATAGTGCCAGTTCCTGATTTATAATAACGATACCATCAGACACAGAATCTTTGATTCCGTGAAAATGCTTTATTTTACCATCAAATATTATATCGCCATCGTAATCACCATATGGATAAATTCCACTTAAGACTTTCATTAAAGTTGATTTTCCGGCTCCATTCTCACCAACGATAAAATGAATATCTCCTTTTTTTACAGATATATCTACATCATCAAGTGCTTTTACACCGGGGAATGACTTCGTTATTGACTTCATTCGCAATAATATATTTTCTTCCAAAAAACACCTCTAAACTTATTTTTCTTATTAATCCCCGATGAGATCTGTCCATTAGCGAATAATCCACCAATTAACATTGAAGTAATTACAGCGAGTAATTAAAATTCTTTAATAAGATAAACTACTTGTTTTGTTTATGAGTTATTGTATTCCTGAAATTTAAAAGCTTCATATAGGATTTATATGTCAAAAACTGTTCATTTTTGACATGGAGGATTTTTTATTTTATACGAGCAGGACAGATTTGTGGTTAGTTTTGTCCTATTGAATTTCTATAGACATTTTCTCTTGAATGAAAACCGTCACTGATAACAGTAGCATCCATATCTTCTTTAAAAACAGGAACAGGCGTTTCCACAAAAAAAGGGATGTCCTTTCCGCTGTTATTGTCAATATAACGATCCGGTTCTTCCATGGTTCTCGTCGCCATTGCAACGGCCAGCTCAGCGGCGTGTACAGCGAGTTGGTTTATAGGTTTATAAACTGTCATTAATTGTGTTTCTTCAATAATACTCTGACAGGCGACGAGGTCTGCATCCTGTCCTACAACGGCCACTTTCCCTGCCAATTGCTTTTCCGACAGTAAACGAATAGCTGCTTGTGCAATTAGATCATTAGCACAGGAAATTGCCTGTATATCTTCTGTGATGTCGAGGATTTTGCCGATTTCCACTATGGCCTCATCGTAGCTCCAGTGTTCAAGCCAGATCTCTTTAACTATATTGATATCACCTTTGTCTATTAGAGGATCGAGAATTTCATGTACGCCGCTATTCACCTGGAAGCTGTTATTATCGTGAACGGAACCGTTTACTATAATATAATTTCCCTCTGGAACTGCATTGACAAGTGACTGCGATAGAAGCCGACCTACTTCTGTGTTATCAAATGAGACATAACCTGTTATCGGAACATCCATAATCGGCCTGTCATAAGAGAGAACGGGTATATCCATATCGAGTGTTTTCTGTATGACTCCGCCTAATAGGACTTTGTCCTGAGGAATTACAACCAGGACATCTATATCCTGTTTCAGCAGATACTGGATCTGGGGGATCTGGTCGAGGGCGTTGCCGGGAGATTTTGCGAAAATGACTTCTGCCCCCAGTTCTTTTGCAGTATTCATAAAGATTTTGATATCCCTATCCCATCTTTCCAGGAGAAATGTCTCCGAAGCTGCAGAAAATCCGATACGGATAATATCATTTTCAGTTTCTTCTTTCCCGGAACAGGAAAGAAATAGAAAAGTAAACAGAAATATAACTAAACTTTTTTGCAGCATTATACTGAACCCCTTTTTTCAAGATCAGATGGTGAAACACCCATAAATTTGCGGAATATCCGGCTGAAATAGTTGGGATCCTGATAACCCACAAGAAAAGATGCTTCTTTGATGGATATATTTTTATCTCTCAGAAGAATCACTGCCTGATTAATCCGATAACGGTTTACATAATCAATAAACTTAGTATCCAGGTGTTCTGAGAATAGACGGCTCAGATAACTGCCAGTTACAAGACAATCCTCTGCAACAGATGTCAGCTGAAGCTGATGATTGTAATTTTCGGCAATATAGGACAATGCTTTTTTTAACGGTTTGGGATAAGTATGGCTTTTCTGCATTTCCAGAAGATTAAACAATTCTTTCATGGAATTTGCCGCCCAGTCCTGCCATTCTTCAATAGTTTCCAGGGGCATAATCTCTTCTGCAGGATCGATATTGAAATTACTTTGGATCAGAATGTGGTTATCCATATCCTGTAGCAGAAGTGTAAATAGTGCCACCATTTTCCCTTTGGCAACATCAAATGAGTCCATTTTAAATTTATCGATCCAGAAATCCTTAAAGAGATCTTCCCCCTTGTTCCTCTCGGAAGTGAGAATCCCTTTAAACACAGATAATATCCTTCTCTGCTCTTTATTCCTTTTATTCTCTTCATCTTCTGCATCGGAGAATGGCTGAAATGCTTCGGAAAATGATTTTGTCATTTCTGAAAAATGGTAAACACCTCCCGCACCGAGTATAGGATTGTACTGAGACCAGTCAGATAAAACAGTCCGGAATTTATTTTCAAGATCTGTGAGCTGACGCTGCTCGGGAAACAATAGTAGCAGTTTGTCTCCCAGATCAGTTGTCAGGCAGTTAAATTTATACTGTATATTCCTGGTGATCTCACAGTAGATATCTTCGCGCAGGTCTTCAGCAATATTGCTTATGCCACCGATCAGGTAAACAGCAGCCCGATCACTGCTGATTGAAAAAACATGGCAGAAATCATTCCATTTATCCTCTTCGGGGTTTTTCCAGATCAGGCTGGAAAGAAACTTTTTCTTCATTTCACTTCTGGTTTTTTCGAGAAACTGTTCCTCAGACCGGAGATTTTCACTTTCAAGTCTTCTTTCATCGAGGAATTTTTTAACCTTTTCGAGCTCTTCGAGTATTTTATTCCTGGAAACAGGTTTAACAAGATAACTGAAGACTCCCAGATGAATCGCTTTCTGAGCGATATCAAATCGTTCATATGCCGTAGCCAGAATAAAAATCATATCGGGAAATAATGGCCTCAGCTGTCTGATTGTTTCGATCCCATCGATTCCAGGCATCTGAATGTCCATAAAAACCAGATCGGGAGTTTTCTCTTTGATCTCTTTTATCGCTTCCGAACCGGATCGCGCTTTCCCGCAGAGGGTAAAATCTGATACATATTTATTGAAAATGAAACTGAAACTGTCCAGAACAGGTTCTTCATCATCGACAATCATAACTCGAAACATGGATCGACCTCCGTATTGATATTTATGATGATATCTGTGCCTTTTCCTGTTTCACTATTGATGGCAATTACATCTTTCACATCGGGGTAGAAAAAATAACAACGCTGAATGACATTTTCAAGTCCCATAACTTTGGAACTGAGCTGATAATCATGAGTATGAGGTGTCAGTAAGGCTTTCACTGTTTTAGCCGGTATGCCGATACCGTCATCCTTTACTGAAATTCGAAGATTCGGCATATTATATTGAATGGAAACTGTTACCGAACCGACACCCTCCTTATTCTTAAAAGCATGGAGAACAGAATTCTCTACAATGGGTTGGAGAATCATTGCAGGACAACTGAAACGATCGAGTAAGTCATCATCTATATCCATTTCCAGTTTAAGGGAATTGGGAAAGCGGATTTTCAGTATGTTGAAATACGATTGAAGCCCTTCGTATTCATGTCTTAAGGGAACAAAGAATTTCTTTTCTCTGATATTGTAACGAAACAATGCAGCAAGATTTTCCATAAAGTCTGCCGTTTTTTCCGCTTCCTCAACTATGGCAAGCTGAACTCCCGTATTAATAGTATTGAACAGAAAATGGGGATTCATCTGAGCCTGCATAGTGTAGAGCTCCATCCTCTTTAACAGCTGTTCCATTTTGAGATTCCGTACGCGCTCTGTCATTATCTGCTGTTCAATCTCTTTCTGTTTTTTCAGCTCCATTATGTAATGGCTTATACTGTTCTTCATATTATTAAATGCAGTCGCAACGTGATTGATCTCAGTGACAGAATTAAAACTGATATCGGGAATATTAAAATCCCCTCCGGATATTTTTCCGGCCATAAGGGATAACTGATGAATGGGATATGATACATTATTCACATTTTTCATCAATATGGAAAAAGAGAGTGCTATTATCAGCACAATGAGAATAAGGCTGTACATCTGAACTTTCCTGAATAGTTCAAGAAAATTCCTGTATTCTCCAAGTTGACTTCTAAATCCCTGGAGACTGACTCTGTTGATCCTTTCAGTAATATAATTATATAGAATGGAAAGTTCTTCAAACCCCTCAGTGTATCCGAGAACATTCCTGCCCCGTTTCATCTCAATTGCCTGATTCACCTGGATTAGATAGGAATCAATCAGAAAATAGATCTCTCTTTTCAGCAATTCTGCTTCATCCCGGGAAATGGGACGACTTTCCGGGAGTGTGTCTTTAAGCGTCTCTACGGAGTAGAGAAGTTTTGCAAGGGATGAAGATGAGAATACGCTTAGATAGGATTCGAGAGGTTCCTGTATTTCATCGAGCTGAAATTGCAGATCGTGTAGAAACTGCTCATCTTCAAATCTCTCATCGGCAATATCCTGGAGGGAGAGAGAATTGGCAAAAATAAAGCCGAAAGAGATCAATGTAAAGGACATGGAGAAGATAAAATAATATAAAAGCTTTACTCTTAATGAGTTTTTAATCCGTAATCTATTCATTTGTCTCATCACCTGATACATTTCCGGTTATTACGCTGATCCCCGTATCGACGTAGGCTGAAGTATAACCATTTGTACTGAGCTCCTGTAAAGCCATTACTGCGCTGAAACCGATTCTGTAGGGATTTCTGATAATTGTTCCAATTACCAATCCTTTATTGATAAACTCTTTTATCCGCTCATCTTCACCGAAACCGATGACTTGAATGGCACCGACAAGATTCATATCAATTATAGCCTGAACCGTAACCAGCGTATCATTGGGATCTGTTAATATAATGACATCGATAGGCAGATCCTGACGCATAAGCTTGTATGTAAGTCTTTCCGCATCAAGAGGATTCAAGCTGGATACTTCCGTCTGTAGATTATTGAGACTATCTCCGATTGTAGAGAGCAGTCCGTGTTCAATCAGATTGCCGTCAGACATGAGCCCCGGATTTTTATCACTGTATACAAGGGCAATATTGAGAAAATCCCTTTTAGCTTCTAAAACCAGCTTTCCAATGGCTTTACCCGTTTCAAAGTTATTGGTTCCTATGAAAAAAGTAGTTTCGTCTCTAATAATTTCATTTTCTATCTGCACTACCGGAATTCCGGCTTGAGCAATTCTCGAGAGATTTTCCACAGTCCTCTCATTTTTTGTATATGGATAGATTACGATACCGTCTACGCCGGAAAAAGGTACCATTGTAAAACTCATAGGGTCGGCATCGATCTCATGAAAAGTTATGGAACAGTCCATTGATTCCGTGGCGAAGAGGGCTCCCTCTTTCAGCTGTTTGAAAAAAGAGTAATCTGATGCGGGGAGAAAAAAAGCATAATGATATTTTTTTACATCCTTATGATTTCCATCGTCTCTGGAAAAAAACGGGCTCCTGAGCAGTGCCTCTATTGATAAAAAGAGAAAAATGATAAATATGGAGGCAAATATATATGGAGCGTATTTCAGGAATCGATTCACTTGACAATAGTATGATCAAAATTTGAAAAAGTAAAGAATCATTTCTATGGAGTATCGAGGTAGATCCTGATGCGGTTATCAAAGTTCAACCTGTCGAAATCCTCTGAATAGTATTTCCTGATCAGCTTATCGATTAATCCCCGTTTTTTTCCATTTAACAGTGCTTCTTCTATTATACTTCTGTATTTCAATTCAACAGATTCAGTAAAATACAAATGGAAATCCCTGCTATATATAAAGAGCAGTTTTTCCTCAATATCCAGTTGCGGATATAAGGTTGCTTCTCCCAGGATTTCTGTCACACCTCTGGAAAAATAGTCAATATTGCGATTTCCCATGCTCAGCATCCTGTAAATTGTGCGCCAGTCTCCATCTTTGGCATAAAAATTGAGATCATTGAATTTCCAGACATCAATATCATACCAGTTGGCACCGAATGCACCGATCAAACCTTTAGAACGGAAATCATCGAGGTTGCCGATGTCATTGTAAACCGACTGTTTACCCCGTGGTATAAACAGGACTCTGTGGGCAATGAGAGAATTCGTCAATCCCAGATTAATAGTATTCCACCGCTCATCCCGTTCTTCTGTCTGGATAAAGAAATGGATATAGCTTTCTTCATCATTATCCAGTATAAATTCAATTCTCTTCTGGGGAACATTGGAATAGAGTTCCAGCTCCAGCTCATGGCCCATGTCGGATAGTGCTGTCTCAAGTAAATTAAAATAGAATTGGTGGTGTCCATCATCAAAATCAAAGGCTTTTAACCTGATAACATCAGCTGAAAGAGAAACTGAAGAGGCAATCCATAGTACAAGTATAATTTTTTTGAGCATCTGCTCAATAATATACATTGGAATACATTTCCTGAACAGATAATTTCCCCTATTACTAATAATAGGCGGGATTGATCGACATGAGTAATTTTTCTGTATCACCGTGCAGACTGTCACTGATGAAACTCATACCGACAAAAGTGACAAATCCCGTAAACAATATAAAGGGATTGGTATCGTCTTGACCCAATTCGTTTTTTTCCACATCTAATTTAAAAGGAAAGGAGCTCAAATAATAATCATCTATTCCCAGGAGGGTACTTGCAAACCAGAAATCGTATACATTATACAGAAAAGAATATCTGCCATATAGGTCTTCAGCAATGGATAGAAAGTCATCTTGAATTTCAGTTATATCAAATGTCAGAATAGAGGGATTGTCCTCAGCGGATAAGATGCAAGGAGCCAACAGAAAAATTAAAAACAGTATGGAGATTTTTTTCATAATCCTTCTCTCATATAAATATACTAATAATTAAAGAAGTTGATAAATTTATCTGAAATTCTGCAATATTTTATCCCGTTTTTTTATGAGCTCAATATTTTCCAGCAGCATGGAAGTGGTATCCCACTTTCCTTCGATCAATGCCAGTCTATATGTTTCAGGTATATCAAATTTTAAAAGCAGACTATCAAATTTTAACTCTTTCTTTTCCAGATCGATATCAATAGATGATTGTGGATTATTCTCAATAAAATCCTGAATTTTATTACAATCTTTTTCATCGACAATTAATGCCGGAATACCGAGACTGCTGCAGTTTCCTGCAAAGATTTCCGCATAAGACTGTGCGATAATACACTTTACTCCGATTCCCGAAAGGGCCCATGGAGCATGTTCCCTACTGGATCCGCAACCAAAATTGAGATTGGTTACCAATATAGAAAAGTCTTTGTATTTTCCACTATTCAGAGGATGATCTTTTTCACTGCCCTCTTCTTCAAACCTCTCATCATAAAATGCGAATTGCCCCAGACCATTAAATGTCAGGCACTTCATAAATCGCGCTGGAATGATTCTGTCTGTATCGATATCATTTCCACGAAGAGGTATCGCCCTGCCGGATATTTTTTTAATTTCCCTATTCACAATAAGCTCCCGAATCACAGATTTCACCTTTTACCGCTGCTGCAGCTACCATCAGGGGACTCATCAGCAGAGTTCGCCCTGTAGGAGAACCCTGACGACCTATAAAATTTCTATTTGACGAACTAGCACTTAGCTCTCTCCCATTAAGTTTATCGGGATTCATTGCCAGACACATGGAACAGCCCGGTTCACGCCATTGAAAACCGGCGTCTTTAAATATTCCGTCGAGTCCCTCTTTTTCCGCCTGATCGGCTACACTTCTCGAACCGGGTACAACCAGTGCTCTAACGCAGGGAGATACAGTCTTTCCTTTTACATAACCTGCCACCAATCGCAAATCACTGATTCTTCCATTTGTACATGAACCTATAAATGCAACATCGATCTTTGTCCCGATCAGGCTCTGTCCCGGTTGAAATCCCATAAACTTACAGGCTAATTCAGCAGTTTGTTTCTGGTCATCGGGCAGATTTTCCATCAATGGTATAGTTTGACTGATTCCAATAGCATGGCCGGGTTTGATGCCCCAGGTAACCATTGGTTCAAGTGTATCGCCATCAAGGGTGTACTCATCGTCGTAGACAGCATCCTTATCAGAAGCGAGTTCACGCCATGACTGCACTGCTTCATCAAAACTTTCCGGCGAGTACTTCCGGCCTCTCAAATATTCAAAAGTAGTTTCATCGGGGTTAACATAACCGACTCTGGCTCCACCTTCAATTGTCATATTGCAGATAGTCATTCTCTCCTCCATGGACATATTATCGATAACATCTCCGCAATACTCATAGGCGTAACCTATTCCGCCATTGACTCCCAGGTCGGCAATTATCCGCAATATTATATCTTTAGCATAAACTCCCGATTTCAATTTTCCGGTAATATTGATTTTTCTCACTTTCGGCTTGGAAATTGCCATAGTCTGAGAAGCCAGAATATCTCTTATCTGACTGGTTCCTATACCAAAAGCTATTGCACCGAAAGCACCATGAGTTGATGTATGGGAATCGCCACAGGCAATAGTCAGTCCCGGTCTGGTCAATCCCAGTTCAGGACCCATTATATGGACAATTCCCTGATGATCGCTTTCGGGGCCAAAATAAGCTATTTTATTTTCTGCGGTATTATCTTCGAGAGCCTGAATCATATTTTCAGCCAGCGTATCTTCAAAGGGACGCTCTCTTTTATCAGTTGGTATAATATGGTCGACTGTACCGAAAGTTCTATCTGGATAGAGAACCTTCAATCCCTTCTCTTTCAGCATGCCGAAAGCCTGGGGAGAGGTTACTTCATGAATCAGGTGGAGAGAGATAAACAACTGATCCTGCCCTGTGGGAAGAGTTGTAATTTTGTGCTTTTCCCAAACTTTACTCAAAAGGTTATTACCCATAGAATCAACTTCCTTTTTCTTGGTTCTTACATAAATAATACATAATAATTAAATTAGGTCAACCTATCTTCCTGAGTTAGAGGCTTCTGTTTTAATTCAAAAAAATTCATTTTTAAACTTTCAATGCAAATGATACAATCATTAGTTGATATCAAGAACCAAGGGAGTAAATATGAATCAGTTAAAAAAATCAATTGCATTTCAGGAAACAGGAATCTTTCCTGAACAGGACTGGATTGACTTGAGAAACAGAATCAGTAATTTATTTCATCTCAATGATGAAGATCAAAAAAAACTGATGGGCAATAAAATGGCTAAACTCGTAGCGGCCATACCCTATCTGGCTCTGTGCAATGAGCCCAAAAGAACAGCCCTGACTCATTTAACCACTTTATTTCTCGCCTCTCATGAGGCTGGAAGAGATATCTTTCTACACAATTTTTCTGATAATTTTTCATTATTGAACAGATTGGAAAGAATCAGCAACTTTGATGGTGGAAACAGACTAGTTATTGATCGCGGTATGAACCTACTATCAATAGTAATGCTCTCCGATCATATCAAAGATAGTATTGAAGATAAAATGAAAAAGAAATACAATCCTGTTGAATCGGGTATCTGGAATGCGCAGAATGAAATAAAAATACTTGAAAAAAAGATCCGTGATAATCAATGTCCTGAGATGGAGAAAATTATTAATGTCGATGAAGCAAAAGCAAACTGGTGGCACATACCATAGTAATTTTTTAATACAAAGAAGGATTTCCCTGCTTTTCTCGGTAGTGGGAATCGCAGTGATTATCAGCAATTTTATTATCGGATTCTATATTTATAATTACAGCATCAATAATCTGCTATTTAAATATGGGCTACTGCTGACTGTCTTTCTGACTATACCTTTTATTTTATTTTATTTTGCAAAAAAGGCTAATTTGTTCATACAGATAACACACGTAATTATTCTGTTATTTGCAAGCACTTTTGCCATTTTCGATACTTATGAAAACATATACGGATCTGCATTCTGGATAATCTTCTATCTTCTCTCTTACAAATACGGCTTTTTCCGAAAATACACGTTATTAAAATCTATTATAGCTTTTATTTACCTGTTTTTTATTATTGAGCTCTCCGCCCATTTTGACAACAAACCTTTTTCCGGAGTCGGCATTATTATTTTTCTGATGTTTTTCATGACTTTACTCTATTTCATATATAAAGCGGAAATAGACAGGGTTCTCTTCTCTGAGAGGAAACTGGAAACAAACATCGTAAATCTGATTCTGGAAAAAGACCAGCTCCAGAATAAAATAGAGAGCGAGCAGGTAAAACTTGAAATCCTGGAAAAAGAGATAGCTCTATATGAATCTGATCAAAAACCATTTAATCTTGACCAGTGCAGACTGACGCCAACAGAGCTGAAAATAGTAAAAATACTCACAGTTAACCGCGCTACCAATAGAGAGATCTCAGAAGAGATGGGTATAAAAGAAAGTACGGTCAAACAACACTTTTATCGAATATTCAATAAAATGGGTGTTGATGAGCGATATCAGATTATTGACCTCTGTAAGTATAATTTCGAGTAAAAGATTCTATAAATCAGCAACATTGTTGTACATATCTATTTTTCCATCACTGTCCCAGGATTCAAGAATTCCATCTTCCAGTAATTGGTAGAACTCCCCCGAAGGACTATCTGTGACTTTAAATATGAAATGATTATTCTCAACACAAAAAAGAACTTTCTTTTTATGAAAAGAAGAATCATCGAAGACAAGTATTATATAATATTCATCTTCTTCTTTTTTAAGATAATATAGAATATCGAGAAGACTGTCTCTCCATATGCCGGAACACCCTGAAAGATCAACTTCCGATTTTTCTACAATATCATTCTCATAATAAGTAGCCACAAGTTTCCCTGTTACAATCAATTTTTCATTCAATGTTTTTTTTGTTGTAGTAGTCATGGTAATTATTCTAACAATGATTCCTATTTTTCATAAGTAACTATAGTTATAGATAAATTTCCTTTGACAAAAGTAATAAAATTCCATATCTTTAACTAAATGGTTAATTAATTGGAGCTTTCATGAGCGAAGAAGCAAAAGAAAAGATACTCAATGCAGCAGAAAAAGAATTTTCCGTAAAGGGTTTCGATGGAGCTCGAGTGGATAAGATTGCAAAAGCTGCCGGTGTCAACAAAGCTCTTATTTACTACTATTTTAAGAGTAAAAAAGAATTGCTCAAAGCATTATATGAACGATTGGTTCATAGTGGCTTCAGCTCATTTGATCTGACAGCTCTGGCGGATAATCTATCAGGGCAGGAAAATGAAAAAGAACATGAAGCTCTGCATAAAATAATAAGTTTCCTCGATTCCCATCGCGATATCATAAGAATTATTCTTATGGAAAGCCTAAAGGGAAATGAGGAAAATATGCTTCTCGATCTCGCTGATTTTTATATTAAATTTGCTGATGACGGCATTATCGAGAATGCAGAGAATCTCGATAAAAAACAATTTATGATGACAGAACTTTTTACAGCTCTTATTCCAATGATATGTTATACACTTTTCAAGGATGATTTACAGAATCGTATATCCGTTAGTCAGGATGAGATGGATCATTATTTTATGAACAGTATGAAAGAAACACATTTTAAATCTCATAAAAAATAGAAGAATCAAAATTTAAATTTAAAAAGGGAATTGAATATTTTATTTGCATTATTAACTAACCATTTATTTAGAGATTGTTAACTAACTGGTTAGTAAAGGAGTTGAATTATGAAAAAAAATTACAAAAACTGGCTGAGTTATGTGCAGTTTTTAAACAGGAAAAAAATTCCACTGCTCATTTTGGTGATGGTTGCATCTCTTTTGTCCTTTATGTCTATGAGTTCAATAGAATTGAAGACAAGAATACAGGATTTGCTTCCAGCGGAGAATCCGATAGTGACCAGCTACAACAACATCAGTGACAGATTCAATACTTCATCAATATTACTCACTATTGAAAAAGGATCAGTTCCTGAAATGGAAGCTGCAGCTGATTCCCTGGTAAGTATTATACAAAACGATGACCAGCTGCGTGGTGACTTTAGGGCTATAAGGACTAGAATGGATCGGGATTTTGTCATCGATAAAGGTTTGCTTCTGGCTGAAATGGATGAGCTTGAAGATTACAGATCAATGACTGAAGAGCCCTATCTCCTCCCCTTTCTGACCGTACTCAATGACAATCTGGAGGCTTCGTGGCTTGATGAGGGAGGAGATGATGTCCGGTCCCCTTCCGATGAACAGGAAATCCTCAACAGCTTTAATCAGCTTGAAAATTTCATAATCCGCTTAACCTCATGGATCCTTGGAGAGAATGGTAATCCCGAATCAGAATCTGAAAAAATAATTGATTCGCTGTTCGTTGGAGATGCCTATTTCTTTTCTCCAGATTATGAAATGCTGTTAATTCAAATCAGTCCCGATTTTTCAATAGGAGACCGAAAACAACTTAGCCGTGTAATATCCAGAACTAAAGATCATATAATTTCAATGAAAGAACTTTATCCTCACCTTGATTTTGGTATATCCGGAGATATTGCGCAGGAAGCAGATGAAGAAGAAGCTTTAGGCTTTGATGCTCTATATCCTGCACTGGCGGCACTATGCGCGATTTTAATACTTTTTTATTTTTCATTATCAAGATTGCGCTCAATATTTTTCACCTTGATAGCCCTTGCAATAGGGATACTCTTTGATCTTGGATTAATTGGAATTACCTTGAAAGAACTGAATATGATAACCAGTTCTTTCGGAGCGCTACTGGTTGGTTTAGGCATTGATTTCGGTATCCACATTATAACAAAATATGGAGATTCCATAGAGCTGGGTGCAACTAATGTTGAAGCCATGGCTCTTTCACTGGAATCTACAGCACCGCCTGTTGCAATAGGTGGAATTACAACTGCCCTTGCTTTTTTTGCTCTTTGCCTATCGAAAACAGTGGGATTTGTTCAGTTCGGTTTTGTTGCCGGTAGCGGAATCATTTTTGTTCTTGTTTCCATGTTTACAATTCTTCCTCTTCTGTTGCTGACTTTCGACAAATATCCGCAAACAAAGAAATCAAGAATGAAGATCCAATACTCTTTTCTTTCCCGCTGGGCAGTATTTTTACAGGGAAAAGCCGGACCAGTCATTTTAGCCTTAGCTTTTCTTTTTACCATCACTACTCTTTTATTGATTCCATCAATTTCTTACGACTATGATATGCGGCGCATCGGTCCTCAGAAAACCCCTTCCAAAGCAACAGAAAACCGGATAATGGAAGCCTTTGAACTCAGCCCGTTCCCTTCGTTTCTAGCAGTTTCCGATCTCGATGAAGCAAGAGAAATTACAGAAAAAATCCGAAAAGACCGATCTGTTGCTACTGTGAGCTCTCTTACAGACTATCTGCCTGAGACACAGGCTCAGAATGGAAGACTTTCTTTTATAAAAGACTGGCACAGTGAATTAAAACTGTCGGATTTTTCAGAAATCAGCAATGAAGAAATCTTTTTTTTCAAAGACCAAGTGCAGAGACTCGAGTGGAATATTGTTGAAATAGCAGATATCAGTTCCATGAATCTCGGTGATAGTAACCGCATAATTTCAAAAAGAGACACCATGATCAGAGAGATTGCCGGAAAGGAAACAGGAGAGGCTGGCCGCGAAGTTTTTCAGAAACTTATTTCAGCATTGGATTCACCTGATGCCCTTCAAAGATTGAATCAACTGGATAGGTCGTTTTCCAGATCGCTTCATAAGAGGATCGAGAGAATGACTGCTATTGATAAGCCTCTCGTCATAAAAGATCTTCCCCAATCAATAAAAGATGAAATGCTCAGTACAGATAAAGGATCTTATCTGATTTCTATTTATCCTACAGATAAAATTACAACTGCAGAAGGAATGTTCCATTTTGATAGTGAGATGCTGAAGATTCATAAAGGTATAACGGGGACTATCCCTTTATCGCTGGCTTTGTCAAAAGAGATTCTCAATGAAACTGCAACAGCTGCAATAGCTGTATTAATTGTTATAATCCTTTTCCTGATGGCGACTTTTAGAAGCCTTGGTAAAACGACAATGGCAATTGTCAATCTCATAATCGGTATTATCTGGATGATTGGAATCTATACGTTATCAGGAGAATTGAACCTTATAAACATACTGGCCATTCCTCTGATTATCGGAATAGGCATCGATTACAATGTCCATATAATACACAGCCTGGATAAAGAAAGATCCATTGAAGATGCTCTGGCATCAACAGGAAAATCAATATTACTCTCTGCACTGACAACTATGATTGGATTCGGTTCTCTTGCCCTGCTGGGAACCTTCAGAGGGATAGCTACTCTGGGAATCCTTTTATTTCTGGGAACCTTCGCAGCCCTTGTATCCTCATTAACAATCATTCCACTATTGGTCTCTTTCAAACAGAAAAGAAACAGGAGAAAAATAATGAATAAAAAAAACAAAAAAACAACTTTAATTATGATGATTCTGCTCATTTCAACAATCTCAATCGGAGCGGAATCGGCAGAATCCATTATTGCCCACGTAGACCGGAATCAGATGTCTGATTCTGAAATCAGCACTCTGACAATGACAGTAATAGACGATCTTTCAGATATGAATAATAAAAAGACATTCCGGCTGGAGTCATTCAGCAGAACAGATACAGAGCATAGTGAACTCTCGGTTTTTTTCTTCAGAGAACCGAGAAGACTGGCGGGAATGTCAATTCTTACAAGAGATGATGGCCAATGGGTGTATTTCCCATCAACGGGCAGAGTTCGCCTTCTCAGCGGAGCAGCAAAAGGCGGTTCAATAAACGGCGTCGGTGGAGACTTTTCTTATGAAGATCTTGGATCGGGAAATTGGGGTGGTAAATACAGTTTTACCAAATTATCGGAAAATGAAGAACAATGGATGCTCGAGGGGATCCCTCTGGCGGGAGAGACAAATTACACAAGAATTGTCATGAATATAAACCGCAATGATTACATTCCAAGGAGAATTGAATTCTATAAAAAAGAGACTTCTGTGGAAAAGATACTGACCGTATTTGAAGTTTCCCTATTCTCCGGCCGGCTGAGTCCTTCTCTCATAGAAATGGAAAATCCGGCAAAACACTCTAAAACAATTATTAAAATAGAGGAAATTGTATTTGATCGATCCCTTAATGACAGTCTTTTTCATCCAAGACAGTTTTATCGGTAGGAGGAAAAAATGAATATGAACAAAGTATTTACTCTGACTCTTTTATTATGTTTATTATCATCAGCAATTATTTACAGCAACGATAGCATTTCAATTACTGGGTCTGCTGAATTGGGTGGTATTTCTGCAATGAATGATTTCTCCGCTCTATCAAATCCATCTATTTCAGAATTTTATGAAGAGATTCGCTTTGGAGTATCCCTATCTACAAGATTCAGGCTTGAATTAAAACCTCTATCAAATATGACCGCAGTTTTGGAGGGATTATCTTCTTTTAGTGGAGGTTATGCAAATCCTATGGGTCGCTATGAAACGACAGGTCTGCCTGAATTGCCCGAAGACGAATCCAATAGTCTATTTTCCATTGAACAGGCCTGGGTTTCCTGGGGTTATGAAAGCCTGAATGTCAGTTTTGGCAAAGTGCCCGTAAGCTGGGGATCTGCATGGCTTGTAAACCCGGCGGATAGAGTCAATCCCCGAAACTTAGGTTCACTTTTCTCAGACGAAAAAAAAGGGATTCCCGCTCTGACAATAGATCTGGCATTAGGATGGACATTCGGATTTTCCGGATACATGTGTTTTACAGATAAGATAAATGATGAGCTTGTTTCTCTCAATGAAACAAATATAGAAAATCTTCCATTCGCCCTGAAATTTATTGCCTTCCCCTCTGGATGGGAAATTTCCGCCGGGTTTGCCAGAGAAACTGATTCAAACTGGGTTGTTTCTGAAATTACCGGTAATATTTCGTCTTTGGGACTAACTTTGGAATCTGCACTAAAACTTCCTGAATCCGGTGAAAACTGGCTGATAAAAGACGCTCTGGAGCTTTCCTTTGGTGCATCATATTTTTTGAATCCTCTCAAAACGGAGGTACTCCTTGAATACATTCATCTTGGAACGGGAAATAGAATACCTGAGCAGTATGACGTATTTGGTTTTATTCAGGGAACTCGTGTTTTAGTTGCCGAAGATTATCTTTTTTCTCATATTTCATGGGAGGGTGTTGAAACGCTGAAAGCAGATCTGGCAATACTGTTAAACCTGAATGACCGTAGCCTTCTGGCCTGTCCTTCATTGGAATGGGAACCTGTGACAGATCTGGTTTTTACATTGGGTACTTTTTTTGCACTTGGTGATCAGACCTCGGAATTCGGAGGTCAGCGCATACTCGGCCCCGGACTGTTGTGGAAACCCTGGGATGATGTAACGGTCAGTTGTGGAATGAAATTGCATTTCTAATTCATGCTGTCCCCTTTTATCGGGACAGCCTCAAGTTGAATTCAGAAATGCATATTGCCGTTACAATTGAATTATTATATACTTCTAATAGTAAAGTACTAGTGTTCGAAAACTATAATTCATGCTTTATTAGTGATGGTAATGAACAAAAAAGCTCTGATAATTGGAAACTGGAAATACTCTGATAAACGAATTAAAGATTTAAAATCCCCTAAAAAAGATATTGAAGATCTTAAAAAACATCTGGAAGATATCAATATAGGTGCATTTGATGTCCAGATTCTAAAAAATCCCAATTACAAAAAAACAGTAGAGGAAACTCAGAATTTTTTCCGGAACAATCAGGAATCGGATAATCTGCTTCTGCTCTATTTTTCAGGATATGCAGAAAGAGATATTACAGATAATTCACTCTATTTTTACAGCAAAAATTCAAACCTTGATAATAAAGCGTCAACGTCGCTGAGCAGTATTATGATTAATGAACTGGTTAACGAAACAAATGCTGCTCAGAAAATCATCATAATAGATTCCTGTTTTGCCAACTATCATTCGATTAATGATGATTTGACAACACTGAACACATCTGAGAACAGTCTGGATGCAAATAACGCCGAAAAAGGTTTTGCCATTTTATCAGCATCGAGAAAATACGATCTGGAGACAGAGAAAAAAAATAAACAGAATTCCCTGTTCACACATTTTCTATTAGAGGGAATAGAATCGGGTGAAGCCGATTTTGATGATGACGGGATCATCGATATAAATGATATATATCTCTACACATACAACAAAATGAAGTATCTCAAAATCGGTCAGAGACCGGTGAGGAGAATTAATAGCTCGGGAATCATGTCCTTTGCCCATACTCCCCATTCACAGACATTGCAAGACATACAGGTTCCTGTTATCAAAGAAGAAAAAGAAGAGTTGGTTTTCAACGAAGTGTCCAATGGATGGGAGGAAATCGATGAGTTCGAGATGTATTCTTTTTTTGTTCTTTATCTGGAACTGGAATTCAAAAATGATCAGTATAAAATTGACCAGCTATGGAATGATCATATAGAGAATTTCATCTTTCATCCCGAACTGGAGTCAAATTCCCAATGGAAACAATTCTGCGGCAACAATGTTTCTAAAAAGCGAATTTACATAGCCCCTGTTACGAAGAATAATATTCCCGTGATTAAAAGCATATTCAAAACATTTTTGACCAAGCAGGTTGACGATATCAGATTGAATCAAAAGGATATTAAAAATAAATACTATTTTACAGCCATGAATTTAAAATACAAAACTCTGGACAGCAGTGCGAGGCTGATCCCCTCTTGCAGCAACATTTACAAACTGGCTGAGAAACTCGAAATGGATAAGCTGTATCTATCCAAAGATGTAATTGAACTGCTCCCGCCGAATCTCAATAAGAATCTGCAGCAGATAAAGGAAAAGTCTGATATTTTTTCATATTCATTTAATCTATTGACATAGAACTTTGACGTTTTTAAAACTGTTCTGAAATGAAAATCGTTTATACATCCCGTAAAACATACCGTCTGAAATATAAAATTTTCTGATCAGGTTGTTCACATTGGAGGGAATATGCTTCCAGATATCTTCATCAATTATCAGGGAATCGGACCGACCGAATTTCTTCTCAAATTCCGTTAGGCGTTCTGTAATAGTATGTTTGTCTTCATCATCTTTATAAGTCGGTATACTCAAGCCGACAAATTTCAACGAGATTGAATCATCTAAATCATTGTGAAAAAGATTGTATTCTTCTAGCCACTTCATGAATTTTAATGTAGAGCTGAAGAGATCTCTACTCCCCTCTTCCACATCATCGGAAAAGCTGAAATACAAAGCGTCACCTTCCTGCGTAACTATTTCACCAGTACGATGCGTAAAACACAACTTGCAGAAATCGAGGATTTTCACGACATGTTCCTCGAAAGTTTCACCGAGTTCCTGGAGTAACTGAGTGCTCGAGACTATATCAATTTTGAGATAAATAGATTTTTCATTAGCAGCTTCGTTAACTCTCCGCTCCCGATTGGGATTAATCCTGGAGAATCCAGGCAGAATGTATTCTTTTCCATGATATGTTCCATTCTCAAAAATGGATGTCATTTTAAGGTATAGGGATTCGAGCTGATTGTCATCAATGTGGTTTGTCAGGATCTGAGCCTTATCCAATTTAGACAAGGCAGTTGAATGACGGACTCCCCCCAATTCGTGAATGCTCTGTCTGGTTATATCCAGGGCCAGTTCTTCAATAGGGATATCCGAGTTTTCCAGTATTTTTTTTAGTTGATTTCTCAATTGCGTTTTTTTCATTAGCCTATAATAATTTTATCTGTATATGACTCTTCAAACAAGTGCTTTTTGCATAAAAAAATTAGAATCATTCTTTCTCTTTTTAACAATCACATGTTGTGATAAATTTATCAGACAGGAGCTCATATGAATGCAAAATTACGAGAAGGACTGAAAATGAGAAGTCCTGAAAAAAATGAAGCCGATAAAGCATCTGTCATTTTTAACAATTACGATGCGCATATTAATGGTGAAAAAAATTCTACAGAAGAAGTTATTTTAAAGACCTGGGAGTTCCCCAATTTTGATTTAAAAGAAGATGCTAGAATTATTGTCGATGAAAATGATAAATGGTTGGGTTTCATAGCAGTCTGGAATGATAACAAACCGCATATCCAGAATTTCATCATTCAAAAAACAGAACCGGAATATATAGGTTCTGATATCGAAACGGTCTTATTGGAATGGGCTGAAGAAAAATCTGACCTGAACATTCCAAAAGCCCCTGCCGACGGAGAAGTTTATGCGGCGACAACCGTTGACAGCACTCAGAAAGATAAAATTCAGAACTTGAAGGATAGAGGTTATTCTGAAATACGATACTTCTGGCGCATGGGCATCGATCTGAATACTGATCTGGATCAACCGGAATTCCCAGAGGGAATCAGCATTACCACTCATAAAGAAAGACAGAACCTTATGGACATTGTGAAATGCGATCGTGCTGGTTTTGCCGATCATTGGGGATATTATGAAAGTCCTATTGATGAGGAATTTGCCGAATGGAAACACTGGATATCGATGGAACCTTATTACGATCCGCAGTACTGGTTCCTTGCCTTATCTGATAATAATATAATCGGGATGTCTCTGTGTATGAATGGAATGGTATCGGATAAAGAGATTGCTTATCTCGATTCTCTTTGCGTCAATAAAGAGTTCAGAAAAAAAGGGATCGCATCGTCCCTGCTGAAACTCAGTTTTACTGAAATGAAAAAAGCCGGTAGAAAAAAAGTTTATCTTCATGTTGATGCCGATAGTTTGACCGGCGCGACCAGATTATATGAAAGTGTGGGAATGAAAGTGAATCAATCGAGTACTAAAATGGAGAAAATAATTCGTAAAGGGAAAAGCTACCGTACTGAAAATCTGTAATGTTCAATGAATTATCTGAGAGCCCGGCTGGAATTGCCGGGCTTTTTTTATGGATTTAAAAAATAGATTGTATTATATTCATAAGTACCAACTAAGTATATTAGTAATCACAAATTCAAAGGTTGTATTTATGAATAGATCATCTTTCCTTCTGCTGGTTTTTATATTATATACTGCTCCCGCAATTGCTGCAGAATCTCATATTTCATATCTCGAAGGTACGGTAATTATAACAAGAGGACAATCGGTATTAACTGGAGATTTTGGAATGACTCTGATTGAGGGCGATAAGATATCCACGGGCACCGATTCCCTGGCAATTCTGGAAGTTGAAGGACGGGGTACTTTGAAAATGAGATCCGAGACGATATTGATACTCGATGAAATAGAAGAAGTAATAAGTGTTTCATTGACTTCGGGAGGTTTGTTTTCAAAAATAAAACGTCTGCTAGGTGTAGGTTATGAAGTGAAAACACCAGGGGTAGTTGCCGGAGTAAGGGGAACAGAATTTTTTGTTGCTTTCGGACAAACAATCGAGGACACACCGGACCTCTGGTTATGCGTCAATGAGGGCACTGTCCATGTAGCTCTGAAAAATACTACCGATTCCGTACTGGTTAATGAAGGAGAGGGAATTACCATACCTGCAGGGAACAGATTAACCGATCCCCGCTTCTATTCCTGGACAGAGGACCTGAACTGGAATACTGATCCCGACATGGGAGAGCTTGTGGATCAAACAGACCTCGATGGTGCATATGCGGACCTGAGGAGTTTTGATTATGATTAAAAGAAATATTCTGACTATGATTTTTTTAGCAACTGCTGCAATTTTCTCTATCAGCGCCTGGACTTATTCCGAGACTTCCTTTGATATAGAGGGGCGAATCGCCATGGTGGCTCAAGCCGGAAGATTTAATCCCTACATCGAGCTTAAGGGACAGTATCACAGCCTGGAAAATCAATTGAGATATACATCTCTTTCTGCTGGATCCTATTTCTCGATAGTGCCCTGGCTCAAAATCGGTGCATTTTACCGAATGCAGATGGGTGCGAGAGACCTTGAGGACTGGCAGTTCGAAGCAGGACCTCCCGATAGACACTGGTGGCTCGATACAAGAGGTCAGATTGAACACCTTTTCTATTTTGATGCCACACCGAGATTCCATCTATCGTGGCTTCCCGGTCGGAACTGGGTATTCCCGACAAAAATCCGTTATTACTATAACGTGAGTAATCGTCATCACAGTCTGCTCATACGGCCCGGATTAACTTATGTTTTCATGACCGATCGTGAACCGCTATTGAATCTGAGTTTTAACTACAATTTATATTTCGCATTAAATACAGGAGACATACCCCTATACTCCCATGGGCCATATCTTTCGGTAATTGGTCATGTATACGATTGGTTGAAACTCGAAGGAAAGGCATCATACAGATATGCGACATATTTCAAAGAGGACGGAGGATCCTGGACTCTGAACAGTTCACAGATTACAGTCGGACTGGGTGTAATATTCACTCCCGATTTTTCTCTCTTAAGGAAGAAGTAACAGATCACGGGCTTTTTTCAGGGCAATAAAAAGCTCAGGATCACCACCGGCATCGGGATGATATTCTTTACTCAATTTTCGATAACGGCTTTTTACAAGCGAATGTCCCGGTAATTGTTCATATGAGTCGGGAACACATTCCAGAATCAGACAAGCCGTCAATTTGTCGGTCTTTACAGGCGGTAATCTATCATAATATTTCTGCATCATCTCAAAATGTTTCAGGAAAAATCTATACCAGTCCAGATGTTCAAATCCCCTGTAGTTATCAATCTGTTTTTTCGTTTTGGGGATGATATTCTTTGAATAAACAGGCAGCAGATCTGCTCTGTTATAACTCTTCTCCATCTCATGGATTAATTTCAAAAATCTGATCACATAAGGAGGAAGATTTTCCATTCCATTCTGAATGTATAACTGTTTTTCTCTTTTTTTAATATTTTTATTATTCAGATAATTTCTTTTGATCATAAAAAATAAAGGGAAAAAAGAATCTTTTGGAAGTCGATAAGTTTTATAAAAATTTTCCAGGTGTTCCGGTTTTATTACGGCATTGTGAAGCAGAGAATAACATCTTTTGTTAAACCTGATTCTCATAAGAACAGGAGAACTCCTGAAATAACTTATCAGCAGAGGATACCTTGTATCGCGGGACAGTGCTTTGGGTTGTTTATCCAATAGATATTCAATTGTATAAATATTTTTACCGACAGGTCTTCTTCTTCTCATATAAATACTTGGATTATACAATATATCTTGACGAAAGAAAGAATATTAATTATCATATGACTATATAATCATTTTTAGTCATATAGAAATAGAAGGAATACGATGCCAAGAGGTTTTACGGATCAGGAAAAGAAGAATATACACGACAGGCTCATTAAGTCAGGCAGGGAATCTTTCGGCCGCTATGGAATAAAAAAAACCAGCGTTGAAGACCTCGCCAGAAATGCCGGGATTTCCAAAGGTGCATTCTACCAATTCTTTCCCTCTAAAGAGGACCTCTATTTTGCTGTAATCCGCCATTATGAAACAGGCCAGCATCAGGCGATGTATGAACTGATTACTACTGAATCCGATAATGATCGTGAACTGCTGAAAACGATAATGAAGGGAATACTGAAACAGGTAGAGACCGATCCCTTTATCCGTCGCCTGCTCGCCAAAGAGGAATTTGAATATCTATGGCAGAAATTTACTCCCGGGCAACTGGAAGATGCCATGGAGGCCGATGTGGATTTTGCTACGCAGCTCGTAGAGGTATGGAGGAAGAAAGGAAAACTCAAAGTGGACAATCCCCAGCTGATATCGGGAGTATTCCGGGCTATATTTTTCCTTTTTCTCCATAAAGAAGACATAGGCGAAGAGACATTTCCCGATGTTGTTGATCTTTTACTCGATGCGAGTATCAGCCGGCTTATTGAAAAATGAGTTTTTTTTACACTAACTGTGACCATAAAATACATATGGGTCATATAGAAACAAGGAGACATTTGTGACAGTTGAGAACAGAATCCCTATCCTGGAGACCAGGAAACTAACAAAATATTACGGTCATTCACGTGGTGCGGTAGATGTTGACCTGAAAGTATTTCAAGGAGAAATCTATGGATTTATAGGTCCTAACGGCGCTGGAAAATCGACAACGATCAGATCTATACTCGGTTTGATTTTTCCCGACAGCGGTGAAGTCCGGCTATTGGGAGAGGATGCCTTGAAAATGGGAGCGGAACTTCGCAAACGCATAGGCTTTGTTCCTTCGGAACTCAATTATTATGACAGATTGAATGTAGGCCAACTTCTCCGCTATTCTGCTGATTTCTACGGAACTTTTGCTAGAGAGCAAATTGAGACATTCAGCGAAAGGCTGAAACTGGATCTGAAGAGGCAGATAAGCGACCTTTCACTGGGGAACCGAAAAAAAGTGGCTATAGTACAAGCGCTGCTCCATCAACCGGAATTACTCATATTGGATGAACCGACTAGCGGACTCGATCCTCTTATCCAGTCGCGTTTCTACGAAATACTCAGGGAAGAACAACAGCGGGGATGCACTATCTTCTTTTCATCACACACATTGTCCGAAGTGGAACGACTCTGTAACCGGGTAGCCATAATCAGAGAGGGAAAAATTGTAAATATAAGTGAAATAGATCAGTTGAGAAAACTATATCTCAAAAGATTCCGGGTTCTTTTCAAAAGAGGAGAGCGAATATCTGAAAAAGATCTGCATGGTGTATCGGAAATGACAATAAGCAAACGAGGCGCCGAAGGTCTTTTTACAGGAGATGTAAGGGACCTGATGAATCAGTTGGCTAAGCTGCCTCTGGAAGATGTCGTTCTGGAGGATCCGAGCCTCGAAGAGATTTTTATGCATTATTACAGCGATACAGGAGCGGAAGTATGAATCTGACAATATACAAAATGGAAATGAGACGCAATTTTAAATCATTTGTGATCTGGGGGGGATCGATCTGCGGGATTCTCTTTTTCGGGATGCTTTTCTATCCGGCTATCAATGCCGACGGACTTCTGACGCAGATGGAGGCTATGTTTGAAAACCCCATGATGAAAGGAATGCTCATGGCATTTGGAGCAGATGTATCGAGTCTGGGAAGTTTGATGGGTTTTTACGTAACCTATAATTCCATTTACAATGTACTGCTGGGATGCATCTTTGCATCTGTTCTGGCTGGGAATCTGCTGGCAAAAGAGGAAGCTGATAAAACGGCAGAGTTTCTCTTTACAAGACCAGTCTCGAGGAACACTATATTTTTCAGTAAAACCGCCGTTTTATTTACATATATAACACTTCTCAGTGTGCTTTTCTTTCTGACAAGCGTTGGATCTATGGAATTTGTCAAAGAAGATTCTCCACGACAACTGGAACTATCTGCAACAGACAAAATGCTTATACAGGAACAGATCAATAAAAATCCCGAAAAAATTTATGATGCTTTTAATCTGACAGAAGATAGTTTTGCAGAATATTCCCTGACTTTCGCTTCAAACCTGCTCCAGGAAGGAACTTCTGAAGTGGAGGAGATGAATCTCGATATCGATGATATGAACCGGCTTCTCAGTCAGGCAATGGAAAATCCCGATGGATTTTTTGAGTCTGTATTGAATAATCCTGAAGACTATATGTCTATGTTTTCCATTCCCCCTGAAGGACGTGAAGAATTTCTGGAAAATGTCAGAGGTGAACAGGAGGAATACTACACCATGAAAGAGAGCTTCTTCAGTTCTCCCGAAGTGTTTCTCATGATCTTTGAAGAGAATCCCTCTATCGCACTGTCCCAGTTCACCAAAGTTTCAGGATCGATGGAAAAAGCAATAGTGATGCTCGATCTGCCAGATGATTTTGAAGATAGTATTTTCAAAAAATACAATGTGCGAAAGATGGCTCTTTTATGTGTTTACATTTACCTTCTCATACTCTGTGTAGGCAGTATAGTTCTCTTTGTGTCATTGCTGATAAAAAGAGGGAAATCTGTTCTGGGACTGGCCATAGGACTGGTATTTATCTTTTACTTTCTCAATTCCATTTCCAGTCTGGCAAACAGTTTCTCTCCTCTAATTAGTGCAATCGGTTATATCAGCCCTTTTACCTGGATGGACTCAGACATTAATGCACAGGGATTCGGACTGACCTGGTGGCGGGTACTCTATTTCATTCTGCTCACTGCTTTATCACTCTTTGCAGCAAATCGGCGACTGAAAAGCAAAGATATACTTGTTTAACCATTAAAAAACCCGGTTTTGGAAACCGGGTTTTTTAAATTATCTATTTTTGCGTTTTCGACAGGCACTTCCACCGCTACCGCCATAGGCGATCATCGCTCCCAGGATAAACCCGAGATTATATAGTGGTCCCTTATTGTGTATTTCATAAACATTTACCTTGTCATTGAACAGGGATATGATAAAAGTGATAAATGAGATACACCCATGCCAGAGTCCCATAAAGAATCCCGCCAGTTCGCCATCAGCATTTTCAGTACCGGCAAAAGTATTCGGTCCTGCCGTACAGCTGACCAGAAATACTGATAAGATTACAATCAAAACCACGAATATAGTTTTCTTTTTCATTACAATATGTCTCCTCTATGCTGTTATTATAATTAAAAGATTGCAGATTTACAGTATTTTTAATGATTTTGCCTTTTTGTAGAAAGTTATCTTCTCATTTTGTTTTAGTTCATCGCATAAAAAAGGAGATAGCCTATCATATTTTTTCAGGTTCTCCGTCACAGTATTTCTCTCGTGATTAGCGTAACAATAAACACAATGATGAGCGCAGGTATTGTATGAACCGATATCACGGCTTTCAATGCAGTGACACCCCTTTCTCTGCGATGGATCTTTTATTGATTTGATGGCATATCCGGTAATGCTCTCTATCAATTCATTATCAACACACTTATTCTGACCTATTCCATACTTTTCCAACCCATAATCATGTGCGCAGGTAAAAAGTCTGATATTCTCCCGTTGGGCAGTTTCACTGAATTTTTTACCTATATCATCAATCAATTTCACATCAGGTTTTTGTATTTCCAGAGCCTTTATATTTTTTCTGATTTTACTATATACATCAAGAAAACTTATGACACATTTTTCGGTATAACCGGATAGCTCCAGAGCCAGATAGGCAAACCATTTAGTGTGATATTCAATAGAGTATTTATGATTGATGATGATAGGATCATAACGCCAGAGAACTCTATCAGAACCGATTTTATCAGAGAGTCTCTGAAAGGACTCAATAATATATTTTTTTCTATCCACATCAGGTTCGATCTCTTTATCATAAGAGTTCACTGTAAACTGAAAATAATATTTATAACCCAGATCATCAATATCATTGAGATATTGAATAAAATTACGGGAATCTTTAGTCCAGAATACAATACAGTCAACATTATCGGGAGATAAAGGAATATTTGTGACCTGAAGAGGGTTCATGGGATTTCTGACCAGGACCTCCCCTGCTCGCAACCGTTTTAAAAACCATTCACCATAGAAAGCGGGGATGTCTGTTCTTCTGCTGGCGCTGATTATCATTTTGTTAAAGATTCAGGTATTTTCGTGGATTATCACTGGCAATTTTCCAGAATTTCTCTTCACCGAGAACACTCCTCAGATCAATGGAAAGCCGTTTTTCCGAATATTTTTGACTCTCAACCATATAATAATCAGAACCGAATAAAACCTTATCGAGGATCTCTTTTTCTTCGAGTAAAATATTCAGATATGGTACATTTTCCTGGAAATTGAAAATAGTATAAGATATGTCGGTGAATAAATTGGGATAGGAACCACTGCGGATAAGATCCTTAATGCTTGTCAGCCAGGTAGTTTTATCAGTATTCCAGGGATTATTCAAATGCCTTCTCCACTCATCAATACCGCCGAAATGTGCAAGGCAGATTCTCAATTCAGGGAAAACCTTCATTACCGCTTTGTAATTATCGGGATGAGCCAATGCGTGAGCATCAGCTTTTTTCATTTTTTTACTATTTACTATTCCCGGAGAACAATGAGCCATAAGAGGAATATTCTTTTCCAGCATATAGGGATAAATCTCGTCCATAAGCACTTGATGATCGGGAGAATACCCCAGAGTGGGATATATTTTAACACCTTTAAAGTTGTGATTTTCAACAAGGTTGCGAAGTCGGTCCAGAGCATCAGGCCGTCTGGGATCAATATGGGCAAAGGGAATCAGAAGATCTTTATAATCGGGATTTTCTGCCAGTGCTGAGAGATCGCTGTGCTGTTTATCGATATCCTCTTTTACTCTACCAGCACCCATATATTTCATATCCATTGGCAAAATGATGAATCTGGTACCTGGAGGATAATACTCTTTCAAGTATATAAAGTTGTTTTTCTGTGTTTTTCTATAAGCGGCATCGATAAAAGAGACAAATCGATGAATTTTATCGTTTTTAGTCCAGGGAATAATGATTTTCATAAATCCCTTTATAACCCACCGGAGAAACCTGACCCTGATCGCCGGAACCAGAAAAAAGGGCAGATATCTGTCGGGGATATTCTTATCATTGAAAATGTGTGTGTGACAGTTGTAGATAACTTTATTGTTCATAATAAATATAGTTTAAATATATAATTATTTTAAGTAAAGGAAATCCGGTCAAAAACCCCGGCTTATTAGAAAAAGCCTTAAATCAAACTCATGCTGAGTATAGTCTCCATCCATATGATGACAGAGACGGTCAAAACTTCTTCCGTGCTCTCTCTCTTTCAAATGTGCAAGCTCATGAACGACAACCATATAAAAAAGGTCTGCAGGAGCATCCTTGAACAAGGCTGCTACGCGCATGACATTCTTGATTTTATGACCGTTATCGGAGAGGATATGCTCATTATCGACATTACCGAGGGCTTGGTAAACGGTTTCGTTTTTCTCATCGAATACAACTTTGTGAACAGGCGGAGCCTTTCTCATATATGTTTTTCTGATTTCCTGAGCATAGTCAAACAGAGCTTTGTCAGTATTAATATTGTGGGTTTCGGGATAGAGTTCCTCTAAATAGGATTTCAGTCCATCTTCTTCAATTAAATTGCGGATTTTTGTCTGAACTTTTTCAGGGTAATTATCTAAAAATGCTAAATTTATAGCCATTGTTTCCTCTTCATTGGATGAATGTATCAGTAATTACGGCAATTTACCAGAAGCAGAAGAGTAGAACCGGGTATTATACTTATAGAGAGACAAGGAGCGACCTGATGTACTGGGAAAAAAAAGGACAAACAAGACTGCCAATAAAATCATGGTGTAAAAATATAGAAAACTCTGCAATGAAACAGACTTTAAATCTGGCGAATCACAGTGAGATGTTTATGCATATTGCCATAATGCCCGATTGCCATACTGGATACGGTATGCCTATTGGCGGAGTTATCGCCTGTGAAAACAGCATTATTCCCAATGCCGTCGGAGTAGATATCGGTTGTGGCATGGGAGCTGTTGAAACTGATATTCCCTCATCGCGGTTAAGCGGTAAAGAATCAATCAGAGAAATATTAAATGCCGTAAAAGAACAGGTGCCTGTCGGCGAAGGGAAATCACATGATAGGAATCAGCTTTGGCCAGGATTCGAAAGGTATCTATCAGAGACCAAAAAAAAACCGGGCTGGCTAACAGAAAGAGTCTGGAAACTGGCTGAGCTTAACTTGGGAACTCTCGGCGGGGGAAATCATTTTATAGAAATTCAGTCTGATGAAGAGAGCAACATCTGGTTGATGCTTCATTCGGGATCGAGGAACCTGGGATATAAGATCGCCGAATTTTATAATAATATTGCCCGGGGTAATGAGAAGGATGGTCTGGCTTTTTTATCAGTAGAGAGCGAAGAGGGGAAAGAATATATAAGGGACATGAATTTCGCACTGGAGTACGCTCTGGAAAATAGACGGAAAATGATGTCAGTCTTCAAAGATATAATTTCCAGAAAGTTTTCATCAGTCAATTATAAACAGGAGATAAACATTCACCACAACTACGCATCTCGGGAAAAACATTTCGGGAAAGATGTTTGGATTCACAGAAAAGGGGCGACTTCGGCAAAAAAAGATGAAATGGGAATCATCCCCGGTAGCATGGGGACACCCTCATATATTGTAAAAGGATTGGGAAATACCGATTCCTTTATGTCCTGTTCCCACGGCGCAGGCAGAGTGATGAGCAGAACCCGGGCCAGTAAAGAGCTGACTCTGGAAAAATGCAATCAGGCTATGGGTAATGTAGTTTATGACAGATGGCACAGAAAGAAAAAATCGAATTTATATGATTTCGGGGAATCCCCTCTGGCTTACAAAGATATTGAGACTGTAATTAAATCGGAATTGGATTTAATTACTCCCGTTGTCAAACTCAGACCTCTTGGAGTGATAAAGGGATAATTCAGAGTTTAAACTCCGTACTTATCAAGCCAGTTGGAAAGGGTCTGATAGTTCTTAAAATCCAGCAATTTCGCTGCTTCCGTTTTATTTCCCTGTGACTGCTCCATTGCCGCTTTCAACCATTTTACTGCTAAACCGTCAAGATGTTTCTGAAGATTGAAGTTTGCCGGAATTGATTTTATCAATTCTTCTGATTCAGCAGGACTATGCCTGATAATTGCCAGCAGTGCTTCGTCGCTGCTGATTACCGGATTTTCCGCCCAGAGTATCATTCTGGTCAGGGTATTCCTCAATTCTCTAATATTCCCGGGCCAGTCCTGCCGGGATAGGACTTTCACTGCATCTTCAGATAGAGTTCTCCTTTTCCATACTTCACCGGTGGAATCACTGAACAGATCATTTATTTCATCAGTAAAAAGATTAATTAAATTTGTGATGTCTTCATCTCTTTCCCTTAGAGGAGGAAGATGTATAATTCCGACTGCAAGTCGGTGAAAGAGATCTTCTCGAAAGATACCATTTGAGACCTCTTCCAGCAGATTCCTATTCGTAGCGGCAATGATCCGGATATCAACATCAATATCTTTTGTGTCCCCTACCCTTCTTATTTTATGGTCATTGAGAGAACGGAGTAGTTTTACCTGAGACTGAAGGGGAAGTTCACCGATTTCATCGAGAAAGAGCGTTCCCTTATGGGCTTGCTGAAGATATCCCTCATGATCAGAATCAGCACCGGAAAAAGATCCTTTTTTATGACCGAAAAACTCAGATTCAACAAGTTCTGAAGGAATGGCTCCGCAATTGACAGCGATGAATTCACCGGTTCTGCCCGATGCCCTGTGAATGGCACTGGAGATCAGTTCTTTCCCCGTACCGGACTCACCGAAAATAAGAACAGGAACATTAAAAGGTGCAACTTTCGATGCCTTTCTGATTACTCTCTGCATATTATCACTTCTGCTCTGGATTTCATCAAAACACTTCCAGTCGTCTAGAGCATCAATTTTGCTGAGCGCTTTTGAGATAAAATCAGCCCTGATATTAAAGGGGATAATGACATCTTTAACCCCTTGCTCTTTGGAACTCTCAATCAATTTTGCAGGGAACTCCCCCGATGAAAGAATGATCCATATGGAAGCCATTGCCGGTGTTCCGGGACTAAGGTGGTAGGTCCTGTTTTCCCTATTCACTTCTTTTTCCAGGATCTTTGAGAGATTTTCATATATCGATGTGAAATCAATAGGGCTGATCAAATGAACATTCTGCAGGTTGATTTTGATCTCGGACATATCAAAGTCTTTGCTTTTTAACAGATTGAGCAGCCAGGGAATATAACCCTGCTCTTCTCCTTCCGGCCAGTTTGACAAGATTTTTATTTCATGGAATCTGCCGCTGAGCACTGCTTGAGCCAGTGGCCCGGGACTATCAATATTTTGATCGCGATAACAATTCAAGTCTGTCCGACCGAGCCAGGAGTATAAGCTTTCTCTTTTCATATTTAACTTATACAAGTATTTTTATGGTATTACAAGAAATATTATATTGTTATATAACAGAATTAACCCCTAAAAGTTTTCTTAACTTATACTATACCCCTTCATTGCAAAAAATGGTTAAAGATCTGCTAAAATATATCTGCTATAATCATGTAAAATGAGGAATACACCATGAATATAACTGAGGAACATCTCCTTTCAGTTACTTTTCTGAATATAGAAGAATTTCAGGATAAAGTGATCGTCCATTTTTATTATGAAGAGACACACCAGTGGGCTTTTGTCCGAAATCGCGAAGTCCTTTGTGGAAGACTGATTCAAGGAACTGTGATCCAGATAAAACGGTATCCCCTGCTGTGGAAAAATACTCCCGTTTATGAAGCCTCATTGATAATAAACGACGATGATATGCTGCCCGAAGATTTGATTCCTCTATTGATAAATCAGATGCCTGCATACAGGACTTCTTTCGGTTTTATTTCTGAACCGGCTGAGGGGGAAGGCAGATATTACGCACTTTTCAAACAAGAATGTACAGGCATGCTCCTGTGCACCGGAAAGTATAGAATAAATGGAGATCTGGGAACTTGTCTGAATTTTGACGGCGAGTGGAAAATACGGAACGGTTTGATTGAAAATTTCTTCTTAAACCAAAATTGGGCTGAAAATCCTGTTAGCAAATGGAAGCACGATTTTTTTCTGCTATCCGATACAGTGGATTATTTATCGAAAGAATATCTCAACCTGAATTTTCGCGATTATATAACCGACAACAATTTATTAGAGTTTTTTTATGCCGATGACTGGTCACCTGAGTTTTACCGCAATCAAGCGAAACTTGGCTTTATTGCGATCACACACAAACGAAACGGTAATATTCAGTTATTGCCACAGCTTCAAAGTGCTTATGCTGTATTGGACTGGGAAAATCTTACCATAGATAAAAAAGTAAGAAAGATAATGAAGGGCAGCCGTATTGAAAACGAGGATATCAAGCTCTGCATAGATTCGGATCCCGAAGTGGTTCTTGGGAATCTTTCTTCCACCTGGGAAGAGACGAGCTGGCTCGTGCCTTCTTATGAGAATACGATCAAAGTGCTTGCCTCTGCTGAAGAACGTGAAAAAGACAAAACCTTCAGAATATGGGGAGTGACTCTCACAGCCGGTAAGGAGCAGAAAATTATTGCCGGAGAACTTGGCTACACTATCGGAAAAACATACACAAGCCTATCGGGATTTTTCAAACGGGATATGAAAGAGTATAATAATTTCGGTAAACTGCAAATGGTTATGCTTGCTGAAGTAATGAAAGATGCGGGAATCATTTTCTGGAATCTTGGACATCCTCATATGCAATATAAAATCGATCTCGGTGCTGCGGTTCTTCCCAGGAAGGATTTTCTAGAAAGGTGGGATCGGGCTGTTATCGGGAATTCTGTCGATTTGAGCAGGATGTAAAATCCTGCTCAAGGGAATATCTATAATTCTTCCCTGTTAAAACGCCATATAGCTATAAAGAAAAACAGAAGTGTCAAAGAAGAAGTAGTAATAATCGAACCATAAAAACCGATTGTTTCATTTAGAAAAAGATCAACTGCTATAGAGTTCGATCCTTCAGACACTACCAGTCCACTGGGAAAATAAGGAGCCAGTTCCGGCAAAACACCGCTGAAAAGACTCTCGGCAAAAAATACTCCAATAGGAATTCCCGCAACGGCGCCCCTGTTTCTGAAGAATGATCCCAGCATAATGGTCATTGAAAGGTAGAAAGAGAAATATAATACAACAATCGCCATAAATCCCATTAATCCTCTTACAGGTAATAATTCACCTGTCCTGAATGAAAGATAGGTATAAGTCAGAAGTGTGGGAACCAGACACATGGCGATAGTGTATCCTGAAAGATTGCCTGCGAACTTGGAAATTATATAAGAAGTTCTCGAAACAGGTTTGGATAATAACCATGAAGTGACTCCGCTTCTTCTCTCCCTGATTATTACCCCCTGAGCTGAAACAATGACTCCAATACAGGCGAACACTCCAATGAAAGTTGAATAAAGTCCAATGGATTGTGAGACTGCAAAGTTCTCTTCCCCGGCAAGAACGACTAATCCGAAAAGTATTATTGACCAGACCAAAATCTGTGTCCAGATTCTCTTCGTTAAAAACCAGTTTTTGAATTCCGCATTCAACATATTTGATAAACCGGCTGTCCAGTTATTGCGTAATTTGATTCTCTCTAATGCGTATTCCATTTATTTTGCCCCCGCTGTGATTATATTGATAAAGGAGTCTTCCAGTTCATATGTTTTCAATCCGAAATTGGTTATGATATTTGATGGATCTCTCATAAGTATTCTAAGAATGGACTCTTCCGCTTCCCTGGTATCTGAAACCTCTATATGCAAATCAGTCGAGTTTTTTTCCTCATTGCGCCTATAAACAATATCTGAAACCCATGGTTTGCTTTTTAATTCATTTATGCTCTTTTTAAAATAACCCCGCCCTGTTGCCTGAAACACATTAGAAGAATTGTCATTCATAATCTGATCTATGGGTCCCTGAGCCAGACATATCCCGTCATTGAGGATGGCAACGGTGTCACTGACTCTCTGTACATCTGAAAGAATGTGTGTGGAGTAGAATATTGTCGTCTTGTCTTTCAGGTTTTCCATAACGGTAAGTACATCCTTTCGCCCAAGCGGATCCAGAGCTGATGTGGGTTCATCGAGTATAAGAAGATCCGGTTTGTTGATCTGAGCCTGTGCAATTCCCAGTCTCTGCCTCTCCCCGCCTGAATATCCTTTTATCTTTCGGTCGGCGACCTTGGATAAACCGGTTATTTCAATAACTTCATCAATTCGATAGTCTATGGCTTTTTTATCATTTTTAAAGAAGAAACGGGCAGTTAACCTCAAATTTTCCCTAGTTGATAAATTGTCATAAAACTTGGGATCCTGCGACAGGTAACCGATTCTAGACCTTATTTCGATCCCGTCTCTAACAATATCTTTTCCAAAGATATTCCCAGTTCCCTCTGAAGCTTTGCTGAAACCCAGCAGGATTTTCATTGTTGTTGTTTTCCCAGCTCCATTTGGGCCAAGAAATCCGAAAATCGATCCTTTTTGAACATTCAGACTGAGATCCTGAAGAACCTTATTTCCCTTATAGCTTTTCCCTATACCGAAAGTCTGGATAATATTTCCATTCATCGTCTACCCCTTATTAGTGTACTAGTCTCTTAATACACCATTAGACTAAGAGATGTATCTTTTTCTGTCAATAGTTTTATTGAATATTCTGAATTCTTATTATCGGAACCAAAGTTCATATGTGCGATTTAGGAAATAGGCTTAGAATATCAGGATGAAAATACTAAAAAAAGTTATACAAACAAGCTCTCTTATTATTATTCTGACCACATGTGCCAGCTTCTCCTCTGAAGAGAAGTTATTATCATCAAATACAGCCTTACTTGTTATTGATGTACAAAATGCCTACCTTCCCGTATACAACAACAACAGTTTCCTCAACAACATTCAGACACTGGTGAAACAGGCGAGAGAGACCGATGTCCCGATTATTTATATCAGAAACCTCGGTGGATTCAATGATCCCGGAACCTTCGGCTGGAAATTTCACGAAAAGATCATGGCCGGAGAAGATGATTATATCGTTGAGAAGAAACGCCCCAGTTCCTTTTATCAGACAGATTTGAAGGCTCTGCTCGATGAGCTGCAGATTGAAAACCTGGTTCTTACGGGTTTGGCTTCTTCGGGATGTTATGGCGCAACAGCTTCTGATGCTGTTATGAAAAAATACAACACGTATATTGTAAGAGATGCCCATTCTGATCGGGGGAAAGCTTCAGTTGACGCTCTTAATAATCGATTTGCCGATTATGATTATGTGATAATGACAGAAACGGAAAATGTTATGTTTGCATCAGCTTCCTCAAAGAAGTAGGTAAACCGCCTGTTATCATGCAAAACTGAGTTCCAGAGGGTTGCCCTGCCATTCCGTCAGGGAATGATTGTTCAAATGATAGTGTGTTTCATTATTGATATGGCTTTTATTTACCAGTTGAAGGTTATGATCTTTATGCAAACCCGTTATAACAGGATTTGTCTCATTTTTTACTTCGGAAATAACTGCGGTATGCTCCGATTCCCGGTGAACCAGATAAAAATTATTCAAATGCATATTTAAGCCATAGGACTCGACAAGAATCTTCTTATTGCAGTTGTTGCCATTGGAACTTTTATTCATTAGAGAAAATAGATCATCGGGATTATCAGAAGAGGTCAGTTTTTTCTTCCACGATTCGATTCTCTCTTTGATTATACCTACATTAGTCATATTCAGCTCCTTCATCGAAAACTACTTAACATCCGTATTGTATCAATGATTACTGAAAATGACAAACAAATAATTATTAATATATGAGATCATCGATGACTCCTGATCATTCGATTATTTAACAGGTCTCAAAAAGCGATTCGTGCCCAATGAGCCGGATGATCTGTGAAAGCCTGTTCATCAGGGACATATACTGATTCTCTTATAATGAAGCTGTCCGATACAAATATATAGTCGATACGGTTTTTGAAAAGCGGTCCACCATCTTTGAATCCGGTTCCCTCAGATTCGGCAATTACTTTCATCTCTTCAGAATCCATTGACGGAATAGGATGAAGAGTTCTCCAGCTATCCTTGAGAATCGCTGACAAACCGATAATACCCTTTTCATATTCTCTGGTATTGAAGTCACCCATGACTATTAAATTTTCATACTCTTCTGTCATGACCATCAACATATTATAGAACGCTTCCATGGCATCATCGTGACCGGCGGGATGAACACAAGCCAGCGCCACAATCTCACCGCCCAGAGTCATTCCCAATATCTTGAACAGATGGCCTCCAGTATTCTGGCTAATCTGAAAATTCTCAGTTTTTCGGGAAAAGACAATACCGATCAGAGCCCGATGAATACCGGTTGAGTGAGTACTGATCTAATCTGCCAGATAATCTTTTAGAAATATGTAAACGACTAAACTGATTGCCGGAAGAATCATAACGATATTGTATGGAATTCCCGACCACCGGCTGATAACTCCGGGATTCTGGAAAATGAAGTACAGAAGATTAAATAAGATGCTGCGCCTACACCTGATACAATGATTCGGGGAGTCTGTGTCATATAGGGAAGAATCAATCGAGACAGTATAAGCAGTACTGCTGAAACAGGGAGAAGTTTTACCTTTTTTTATTGAAATCTTTTTTATATTCTTATTCCTCATATTTATGTTTTTTCCAACTTCAATAATAATACAAATGAATAAGGAGAAAAAACTTGACAGGAATTGAATTAACTTGCCTACGGGAAACAATTGGTATAACCGAAGCGGAACTGGCGCATTACCTCAAGAATTTCGACGCTGCTGATATCAAAGTGATGGAACATGGAGTGCAGGGCGTTGATCCTAAAGTCGCAGATGAAACATTGAAACTTAGAGAACTATACTCCAAATATCAGGAAAGCGCTCTTTCAAGAGTTGATGATTATATACCGGAGCAATTGAATAATTATTCTTCAAAAAGGGTAAATATCACTGTATTTACTCATTATAAAAACTATGAAAAATATATTAACGCCGGAAGTAGAGCTCCACTGGTCAGGCTTCACAGAAAAACCAAATGGAAAATAAAGGAATTTATTGAAAAACGATATCAGATTGAAGTAAATCTGATCCAATTTCAAGAATCAAATTATCTGAATTTTCTGCACTCAAACAACATGAAACACGACCAGACATCCCTATCCAAATGGGCCGCTTCAATTGGTGATCCTCAGGAATATCTTAAATTATAGAGGTTCTGCCCTGATTGTATCGGGGCAGTCCTTCTTTTTACCCTGCCTGGAAAGAAAAGTGGAATCGGATTGCTAAAGGGCCGGTATAACAGAGATTTATTGAGTTGTTCTTCAAGATGTGCGATCATCGTAAAGCGAATATTTTTATTGAGGCGGGATGAACCATAAATGGTAATACCTGTTGCAGAAATATTACCGGAGAAAAGTAGCGATGCCAGTGTCAGCAATGAAACTCGTATTAACATGTAATCCACCTGATGCTGAAGTTGATTTTAGAGATTACTATTGTGGTGGTCGTTAAGAAATTCTAAAATCTTTCTCTGAAAGTGAGAATTTACGAAATTGACACTTATTCATCTGTACTCTGTTCTCTGGCCAGCAACAATCTCAATTCGTTCTCCAGCAAACATTTCTCCAGTTCCTTCTCGGAATATCTTTGAGTCTCCTTAATTTGTAAAAACTCAAATACATAAGGATCTTTTATAATATCATTTGATTCATTTATTACCTTACCTTTTTGAGACAATTCCAAGATCCCCGATTTATCTGTACTTAAAGCTATCCGTTCAAATAGACCTGTCTGTTTCTGTCTTTTTAGTTCCCGAACAGACCAGTTATCTAAAACACATTGTTTTCCATAAAAAGATCTTGCGAGATCATCTGATATACTCAGAAGTTCTGTATAATGTGACCAGGTCAATTTGCCAGACAATGTCTGGCAAATTGGGAATCTAATATACATCAAGCGCATATACTGTAAATTTGAACGGCTGAATCCTTTTCCATATCGTTTTTTCAAATCTGAAGATAGTTCTTTTAACAATTTACTTCCATATTCAGCTTTCTCTTTACCCTGTTGTTCATGATCGACAATTCTCTTACCTATATTCCAATTATTAAAAATATTGAAAACTAAAAAGATTATTATATAACCTGAAACTATTAAAAAATCACATATTCTAACAAGGTAGGATGGGAGTAAAATAATCCATATCCAGCTGGCAGAACAACAGCACATAGTCTAGCTCTGCAAGGCGATGTTTAAGATTGTTGAATTAGTCAGCTAAAAAGTCACATTAATCCTCTACCGTCTCAACGCATTAACCGTAACATTCTCCGACAACACCCCCGGCTTAAACAACCGATAAGGGAAATCCCCCTTCTTTAGCGCCTTAAACTCATCATGAATATTCAATAGCGTCTCAGCCTCAATCAAAGTCAGATCAAAATCCGAAAAATACTCACATTCCTGCTTCATATCATCACTGAATGACCCAGAAGCCAGCAGACACTTCTCCACAGTATAACCAGCCTTCTCATAATGCTTAAAGTACGATGACATCTGTCTTGTTACAGTAGAAAACTTACTGTAACTCTCCTTGGAAGACTTGCACTCAACGATGATTATCTTCCCGTCACCCAGATCAAGAATGATGTCAGCCTTTTCCTTATTGCTATTGGTATTCCCTCTCAACTCCTCATTAACGTTGAATCCAAGCTGATTAAAAATAGTCTTTGTAACATTCTCAAATTCAGTTCCCACATTGATATCATTGATACCCTGATTTTTGAGTCCGGCCATGTCGTTATTGGCAATGAGAATATAATTTTCCAAATGGAGATTCTTCTGATTCTTATAATTCCCCAAAATAACGTTAACTTTATTCTTACCCCGATAGGATAAGCTGAGATGAGCACAAAATTCCACGAGCATAACCTGTGGTAACAGATAGAGAATATCCCTCGGTCTGATACTGTAATCGAGCATATTCTCTGCTGACAATTCAACATTCTTTTGGATCTGAAACTCGGCTCTGATCAGAGAATCTATTTCTCCATTAAAAGTAACCAGATCCCGAATCATCTTTTCATACCCATCTCTGGCTATACCGATGTTGGAGTCGCTGTCCTGCTCATTAAAATATTCGACTAGATTAGAAATCCTGTCACTAATAGTCCTGCCCGTAGATGATAAATGGATTTCCAGTTTATTCTCTATCAGATCTTTCAAAACTTCCATACGTGCGGGTATCTTCTCATCAGTAGGAAATATCTCTTCCGATAAAATGTCATAAATATTAATACCCTGTTTGATGATGGCTTCAATCTTATGATGCCTCTCCGATTCTCTAATTCCGTGATTTTTCTTAATCATATTTATCTGTTTATCCTGAAGAGCCTTGAGTATTCTTCTGGTAAATTTGTCCGGTAATGAGATTCCCTTAATTTCCCGTAAGATAGAAATGAATTCATCTGGAATAAAAATCGTGTTCTGTTTCCTTATATGGAAAAGAGTGCATTCATCTCTGGCCATAGTGATAATTTTATCAATATCCAAATGTTCCAGTTCTTTCTCTCCAACAATCAGGTAATAGATACCCCTAGCTTCCTCGTTAGACAGTCCCAGTGAGTTTTTTAAAGTCTGAAGAATGGATAATTCATCTAATGTGATCTTTTCAGCAGTGCCAAATGAGAGATCATTTGAATAAGCCGTCTGGACACAGGCTTTAAATGTTTTATAATCTCTGATCCTTTTGGGATCTGAATCAAAGGGATTTCCTTCATCGTTAAAAAGTTTCCTGAAATCTGAAATAGTAGCCCGAAGTTCTTTTATCTCCAGCCGAAAAAGATCATTAAACCAGTCACGGCTCATAATGGAGTTTCCATCTTTAATAAAAATATCCGTTATAAGATCCAGCAGCAGATTATTATTCAGAGCAGACTGGAGTCTTTTTTTATATAACTGGTTGATAGTCGGCTGGTTGAAAGCTTTAACAAAATGCTCGGCATCGGTTTTCTTTTCCAGTTCGATTTTCTCATCAATCTGAGAAATAATCTCATTGAGAACTTTGTAAAATGGATTGATTTCAATCTGATTGCAGGTGTTGACGATTTTTAGTAATTTCATTGATAACTCCCGGGTTAATAAATAAAACTGCTCACTTTTAAACCTTTTAATATAATAATGATACTGTATCCTTGAAATATATCTATAGGAAAGATTCCTAGATTAGATAAGAAGTGCCAGAGGGTCTTACACTTGAACAACTGTAGTTATTACAAAACCTTAAGCTCTAAATGAATATGCATTCACCCATAAACCCACCCCTCACAAAACCCCTGAGCAGCAGCTAGACTATTTAAAGGCTCAATAGCCGTCTTCAATCCAGTTCCGAACCTATCCCGATCCATTATCCCACTCTCGTTCAATCTCAAATCATTAATATAGGGCTCCACAACCCTATTCCATGACAATTTCCCCGGATTATTCCTATAAACAGTTAATCCCATAAATTGCAGATCTGCAAACTTATTAAAATAACGTGACATAGAAGGCAGGTTATTAGACTTGGAAGAATTGATACTCCTGGAAACAGGAATAAGATTCCACAGTTGATCATGAGCCACAAAAGACCAGGGAAGAAAGTGATCTATAGACAGATCATCGGCACCCAGAACATTTCCGGAAAAAATGCATCTCAATTGTTTCTGCTCCAGAATTGTCTTCCAGAAACTGGTCTGATCATTCAGATTATTCCTCTTAACCGGAGGAAAAAGCTTCATTTGCAGATTCGGAACAGAGGGATTTCTTTTCTGCATATATTCCAACTAGTTCCAATTAATAAAAGATCTTAATACTTCCTGATTTTCACTGAAATACAACATCCAATTGGGATTCATGATTATTGATTTTCTATCATCAGAAAACAGATAAAAAGGTTTAATACGATTAAACTCAGAAGCAGCTAAATTTGATATAGCCCGATTTCTCTGTGCATCTTTTAACCCCTTTAAATCATTCTGAAAAAAAGGAGTTAATAGTCTGTATGGAACCAGATCCATCAAATGATTTTTCGTGAAATCCTTTCTTGAAAGCACAGCTTTTATTTCAACTATTGAGTTCTTAACACCTGAAACCCGAATTTGAGAATCGGCAATATCAAGTCGATCCAATTCCCGTGCTATCCGGTCATTAATACCAAAATTCAATTTAAAATAATTATGAGGAAACCAGGCATTTGCTAGCATCTCCAGCAAAATATCATCAAGAGAAATTTTCAACTGATCAAAACCGGTTTCTTTTAAGATATTCAGGAGTGATAGGAAAAAAAGATATTTATATGATGCTGCAGTACTCCTGAAAATGCCCAGCAATGCGGGAATGTCCACGAGACTGGAATATGGCAGATTATTCTGATACTGTGAAAAACTCCAGTTATGGATAAAATGAGAATCCATTTAACCAATAACCCGTGTCAGAAGCAGTTTTTTATCAAACCCACCCCTCTTTTTTAGTTTTTCCAGTCGGATTTTCTCAAGAGAATCAGCTGATTCTCCCTTAAGCCTCAAAATGGCAAGAATCACTTCACTAATATCAGCCAGTTCCTCCAAAGAAGAATCCTTTTCAAGCGGACTTCGTTTGGTGCCTATGTTTGTTCGAAGCTGCGAGTCTCGCTTCTCATCTTCCAGAAACTCATCGACCTCTTCCTGGAGTTTGGAATAAAGATATTTCTTATATTCATGATCAGATAAAACAGATATTTTACAGGATTTCCCATGTGATTCGATTATTTCAGGAATCTTATCCCGTATCAATTTGTCATACTCAGTTATTTTATTCATAAAAAAACCTTTTAACTTAAATTTATGGTACTACATCTTCACAATTAAGCTATAGGAATTATTCCTAGAATAAAAGAAAAATTCTATTTTTCAAACTTCCTGACAAAGGGTAGTAGAGGCCGGAACGGGTCCGGCGAAGTCGGACGGAACCCTCGAATGACCTGGTCCCGCCATCGGCGGGATGGCAGCCAAAACTCTTCTCAAATTAAATACGACGTCAGCCCCTCTTCCCCCAATATTCTGCAAAATCCCGGGGATTGAATCCCGTTGCTCTATAGAAATAAGGTTCAAGAGAGTTATTGTCCTCTAATTTCAGTTCTTCTCTAATTGATAGCCAGCTTCTCCCTTTTGAGATCAGTTCAAAACAGATCCAATTGCAAAGGATATTCAGATTATCTTCAGGAGAAAAACTCTTATTGTGGAAATATCCCTGGCTCACTTGAGGAAACTGCAGTTCCAGAATATCGGGAACAATGTACATACTGCCCTATCGGTTTACAGGTCTCATAAACTTGAGAAGGGGAATGTTTATGAAGCTATATTACGAATAGTTTTGCTTGGAATGAACTATCGATAAAATATAGACATTATCATCAATAATTTCATATAACATCCTGTATGAATATATGATATCATTCTGCCTATGCCCGAAGTATCACCTTTAACTGCATTTAAAAGATCATCAATGAACAGGACCAGTTCAACAACTCATTCGCCGTCTAAGGCTTTTTTCTTCCGCCTGAGGGAAGATGAATACGGTTTCTATGTTACCACTTGCGATCATAAGGGTAAAAACCGGATATTCGATGAAAATACCTACCCGGCGCCTCTGCAGAAACCGCTTCGTCTGTACAACCATCTGAGCGATGAGCTTCTCTGGCGCTTTGACTGGGGTAAGGATGAGAAAAGAGTCTATCTCTCTGATAATCGGGATCTGACAGATTCTCTCACGAACTGTACAAATATACTCGGGCCCGGGGGAAAACCCCTTACAACGGCACAGAGAAAAGGGATTGTCTGCTTGAGTGCCGGAAAGGCAGGGGAAGGGAAAATCCGGTGGCAGATCATTCTGTCCGAAAAGGGAGCGAACAACGGCGGCGATCTACAGTTTGTAACAGCGTCCCTGGTTCTGGCGGGAAATACGCTCTATCCCGTAAATACCGTTGAGAATTATGAAGACCTGACTCTGTTCAATTCTGTAGAGGCCGTGGAAGATTCAGCTAGGATACTGAGCCTCTTTGCCAGTTATTTCCCGGAACTCAAAATTGTTTTTTTCGATTACGAGGTGGTAGCTTCGGGAAGGATCCCTGTCGAACCGGCTCTTCTGCTGGAAGATGTCGATTCGTCGGGCACTCTGTTTTTAAATATTCAGAAAAGCGCCGATGACATTGATCGGGATTTTCTAAACAGCTACGACATAAGCAGAATCGCCCGGATTAATGACGATGATAAAACAATCCACATCAGTTCTCTCCTCTCTGCGGATATTTCCCGCTGGAATGATAAGATCGCGAAAAAGCTGAAGAAATACAGCTATAAAACCCCGCCGGAGATGCAGTTTAAGAGAATAGATGATCTGTTCCTTATCGGTTCCGCTCTGGCCTCCCGTTTTCTCGAATCGGAACTGCACGATCTGCTTTCAGATTTTGTACTGCTGGGGTCTGAGAAACTGGAAAGATTCAAGATCCGCCCCGTCACCCCTAAGCTCAACCTGAAAGTAGCATCGGGTATAAATTTCCTCGAGGGGAATGCGAGTATCTCCATTGAAAATGAGGAATTCGATCTTCTCTCTATGTTAACCACCTATGAGAAGGATCACTATATTCTGCTTGCCGACGGGACGAGAGGTGTGGTGAATCACAAGTTTTTCAGCCGCCTGAAACGTCTGCTGAAACCGGGAAAAGACGGCAATATTACCTTGTCTTTCTTCGATCTGCCCCTGATTCACGATCTGATTGATGAAAAAACGGCGGGGACGGATTTTCTCCGGTCAAAGGAGATTCTCCAGGGTTTTAACAGTATAAATGAGAATCCTCCAGCTCTGCCGGAGCTGACCGGGTCTCTGCGCGATTACCAGATAAAAGGTTATAACTGGCTCTCCTACCTCGGCAGTCATGATCTGGGAGGTTGCCTGGCCGATGATATGGGATTGGGAAAGACGATTCAGGCCATTGCCCTGCTGGCGGCTGACTACGGGAATGAAAAAAAGAGCTCCCTGATTGTCATGCCCAGGAGCCTGCTCTTCAACTGGCAGCGGGAAGTACAGAAATTCGCCCCCTTTCTGAGCACATCAATCTATCACGGACCGGACAGAAACCTTGAAGAATCTCTTAAGTCCAATCTGATCCTGACGACATACGCCATTACAAGGCAGGATATTGAACTGTTGTCTGATCGGGAATTTCACTATGTCATTCTCGATGAATCTCAGAATATCAAAAACATCAGTTCCAAAGTATCCCGGGCCGTTATGCTTCTGAAAAGTGATAAGCGCCTTGCCCTGAGCGGGACGCCCATAGAAAACAATCTGAGTGAACTCTATGCCCTTTTCCGCTTCCTCAATCCCACCATGTTCGGTACTGTAAGAGACTTCCAGATGGATTATTTCTCCCCAATAGTCAAAGAAGGCGATGAACACGCTCTGTCGGATTTGAAAATGAAGATCTACCCCTTTCTCCTGCGTAGAGTAAAGGGGGAAGTACTGAAAGATCTGCCTGAAAAAACCGAACAGACTATTTTTGTGGAGATGAGCCGGGAACAGGAGCAGATTTATGAGAGCCGCCGCAGGTTTTACTACGATTCACTAAAAATGAAAATAGTAGCAGAGGGCATAGGAAATTCCAGACTCTTCCTCTTCCAGGCCCTCAATGAATTGAGGCAAATTACGGGATTCCCCCGATTGCCCGACGGCAGCGCTGTGGAAAATCCGAAAAAAGATGTGCTGATTGATCAATTGAAAGACGTTATCGCCAACGGCCATAAGGCTCTGGTATTTTCCAATTACCTTGAAGCGCTCCACATTGTCGAAGAGGAGCTGCAGGAGCAGTCCATCAACTGCCTGAAGATTACAGGGAAGACAAAAAAGCGCGATCAGATTGTCGACTCTTTCCAGAATGATAATGACTGTTCGGTGCTGCTGATGACATTGAAAACCGGCGGTGTGGGACTGAATTTAACGGCAGCTGAATATGTTTTTATCTACGATCCCTGGTGGAATGCCTCTGCGGAGAATCAGGCCGTGGACAGAGCCCACAGAATTGGCCAGAAAAATAGTGTTTTCAGCTATAAACTGATCTGCCGGAATACCATAGAAGAGAAAATTCTCCAGCTGCAGCAGAATAAAACGGAACTGGTCAATGCTCTTATCGATAGCGACAGCCATGGGATGAAGAGCCTCAGCGAAGATGACATCGAGTACATTTTTTCCCGTACGGGAATGGGGAGCTAAACAGTAATTATGATTGACTTTAAAAATATAGAGCTCTATTTCGACAGTAGCGGGTGGATTGATCTGCCTGACAGCCATTTGACCTGCGACTGCTGCTCGAAGAAAAGCAGAGGTGCCTTCTACCGCGATGAGAAATTCAAAATCTGCCTCCCCTGCGCTCTGGGCAACATAAAAGAGGCCGGCAAATCTATTCTGAAAGACAGCGGCAATCGCCTGTTGATAATAGAAGAGAATATGGGCAGAAATGCCGGACTGATCAATCGGCTGGCTCTTATTCTCAATATGGATATTATCAGAGAAACTGTTATTGACTGCAAACGTCCCCTCTCCTATGTATTTTTCAATAAAGTACTTCAGAACATAGGCTACAGTACGAATCATCCCCTGTCGGGATTATTGCGGTTTATAACTCTCTACCAGGTTCTCAAATCGTCGGATTTTTTTATCGAAGGCACGCTCGATCTCATCAACTATTACGATAAAAGCTGGTTTATAAGCGATCGCTTTCTGCAGTACAACTGCGCTCAGGCACTGGCCATTCTGGCCCCCCAACTGCCGGAAACTCAAAGACTCATAAGATATGCTCTTGAACTGGCTGCGGATAACGGTGATTCCTTCATCATTAACTGGTTTACCAGAGAGGATAATTATTATCGCATAGCCGACAGCGTTTCCATACATAAGAAA
>Ga0070729_10000894_pt1 | contig 53739 bp, 26 predicted proteins | sample tdDd472_FD_66725 | JGI IMG/M metagenome (GOLD analysis project Ga0070729, IMG submission 66725) | Marine sediment microbial communities from the Atlantic coast under amendment with organic carbon and nitrate - tdDd47.2 | ecosystem: Environmental > Aquatic > Marine > Coastal > Sediment | place... | reverse complement strand
CCGGGGGCCGCGAAGACCATGGTTGGTATTATGCAGCCCCTTCCAGCAACCTCGAAAATGCCTTCCTCGAGCTGAGCGATACCATCAGGCTGAGGGCAACCATCATCAAGGGATACAACGAAGCAACTGCTGAGGCTGAGGATATTGGCAAAGCCAGGGTGTACGACACCGATGGCAGCACAATTGCTGTGCAAAGTTTCAATGTTTCAAGATTGAGGGATTCGAAATCAATGCGGATAAACCGCAAATTTTATATTGTACCCGAGGACAGAATTTCCGATTATGGCCACGGAACCAGGAATAAGATTCCAAAAAACCATATTGTACTCCGCCTGGCGGAATTAAAACTGATAAGAGCAGAAGCCATGTGGCATTTGATTCACACTGATGGGAATGCTTCCTTTTCGGAGGGTGACATTATTAACGGAGACCTTCACGACATACGTAGCAGGGTTAATTTGCCTGATATCTTTTCGACGGGCGATCAACTCTTGCTCGACATCTATCACGAGAAGAGGCTGGAACTGGCCGGTGAACTCCGGCGCTGGGATGAGATCAGAAGAGCCAAGCATCCTTCTGACGGAACACCAATGGTGAATCATATCATGGGACCCGGAGGCTCTTTTGTAAATTACAACACCCAGCAAAATGTAGACTGGTGGGAAACACAAAGCCCCTATGCCAACAGGGAACCCAACGATAAAGGAATTAACTATTCGCTGGGTAGGGAATGGTTGCCCATACCCGCACATGATGCAGGATATTTAAAATAAATAAACTGTTTCCAATATAATTGAACCGGTAAACCGGCTATTGCAACCAATACAGAAAGGAATACATAAGATGTCAAATATGAAAACCATAATTTTTATTTGCTGTGCAAGTTTACTTTTCTTGATTACATGTACTAAGAAAAATAGTGAACCTACCGAAAGACCAAGGGAAACCGAAATCCTGGATTCACTGGTGCTTTTGCCCGAAGGAACAGAGGCTGTTGAAATAGCTATCGATCCAAACACAAAATTTCAAACCATCGATAATTTTGGTGCTTCCGATTGTTGGAGTGGGCAATTTGCAGGAAACTGGCCCACATCCAAAACCACTCAAATGGCTGATTGGTTATTTAGCATGGACACCACTAACAACGGACAACCCCTGGGGATTGGCCTATCAGCATGGAGGTTTAATATTGGAACTGGTAGTGCTGAGCAAGGCAACGAAAGCGGGATTGCTGATGAATGGAGACGTACGTCAGGTTTCCTTCAGGCTGATGGATCTTACAATTGGGAGAAACAATCGGGCCAGCGTAATCTTTTAACAGCTGCCCATGACAGGGGAGTGGAACAATTTATTGGCTTTACAAATAGTCCGCCGGTTAATTTTACAAAAACAGGAAAAGCTTATGGAAGTTCGGCTGACCCTGAAAACATTGCAACTGATAAACTGGAAGATTTTGCTGATTTTCTTGTGGAGGTTGTCGGAGGATTAAAAGAAAGAACCGGAGTAGAATTGACCTACCTCAGTCCGGTGAATGAGCCACAATGGGACTGGACACATGGTGGACAGGAAGGTTGTTATATGACCAACAGCACCTATCGTCAATTGGTTGAGGCCCTCGATAATAAACTGACATTGTCAAATGGGATAAACACAAAAATTATGGTGAGTGAAGCTGGAAAGTGGACTTATTTATACAGCGAAGGGAGTACTGTAGGTAACCAGATTGCATACTTCTTTGGGCCAGGTAGCCCCGTGAACAATGCCCCCAACCTGGCTAAAATTGCTGCTGGGCATTCGTATTATTCCACCACCCCTACCACAACGATGATCGATATCCGTGAGCAGGTATGGCAAAAGGCTTCCCTGATCAACAATATGAAAGTATGGTCGACGGAATATTGTCCTTTGGGAGATGGAGACCTCACAGCACTGGGATGGAACGACTGGCACAAAGACCTGGGAATGGATGTAGCGCTTTATGTGGCACAGATTGTTTATCACGACCTGGTTTATGCAAATGCCTCGGCATGGCAATGGTGGCTGGCCATTTCACCCTACGATTATCCCGATGGCCTGATATACGTTAGCAAAGATAAAACCAATGGCACATACAGTGACTCAAAATTGATGTGGGTCCTTGGCAATTACAGCCGCTTCGTTAGGCCGGGAGCTCAGCGGGTAAAGGCTGAACAATCTAGCCAGGACCTTTTTGTTAGTGCATTTGTTCACGAAACGGATCAAACATTTTCTATTGTTCTGGTAAACAGGTCGGAAAATCCTGTTCCGGTAAAACTTAAACTCGATGGAAATGTATCTGCAAGTGTAAAGCCATACATCACCTCCGGCAAGGATACTCATAAATTAATGCCCATGAAAAGCATTGATGTCTCTAATGCATTTGAAATGCCCCCGCTAAGTGTCATCACATTTAACAGGAACTTTTAAGGTTCTATCATCAAGTAGAAAACCAGATGAAAGAAGATATTCGAATTAACACGTTTTACCGCTTACCTGTTTTGCTAGTTGTTATGTCCCTCCTTTTTTCGTGCGATTGCGATCACTCGAAAAGACCTCAATCAAAAACAATTGAAACAAGATTGTTGGATTCTCTTTTTATTCATGCTTTAACCAACAATGAAATTCCGGCAGGTGTTGCTTACATAGTAAGGGATGGCGAGCAGGTATATCACAAATCTTTTGGGATGAAAGATATTAAAGCCGAGGAGCCCTTGAAGGAATCCGATATTTTCAGGATTGCTTCGATGACCAAAGTTGTGAGTTCTGTGGCCATTATGCAGTTGTGGGAACGTGGTTTGCTTTTTCTTGATGATCCGTTGAGCAAGTACCTTCCCGAGTTTAAGAATTCGAAGGTTTTAATTGAAGTGCTGCCGGATTCATCTTTCACCAGCCGGCCTGCTAAAAGTGAAATCACCATAAGGCAGTTATTGACGCATACTTCGGGCATTGGATATGGCTTTCAGTCGGATTTGTACAATGCCATGATCATCAAAAACGGCATTACTGAAGGGTTTGAAGAGAGGCCAATATCAACAAGGGAAAATATAAGAAAACTTGCAGCCCTCCCGCTCTTACATGATCCGGGTGAAAAATACACCTATAGTTTAAGCATGGATGTAATTGGTGCTGTGGTGGAAGTTGTTACAGGTGAAAACCTGGACACCTATTTTCACGAGCATATTTTTCAGCCATTGGGGATGGAAGACACCTACTTTTACTTACCACAAAACAAAGCCGACAGACTGGTTTCGGTATATGAACACAACAGCAATTACACAGGTTTTATTCCCACTACTTATCCTTATACACAGTATCCAGTTCAGGGAGCCAAAATGTACCTTTCAGGTGGTGCAGATCTGAGCAGTACGGCAAAAGACATCGGTGTCTTTGCTCAAATGATGTTGAATAAAGGACATCTGAACGGAACTAGAATATTGGGAAACAGGGCTGTCGAGATGATCACCTCAAAGCAGACTTACCACGACTGGTGGAACAGTGAGGTAGGTTTTGGGGTTTCAATCACCAACAACAATGGTGGAGCACAGGGGCCAAAGTCGGAAGGCTCCTATGGTTGGGGTGGCTTTTTTGATACTTATTGCTGGGTGGATCCACAAAAGGATTTTGTCGCTGTTTTGTTCCTTCAAATGTATCCCAATAATGCGTTTAAGTTTCATGAAAAATTTCAGCAAATCACCTATGGAATAATCGACAAAAAATAACAAACATCAATTCACTACCCATAAACTTTCGACTATGCACAGGTTTATATACACACTTGTTTTGGGCTTATTGTTTTCAGGACTGATTGCCCAGCAAACCAATGACTGGGAAAACCCCGAAGTAGTAGGTTTTAACAAAGAAACGCCGAGAGCTCATTTCATGGAATATTCAAGTGAGGTGGAAGCCATCGAAGGCAGTTTGGATTACAACGACATGTATCAATTGTTAAACGGAAAATGGAAATTCAATTGGGTGAAGTGTATGCACGACAGGCCAATTGATTTTTATAAACCAGCATATGATATTGAAGATTGGGATGAGATTGATGTGCCAGGAAACTGGGAACTACAGGGCTATGGCATTCCCATCTACCTGAACCATCCGTATGAATTTTCTAGAGATCCAAATCCGCCATTTATTCCACACGAATGGACACCTGTTGGTTCTTACCGAACTACCCTTAAGCTTTCTGAAGGATGGGAAAACGAACGGGTAGTGATTCATTTTGGTGCGGTAAAGTCAGCATTTTATTTGTGGATTAATGGAGAGAAAGTTGGCTATTCACAAGGATCAAAAACGGCTGCCGAATGGGACATTACTGAATTTCTTAATCCGGGTGAAAACGTTGTTGCCTGTGAAGTTTATCGCTGGTCGGATGGTACCTATTTCGAATGCCAGGATTACTGGCGTATAAGTGGAATTCCCAGGGATGTATACCTGGTAAAGACACCACGATCCTTCATTTCTGATTTTACGGTGGAGACATTACTAAACGAAGAGATGAATAAAGCTGAACTTATGGTTGCACTTGACTTGCATAATGAGTCAGGTAAAAAGTTTAATGGCCATCAGTTGAAGTTCGATTTATATGATGGGGAAAAGCAAATTGTTGCTACAACAAGACAATCGTTGTCATTAAAAAAGCATGAAAACCAAAAACCTGCTTTTGACATCCTTATTGAAAACCCATCGCTCTGGTCGTCAGAAAAGCCAAATCTTTATCGACTTGTAATTTCACTTACTGATGATTCCGGAGAGACACTGCAAATTGTTGGTGCTGATGTTGGATTCAGAACTGTTATTATCGAAAATGGTCAACTTTTGGTGAATGGCCAGCCCATCCTGATCAAAGGTGTAAACCGCCACGATCATCATCCAAAATTCGGGCATTACATTCCGCGAGAAACCATGGAGAAAGATGTTAAGCTGATGAAGCATTTCAACATAAATACAGTCCGTACCTCTCACTATCCCAACGATCCCTATTTTTATTCACTTTGCGATAGACATGGCTTGTATGTAATTGCTGAAGCGAACATTGAATCACATGGACTTGGGGCAGCCCAGCAACGCTATTATGACAATGAAAAACATATCGCAAATAATCCGCTCTGGGAAAAGGCTTATATCGACAGAATTGAACGCTTGTATGAAATACATAAAAACTATCCTTCAGTGATCATGTGGTCAATGGGTAATGAATGTGGCGACGGATATAATTTTGTAAAGAGCTATGAATGGCTAAAGGAACATGACGACCGTCCTGTAATGTTTGAACAGGGGAACCTCAGGAACACAACTGATATTTACGCACCAATGTATTCTTCCATCGGTCAACTTAAAAACTATGCCATCGACAAAACAAATGACCGCCCATTGATCATGTGCGAATATGCCCATGCAATGGGAAACAGCGTGGGTAACCTTCAGGATTACTGGGATGTGATTGAAAGTTTTCCGTTGCTTCAAGGTGGTTGTATTTGGGATTGGGTAGATCAGGGCATTGAAAGTTACAATGAGGACGGTGAACGCTATTTTGCCTATGGGGGCGACCTGGCTCCGGATTCCATCAGGGAAGATGGTAACTTTTGTATCAACGGCCTGATAAACCCCGACCGCAAACCAAACCCTCATTTCTGGGAGGTGAAGAAAGTTTATCAGAATATGGCTGTTGAACCAATGGATATTTCTACTGGCAAGATCAATGTGATCAATAAATCATTTTTCACAAACCTGGCGGATTTTGATATGAGGTGGGAATTACTGGAAAATGGTTTAATGGTTGAGTCGGGTATACTCGAAATAAATGTGCCCCCCTCTTCTTCAGAAATTGTTAGTATTCCATTAGCAACAAAGTTTGCCGAAAGAAAAGAGTACTTCCTAAACATCATTTTCATGCAAAAAGAGGATAGCCCATCGATACCTCCGGGACACGAGGTTGCGTTTGAGCAACTGTTAGTGAAAAAGGCTTCTAGAATTAAAGATCAAATTGTTAATGATACGGAGTTATTCCTCAGTGAAACCAACACCCAGTTAAAGGTTAGTGGTGATGGTTTTGAATTGGTGTTTAGCAAAACAACAGGTAACATCTCCAGCCTGAATTATTATGATCGGGAGTGTATTATTGACGAATTAAGACCCGATTTCTGGCGTTCACCCACCGACAATGATTACGGCAATGATATGGCCAAAAGGTATGGTATCTGGAAGAATGCACATCAATCATCAATAGTGAAAGCATTTGAAGTTGCAGAAAATGAAAAAGGCGTTATTGTAAGTGTGAAGCGATTCCTTGCAGATGTGAGCGCGGAATTTAACACAATCTTCACCATAAGCAGAGGCATGCAAATTGTAGTTGACAATGAGCTTATTTTAGCACCGAATATTGTTGTTCCTGAACTACCGCGGATTGGCATGCAAACGGTAATCTCAAACGATATGGAAAATGTAGAATGGTATGGAAGGGGACCTCATGAAAGCTATGCCGACCGGGAAACATCTGCCCGTATTGGAGTCTATTCATCAAAAGTTAATGATTTATATTTTCCGTACATCAGGCCCCAGGAAAATGGTTACCGTACTGATACCCGCTATGTGGCTTTTACAAATGCTGAAGGAGAAGGTTTTATAGTTCAAGGGTTTCCTGAATTTTGTTTCAATGCATCACACTACTCAAGAGCGCAATATTGCAACGAAGAGCAAGTGGTTTATCAGCATCCTTTTGATCTTGTGGATGAGGACAGAATTTACCTGAACATCGACCACAAACAAATGGGTATTGGTGGCGACAATAGCTGGGGAGCTGAGGTCCATCCAGAATACCGAATTTTACCCCGCGAGTATTTTTATAAATTTTCTATCAGCCCTTTGAGTAAGGGGAACTAAAAAAATCCTGCACCACTTTCGCAGTGCAGGGTTTAAGATTGAAAAAATTACACCCGTTTACTCAACCATCACCTTTCGGATGGTGGTAAATTTTTCGTTGGTGATGCGTATGCTATATAAGCCTCTTGCTTGATCTCCAAGGTTTATACTTTGCTCCCCAAACGCATCAGTTTTGTAAACTATCTGTCCGGCAGTATTGGTGATCTCAATTTGACTATCAATAGAAATACCTTTAATAAACACAACTCCATTTGTTGGATTTGGGTAAATCCTGATCTGATTTTGTTCAGCATCACCAACACTTATGGCTTCAGCTTTCATGTTGGAAATAACCGATAGGCCATTCACTGAAAAATATCCTTGCTCACCGACCGAAGGATCAAATTCAACATGCAAATCATACATCTCTCCTGTGGTGGTACGGTAAGCTATGAAAGCCATCCATTCGCTAACAAGAAGGCCATCTACGGCACTTGTCGTTGGGTCGTCACCAAATGCAGTGATTGCTGTGCTGGTGCCATCAAATTCAATAATTCCGCAACAAACACCATCGGCATTGGTTACTCCAAGCCAGTCTCCGGGCACCATTACTCTATTTGTTATTTCCTCCGGCAGAGCAATTGTGTGAGACGAGTTTGAATAAACCGGGTTGCTCCATGGACTGGTATTCTTTGGTCGAAATTCATGGGATGAGGCAACTGTTGATTTAAAGAAAATGCCGAAGTCAACTTCTGTAGATTGGGTAACATTTACCAGGTAAGCCTTGCCCGGATCAAGCATATCCAGGGTATTAATTCCGTGTTCGGGCCAGTAAACCCCGGTACCTGCTATATCCTTTGCCATGATGATCTGATCAGGTTTTTGCATAAACAGTTCATCGGCAGGAACGGGGGTTTCGTGAAGCACAGGCATATAGGTCCATTCATCTTTCAGTTCTGCAATTTTATTTTCAATGTGCAGACCCTGGAAATCAACAGTGGCCGGAGCTGAAAGTTTGATCTGTGCCCCGGTATAAGTGTCCCATTTTCCCGCTTCATAAGTATTGATGTTCTGGCCGGGCCAGTACATATGCACAAAATCATTTACCAGGATCAAATCACCCTGGATATATTGGAAAATTTTGTCAACATCGTCATCCCATATACTCAGGTATGTTGATATTCCACTCCAGCCTTCTGGAATAGTGACTGCTTGCTCGTCGAGTACAGTAAAGAGCATGCTTTCACTTTGCTCCTCACCACAGTCATTTTGAACAACATACCAGTATTCACCAGTATCATCAAGTGTAAGGTTGGTTTTAGTATAGGTATTTGATGGCCCTGACTGTACAAGATCACCTTCAAAATGCCAATAGTAAGTTGAGGGAGTTGTGCTTGTAACATCAGCAATCCATGTTTTTGAGGTGCCAATCAACCTGTGGTCATCAGGCATTTGACTTACAATTACAGGAGGATAATCAATTTCCACAACGATTGAACCGGTCATCATGTTCTCACAATCAGTACTCGTATTCACACCGTTCACAGTATAAGTTCCATCACCGGGAACGAAATTAAACTCAAGTGGATTGCCAGTACCTTCCAGCATAAAAGCGGGGGGATCATTATTTCGTATCAGGTAGTAGTTAACTCCAACTTCGGAGCCTGCCACAATCATATCAACTGGTACTTCTTCGCAGTAAGGTCCGTAAGAAGTAAACTCGTAGGCAACTGGCACTGGGTTTACAATGATGGTATTTGGCTGATTTACTTCAGAAGAGCAGCCATTTGCGTCAGTAACGCTTAGTGGAACATAAAGCGTAGTTTCAGTAAAAACATCGGTGAAGTATTCCGGGTTATCGGATGTAGTAAACGAATCATAGACACCATTATACATAAACTCAACCGTCCATGGAGCCGTTCCTGTAAAATAATTTGTGAAAGTTACTTCCTCGCCGGGGCAAACTTCTGTGTCAGACAATTCATAGGTGAAAGTAGGTAAAGGATGTACAGTAATATTCACCGGCTGCTGGTTAACTGTAGAAGTACAGCCATTTCCGTCTGTTACAGTCAATGGTTCCCAGAAAAAACTTTCGCTTGCAACCATTGTAAAGATTGTTGGACTCTCGTAACAGGTAAATGTATCAGGCTGGCCATTAATAAATCCCTCTACAGTCCAGGGTGCAGTTCCAGTAAAATATTCGATAAAGGTAATATCCTCACCATAGCAATACACGGTATCCGAAAGTTCCCAGGTGAATATTGGAAGCGGATGTACAGTAATGGACATCTGGTCACTTTCCACGCATCCATTGCCATCTGTAACGGTAAGGGTGTAGTTTGTTGTTACTTCGGGAGAGGCAGATGGGTTAGCAATGTTAGGATTGCTCAGTCCATCGGTAGGAGTCCATTCATATGCATAATCCAATTCACCGCCCGATGCACTTCCATTTAGCAAAGTGCTAAGACCATAGCAAATTTCATCATCTGTGCCGGCATCAGCAAAAAGCTGAGGAAATACAGTAAGGGTTACCTGGTCGGTTTCCATACATCCATTACCATCGGTAACAGTAAGAGTGTAAATTGTAGTTGCAAGTGGCGAGGCTGAAGGATTGGCAATGTTGGGGTTGCTCAAATCATCTGCTGGTGACCATTCATAAACATAATCCAGCTCACCGCCCGAAGCGCCTCCATCTAACAAAGTGCTGAGGCCATAACAAATTTCATCATCCGCCCCGGCATCAACATAAAGCTGAGGATATTGCTGCACCAAAATGCTGGCCTGTCCCTTACAACCAATAGCATCGGTAACGGTTATGGTATATTCGGTTGGCGTCACCGGATTTGCTATTGGATTACTGATATTAGGATCACTCAATCCAAGGGCTGGTTCCCAAAGATAAGTGTAAGGACCCTCACCACTTAAAGCAGTGGCCTCAATCATCACCGACTCGTACTGGCAAAAGTAAGCTTCGTCAGCCAGATCGATTCCTATTGGCGTACAAATCCGGAGGGTTCGTGAGGTACCCTCATCGGTTTCACAATGGTAGTAGCCCCTGTCGGCAACAGTAATGGCTGAAAAATCAAATATATCATCAGTTTCGCCATCCAATAGCACATTGTTTTTGTACCATTGGTAACCTCCGGTTCCAAGCATGGCGTAAAATTCAGAAGGTGTATTTATCTGGCTGTTATCCATCAGGTAAATATCCTGGTCTACTATTCCTTCCCACCGGTTTTCCAGAATTTCCCAGGTTCCGTAGTTATAAATATTACCCAAAACGGAATTTCTTAAATTATAGCTCCATGAAGGACGGTTGATAATGCTGCCGCTGTTGGTTACATTGCCCTCAAACGAAATGGTATGATTATAATATACATCATGATTTTGCATAACACCATCAATTACACAATCGATGAAAGTATTTGTTTCAACATCCAGGGTTCCGCTAATGAATGCCCCATTTAATGTTGAAGAGGTGAACAGGGAGTTATTCATGCAATTAATGGTTGAAAAGTCACCACCGATCACGTTTACATCTGCAAGGATGCTGTTATCCATATTGAAGATGCATGCATCCGGAAGGTAAAGATTAATATCACCAAAATCTACCTCGGTGTTCAAGAGGTAAAGATCGCTTATCACCGACACTTCCCCTCCTTTGGCACTAATGGTTATGTCTTCCACGTCAAACGGGTTCGCGTTTTGAGATTCGATATAATGCATATCTGCATCGTTGAAAAATAACTTTTTCGAAAGCCAGTACCCATTATTAATCACTGTATCACTTACATAAAAGTATATACCGTACGACCCTTCAGTGGTAATATACCCATTGTTGATAAAATTGCCTGTTGTGTAAATGTGGGAATTGTTATAATAAGTTGATTTTTTTGAAATGGTATCGGTCAGGGTAATATTATGAAAGCTGTTACTTACACCGTGAATGTAAGCCTTGCCTTCGAGGTACAATTCAGTAAGGTCAACATTTTCAATTACTCCGTCACCACTTACTATCAGCTTGTTACCATTGCCTTGAACGACTACTTTGGTTAGCTCTCCCCCTGTCAACTTCATATCAGCTTCCTGCAGGTTTAAAACATCGTTATTGAGGTCGATAGTACATCCTTCAAACAGGATGTCATCTATGGCAATCACCTGGCCTCCGGATTTCGAGGATGCGAAGATTGCATTAAGGAAAGGCAACCCGGGGCTACAAAATTCCTGGTTACCGGCACCTGTAAATTCACACTGGTAAAGGTAAGCACTACCGTAATTGTAGAAGTTATCTTCCACATGTAGCTTGATGCGGTAGGAATTGCTGTTTTTAATTACCCCGTTGTTAACGAAGTCGCCATTTACCGTTAAAACAGGGTAGGCACTTGCGGGATAATTCTGGAGTGTGTCGTCAACAGTTACATTTATAAATGTATTGGCGTTTCCATAAACCTGGCATATTCCTTTTAAGCGCGTACCACTCACCTGCATATTAGCGAACCGGGAACTTCCGGTTTGCCTGACATATTTACTTTCAGAGAACAGCATGCCATTTTTAATGAAGCCATCTTCCAGGGTCAGATTTCCATTTTCAAGGTTTATGGTGGCCCCATCAAGGTCAATTATTGCTCCAACGAAAGTGATGTCCGATCCCAGAACAATAGCGCTCGCCGGATCGGTATCGTACACCTGGTCTACATCAAACACCCCATTTTTCACCGTACTGAAAATGATTTGGTCTGAAGAACCTGAAAAAGTCATGCTCTCAACATCCACCGGCCCGTTGGATTCAAATCCGGCATTGAGAAACAGGTTTAATGCATAGGTATTGCTCCTTCTGATGATCCCATTATTGATCAGGTCACCGTCAAAAGTTACAGCTATAAGTGCTGAAACACTTCTATTTTGTAATGTGTCGATAACAGTGGTAGTACCGGTAAACACACAATTGCTATAGCAGTTGAATTCTCCGCCAAGAAATGCCATATCAACAACTGCTTTCTCGATATATGCATTTTGCCGCAAAATAATTTTTGCTCCTGAAGCTTCCAAAGTGGCATGGTTAAGGTCGATGGTGGCATCATGGATTTCCCAATCGCTGTCGAGGATAATTTTTGATCCGATATCCAGGTCTTCTATAATATCACAGTAAATGTAAGCGCCGGGCGTTGACGCAACATGTTGATCGACCGCACCATCAAAAAATATATCCGAAGATTTCCATAAACCATTATTGGTGACATTCCCCCTGAACTTGAAGTGCAAGTTATTATTTGTTTCCCGGATGATGCCATTGTTGGTGAAATTTCCGTTCACCTCAAGTATTCGTGTAGCATTCACCAGGTTTTGCATCGTGTCGGCATTGATTAATTCCCCGGATGAAGAATTTCCACTGGCCAGATTAAATGTTCCTTTAATGGTGAGATTACCAAGATAACAATCCTTTACATAGGCCCCATCGCGGAGCATTAAACCGGAGTTATTTCCAATGATATTTGCATTATCAATTTCCTCCCCGTAAACAGCTACCTCGATCCCGGGAGCAAATTCAAGGGTGGAGCCATTCATAACAAATTCAATATCGATAAATTTAAGATCTGTAGCGAATCTTAAGGTGCTCGCCGGATCAATATCCTCAAATTCGATTCCACTTCGGGTAGCTTCGAAAACTTTTCCCGGACTTGCTGAAATAACCTGCATGGAAGTTCCGGTAAAAAACACTGAAGGGCTATCCCAGATTCCATTCAGATGAAGGTTCCCATTAAGTTTAATATTCAATTTATTGTTGGTGTAGGCAACTGTACCATCATTATACATGTTTCCATTTACAACCAGTGTCCGGGTAGCATTTACCTGGTTTTGAAGTGTACCGGATGGAGCAATGTACAGGTGCATGCAGGAGTCCCCGTTAAAAATATCAACCAGGTGTTGTACAACTACACTATCAACCGCAGTAGGTACCACTCCACCCACCCATGTGATTTCCAGTTTCCAGTCACCATCTTGCACAGAAGTTATGGTTTCGGCATTTAATCCGACCGAAGCAGCAATGAAGGCCGCAATAAGTAAAGTAATCGAAAGTGTGTGTAATTTTTTCATAACGGTAAATTTTTAGTTAATCTTCTTTTTTGGATTTATTACTACTAAATGACTTGATGATCTTTTTAAGGGCTTCCTGCTGATGTTTCAGGTGTTGTTTAGTTTCAGCGATATGGTAAGGGTCTTCCTTCGCCTTTTTTTTAGATTTTTTTGTTGATGTTTTTTTACCGGGGACCATGCTAAGAAATATATATCCAAAGATAAAATCGGAGAACCCCAGAATGCAAATATTTAAAGGCTCAAATGGTAATAATGCGGGATTCAAAAAGTGGCAAAAACTGTAAGTGCCTGAAAAAGAATGTGCCTAAAGTGAGCGAAAGTTAGAAGGACCTAAAGGATGGAGTTTTAAGTTTTGGGACTAGAGTTTCATTAGAAATCCCACCAGGTTATCATCTGATTCCAATCCCAATTTTTTTCTTAACCTATAACGGGTCGATTTAATTCCTTCTTCAGATTTATATGAAATGGCAGCAATTTCCTTGGTGCTGAGATTAAGTTTGAGAAGAGCAGCAATTTTAATTTCTGCTGAAGTAAGGTCGGGGCAGGAGCTGAGTAAATTCTGATAAAACTCAGTATGGATGTTCTTGAAGATTTTGTCAAATTCTTTCCAGGTATTGTTGTGGGTTTGTTTCTCAAGTTCTCCAACAATACTTTTTATATGGGGAGCTACCTCGGGATGGATATCATGAACTTTTATAAGGTCCTCTAACTTATTTAAAACATTACTAATGCTTTCGTTGATCCTGAGCATTTCAATCGCCTTGGCAGCCAGTTCCCTGCTTTGGGTTTCAAGTTTGTCCTGGAGTAGTTGTTTTTCTTTTAGGATGATTTCTTCCTCCTGCCGGCGAATTACTTCCTCCTGTTCAAAAACCTGCTTCTGGCGGGCATGCGACAGTTGCTTCATGCGGAATACAATAATGATCAAGATTAATATAAGAGCCAGAGCAGCTATAGAAATACTCAATATCAATATATTTTTCTCCTGTAGTTTTGTTTGGCTTTCGAGTAAACCAATTTTACTGTTTTGTTGCTGCACCTGGTATTTCGTTTCCAACTCCTGCAGAATTTCTTCCTTATTGGCCAGGGTCAGGCTATCGTTTATAGCCTTGTGAAGCAAAATCCATTCATAAGCATTTTTGTATTGCTTGTTATGATCGGCCATTTCGGCCATGGTTTCATAGCACCTGCTCACCAATGAAGGATTTTGAAAGGCTTTTGCAGCAGCAAGCGATTCCCTGGCAAGATTCATTGCCAGCAAACTTTTCCCATTATAGTTCAGGGCAAGTGCAAGGCTTAAATTCGAGCTACAAAGGCCGGTTTTTTCATCAAGTTCTACATAATAATTCGAAGCACTTTTTAATGCATAGATGGCTTTATCGTACTGCTGCATCTTGGTAAACAGGCTGCCCATATATACCTGTGAGTTTGCAATTCGCCGGATACTTCCATGCTTCTCCCTCAACAAAAGCCCCGCCTGATAATAAAACATCGCCGAATCGTAATTTCCCTTTAATTCATATGCATAACCCATGTTGGTAAGAATATTTGCTTCACCCCCCTCATCATCAATCTCATACTTCACAGACAATGCCTCCTTAAGGTAGGGCAAGGCCTCGTCCGGTTCATTTCGGCGAATATGAATGCCAGCCATGCCGTGCAGACCTGCTGACAACATAAGCCTGTCACCGGTAATTTTACTCAGCCTGATCAGCTCCTGGTTATTCTTCAGGGCTGATAAATAATCCCCGGTCAAATTATTAATTGAGGCAGAGGCAAAATAATAGAGTACCAGGCCCTCATTGTCATGATTTTTTTCGAGGAGCAATTTGGCTTTAGCAAGACAGGCTTTGGCCAGATGGTATTCATCTTTATAATAATAAACCCGGCCTAGCCACAGGTAACTGAAAATGATTCCACGCTGATAGTTAAGATTATTTGAGAGCAAAAGGGCTTCTTGCAAATAAAAAATGGCTTTTTGATTATCATTACTACAAAAGTGATGTCCCAGGTCTATCAATAAATTAACCTTGTTAGTATCTTCAGGTATCACATCCAAATTTTTTTCCTTTTCCAAAATACCCTGACCGGATAACGAAAAGCAAATGGAATAGAAAAACACCATTAATCCAAACATTTTCAACCGCATCCTGGGAATTGTAGATGATTTATAAATTGACCTGTGCCAATGGGATTTCTTCATTTTCTTTGTGTAAATCAATTATGCTTTTTACAAAGGCAGAATTAACCTCACCAGCTATTGGAATAAGCAAATATAAAAAATTCTTTAATTGCTAAGAATCACTAATTTTGCAAAAACGGAAAAAATGATCTCATTTGACAACACAGAAATTGCTTTTAAAAGCAAAAGTAGCCGTGACTTGAAAAGGTCTTATTTACTTTTTAAAACCCTTGCACACAATAGCCTTGTTAAGGTAGGTGGGGCACTGACACAATCGGCTTTACGTGTGCATATTCCGGTTAACTGGATTGTAAAACCTACCATTTACAAACAATTTGTAGGCGGCGAATCCATCGAAGAGTGTGCTCCTGTGGTTGAGCAGCTTTCAAACTTTAATGCAAAGGCCATTCTCGATTACTCAGTTGAGGGAAAAGAATCTCCCGAGGATATTCAGGCCGCCCTGAGCGAAACACTTCGGTCTATCAAAAACGCATCTTCAAATAAAAACATTCCATACGCCGTATTTAAACCCACAGCGTTTACCACGGCGAAGGTGCTTGAAAAAGTGAGTGCTGCCCTTCCCCTTACTGATGCCGAAGAAAAGGAAGCGAACAATTTCAAGCAGCGGATAGAAACCTTATGCAAGAGTGCTTTTGACCAGGATGTACCCATATTGATTGATGCAGAAGATTCATGGTTTCAGAAATTCATCGATGAGGTGGTGAATGCCATGATGGCCAAATACAACAAAAAGAAAGCAATTGTATTTAACACATTCCAGATGTACCGGCATGACCGCCTGGAATTCCTTAAGGAATCCCACGATATGGCCCAGGAGGGGGATTACTTTCTTGGCGCAAAATTTGTTCGTGGAGCATACATGGAAAAAGAGCGTGAGCGTGCCGAGAAATTAGGATATCCTTCACCTATACAACCCGATAAAGAAAGCACCGACCGGGATTACAATGCTGCATTGAAGTATTGTGTTGAACACATCAACAGGATTTCGGTTTTCAATGGTACCCACAACGAATTCAGCTCACGATACTTAACCGAGTTAATGGAAGATCAGGGCCTTAAAAATGATGATACAAGGATTTGGTTTTCGCAATTGTACGGCATGAGCGATCACATTAGCTTTAACCTGGCACATGCAGGATACAATGTTGCTAAATACCTGCCTTATGGCCCGGTAAAACATGTAATTCCATATTTGGTCAGGAGGGCAGAAGAGAACACCTCAGTTAAAGGGCAAACCGGGCGTGAACTAAGCCTGATCACCAAAGAAATGAATAGAAGGAATGGGAAGTAGTAAGGCGATTAGCGTTAATTCGTTTGGCGTTTTGAGTTGCCAATAGAAGAAGATTTTCGGACAGATCAAATCATTGCCAAACAGAATGAATTATGCTGAATAAGTTGTCTAACCCTTCAATTCCTAGGGAAGTAAGAATGTAAAATATTCTTTCTTAAATCATACGCTGCATTAATAATTCTGAAAAACAGATACCAACGCATTAACGCTAAACGCCAAACGCATCCCTACTTACAATAATTATCAATCGCTCCTATAGCTTTTTGGTTGCCATAGAATTTGGCAAGTTCCCAGTCTTCGCAGGCAGTTTTTTTATCGCCTGAAAAATAATAGGCCAGGCCACGATTAAAAAAAGCTTCTGCGTATTTTGGGTTAAGGGCGATGGCCTGGTTAAAGTCAGGGATCGCCTTTTCATAGTCTTTCAGTAAACCATAGGCAATTCCACGATTATAATATCCTTTTGCCTTTCGTGGCGCTAAAATAATTACCTCGGTATTCGCTTCAACAGCCTCCTGGTATTGGCCTAGCTGATAATAGGCCATCGCAAGATAAAGATAACATGTTGTATCCCGGTGGTCAAGATTAACAGCCTGCTCAAAATCGTAACGTGCACCTTCATACTGTTCAAGTTCCATCAGGCCCCTGCCCCGGTTTATATAAGCATCACTATTGCTGGGATCCATTACTATGGCACTATCAAACTCCAATACGCCCTCCTCGTATTTATTGAGTTTAAAAAGAACCAAACCACGTTTATAGTGATACTCTGCGGTTTTATTAAAATTATCATCACCCACTTTCGCCTTCAGCTGTGGTACAAATTCCTTTTGGGCAGGATTTTCTTGTTCAACTGTGTCAGAAGTTTTTACTTCCTGAGCGGGTTTTTCAAATAAAGTATCCGAACCTATATCAACTGATAACTGTTCAGATGAATTTTCCATTTCGCCCGATGGTTGCTCATTCCGGTTGATGTTACAAGAAATAAACATAATCCCAAGTAATATCAAGTATACTATAAAACGCATATGTTAGAAATTTTTTGCAAAAGTAAGATTATATTTCTGGAGATAACCTTCTGTTTAAACCATTTATTATTATTCAGACTGATTTTTAGGATAGTTTTCCTAATTTCGCGCACTGGAAAAACTCACTTTTAAAATTACTCATGATGGACTACAATTTTCAGGATCTTGAAAAGAAATGGCAAAACTACTGGAAAGAAAACAAAACATTTAAGGCGTATAATAACTCGGAGAAACCAAAATATTATGTCCTCGATATGTTTCCATACCCCTCCGGGGCCGGGCTGCATGTAGGCCATCCATTAGGATATATTGCTTCTGATATTTACGCCAGGTACAAAAAGCTTCATGGATTCAACGTCTTACACCCTATGGGATATGATGCTTTTGGGCTGCCGGCAGAACAATATGCAATTCAAACCGGTACACATCCTGAAATAACCACCAATAAAAACATCCTGCGCTACCGCGAGCAGATGGATAAGATCGGGTTTTCGTACGACTGGGACCGGGAAGTAAAAACCTGTGATCCCAAATATTATAAGTGGACACAGTGGACTTTCATTCAACTCTTTGAGCATTGGTTTGACAAGAAAGCGAACAAGGCCAAATCCATTAACTCACTCATCGGCCAGTTTGAGGAGAACGGAAATGATGGAATAAATGCTGCTTGTGATGAAGTTGAACCATTTACTGCCAGGCAATGGAAAGAAATGTCGGACCATGAGCAACTGGAAGTGGTGATGAATTACAGGCTTGCTTATCTTGGCGATTCCATGGTAAATTGGTGCCCGGAATTGGGTACTGTATTGGCCAACGATGAGGTGAGCGAAGGATTTTCGGTACGTGGTGGCCACCCGGTGGAACGAAAATTAATGAAACAATGGTCGCTCCGGATTTCAGCCTATGCCGAGCGCTTGCTGGAAGGCCTCAACAGGGTCGACTGGTCAGAATCGGTAAAGGATGTACAACGCAATTGGATTGGCCGGTCCGAAGGGGCATCAGTTATGTTTAAAGTTGAAGACCATAATGCCGAAATTGAGGTTTTCACCACCCGGCCCGATACACTTTATGGATCAACATTCATGGTTTTGGCCCCTGAACATGAATTGGCCCTTGAAATAACTACACCACAAAACCGGGGTCCGGTGAGCGAATACCTCGAGAAGACCAAAAACCGTTCGGAACGGGAACGCATGACCGAAGTAAAAAAAGTATCCGGTGTGTTTACTGGATCACATGCCATCAACCCGCTCAATGGTGAACGTATGAAAATTTATATTGCTGATTATGTACTTGCTGGTTACGGTACCGGAGCAATCATGGCTGTTCCGGCGCACGACAGTAGGGATTTTACCTTTGCCAAGCATTTTCTTCTTCCGATAATGCAGGTGGTGAAAAGAGAAGGCGAAACACTTACCCATCCTCACGAATGGATGGAGTCGTATGATGCCAAAGAAGGAGTGATGATCAACTCTGGTGTAATTTCGGGCCTTGAAGTAAAAGAAGCTATAACAACAATTATTGAATACATCGAAAAAGAAGGATTTGGAAAAGGCCAGGTTAACTTCAGGCTTAGGGATGCCATATTCAGCCGTCAGCGATATTGGGGTGAACCATTCCCAGTTTATTACAAGGATGGTATGCCACATGTTTTTGATGAGAGCGAACTGCCCATTGAACTTCCTCCGGTAGACAAATATTTGCCAACTGAAACAGGAGATCCGCCCCTGGCAAGAGCCAAAGATTGGGAAACCAAAGATGGGTACCCCATCGAAACCAATACTATGCCCGGATTTGCAGGCTCCAGTGCATATTACCTGCGCTATATGGATCCGAATAATGACAAAGAATATTTTTCAAAAGAAGCCAATGAATACTGGCGCAGTGTTGATTTATATCTCGGTGGTGATGAGCATGCAACAGGGCATCTGATCTATGCGAGATTCTGGAATAAATTTCTTTTCGATCTGGGCCTGACCTGTGAGGATGAACCGTTTAAAAAAATGATCAACCAGGGGAAAATACAGGGTAGGTCAAGTATTGTATACCGTAAAAATGGAACCAACACTTTTGTTTCAAAAGGATTGTTAAATGGTCATGAAGTGTCACCCATCCATGTTGATATCTCAATGGTTGAGAATGATATTTTAGATACCGAAGCTTTCAAACTGTGGCGGCCAGAACTTGCAGGAGCTGAATTCGAACTCGAAGACGGGAAATATATTTGTGGTTGGGAAATCGAAAAGATGTCCAAATCATTGTATAATGTTCAAAATCCCGACGATCTTATCGAAAAATACGGTGCAGATACTTTCAGGCTTTATGAAATGTTTCTTGGGCCACTTGAATATCACAAACCCTGGGACACCCACGGCATCGAAGGCGTATTCAGGTTTATTAAAAAGTTCTGGAGATTATTTTTTGATGTGAATGGCAACTTCAATGTTTCCGATGAGGAGGCTACCAGGGATGAATTGAAGGTGATGCATGGAACCATCAAGAAAATAAAAGACGACATAGAAAAGTTTTCATTCAATACAGGGGTTAGTAATTTCATGATTTGTGTAAACAATTTGCATGAATTGAAATGCAATAAAAGAGATGTATTGAATGATCTCGTTATACTGATTTCGTCCTATGCTCCTCATATTGCTGAAGAATTGTGGCATAAGCTGGGAAACAATGAAAGTGTTTCATTTGCCCAATTTCCCGAATTCAACGAAGATTACCTGATTGAAAGCGCTTTCGAATACCCGGTATCATTCAATGGTAAATTGCGCTTTAAAATGGAATTCCCGCTGGACATGCCAAAAGAAGAGATCGAAAAACAAGTTCTGCAGGCTGAAGCTGCACAAAAATGGATCGAGGGAAAAAAGATTCGAAAAATCATAGTTGTTCCTCAGAAGATTATCAATATCGTAGTTGGATAAAAAACAATTTTCTGGCAGAATATCAGTTAATTTCCCAGTGGCAAGTTTTTGAGGGCCGCGCTATGTCACCCTTTCGTTGTTACTCACGGCGCAGTTTTTGTATTTTGACAACACGAAAGTTTCCCTTGTACCCTGGGCAACAAATGTTTGTTTTATGAACCAACCAATCAAATATGTTTTTCCGATATTGCTGTGGCTGATCACATTTTCGGTTTTCGGGCAGGAATTTGAATACCGGACGGTGGAAAACAACACTTTTGAGGTTGGTGAAAAGTTGAAATTCAAGGTTTACTACGATTCGTTTATTACGGGTAAGGTTAATGCTGGTACTGCCACGCTTGAAGTGAAAAAAACCAATCGGCGATTTAACAAACGCGAAGCGTATCATATTGTTGGTATTGGTAAGTCCAATCCGGCATTTGACATGTTTTTCAAGGTACGTGACCGTTTCGAGACGTATATGGACAAAGAGGCACTCATTCCGCATCTGTTTATCAGAAGGACCAAAGAGGGTGGATATGTTATGGAAGATGATGTTTATTTTGATCACCAACAGGGCCTGGCTAAAAGCAGCAAAACAACTAAAGAAATAGAACCAAACATTCAGGACATCATTTCTGCAGCTTTTTATTTGAGGACTTTTGATTTTAATGATGCAATTGTAGGGCAGAAATATTCAGTGGATTTTTATCTGGATGATTCGGCTTATGTGTCGGTCATTCAATTTGAAGGCCGCGAGGTTGTTGAAACACAGCTTGGCGTTTTTAACTGTCTTGCCTTTAAACCCATGGTTGCTACAGGTGAAGTATTCAGCAACCCCTACCCAATGAAACTCTGGGTTACCGATGATGCAAATAAACTTCCAATATTGGCAAAATCTGAGGTAGTTGTTGGGTCGGTTAAAATGGAGCTGATAAAATATTCCGGACTGAAACATCCTATGGATGCAAGGATCGATGATTAATCGGTTGGAAACATTCATCCTTATTTTAAAAATACCAGCACACACGCTAAACCCTAAACGTAAAAAGCATCTAGTACAACAAATTCATTTTGTTGGAATCCATTTTTATAAAAATAAAAAGAAGGATGGTAAACGCCCAGAGTGAAGAGCCTCCATAACTAAAAAAGGGCAGGGGAATACCAATCACCGGGAACAGACCAAGCGTCATGGCAATGTTTACTGTAAAATGAAAAAAGATGATCGATGCTACTCCATAGCCGTAGATCCTGCTGAATTTCGATCGTTGTCGTTCAGCGACAATGATCAGCCTGATCAGCAAAGCAACAAACAAAAAAACAACTACCAGGCTTCCAATAAACCCCCATTCTTCACCAACCGTGCAAAAGATAAAATCAGTACTTTGTTCGGGCACAAAGTTGTACTTGGTTTGGGTGCCATCTAAAAATCCTTTACCTGCCAAACCTCCCGAACCAATAGCAATGAGTGATTGATGAACATTGTATCCCGCCCCATGAATATCTGTTTCTTTACCGAGCAAAACATTTAGTCGAGACCGATGATGTGGTTCAAGGATGTTTTCGAATGCGTAATCCACGCTAAACACAAAGCCACCAGCCATTAGAAATAACAGAATGGTGATCAGCACAGTTTTAAATGTCCTTCTCATCATCATAATCAACAGAACCGTAAACAACAACAATATACCAAGGATGATGAATTTGTTTATAAGCAAAGCCATAAGGAAAAGTACAATTACAGCAAGAGCAATTATTAAAATACCACCGGGCATCCCTTCGCGATAAAGCACAAAAATAAAGGCTGAATAAACCAATGCTGAACCCGTATCGTTTTGGAGGAATATTAGTCCGGCAGGTATGGAAAGTATAACCATGGCCTTAAAGAGGGATCGAAAATTCCTCAGGTTCAGGTTGAGTGTGCTCAGGTATTTTGCCATGGCCAGGTTGGTGGCAAACTTGGCAAATTCGGCAGGCTGTATAGAAACACCCCCAAACTGGAACCATGATTTTGAGCCAGCAATCTCTTTCCCAAATAAAAGTACACCGACCAAAGCACCAATCATTAAAACATAAATAACTACCGAAAAGGAAGAAAAAAACTTCGCATCAATAATCAAAATAATCAAGGCCAGAAACACTGAGGTAACAATCCATAACAACTGCTTGCCGTAATTCTGTGACATGTCCAAAATGCTGCTGTGGTTTTCGTCGTAAACGGCTGCATAAATGTTTATCCAACCAATCAGCACCAGGGCAATGTACAGAAGGATCAGCCGCCAGTCGAGGTTTTGTAATATGTTTGTTCTTGATCTCAAGTTATAAGTTAACTGTTGTTTGTCTGGTTAAAAAGCATGAACATTCAATCCCCGCATAGGCGGGATTTCGCTTCGTTCAATATTCATACATTTTCTCATTTTCCTATTCATTTCCCAACCAGGTTATCTTCCAGCATCTTTTTCTCAAACCATGGCCGTTCAAACTCTCGCAATAAATATTTTTCCATCATCAGTGTTGCCATAGGAGCCCCATAGGCCGATCCGTAACCCCCATTTTCAACAATGACCGAAATGGCAATTTTGGGATTATCTTTCGGGGCAAAAGCGAAAAACACCGAATGATTCTCACCATGTGGATTTTGTACTGTGCCTGTCTTTCCACACATCGAGATACTGTCGTAAACGTACCACCTTGCCGTTCCATGTTCACCTGTATATACCAGGTGCATCCCATCAATTACCGGGGCAAAGTGTTTCGATTCGATCATTGTATTCCGTTTTTCAATTTCCACCGGATTAATATTCCCTTGCTTTTTGATTGCCTTAACAATATGAGGGTCATAGTAATATCCACGATTTGCAAGAATAGCCGTCATGTTAGTAAGTTGCATTGGGGTGATAAGCAATTCACCCTGCCCGATGGAAAGAGAACGGATGGTCATTGACCGCCAAACATTCTTACCAAAATACTTATCGTAATATTCAGGCTTTGGAACATTACCCGCCCGCTCTATCAATAAATCTGAGCCAAAAGTTCTTCCCATGTTCCAGCTCAAAAGGTAATCACGCCACTTATTAAAACCATCACGAGTGGAGTTGTACCTTGGGTTATCAACAATCGATTTAAAAACGTTCCAATAATAGGGGTTACACGATTGTTCAATCGAGTGGGTAAGGTCAAGGGGAGAATAATGATCGTGGCTGCATTTTATGGGCAATGCAGATTCGCCAGCACAGGGATATCTGGTGTTCTTTGAAACAACACCTTCCTGTAATCCAATCAGCGCCATTAAGGGTTTGAAAGTTGAACCGGGAGGGTACATTGCCAGCAATGCCCGGTTGAAGAGCGGCTTTAGGGTATCTTCGTACAGTAAGTTGTAATTCTCACTTCGAACCCTCCCCACCAATAAATTCGGATCATAGGCCGGGCTCGTTATAAGTGCAAGAATCTCTCCGGTAGAAGGCTCAATGGCAACGATGCTTCCTTTTTTGTTTTGCATCAATAGTTCACCGTAGGCCTGTAGTTCTGCATCAATGGTCAGGTAAAGGTCGTTGCCCGGCACGGCCAGGGTGTCGAAAGTTCCGTCCATATAGCTTCCCTTCTCCCGGTTGAAAACGTCTACGATACTGATCTTCAGGCCTTTTTTGCCACGCAGTTCCTCCTCATAGGCTTTTTCTATACCACTTTTACCTATATAGTCGCTCATTTTATAATACGGCGATTTATCAATTTCCCTCTGGCTTACTTCGCCTACATAACCCAGGGTGTGGCTGGCAATTGGTTCGGGATATTTCCTTAATGTCCTGGGCTGAACATAAAATCCCGGGTATTTGTAAAGTGTTTCTTCTATATATCCGTAATTTTCCTTGGATATCTGCTCTTCAAATACAGAAGCCTTATATGGGGAATACTCTCGCGCTTTTTCCATGTTTAAAGCAAAATCTTCCTTTTCTATTCCAATCAGTTTACAAAACTCAAGGGTATCGATTTCTTTTACCTGTTTAGGAATAACCATCAGGTCGTAAGCGGCCTCATTGTAAACAAGCAAGGTTCCATTGCGATCGTACACCAGGCCCCTGGCCGGGTATTGGGTTACATATCGCAGCACATTATTGGTAGCCGACAACACATATTTTTCGTTGATTACCTGAACAAAAAAAAGCCGAACAGCAAATATCAGCCCCACCAGGATAATTATCCCCATGAATACCAGTTTACGGCTTTCGAATGTGTTTTTGTTCATGTTCATAGAAGTGACCCCAGAAAATTTGGAATGGACAAAAGTAAAACTCCCAGGAGAATAAACGGCATGCCCTGTCGAATAATTATCGACAGCTACAATACAGCTTGATTGAATTGTGTATTTTTATGCTAAACATGATCTTTGGGTGATGTATAAAAATTTAATGATCACATGTTTTATTCTTTTTCTACTCGGGTCAATTGCCTTTGGCCAGGAAAAAGAAAAAAGACCTTTGGCCCTTAGCCTGAAGGGCCATTACGGCTTTGTCATCCTTCACTCGCAAGATATCCGACCTATCGGTAACTCCTATCCCTGGGGTATTCAGGCTGATTTAAGCTGGCACAATAATACCCAAAAAGCGTACAACAGTTGTTTTTGTTTCCCGCGATTAGGGGTTTCAATTTATTATTGGGATTTTGATAATCCTGAAATACTTGGGCAAGGCCTGACGTCCATATTTTTTATTGAACCTTTTTTTGGTGCAAGCCAAACAATCAGCTTTTCTTTCAGGGCAGGATTTGGGTTAGCCTATGCAAATCGGCCATATGATGAAATCAGTAATCCTGATAATCTTTCTTATAGCACCCGGATCAGTTTTCCAATTATTTTAGCAGCTACCCTGAATTACAAACTCAACAGCAAATTCATGGTCAACCTTTCGGCCAATTACAATCACATTTCCAATGGCGGTATGAAGGAGCCCAACAAGGGCATCAATTACCCAACTGCGAGTTTGGGATTGGATTATTATTTAAGACAGGGAAATTTCGCACCTTATAAAAAAGCAGATTGGAAGGCTGAAAAGCCAAAAAGAAACAAGTTTTATATCGGGGGATTTGGGACTGCAAAACAATTGAATGAAAAGGGCGAATTACAGCGTTACGCAGTTTTTGGTCTACAGGGAAGGTTTAGCCGGCAAGTATCTCGCATCAATGCCATCAGCTTTGGTGTTGAAGCAATGAATGACGGGGTGCATAAAGAGGAAATTGCCAGAGATAGTTTGGATGTAGATCATCACATGGCCGGTATACTGATTGGGAATGAGTTTTTGCTGGGTAAATTCCTTTTTGGACAGCAATTTGGAATTTATGTTTACAACCCGTATAATCAAAACACCACAACCTTTCAGCGCTATTGGCTCGATTATACATTCGCCAAATATTTTTATATGGGTATTGGCTTGAAAGCTCACGGCCATGTTGCCGACTTCTTGGATTTTAGGTTGGGAGTGTTTTTGTGATTCATGTGGTATATGTTTCCAATCTTGATTTGGATTATTTTAAGAAGGTTCTAATCAATTTCCGAAACTTTATAGAGTTGATGTCTTGAAAACTTCTATCTTCGGGAGATAAAATAAAAGATTGTAATGGAAGATTTAGACAAAGAAAAACCCCTTAACCAAATCTTGTTGGCAGATGACAGCGAAAGGAAAATAGTTCAGGCTGAAGGCACAAGATGGGGTGAATTAATTATACCGGCTAAACATGAGAATCCAGATAAAAACAACGGGGGATTTCGTGTTTTGGCAGTCGCCAGTTTTTTTTACGGTTACCAAATGTTTGAAACTCTAAAGGCCTGTGAAAAAAGATACCCCGAACGTTTAAACATTGTAGGTCTTGTTACTGACGATCCTGCAAACCCTGAAGCCAAAATTTGCTCAAAGAAAAGAATTTGGAGATTATTTGACGAGGATGAAAAACTCGACCAGGAAAAAGCTGTGATTGAATCAGCACTGACTTTTGGTGTACCTAGTTATTCAGGTGAGGTAAAAACTGATTATTTCCAAAAGCTACTAAAACACTGGAACCCCGATGCCATTTTAGTTTTTGTTTTTGGGCAAATTTTCAATAGAAAGATCATCAATTTCCCTGACTTTGGCATTTACAATTTCCATCCCGCCGACCTTTTAAATCATTACGGGGCAGGGCCCCAACCTTTTCAGGATATGATCGACAGAAAGGCAGACACGTCTAAATTAACCATCCATCACATTATTGAGGATGTAGATGCCGGTAGTGTTGTTGGGCAGTCTCCACCAGTCAATATCAAACTTAAAAACGGAAACCATACAGATAACAATCTTCTGTTGGAGGATAAATTGATGGAACCTGTAGATCGCATGGCTGCCAGATTAATTTCGGAACTCATACTGAGAAAAGAATCCGATAAAACCGGGAAAATTGACACTATTGATTTTGATAATTGTTTTACAGATCAGCAAAAGCAAAGCTTATTGTTGCCGATTCAATCGTTAAAATACCAGGATAAACTTCCTGTTTTAAATCGAGATTTGGAGTTTTTCACTTGATGCAAAGAATAAATTGGACCAGAGAATAGTTGTAAAAGAAATTTGGCCAACATAAACCCTGATAGGTGATTTTCATACGCCTAGCTCGAAAATTCGATCACCAAACACACTGTTTGTCAATTACATTTTTATATTTACTTTTGTGCGATCATTTTCCCGGAGTTTAAATCTTACCAATCATTTATTGATGGACGAGCAATTAAAGCAAATTCTTTCGAAAATACGGATGTTAGCACTTGAGAATGGAATTGAAAATATTTCAATCAAAAACATTTGTGAGCACTTGGATATTTCTGAAGAAACACTCAAAAAGCACATTAAAAACGAAAAAGATCTTGTATCCAAAGTGCTCGAATTTGAGCGTGAAAGTTTCAAGGGTATTTTTGACGAATATGATTTTGAGGGAGTAAATGCCATCGATATCCTGATGGTTGTTAGTAAGGAAATTGCCAGCCGATTTTATGATGTTACCCCAACCATTAGTATATTGCTCAAGGATAAGTTTCCAAATGAATACCAGGAGCACCTGCAGCACAGGCTTGATTTTATTTTTGGGAAAATTCAAATCAACCTTACCAAGGGAATTAACCAAGGCATTTATCGCAACGACCTGAGCATTGAACTCATTGCCCGCCTTTATATGAGCCGCCTCATCGACTTGCACAATGAAGAGATTTTTCCTTCCGACCAGTTTTCCTTTTCCACTCTATTTGAAGCAATGTTCGATAACTTTGTTAGAAGTGTTGCTACTACCGAAGGACTTAAATACTTCAACAGAAAAAAAAGGGGAGTTAAGTTCAGCAAATAATCCTTGGTTTTACTTTAATTCAATGGTCTTCACTTCTCATTTCAACTCTATCTTGAATTAAATAATTTAAACCCTTCTTAAGTCAGGGGGGAAATTATTTTTACGTTCTGTACAATTTTTCCAACTTCTAACGGTTAGATACGACCAACACACTGGAAACACTTTAGATAATTAACGTTTCCATGTTGGTATTTTTTATTCTTTTGCATAAAATTAAACGTTTTGGAAGATTTTAATACAAACGAACGCTACGCAAAAATCATCAAAGACAGCAGGAATCTGTTTTTGAAGTACGGTTACAAAAGTGTTACCATGGACGATGTTGCCCGTGAATTGGGCGTGTCGAAAAAAACGCTATATCAATATGTAAGTAACAAAGCCGAACTTATTGAAAAAACATTGGAATACGATGTTTTCCAAATGGGGTGCTGGGTTAATGAAGTTGGTACATCTGACATTAATGCCATCGACCACCTGTTACTTGTTAGCAGGAGGGTGAATAAAAACTTTAATGAGTTTAGCCCATCTTTAATCTTTGATCTTCAAAAATACTATCCCGAACTTTTCAAACTTCATATTGAAGAGAAAAAACAGATTGTCTATCAGAATATAAAAACAAATATTCAAAAAGGTATCGATCAGGGAGTTTACCGTGACGACCTGGACATAGACCTGGTGGCGGGCCTGTATGTACAAAAGATGATTGCCATGCATAACAATGAACTGAATCTCATGGAAAACCTCACTTTCGAAAAGATTTTTGAGGTTATGTTTGAAAATCATATTCGTGGAATCGCTAACCAGGAAGGCACAGCATATTTCGAAAAACAAAAAGAACAATTAAAAAACTGAAATATATTAGAATGAAAAGGATTTTATTTATAACCACAATTGTGCTTCTGTTCGTGTCCATTGCCGGATATGGGCAGGAAGTGATGCAATTTTCACTTGAGGAAGCACAGGCTTACGCAGTCGAAAATAACTACGACATCCAAAATGCCACAACTGAAATTGAGATTGCCCGCAAAAAAGTAAAGGAAACCACAGCCATTGGTTTACCTCAAATAAATGCCGGGGCTTCCTACAACGATTTTATAGATATTCCAACACAGTTGATACCCGGTGAATTTTTTGGTGGAGAACCCGGATCATTCATCCCTGTACAATTTGGAACAAAATATAATATGTCGTTGAACGCCCAGGCCAACCAACTGTTATTTAGCGGCGAATATATTGTAGGCCTTCAGGCATCAAAAACATTTGTGAAAACCTCGCAGCGACAGCAGGAAAAGGTACTCATCGATTTAGAGCAAAAAGTAGCTGAATCTTATTATCTGGTGTTGATTGCCGGACGCAACAAGGTTATTATAGATTCAACATTGGTAACCTTAAAAGAAATTCAGCAGGCAAATCAGGGATTGTATGAAAACGGGTTCATTGAAGAGACCGATGTTGACCAGGTTGAGTTGCTGATTACCGACCTGGAAGCTACCTTATTGGATATCATCAACAATTACCAGGTATCTAAAAACCTGCTTAAATTTCAAATGGGGCTTCAATTGGAGAATAAAATCGAACTTACCGATAAACTGGATGATCTAATGACCCGGCTTGACCAGGAGGTGCTGTTTGCCGCCAATTTTGACTACACTAAAAATATCGATTACAAGATTCTTGAGAACCAGCAGGATCTCGCCTTTCTTAACCTGAAGCGAAACAAATCGCTTTACTTGCCAAGCCTGTACGCTTTTTTTAGTTTTTCGAAAACCGCACAACGCAATTCGTGGAATTTTATGCAAAGTGATGGCGACTGGCGCCTGTTGGAGGAAGACCAGGGCTGGTATAACACGACCCTCTGGGGAATTCAGCTGGATATCCCCATCTGGAGTAGTGGAAGCAGGTCGGCAAAAGTACAGCAGGCAAAACTACAGATTGACCAGCTGGAGGTTGTTGGTAAGCAGGTAAAAACAGGCCTTGAAATTGAATTTAGCACCCGCCAGAACTCTTTCCTCAATGCCTGGAAAGTATACCAGAATAAAAAGAATGGCCTCGACCTTTCATGGAAGATTTACCAGAAAACCAAGGAAAAGCAATTGGAAGGAGTCTCATCGAGTATTGAACTACAGCAAAACTATAACCAGTATTTGAACTCAGAGGGTGATTATGTACTATCAATGCTGGATTTATTGCAAGCTAAACTTAACCTTGAAAGATTATTAACGGAAACGAATTAAATATTACACCGAATTCAGATAATCAATAAACACTTAATAATAATGAAACGAAACATCTTTTTGCTGGCAATGATTGCTCTTATTGCCTGGTCATGTTCAAGCACCGTTGATGAAAACACAAAGCTGAACGACTTGAAAAAACAACGTTCGGCCCTGGATAAGCAAATTAAAGAAATCGAAAATAAAATTATTGCCGATGGAGGTTCTCTGGGCGAACCAATTAAAATTCCGACTGTTGTGGGCAAAGAAATTGTTTCCGAACCTTTTCAGCATTTTATCGAAGTGAGAGGTAATGTTACTTCGGACAACAACATTTTTGTACCAGCCATGAGACCCTATGTGGTAAAACGTGTACTTGTTTCGGAGGGTGACCGTGTGACCAGTGGGCAACTCATGGCCGAGCTGGATAACGAAAGTATTACGCAAACTATCCGGGAGATCAATAACGGCCTCGAATTGGCCACTACAATGTATACCCGTCAGAAAAACCTTTACGAGAAAAATATCGGCACCGAAGTACAATATCTCCAGGCTAAAACTGCAATGGATGATTTACAGATAAAATTGAAGAATGCCGAGTCAGAATTGGATAAAACCAGAATTTATTCCCCGATAGATGGTATTGTCGACTTTATCGCCATTAAGGAGGGCGAGGCAGCAGCACCAAACGCTGGCGCCATCAGGGTGTCAAATCTTTCTGCACAAAAGGTGAAAGCTAAAATCTCTGAAAACTACATTGCCGATATTCGCAAAGGGGACCTGATTAAAGTTTATTTCCCCATTATCGACTATACCATTGATGCTAAAATAAGTGCTGTTTCACAGGTGATAGACCCCGACAACAGAACATTTGAAATGGAGGTAGCAATTCCTGACAATGATGGCCGCATCAGCCACAATATGTTGGCGATCCTAACCATTAACGATTATACCAACCCATCGGCTTTTGTGTTGCCTATTAATGCATTGCAGCGTGGCGAAACCCGAAAGTACGTTTATGTTGCTCACAAAGAAAGTGATTACTGGATTACTTCACTGAGGGATGTAGAAACCGGGAAATACAGCAAGGACAAAGTAGAAATTATCCGTGGTTTGCAGGATGACGATGTGGTTATAACATTTGGGTTTAATAATATATCAGTTGGCAGGCCGGTAAAAATCAGCTTTAACGAACTGTAGGAATAAATAGTTTGTGAAATTAAATCCAGAATAGCCATTGTGTTTGCAGTAACATATTGTGAAGGAAAACAATCAATCGAATGAAAAAAGAAAAAGAATTTGCATTTACCAACATAGCCATCAACAACAGGGTAACGGTATACATTTTTACTGTAATTCTTATTATTGCCGGCATCCTGGCCTATAACTCAACACCCAAAGAAAAGTTCCCGGAGGTTACCTTTCCCTACTTTTCGGTAACAACGATTTACGTGGGAACCTCTCCTGAAGATTTAGTTAACCTTGTTACTCATCCTCTTGAAAAAGAAATAAAGAGCGTAAAGGGAATTAAAAGTATCAGCAGTAAATCCCTTCAGGATTTTGCCCTTGTTTTTGTAGAGTTTGAAACCAATGTAGATGAAAACCGGGCTATGCAGGACCTGAAAGATGCTGTTGACAAAGCAAAACCCTACCTGCCACCTGAACTGGCGCAGGAACCAAACAGGTTGCCTGAAGTCACCCGGATCGACCTGTCGGAAATCCCTGTACTAAACATTAATATGTCAGGAAATCTTGGACTCGTAAGAATGAAAGAATATGCTGAGATTTTACAGGACCGGATTGAGAGTCTTGAAGAAATTACCAGGGTTGATATTGTAGGATCACTCGACCGAGAAATCCAGGTGAATGTTGATTTGTACAAAATGCAGGCTGCCGGGGTAAACTTTACCATGATCACCAATGCCATCCGCAACGAAAACATGACCATCACTGCAGGAATGATTGACATGGGCCTGATGGAAAGAAATATGCGGGTAGTTGGTGAGTTTGAGCGGCCCGAAGAATTAAACTATATCCTTATCAAAGAGGGTGTGTACCTTCGCGATATCGCTGACATTGAAGATGGTTTCATGGAACGGGAAAGCTATTCACGCATGGGCGGGCAGGAAGTTATTACACTGGATGTAGTTAAGAAAAGTGGTAAAAACCTGATTATTGCTATCGACAAGATAAAGGAGATTTTGGCTGAATATGAAAATGATATTCCAACCACCCTGGAAGTCGTCCCCACTGGTGATCAAAGCACCATGACAAGGAACAATGTAAGCGATTTGTTCAACACCATCATTTTGGGTTTTCTGGTGGTTACCCTTGTACTGATGTTTTTTATGGGGGTTGACAATGCACTTTTTGTGGCTGTGGCTATTCCATTATCGATGGTTATTGCATTTATTTTCATTCCGATGGTAGGATTTACCATGAATATGGTTGTGCTCATGGCATTTATTTTGGTGTTGGGAATTGTGGTAGATAATTCGATTGTAATTGTAGAAAACATCTACCGGCACTTTATGAACACCCCCAATTTGTCGGTTTTCCAGGCAACAAAAATTGCGGTTGGCGAAGTAGCTCTTCCGGTATTTACAGGTACTTTAACCACAGTAATGCCATTTGTTCCCCTGGCATTCTGGCCGGGCATTATCGGTGATTTTATGATGTTTATTCCAATTACCCTGATCATTACACTAACAGCTTCTATGTTTGTTGCATTTGTGATGAATCCTGTATTTGCGGTGTCGTTTATGCGATATCGAGGAAGCGATGGCCTTTCAAAAAGATTGCATAAAAAGGAAACCATTTTTCTACTTACAATAACTGTTCTTGCTGTGGTAATGTATGTAGTAGGGGTTTTCTGGGCAGGAAACTTTCTGGCTTTTATCGTCATCATTTGGCTTTTTACCAAATTTGTTATTTTTTATTTGATCGAGAAATTCCAGAAGTATTTCATTCCATTTATGATTAATGGTTATAAAGCTAGCCTGTCGTTTTTGCTGAAAGGAATTAACCCCTACCTTGTTATTGCAACAACGGTAATTCTGTTTTTCTTTACTTTTTTTATGATGAGTGTCAAGCCACCAAAGGTGGTATTCTTTCCTGAAGGAGATCCCAATAGTGTTTACGCTTATGTAACAATGCCTGCCGGTACTGATATTGAAGTTACAAACAGGGTTACAAAACAAGTTGAAGACAGTATTTTTGCCATTGTTGGACACAATAATCCTGATGTTGAATCAATCATTACCAATGTTGCTATTAATGCCGGGCAAAGTATTTTTGAAAGAACCACACAATCTCGCCTGGCAAAGGTTACGGTAAATTTTGTTGAGTATAAATTCAGAACAGGCCAGAACACTTCTAAAACACTTAACGAAATGCGCAACCGGATCAAGGGAATTCCAGGAGCGGAAATTGTTGTGGATAAAGAGGCGAACGGACCTCCTACAGGTAAACCAATTAACCTCGAAATTAGGGGTGAGTCCAAACGGCCCTATCCTGAACTGATAAGGATTTCGGAAAGAACCAAACAATTTATTGATTCACTCGCTATTCCCGGAATCGAAGATTTACGCTCAGATGCAGATGTTGACAAACCGGAAGTGATTGTAAAAATCGACCGGATCAAGGCCAACCAGTTTGGGATCAGCACTGCTTATGTAGGAATGATTCTAAGAACAGCACTGTACGGAAGTACTGCATCAAAATTCAGGGAGGGAGATGAAGAGTTTCCAATAAATGTAAGGCTCAAAGAAAAGTACAGGGAAGATATCAGCGACCTGATGAATCTGAAGATACCCGTTCCCGGAGGCCCCAACGGATTGCGCGAAATTCCAATCTCTTCGATTGCAAAAATTGAATATACAAGTTCCTATGGTGGTATTATTCATCAGGAGTACAAACCAACCATTACTTTAGGGTCCAATGTACTTACCGGCTATAATGCAAACGAAATCGTTGCTCAAATTTCACAGGCTCTTGAGAGTTTCAACCTTGAGGATGGATATGAGTTTGTCTTTACCGGCGAGCAACAAGACCAGGAAGAATCATCTAACTTTCTTGTTATGGCTTTTCTCATCGCGATCGCAGTGGTTTTTTTAATCCTTGTATCACAATTCAACTCACTATCGAAACCATTGATCATTCTTGCACAGGTGTTGTTTAGTATGATTGGAGTTTTCTTATTCACCATCTTTTTTAATTTGAGTGTTTCGATTGTAATGACCGGTATGGGCTTGATTGCAGTGATAGGCATTGTAGTAAAAAATGCTATCATCCTTATCGACTATACAGATATTCTTGTCGCCCGTGGAATGAATTTTAAAGAGGCGGTACTCACTGGTGGCGCTACACGTCTTACACCGGTATTGCTTACTGCCGCATCAACCATTTTTGGGCTGATGCCATTGGCCATAGGCATGAACATCAACTTCCAGACGCTTTTCACTGATCTGGATCCCAACATATATTTCGGTGGTGATAGTGCTTCATTCTGGAACCCACTGGCATGGACCATCATTTCAGGATTAGCCTTTGCAACAATTCTCACCCTGGTCGTTATACCTTCGATGTATTATGTTTTATACAGAAGAAAAGCAGAGAAGGAGCTGGCTGTTAAGGCTAAATAAACAATTGTAGAAATTATGATGTTTCTTTCGTGATTGAAAGCTGGAATTGTGAAGAAAGAATCACTGATAAATTAGATTTGTCCCCGACATTGAAGCACGGTATTTTTAATAAGATTCATAAACGAAAATATTTTTAATAATGAAAATCAATCAAATTGTTCCTAAGTTTATTCTTCCCATTGTTTTTGTAGCTATATTGATGACTTCGTGTAAACCAGGAATTGACGAACCTGATAAAATTCAACCCCAAACCAAAATGGACTCGATAAGTTACATTATTGGCTGGGATTATGGCCAGGGAATCCATGACCAGGAAATTGATCCTAACCCAGCCATGATATACAAAGGCATTGCTGATGCCCTGAAGGGTGGTGAAGGATTTTTTTCCGACAGTATCCGTGAACTACTGATCAGTGATTTTCAAAAGGTGCTTGAAAAGAAAGAAGAGGAGCGCTTCCAACAGATGTTGAGCATCAATAAGATGGAAGGTCAGAAGTTCCTTGAAGAAAACAAAACAAATGAAGGAGTAACCAGCCTACCGAATGGTTTGCAGTACAAGATTTTAAAAATTGGAGAGGGTGAATTCCCCAGTCCTACCGATAGTGTGACGATCCACTACCGGGCCATGTACATCGACAGGACCACCTTCGATATGTCTTACGAGAGAGGACCAACAGGCATTCGCCTCAATCATGTTGTTAAAGGCTTGTCGGATGGAATACTAATGATGAGAAAGGGAGGCCTGTATGAGTTTTATATTCCTCCAGAACTTGCCTATGGAGATGAAAATTATATGGATATGATACCAGCTGGATCTACCACCATTTACATGGTGGAACTGATTGACATCCACAAGTAAGTTTTTAGTTCAATGGTGTTTGTAGAATTTTGTGTGATAAACATTTTCGCTGGCATGAATTTCCATGAAATAGATTCCAGGTTGAATTCCTGATAAGTTAATACTTGTCCCGGTAACAATATCGATCAATACCGTCTTTCCAAAATTATCATACACAATAGTTTTTTCAATAGATTCATTGCTTTTCAGCCTGACATATATTTCGTTTTCAGCCGGATTTGGAAATATTATCAGGTGAGCAGCACTGTATTTATTAATAGCTGACTGGCAAGCTTCATTTACCTCTTCAATGCTGCTGCAACCCACTGCATTATCATGGATTTGAATGGTTGTGCCAGGATGTCTTAAAAAATCACAAATACTTTTAGCGTGACATTCACTTAGCCTTTCATTTCCCGTAATAATGAGTTCCGTCATTGAATCTGAAACAACATTTGATAATGGAAATAAATTCAACAATAGTGGATTGTTTTTAATCGAAATACGTTGCTCCACAAAAGTAAGGTTTTCAAGCCCGTTTAGCCCATTCAGCAAGGGATTGTTCCAGATAGCTATTGCATAAACTGAAGTCAGTTCAGAAAAGCCGGATATATCCGAAAGGTTTGGATTGAAACCGATATCCAGACTGCCACCAAGAGATTGCAGATGATTGAAATGGGTGATCTCCTGCAAAACCTCATTCTCCCACACCGATAAAACTGTACCAACATGTTGAATGTCTTGGATGCCTTGTAAAGATGTAAGATTATCGTTATCGAACAGGGTTAGGAAATTACCGACAAATTGAAGATTTTCTAAGCCTTCCAGGTTTTCAAGGATCTCATTATCCATTATAAGCAGGTAACCTGATATTGTATCCAGGCTGTTTAACCCAGAGAAATTCGTTAGTTTTTCATTGTCAGACACCCAGAAATCCAATCCTATTTTCGATAAACTTTCGAGGCCGGTAAAACTGTATAGTTTTTGGTTATTGGAAACATCAAATTTTCCGGAAATTTGCTCCAGGTTTTCCAACCCATCAAAATTTTCCAGGGAATCACAACGAGTAACATAAGTCGTTCCACCAATATTTTGTAAATTGGAAAGTCCAATAAAATCCTCCATATGGTTGTTATTGAATGCGCAATTTCCATGCACTTCAATAAGACCATTCAGTCCGTTTAAATTTGTTATTGGATTACCACGTATTGCGAGGTTTCCATTTAATGTATTGATATTTTCAAGCCCTGATAAACTGGTTAAGGTGTTGTTATCAGAAATCTCGAGGCTTTCGCCAATAGATGTTAATCTTCTCAACCCCGAAATATCTACAAGAGAATCATTATAGTTTATAATCAAACTTCTCCCGATTGTGTTAAGGTTTGCCAATCCCGACAGATTCTTCAGGGAGGGATTATATTCGATAAGCAAAGAATCGCCAATGCTTGATAGGTTATTTAAACCGTTCAGGTCTGACAACCACATATTCCAGTTAATGAAGAGTTTCCCGTTGACCTTATTTATCTGGTTTAATCCATCAAGATTGCTGATGTCACTGGTAGTACCAATCCAGCCAATCAATACATCACCCTCAATCTCCGTACAATCGGGAAAATTGGTGCTGAATTCATCAACCTGCTGTTGATCATAAAATGTAATGCCTTCAGGCAAACAAGGTTGGGCCAGAATTGTTATCCCGCTAAATAAAAATGAAAAAATTAGGAGGGTAAAATTTTTCACAGGTTACAAATTTTATGCAAAGGTATATATGTTCTTTTTACATTGTATCATTAATAATCATCTGCAGCAAGTTATTTTCCTTTCCCATGTTTGCCTACATTTGCTAAATATTTATTAAAAACAGGAAATATAGATCATGAACAATTTCACATATTACAACCCCGTAAAAATTATTTTTGGAGAAGGAACCATTGCTTCTGTAAAAAAAGAAATTCCGGCCGATGCTAAAGTTTTATTGACTTATGGCGGTGGATCGATTAAAAACAATGGAGTGTACGACCAGGTAATGGCTGCCCTGAAAGACCACAAGGTATTAGAGTTTGGTGGTATCGAAGCCAATCCGCAATATACCACCCTGATGAAAGCCGTTGAAGTTTGCAGAAACGAAAAGGTTGATTTCATACTTTCTGTTGGCGGCGGATCGGTTTTAGACGGAACTAAATTTATTGCAGCTGCGGTAGGGTTTAATGGTGAGACCTGGGATATTTTGGAGAAAAATGCGAAAATATCAGGTGGTGTTCCCTTCGGTGCAATATTGACCCTTCCTGCAACCGGTTCGGAGATGAATGCCTTTGCAGTGGTATCCCGTAAAGAAACCGGGCAAAAGCTGGCGTTTGGCCGTCCACCTTTTACATATCCGAAGTTTTCTGTTCTTGATCCTGCCACCACAAAATCGCTTTCTGAAAGGCAAAGAGGCAATGGTGTGGTAGATGCTTTTGTGCATGTTACCGAACAATACCTCACCTTTCCGCAAAACAGCCCGGTCCAGGACAGGTATGCCGAATCACTATTAAAAACGCTTATCGAAACCGGCCCGGCATATGTATCGGACACAGAAGACATGGAAGCTGCACAAACGGTGATGTGGAGCGCCACTATGGCCTTAAATGGAATTATTTCCACTGGCTTAACAACTGATTGGGCAACCCACAGCATCGGACATGAATTAACCGTTTTACATGGCATCGACCATGGCAGGACACTGGCTATAATTTGGCCAGGGATGATGCGATTGATGAAGAAAGAGAAAAAAGAAAAACTTCTGCAATTTGCCGATCGGGTTTGGGGAATCAATAAAGGTTCGGATGAAGAAATTATTGAAAACGCAATTGTCACTACCGAAAAATTCTTCAATAGCGTTGGTTTGCCTACGCGCCTAAGTGATTACAATGTAGGACCAGAAGTTATTACAAAGGTCGTCGGAAATTTAAAGAATAACGGCTATACTAAACTTGGTGAAAAAGGCCTGGTTACCCTGGAAACTGTTGAAGAGATTTTGAAGCACAGGGTGTAAATTTTTTTCAAAAACAACATACAAAGCATGTTGCTTATATAAAAAGGGCTTATCTTAGCTGGAGTTTCAAGTTTATATGGACTAATTTCTTTGCGGTTAATACAATCCGAAAAATAATTCATCCCGAAATTCAAATAAAATTACCATTAATTGTTCAACTTTTTAAGAAGCACAAGGTTAAGGATGCCTTTGCTTTCGGATCGGGAGTTACTGAAAGATTTAATAAAAGGAGCGATGTCGATTTATTAGTTAACCTACAGGAAGGAATTGAACCATCTGTAGCTGGTGGTCATCTTTGGGATCTTCAGGAGGAATTACAAGATCTTCTAGACCGGGAAATAGATATAATTACCGAAAGTGCTTTAAAAAACCCATACTTCATCGAAGAGATTAACCATACTAAAGTAAAAATTTATGGATAATAATAAGGCACAGAAAAAACTATTGTTCGATATCAAATCATGTGTTGATTCAATCGAAAATTATCTTGGAGCACGAAAAAGTTTTGCCAGCTATAACGATAGTCCTTTACTTCAGGATGCAATAGAAAGAAATATTATAACTATTGGTGAAGCAATGAATGCCATTTTGAAATTAAATCCTGACATCGAAATATCGAATTCCAGGCGAATAGTTAATGCCCGAAATAAACCCACACATGGGTATGATGAAATTTATAACACTCAAATTTGGAATATTATTATTAAGCATATCCCAGTTTTGAAAGTAGAAATTCAAACATTACTAAATGAATAAAAAACCTCCAGGATTTCAATAACTCTGGAGGTTTCGTATTTCTATACAAAACTAATATTACTTTACAATCAGTTTTTGTGTCTGATTTGTTTTTTCAGTTTCGATGTTCAGGAAATATATACCCTTGCTTTGGCCTGAAAGATCCAGATCAAAATTTCCATCGAACATTCCTGTAAAAACATTTTGTCCCATGGCATTCATCACCGAAACATTTACCAGTTGATCGATTGCAATATGGAAGACACCGTTTGAAGGATTCGGATGAATATTCAATTTTTTCAATTGTTCCGAAATCCCTGTATAGTCGATCTGTAGCGTTTCAAACTTCGACATCCCCTCACTTACGTAGTACTCCTGGTTTGGCATATTTTGTTCGAAGGTGGCGGTTAGGGGGAAGTCCTCATTGGTAGAGCCCCGAAATAATCTGAAACTCATCATTTCATCATCCATCATACCATCATTATCAGCAGTAACACTATCGTTTCCGCAGGCCACCAAAGCCATGCTTTCGTACAAGTCATCTATTTCGAAAAAGCCAGTGCAGAATTCCTCCTGGTTAAAAACACCAATCACATCATCCAGCTCAAATCCCTGGATAATTCCTGAAGGAACTGAAATAACATGAGAGTTCCCAGTAGGCAAAGTATAATCCCATCCTTCACGTGTTGCTCCGGGTTGTGGAACTTTATATTTGTTACCTGCTGCTGAATTTGCGGGAAATGTGATTGTAACCGCATTTACAACGTGTACAAGGTATGATTTACCAGGTGTCAGGTTGCCGAGAGTCAGGATGTCTTCGCCCGGCCAGTAAACACTGTATCCGGCAATTTCCTTAACAAGGGTAAGGTCTGCCATTACAGAGCTGAACAAACTTTCGCAATCAACCGGATTGTTTGACAGCACAGGGATAAGGTTCCACCCCTGGCTCAGGTTAATTGTTTTATTGGCTTCTTCGAAACCGGCCATCTGAAGGTTTACTTCAGCACTAACTTTTATTTTATAACCGGTGGTAGAGTTCCAGTTGCCGATGGTATTGATATTTTGAGCAGGCCACCAGGCATTTTGCATATCCTGAACAATCACAATGTCATCAGCAATAGTAGCCAGAACATCTTCAATTTGTTCCGCTTCGGGAAGGATATAAGACGAGATACTGGTCCAGCCTTCCGGCATAACAATATTTTGGCTCATCATCGCTCCTCCGGCATCGATCTCAAAATCGTCGATATACATTCCATCCTCTGTTACATATCCATCACTGTAAAAGTGGAAACGGATGACAACGTAAGGTTCACCAAGATAATCTTCGAGCGAATAAGTTTTCTGCTGCCAGCTATTCTGGTTTCCATTAAACTCTTCCAATTCTGTCCAGTTGGAGCCATTGGTTGAGATTTCCAGCCACATATAGTCATAGTTTGTTTCGAGGGCATATTTTGTCCAGAATGAAAGTGAGGCCTCAGTATATCCGGTTAAATTAATAGAATTCAGGGTGGCATAAATCTCCAGGTTATTTCCATATTCTCCACTCGGACTTTCAGTTATCGAGTGAGATGGTGAATGTGATGCCGAGGTTGACATACCCCAGGTATCTTCAAAATCCCAATAAGGAGCACCATTTTCAAAATCTATCATCAGAGGCAATCCAATAGGAGGCATAGGCGTAACCAGAACTTCATTTGAAGGATCTGATTCATCACCTGATTCGGTATAAATGGCGGTGATATAATATTCATATTGTGTACCGTTCATCACATCTTCATCGTGATAAAAAAGATCAGTCGTATTTCCAACCAGAGTATTGTTTTTATAAATATTGAAATAGTCGATGTCGAACATTTCATCCCAACTCAGGTCAACTTCACCATCACCCGGTATTCCGACCAGATTTTGTGGTGGTGTGATGCGATTTGACATGGTGACGACCGAGGCCAGGATAGCCTGTGTGAAAATTCCGGTTTGCTCTTCGTTATTTACACTTGGCCCGATAATGTCGTTATTGGTATGGATATGAGGGCTGTAGTCCGAGCCATCTTCGAATGGAAAAATTCCCATAAAACCTGCATTGTTAAAAGAAGTATGATCACTGTCTCCACCGACCAGGGCACCTGGTTCAATTGGAAAATCAGGCAGATAAACGGAAGTTACATCGGTATAAAAGGTGGCAAGTTCCTGCGCTGATTGCGGATAGATGAGGTCGGTATGAATATAGCTGCCCGGTTCCAGGTATCCGATCATATCCATATTAAAATACCCATGAATGTTCATTCCTTGCTGGGCACATCTGTCGGCGTACGCCCCACTTCCATGCAATCCATACTCTTCACCCGAGAAAGTACAATAAATGATGGTACGGTCGAAATCATGCTGGCTTAAGATACGTGCAACCTCAATGATACCTGCTGTTCCGGAAGCATTGTCGTCAGCCCCTGGCGCAAGGCCCGACCAGACGAAGGAATCGAAATGACTACCAAGAACCACATATTCTTCTGGATATTTTGTCCCTAATTGTGTAGCAATAACATTGTCGCTTGATTCACCGCCCGACATAGGGAAATCCATCAGTTCGACGCTCAGGCCAAGATCTTCGAATTGATCTTTGATCCAGTTTTGAGCTTCTACACTCTCCGGTTCATAGCAATCACGTGTACCATAATCCTGAAGGTGCTGGATGCTGGCAATAATGTTGGTGGTATTTACCTCTTCGAGCAAGCCAACAACAAAGGGATCGGGATCCCAACGGCTCGACATGTTGTAAGAAAAAGGTTTTGGCAAGACTACCTTCTTATTAAAAATCCTTACAGTACCATCGTTTTTGGCTGGTGTTAGTTGACCTGCCACAGTTTCATCAATCTGCAAAATCAGGTAACTGCCGCCATCATGTAAAACATCAGCAATTTGATATACTGAAGCTAGGTACTCCTCTTTGTTGACAGTTTCATCAACATAAACCAGGTAATAACTGTAATCCCCTTCCCATGCATTTTGGTCCAAAACCACGAAGTTTGGTTTTAGGTCACCATCAAGCGTGGCAACGATAAATTCATCCTTGTAAAAGTTTACAGTGAGTGATGGGTTTTTGAAAATGCTTTTGGTTTCACTGAAGTTTTTAGTTGGGATCAGTACCAGGTCGGAAGCAAAAACCTGGAAAGTAAATAAGCTTACGAGTAGAATTAAGTACAAACGTTTCATAGTAAAAATATTTAAATTAGTATTTGAGTGATAGATTTGAAGGGCAAATTTAATTGAATAAAGCCTATGGCCTTAATTTATAGCGTGTTTTATACTGTAAAACAGAAATTTAGAAAGAATATAAATATGGACATATTGGTTTTTGTGTATAAAAAAACCTCCAGGATTTTTGAAAACCCTGGAGGTTTGGTTGTAAGAAAAGAAAGATTATTTAATAACCAACTTCCTCACCACATTAAAATCATCATTTGAAATACGGATGAAATAAATGCCCCGTTCCAAGGTAGAAACATTAATTACATCGGCAATAAATTGAATGTTTGACAATACCTGTCCTTTAATATTTACAATTTCAATGTTGTAGTCATTGTTTTCAAGTCCTGTAATTGAAATTTGATCTTTCGCAGGATTAGGATAAATTGATATTCTTGAAGCAAGATCTTCCTCAACACCTGTTGATGTCCCCTGGATAGGCGGGAAGAGAATATAGTCTATCCAACCGCAATCATCGCCATTTGCAACACTTTGGTCTTTTTCGTAGGCCCACTTAAATGTATGTTCACCTTCAGTTACATTAAATATAACTTGTTCCCAGCCCTGTTCACCAGCCCACTCTGACTGCATAGCATTGTCGATGTAAAAACGAAGATAATCGTAATCTACTTCCGAAGACACCTTGCGGTAAAATGATATTTCACCATCGGCAATTACGTCCAGCGTAATTTCAAGCGTAGTTTCGCTATTATTACCAATTGCTCCTGATTTTGCAGAATAACTTCCATCGAAAGCCTCACCGTCAGTAACAGTCCAATCGGCATCACCGGAAGTTTCCCATGCATACTCACTGAAGTCTCCGGTCTCAAAGCTCTCAACAATCAACCCAACCATAAAGCTCATTCCAAAGTCGTAGGAGAAATCTGCACCATTAGAAACACATTCAACACCCAAATCACCACTTATGGCATGGCCAACAGGTGTTGCTTCATCCACACTGATACTGAAATTTGCAGTGGCCTCGCTACCTGGTGTAATAGTTCCAAAATTGAGTGAACCAGAATTGATGACCGTGTATTGATCGGAGGTGGTATAATCGCCCATCACATCCGTACAATCAAACAAACCGGAGTTTCTTAGAGTAACTACAACTTCAACCGTTTCGCCAGGATCGATTCTGCCATTGTTGTTTCCTGTTGGGTCAAGAATTTCGACTCCCTTCAGTTGTATACCGTAGGCTACTTTTGCCAGCCCTTTGATACAGAAATTTCCGGTATTTTGGAATCCTGAAGGATCATTATAATCATAAAAATCAACCCAGCTTCCACCATCTTTGTAATAGCTTTGATCGGGGTCGGCAGTAGATGAAACGATGGTTTTAGCATCAGAGCCCAGCAATACCGGCACATCCGAAGTCCTGTCGTAAGGCATGCCGCCCTCCGAAAGTTGCAGGTAAATATAAAAATCATCACCCTGGGTCAGGTCTATAGGACTGGGAAGATCGACGGTATGCAAACCCTGGTGCTGGTATAATCCGGAGATTGAAGTCAACTCATTCTGGAGGTTTCCGCCTGAATAATCGTCATAAACCTTCAGCGTAAAATTCACATTATCGGCTGCAACGAAAAAGTTAACTGCTGCCAGCACATCGCCAGATGTAGCCACAAATTTATTAAAAGCTTCCGTGCAATCCTCTTTGGTATCCCTCCAGCCATGATAATCGTGGTAATACACTTTATCATATTCGAACAACTCTACATTAGCAAACGAAACAGCGCCCATTTGAGGCTCCTGTCCGGCCCATTTGTCGTAGTATGAGATCCAGAAATAACCATTGTTTCCCCACCCGGAGCCCCAGGAGTTCTTGCATAACCATGCACCATTTTCGGGGGCCTGTGTTTCCAGGTCGTCATCCCAACCAACTATGGCAACTGAGTGGTTTGGAAGTTGGGTATTTGACGGAGGCTGGTAATGAATATAGTTATTGATAAAAGATCCACTGGAACATAAGCAAGTGGCCATTACGCCATATTGCATCACTTTGGATTTTATCACGTCGATGGTTTCGAGGTTTTCACCTGCAGTGTACCATTCCACATCACGAGGGTAATATTTGTGATAAGATGGATCATCCCTTGCAGGGGGTGAACTGTAGCTATTGCCATCGACTTCACGGGTAGAGCCTTCGCCACGAGAATGATAGGCAGTGGTTACCCGGTAATCGCCACCCTGATGTACTTCAAGGCCGCTGCCTGAAGGAGGATCAAGGTCGTCGTTGTTGTGGTCGTTAAATCCGTTCCACCAATCGAGGTGATATTCTGACAGAGCAGGTTCACCTGTTTCGCCGGCAGCGACCCAGTTTCCAGTAATCAACATATTGCCTTCCATCGAAGCCAGCGATCCATGTGTCCAACATGTGCCACCCTGCTGACTTTTTACAGTTGTAACATAATTTTGTCCGTTGTAGTCCCTCAGGTCGAATGATGATGGCAAGGCTGTTGCCTCGGTTGTTAAACCTTTAATGCAAAAGTTGCCGGTATTTTGAAATCCTGAAGGGTCGTCGTAATTATAGAAATCCAACCATTTGCCACTTTCTTTGTAAAAACTTTCATCGGGGTTGGCTGCTGACTCCACCATAACACGGTAATCAGCACCCAATAAAACCGGAACTTCAGACGAACGGTCGTAAGGATGTCCACCGTCGGAAAGTTGCAGATAGATGTAAAAATCATCGCCTTCCATCAGGTTAACTGCTGAAGGCAGATCAATGGTATGGAACCCGGAATATTCAATATTGCCTGAAAACGTTGATAGAACATTTTCAAGCTCAGCTCCTATAAAATCACCATAAATTGTTACTGTATAATCCACGTTGTGCACGGCTGTGAAAAAGTTTACTGCAGTTAAAGCTTCGTTTTCCCCGGCAACAAAAGCATTGAAGGCTTCGGTAATATCATCTTTAGTATCGCGCCAGCCATGATAATCATGGTAATACGTGTTCTTGTATTCCTGTGGTACAACATCCTGGAAAGAGATGGCACCCATTTCGGGTTCACGACATGACCATTTATCATAATACGAAATCCAGAAGTAACCACCGTTACCCCACCAGTCGCCCCATGAGTTTTTTACGAGCCAGGCACCATCTTCGGGTGCCTGTGTAATTTTATTATCATCCCATCCAATGATAGCTACAGCATGATTAGGGAGCAAGTCGCTTGAAGGTGGTTGGTAATGGATGTAATTGGAGATGAATGATCCATCATAGCACATGCAGGTACCCAGAACTCCTTCTTCCATGACCTTTGTTTTGATGACATCGATGCCTTCGAGGTTATCACCCATGGTAAACCACTCAATATCCCGTGCATAATAATAGTGCCAATCGGGATTTGATCTGGCGGGAGGTGTGGTATATGATTGTCCGTCGATTTCGCGCACTGCACCTTCGTTACGCGACAGGTATGCAGAGGTTACGCGGTAATCACCACCCATATGCACCTCCAATCCAAAACCAGAGGGTGGATCGAGGTCGTCATTATTGTGCTGATTGAATCCGTTCCACCAGTCTAAGTGGTATTCGGCCAGGGCTGGTTCTCCGGATTCGCCGGCTGCTGCCCAATTGCCAGTCATCAACATATTTCCTTCCATAGCGGCAAATGCGCCATGTGTCCAGCAGGTGCCTCCCTGTTGGCTTTTTACCGAGGTTACATAGTTTACACCGTTTACATCACGAAGGTCAAAAGTTTCGGGAATTTGTGAGAAAACTGCAAAAGTCAGCCACACGAGCAATGTAGTGAGAGAGATTTTTTTCATTTTTTAAAATGATATTAAGTTAGTTTACAGAAAGATAATTATGCTACAAATTTAAGAAACTAATTCTTCATATTTGATTATTTCGTATTTGTACTCTTTCTATATTATAATCAAAGATGTTTTATGATAAAAAAAAGACCGTCCAGTTTTTTAAAACTGGACGGTCTTAGAGATAAAGTCTATGGAATTAATCAATAACAATCAGAAAAGTAAAGGGTAACATTTTCATTTACCTTAACATAATATGCCTTTCCCGGCTTTAATTGGCCCAGAGTATTGATGTTCATTAAAGGCCAGAAAATGCCAGGGCCAGCCACTTCTTTTACCAGCACGACACCTTCAATTACCTCATTAAACAACTTATCAACCTGTACATCGCATTCACTTAAAACAGGAATGAGGTTCCAGCCAATGCTAAGGTTCAACTCATTAGCAGGGTCTTCCCACCCCGAAATATTTAAAACAATATCATTGGCAACTTTTATCTTGTATCCTTCGTGGTTGTCCCACTGGCCAATTGTATTTACCCCCATATCCGGATAAAATACCCCATCTGTGTTTTGAAGCATTACAATGTCAGCCAAAACTTCCTGAAATAAGACATCGAAATTGGTATTCTCAGGGATCAGGCAACTGGAGAGCCCACTCCATCCAGCAGGAATAACGATTGATTGTTGCTGGGTTTGTTCGACCACATCAATGTAGTTTTCCTTAATTTCAGTTTTGTTTATTGCGCCTGAAGTAATTGTTAGCGTTACATCAAAGGATCCTGCCGTATTATACAGCACCATTGGGCTTTCATCTGTAGAGGTTTCAGGAGATCCGCCTTCAAAAGTCCATAAATATGTGTCAGGACTGCCAATAGAAGTATTGGTAAATTGCACATTTTCACCAACAGTCGGGTTGGTAATATTGGCAGTAAAATTTGGAGCTAAGGGTTGTAATAATCCGAAATACTCCATATATATCTGCATCAGGTTATTCCTTTCGCCTGTCATTCCACCAAATTCATGTGAAACACCGATGGTTTTATAACTTCCGCTGTTATTGATAATCCCGGTACAATACGATGGGGAGCTGTTTCGAAGTATTACCTCGCCGCTTCCGGTTGGTAATAGCCGGTCAATCCAACTATTATCTCCGTTATAATCAAAGCTCATCCCTTCGGTTATGGTGCCATCCTCGCCCAGGACATTTCCCAGGTCACTGGTACCATCATACTCCCCGACAATACCAAACATGCCATGGACTGCTGTTGCCGGATCGAAATACCAAGTGTCCCCGCCCTCCAGGTAAAGCATGCCTCCATTGGTAAGATAGTCGGCCAACTGTTGCCCTTCGGTGAGTGTTAAAACATGATTATCACTATAAATTCCCAAACAAACAAAAACGGAAGAATAAAGTTCCAGGTCGGCTGGAATGAATTTTTTGTAGTCGGATGAAATACCCAGGGAACTGACAGCTTCCTGGATTTTGTCTGCTGAGTTGTTGTTCTCATCCAAATCAACAACCAGTACCGGAACCTGTCCGACAGCTGTTGAAAAATCATCACTTCCATTGATTCCAAAGGCTGAAGTATATTCAAAATGGAAGGTTGTGTTGTGCCCGGCAGGTGCTGCCATACCAACTGTTACCTGAAAACTTGCTGAAGCATGATCTTCGGAAGAAATGTTTCCAAATGCTTGTGGTTCTGAAGTGTTTATGGTGATATAGGTATCAATATTTGTAAGTTCTCCCAGGACATCAAATGCATCTGAAGAACCTGTGTTTTCTATGTTGATTAATATATCTGCCGTTTCTCCGGGATCAAGCCTGCTATTGTTGTTTCCATCAGGATCAAGTATAGTAAATCCCGCCATTGCTAGCTCAGGTGCGTGGCCGGTAATATTAAAGGCAGAGTTCCAGGTGTCTGTACCATTTGTTATTTCGATGTTGAAATTTATTTGGTGCAGATCGGGGATGTTTTCAGCAATTAAAACTGCAAAAGCACCATTTTCAATCGTTGTCTCGCCGGCTGGAATATCCGGCCAATTGTGTGTTGATGTTATAAGTTCAACGAATTCATCAGCAGTAGAAATTGAAGCAGATGCATTTGTTGCCGGATCTGCACCCAGATTTTTGAGGCCCACATTTAGCAGGATATTTTCACCATAATCAGCCATTCCATTGTTATTGCCTGCAGAATCACTTATTCCCACATCATCAAGTACAACATATACCCCGGTGGGTGAAGACACCTCAACCGTTCCTGTGTAAGGTTTCCCATTTTGTTTGGTGACAACCACATCTGCTGTACCCGGATCCGTGATGGGGCTAAGTTGTACAATAGCTTCACCACCGGCACCAGCAAGGGCTGCACCATATAAAATTCCATCTTTAGAAATGGCTACGTATGCATAAGGATCAGTATTTACTGTGAAGGTTTCGGATGAAACAGGCATAAATGCTGGGTAGGAAACGCTTATATCCGGGGGCTGCGAAAAATAAACCATCAGAGAAGGATCACCCATCAGGTGGTAAATCTCCCAGTAATAATTTTCTCTACTGGATCCTGCCTGTGTAACTGCAAGGTTTCCTGCACCTGGTAATTGTCCTTGTGTAATAAACCAGTCATCAGTTGTTATACCTGTCCGATCGTGAAAAGTACGATCGTAGGCTCCAAGGTGTTGCGAATTGTATGTTGGATTGGCGGCAATATTTTCATATCCCACTCCCCACCAAAAGTCTTCATCCCAATATGTACTGTTCGAGCCACCAATATAACCAATGGCTCCTTTGTTGGCTGCACGCAATATCTCTTCGCCAAAACAGGTAGTTTGAAATTCAACAGAAGAGCAACAATTGCCCACCATCAGTGGGTATTTGTGTGCATTTTGTAATGCATTGATATGGCTGATGACAAAACTGGGATCGGCCCAACCTGAAGCGCTGCAATGCGCTGAGTAATTGGCATAAGAGACCCCATTGCTCACATCCTGCCTGATGTTGGCTGAATAATTTCCACCGGTAGGTTCAGGCTGCAAATAGGTGTGGGTGGTAAGTCCGTGAGATAAGTTAAAATAATAGGTAGTTCCATAATTTATCTGTCCATTGCCCCAGGTAAGTTGGTGATAGCTATCGGCCCCGGCTACCATTACAACCTCATCCAGGAATGATGCATCAGGAAAAGTATATTGTTCATACTCCAGGGTTTTATCAATCTGGGGTTGTAGCTGGCTCAGGTTGCTTGCCGAAAAACGTCCATAATAACAATCAGGGTAAATATCGCCAGTATATTCACAGTAATAAAGATCGGTAACATGGCTGCCTGTTGTGCCACTATAAGCCGGTATTTGCGCTACGTCACCCACCATTAAAACAAAACTTTGAGGATTGTAGCCATCAGGAGGATTATTGTAGAAGTTTTGAAGATAAGATTTAATACTTGAAGTGGTGGTTCCGACCGAAGGGTTATTGGTATAAGCTTCAACAACCATAAATCCCTTTTTGGTTTTCCATTCGATAAAGGGCTGCAATGCTGTTTCAAACATCGGATCTGAAACAATAATATAAGTTACAGGAGCATTTTCTATCAGGTCATGGGCTGGCGAAGTAATGTGATTGATTAAATGTTTGTAATTGGCCTCAAACCAGGGTGAGTATCCTTTTGCTTTCTCAGAAAGGGTAAGAGGAATATTTGCACCCTTAAAAATAACTTCACATTCAATATCATTGAACACCTTTAATTCTCCGCTTACCGGATTGTATTGAAAGGGAGCAATTTCCAGACGGGCCACCCTGATGCCGCGAATGATGCCTAAATCCACAACTTTTATTAGCTCCTGTCCGTAGAATTCATCGTTTTCGTAAACAATCCTGTTATGGTGAAACGGTAAATCCTGTGGATTGTCGACGTTTTTTGAAACAGAGGGTTGATACGGGAAAAGAGGGGTTGAAATATTGTACCCTGAAAGCAGAAAGGTTTCAAATGAGCTCCTGAGAATACTTATTTCATACTCACAACCGTAAGGAACCTCAATGAGTTTTTTCATCACTGGTAACTTTGGATTTCCGGGTTCCATCAATGTACCATAACCAGGTATTATAAATTCGGTATAATTGCCATGCCTTGTATTTACTTCAATGTAGTTAAACCTTGATAGCGTGTTTTGAATAATCACATGCTCATCACTGCTCTCGGTTAGTTCAAAGCTGGTGGTTTTGCCGGCTATTTGAATAGTTTGAGAAGCAACTTGAAACGGGACTGAAAAGAAGGCCAAGCAGAATATATAAAGGATGTATTTGAAATAAGTTCTGGTCATCGTGATTTATATTTAGGTATTTAGAGGCTAAAATTACTAAAATATTAGTTTCCAGTAAAAGCCCGAAAAAAAAAATAACAGGTTGCCAAAAGAATTCATCTTCCAACAACCTGCTAACTTATTTTATCAGAACAATAGTGTTATCGTGAGATAACAATTTTTTCAGTTGTATTCAGAGTGTTGCCTTCGAGGCGCAAATAATATACACCTTCAGCCAATTCCTTCAATTCAATCACCTTCACAAAGAAACCATTAGCATCCACCTGGTCTAGCTGGTAGACTACCTCGCCAATGATATTCAAGACTTTAAGGCTAAACCTGTCGTTTGCATTCATTTCGAGGGTAAAACTGCCGGTACTTGGATTCGGATAAATTGAAAGTATTGATTCTCCATCGTTACTTGCAATACCAGTACAGTTTTGAACGATCACTTCAAATTGGTCTGACCATGGGCCTTCACCACAATCGTTGATACCGCAAACCTTCAAAAAAGCCATGCCTTCATGCTGATCACTCCAGGAAACAGTACATTCAGTCCCGTTTTCTACAAGAGTTCCAGCTTCCGGAGGATCAAGCGACCAAATGTAGGATGATGCATAAGCCACTTCAGCAACTGAATAGATATCTACATTGCCCTGGCAAACCTCTTCTTCTCCTGTAAGGTTATCCGGAGTTTCAGGCATCGGAATTGTATTGATGTAATTGTCCTTGGTTATTGTATTTGATCCGGAAGCACCGGTAACAGTAAGTGTTACATCAAATTCACCCATACTGCTATAGGTTACTGTCGGATTCTGTTCATTGGATGTTGCTGGTGTTCCTCCTTCAAATTCCCAGGTCCATTCTGTTGTTCCACCGGTTGAATAGTCGGTAAACTGAACCATACTACCTTCACAAACTTCAGTAACATCTGCTACAAAATTAGCCGCAACACCAGTTTGGAGTATCCCAAAAAATTCGAGATAACCTTCCATGAGTTCTGTTCTTGTATTGTCAGTATTGTCCAATCCACCAAACTCAAACGATGCACCTACAGTTGTATACGAACCTTCATCGTAGGCTACAGCGCAACCATATGATGGAGATGAGTTTATAAATATCTGTTCAGCATCTCCTGTTGGTTCTATATGGTCGATCCAGTTGTTTTCACCGCTGTAGCCATAAGATAGGCCTTCAGTTATCGTTCCGGCTTGTCCGTTAATCGTTGAAAGGTCACCGGAGCCGTCGCTGCTTGCTGTGATTCCGAAGTACGAATGAACAGCAGTTGTTGCATCGTAATACCAGGTGTCGCCACCTTCCATATAAAGTGATCCGCCCGCATCAAGTAATCCAGCAAGGGCTTGTCCCTGCGTGGTTGTTAGAGCAGCATTACTGCTGTAAACACCCAGGCAAACAAAGGCAGATGAAAACAGCGTCAGGTCATCAGGCATAGAAGTAGAATATTCAACCGCAACACCAAGTTCCTCTATGGCATCCTGCATCGCAGGGCCGGAAGAAGTGTTTGGGTCGAGGTCGATGACAACTACCGGAATCTGTCCGACTACAATGTTAAAAGAACCATTTCCTGTGATGTTATGGTCTGCTACAATATTTACTTCCAGTTCAACCATATGTCCAACGGGGGTTGTTTCGTCAGCATGAGCATCAAATGTTGCCATGCCCATGCCTTCAGCGCTTATATCGCCATAAGCCTGTGGGTCGGTGGTGGTAACCATCAGATACATATCGCTGGTCATCAGTTCACCCAATACTTCATAAGCATCAGCTGAACCTGTATTGTTTACATAAACACTAATTTGTACATCCTCGCCCGGGTCTATTTTTCCATTGTTGTTTCCTGTAGGATCAGACACAACAAAATCGCCAAATTCAAGAACAGGTGCATGACCGGTGATAACAACAGTACCCGCCCAGGTGTCGGTACCATCCGAAGCAGACATATCAATAAGAACCGCATGTCCATCAGGGAGGTCTTCAGCTACATCAAAAGCAAAGGCATCGGCTACTGAAACAACCTCATCGGGTTCAACGTCGCCATAGTTTTCTTCGCCGTCGGTAATAGTAATGTATTCATCTTCTGTAGTTATAGATACAACCACATTTTCAGCAGTTGATATGCCTACATTTTTTATGCTTAAAGTAAAAAGAATGGATTCGGCATAATCCATCATGCCGTTTCCGTTTCCACCACTAGCATCATTGATGATGTATGAGTCTTTTACAATATAAGGGCCATCCTGAGGAACAAGGGGGACAATTTCCTGGTAAGGCAGGTAGTTGTGCCTGCTTACCGTAACGGTAGCATCTCCGGGTGTTTGAACCGGCTCATCAAAGGTAATGCTGGCCAGTCCCGAAGCATCTGTGTATGCCACAGCATAAAGTGAACCATCATCAGTGGCAACACAAACCATAGCATTTTCAACCGGGCCACTGGCTCCGGTTACAGTTGCTGAAAATTCAGACATACCAAGGAAAATCTGTTCGTCGTGGGTAACAGTCAGGTTCATGGGTTGCATGGTCCAGGGTTCGATGGAAGCATCGCCCAGCCACAGGTAAGTTCTTACATTGGAACGGCCAATGGTTCCGTGTGAATTCAGAACAGTGATATTTGCAAAGTTTGTTACATAACCGATATTGGTAATATCTTCTTCAAAAACGGCTTTGTACATTTCTTTATCATAGTCGTGGTTCGGAATGGTGTAGGAAGGGATAATAGCTCCATTAACGGCAACTGATCCTGTTGGATGTTTCATAAATGATTCGCACAGGCAATTGCTACCGTAAGAAACAATATTCATGTTGTCGCAACAAACGTCAAAAAACACAAATAATTTATCCACATTGTTAAGCTGGGCAACATGTGCTGCAGTAAAACTTCCTGTTGAACCCCATTGCCAAATTTCGGTGTCACTGCCATGTCCACGGTAATTGAAGATTCCGACTCCTGAATCATTTACGAAATCAATCACATCCTGGTTTGAAGCGCCGGCACCACCATAGGCAGTTTCAAAAATTGGTGTCTGTACGCTGTACGGAAAGGTTCTGATCTCTTCACAGCATGCTGTGTATTTGCCGGGATACTGTTCCTTATGGGCAATCAATATGGTGTTTTCTGCCCAGTTATCCGATACATCCGGAGTAAGGTAATGGGTCATGGTTTTTTCAATCTGTATTTCAAGTTCAGTGATGGCAT
>Ga0070729_10000892_pt1 | contig 53795 bp, 46 predicted proteins | sample tdDd472_FD_66725 | JGI IMG/M metagenome (GOLD analysis project Ga0070729, IMG submission 66725) | Marine sediment microbial communities from the Atlantic coast under amendment with organic carbon and nitrate - tdDd47.2 | ecosystem: Environmental > Aquatic > Marine > Coastal > Sediment | place... | reverse complement strand
CCCGCCGATCCGTGCGACCCCGACCCGTGCCAGAACGGCGCGTGTTCGGTGGCGTCGGGCGGCGTGGCGCAGTGTGCGTGCGATCCGGGCTTCGACGGGCCGCGGTGCAACATCGCCGTCGAGCTGGCGGTGTGTGAGGGCGTCGACTGCGGGCAGGGCGCCTGCCGTGCGACGGCCGCGGGTCCCGTCTGTGACTGTGACGACGGCTGGGGCGGCGCCGGCTGCGACGTCGAGGGCGCCGACCCGTGCGCGGGTGACGTGTGTGGCAACGGCTGGTGTGCGCGGGACGGCGACCGCGCCGCCTGCACCTGCATGGCCGGGTGGACCGGCGCGTCGTGCGACACTCCGATCGCCGGCGCGTCGCGCAACCCGATGCTGCGGCTCAACGACTGCGCGGTCGAGCTGCCGGCGCTCGAGGGGTGGGTCGACAACGGTGACGGCACCTTCACCGCGCGCGGCCCCATCGGCTTCAACGGGGGCACGCGCCTGCTGCCGCTCGAGGGCACGGACTTCACCTGGGACGAAGACGAGCAGCGCCTCACCGGGCTCATCGACAACCTGCCGCTGGGCGTCATGGGGTACCTGTCGAGCACCTTCGGCCTGCCGGGGGGCACGAGCCTCTCGGTGCGCGTGCAGACCGGAGCCGAGATCAACGCCGCGGCGCCGATCCGCGGCATCCCGATCCCCGACGAGCGCGAGGTGCTCGCGTTCACCGCCGACGCGGCGGGCGCGTCGTTCACGCTGCCGGGCACGACGGAGTCCGTCGGGCTCGACGAGCTCAACATCCTCGGCGTGTACCTCGACCCGTGCGACCCGCTCTTCGTGTTCTCGATGGCGCCGGACCTGCTCGCGGCGGTCACGCCGGCGCAGGTGTTCCAGTTTGGTGGTTCGTACGGGGAGCACCTCGCGATGGACGCCGCCGTCGACCTGTGGCTCGGCACGATCGACGACTTCGGCGCGCCGGTGACCGAGCCGGTGACCGTGCGCGGGCTCACCTTCGCGTCGGGGCTCGTCAGCCTGAAGAGCCTCGAGATCCCGGTGACGATCAGCGCGTCGCTGCTCATCGGCGTCGACCCGGATCGCAACGGGCGCCTGCTCGAAGACGTCGTCGTACCGATGCTCGGCGGCCAGTTCCCCGACGAGCCGCTGCCGCCGACCGTCGACGACTTCGAGGTGCTCATCAACGGCGCGGTGAACCCGGCGATCCCCCTGGTGCGCGAGCTCGCAGCGGTCCTGTCCGCCGGCGAGGTGAACCTGAGCCTCGCGCGCGGAGCGATGTACCTGCGCAACACGGATGCGACCGGGTTCGGTCTCTTCTTTCGCGGCGACGGCACCATCGACCCGTTCGAGGGCACGCCGCTGGCGAACTTCTGGCCCGAGGGCGGCGTCGACGTGCGGGGGTACCTGCTCGATGCCGAGAACTGGGGGCTGTACTACGAGTCCGAGGTGCCCGTGTTCGCCGGCCTGTCGAGCGTCCAGAACGCCGTGACCGTGTCGCTGCGCGACGGTGTGCCCGTCGCGGCCGTCTCGACGACCGCCAACCTCGGCACGATCGAGCTCATCGAGGCCGACTGGCTGCCGGTGCGGTCCATCGACCTGGGCGACGTGCCGATCCGGCTGGTCGCTGACTTCGAACGGGGTCGGTTCTGCGGGCAGACGGGATACGAGAGCGCCGACGTGGGGTGCACCGTCGAGGTCTGCATCGGCGACGACGGGTTCGAGGTGACCCCGGCCTGCGCGCTGCCCCGATACGCCCCCTGTGCGTCCGACGACCAGTGCGCGAGCGGCGCCTGCTCGGGTGTCGTGCCCGACCCGGTCTGCGCCGACGCGTGCAACGCCATCCGTCGCGACGTGTGCCCCGGCACCTGCGCCGCTGGTCGCGACCTCTGCGAACAGGGCTGCGATCAGGTGGCGAACGGGTGCGCGTTCGCGTGCCGCGGTGCGTCGCCGTCGTGCGCCGATCGGTGCAGCATCGCCGACGCGGCCTGCGCCGGGTGCGAGTCCGCCGAGTCCGCGTGCGTCGACGCGTGCGGGGCGACGGACGATGGCTGCGACGTGGCCTGCGACGGCGCGTACACCGCCTGCGTCGGCGCCGAGTGTGGCCCGGCTGTGGCGGCGTGCGCGACGGCGTGCGTCGCCGACACGGGGTACTGCGGCGCGTCGTGCGCGATCGACGACGCGCGCTGTGTGGCGGACTGCGGGTTCGGCCCCGGCGGGTGTGCCGAGACGTGCGCCGACGAGGTCGGGCGCTGCCTCAGCACGTGCGCCGTCGAGCTCGGCTGCACCGCCGCACGCGCGACGTGCCGCGCCGGCTGCGAGGCCTGCATCGCCGCCCCGTGGCTCTGCCCGGGGGGCTACAACCAGTGCCTCAACGACTGCGACGTCGACTTCGCCGGGTGCCAGTCCGGCTGCGCCTGCGAGCTCGAGAGCACCTGCATCAGCCGGTGTGCGAGCTGTGTGAGTGACTGCGGCGCCGACACCCTGGACTGCTACGACGGATGCGCGGGCGTCTGCGACGCGTACTGCGCGCCGGTGGTCACCGCGTGCGAGGCGTCCTGCGACCGCACCCGTTCGGCCTGCGCCGGCGGATGCGGGTCCGTCGAATCCGGCTGCCGCGAAGGCTGCCGCGACACCCGCGCCGCCTGCCAGCGCACCGCCTGCGGTGCCAGCGCCAGCTGCATCGACGACTGCAGCGCCTGCGTCGACGGGTGCGGCACACCGGCGGACTGCTACGAGGACACCTGCGTACGCGACTGCGACACCCGGTGCGACGTCGAGCGCGACGTGTGCCTGATCGCGTGCGGGGGGGTGCGGGCCTGTGAGTGACCGACGCATCGATGGGGTGCCGCGGTCGCGGTGCCGATGGCTCGCGCTGGCGGTCGTGATCGCGGCGTGCGGTGTCGCGTGTGGTGACGACGGCGGCACGTGGGTGCCGGACGCGACGGGCGACGTGGGGGCGAGCGACGCGGGGGCCGGGGACGCCGGTGGCCTGCCGACGGACGCGTCGCTCTGCGATGACGAAGGGACCGTCGTGGTCGGGCGAACGACCGGGCTCGTCGTCGGTTCGTGCGGCGTCGCGTCACGCGAATTCACGGCGGACGCCCGCGTCGGGCTCAGCGTCGTCGTGGACGCTGCTGCGCCCGTACGCGTCCGTATCGTCGCCGACGATGGTGCCGCGGCCTTCGAAGCCGACGTCGATCCGGACGCCACGTTCGATGGTGGCGTGGCGCTCGACGCCGGGACGTGGCGCATCGAAGTGACCGGCGACGAAGGCGCGTCGGCCGCGTTGACCCTCGTCGACGCCTGCGCCGAGGCGCCGACCCCGCTCGTGATCGGGGAGCCCGTCGACGCCGAGCTCGCCGTCGGGGACTGCCTCGCGCCCGATGAGACCGATCGCTTCGTCCTGACCCGGTCGGTGCCCTCGCGGCTGCAGCTCGAGGTGACGACCGACGCGTTCGAGCCGGCCCTCTCGGTGGTTGGGGCCGACGGTGGCGTCGTCGGTTCGGGCGGACCGACGCTCGACCTCGCCGTGCCCGCCGGCACGTGGGCGGTTGAGGTGTCCGGGGGACTCGGTGCGTACGCGGTGCGCGCGTCCATCGTCGACCCGTGCGCGCCGACGGACGTGAGCGTCCCCGGCATCGTCGGCGGCACGTTCGACGACGACGACTGCGCCGACACGGCCTCGCTGCGCACCACGGACCTCGCCTTCGACACGGATGCGCTCGTCCTCGTACGGGCCGAGGTCGCCGTCCGGGATCCGGGCATCGACCCCGCTGAGGTGGTCAACGAGCTGACGAACAACGGCCTCGCCAGCACCTTTGTGCGCATGACCGCCCGCACCGAGTCGGCCGCGGCGGTCGCTCGCGTCGGCGTGCTCGACCCGGGGCCGCACCTGTGGACGGTGGGGCGCCTCTTCGACGGCGCGGTGCCTGCGCCCGGGTCCGGCGTGCCGTGGGTGGCGACCCTCAGCCTCGTGCCCGAGCCGCACTGCACCCGGCACCTCGACCTGCGCCCCCTCGTCGACCCGGAGCGCGGCGCCGCATCCACGCGGCGTGGGCAGACCGCCTGGGACTGCGCCATCGACGGGCGGTGGCCGGCGGTGTGGATCCAGAGCGTCACCTTCACCGAGGCGACCTTCTACAGCGTGTCCGTGTTCATCGAGCGCTCGGGCACCGCGCAGGTGGAGTTCGTCGCCCCCGACGGCCGCGTCCTCGACTCCGGGTTCGCCATCGGTGATCAGCTCGGCGTGGCGACCGCCCAGGCGCGCCCCGGCACGTACTGGGTAATCGTGCGACTGGAGTCGCCCGACGACCCGTTCACCGTCGCATTCTGAGCGACGGGCCCGTCGGTTGTCGTCGGCCGCGCCCCTCGATCGGGCGCAGCCCTCGCAGGGTCAGCGCTCGTGCGGGCCTTTGCCTGCCAGGATCTTCGGGCGCAGCTTCTCGATGCGCCGGCGGCGGGTGGCGGCCTGTTTGCCCTCGCCGATGAAGATCAGGTACCCGCGCTGCCGGCCGGGCGTCAGCGCCTCGAACGCGGTGCGCAGCTCGGCGTCGGCGTCGAGCGCGTCGGCGAGCTCGTCGGGCATCGGGTGCTCTGCCGGTGGTGGGTCGACCGTGCCGCCGGCCTTCTCGAACGCGATCGCCTGCTCGAGCAGCGCACGCAGCGCGTCCCGCTGCGCGTCGACCTGATCGACGGACGTGACCTTCACGATGCGGGCGATGCGCGAGTTCGGCCCGGGGGCCTCGAGCAGCCCGGCGTCGTCGCGCAGGGCGGCGCCTTTCAGAAAGCTCACGTCGACCCGGTCGACGCGGCTGCTGATCAGCACGACGTTCGCGCCGTCGAGGGTGTAGCACGGGTGCCCCCACTTCAGGCATTCGTCGAGGCCGGTCTCGAGCACGAGCGCGCGCAGGGCGACGAGCACATCGGTCCAGTCGTGCACCTTGCACGCCGGGGTGTCGAACCGATCGCAGCGACCGCACCCGGTGCGCAGGTAGTTGTCGACGTTCGTTCGATTCATGGGCGGCTCCTGCACGTCGGCGCGTGCTCGATCGTGCTCGTGGAGTCTGCCGGATGTACGGCGCGATGGTCCACCGACCGATGATTCGGCTACCGTCCGATCGTCCCATGGGTGGGGCCCTCGATGCGCGTGCAAACGGGCGGGGCCGGGACCGAACCCGAGAGGTGAACGATGCGAGTGATGGTGATCGTGAAGGCGACGGCCTCGAGCGAGGCGGGCGCGATGCCGCCAGCGGAGCTGCTCGAAGCGATGGGTGCGTACAACGAAGCGCTGATGGGCGCCGGGGTGCTGCGCGGCGGCGAAGGCATCCTGCCGTCGTCCGTCGGGCGGCGGGTGACGATCACCGCCGACGAGCGCACCGTCACCGACGGGCCATTCACGCCGGTGACCGAGCTGGCGGCCGGGTTCTGGATCTGGGACGTGCCGTCGATGGACGTCGCGATCGATTGGGCGATGAAGTGCCCGGCCCCGATGCCCGGCGAGACCTCGGTGCTCGAGCTGCGCCGGCTCTTCGAGGTCGAGGACTTCGGCGACGCGATGCCCGACGAGCTGCAGGACCGCGAACGAGCGATGCGCGCCGAGCTCGAGGGGGCGCAGAGCGGTGCACAGAGTACTGCGCCGGCCGAGGCCCCTGCGGCGCATCCCGTGCGCACCTGCCTGTGGTTCGACGGCGACGCCGAGGACGCAGCGGCGCTCTATGTGTCGCTGCTGCCGAACAGCCGCATCACAACGCCCGCGCAGCGTGACCCGGATCGCCCGGCGCTGATCGTCGAGCTCGAGCTCAACGGCGCGCCGTACCAGCTGCTGAACGGCGGTCCGATGTACCCCCAGACGCCGGCGGCCTCGATCGCCGTGCGCACCGCCGATCAGGCCGAGACGGACCGCCTGTGGGACGCCCTCACCGCCGATGGCGGGCGCGAGAGCCGGTGTGGCTGGCTCGTCGATCGGTTCGGCGTGTCCTGGCAGATCGTGCCCGAAGCGTTGCCGCGGATGCTGGGCGCCGCCGACCGGGCCGCGGCCGAGCGGGCGCAGGCCGCGATGCTGACGATGAACCGCATCGACATCGCCGCCCTCGAAGCCGCCTTCGCCGGCGACGCCTGATCGACAGCGCTTCGACGCTCGCCGCAGCCTGGGCCGCAGCGGATTCGGTCAGTGCCCGTGCCCGTGCCCGTGCCCCTGGTCGTGCATCAGGGCGTGCGAGGACGCATACGGAGGCGTATGCCCGTGCCCGTGCCCGTGCCCGTGCCCGTGCCCGTGCCCGTGCCCGTGCGCGTCCGCCGCGGCATGTGCGCCCGATTCCGCGTGCTCCGGGTCGTGCCCCTGCCCCGGAACCGCCAGGTCGAGCCACGCGAAGCGCGCCGCAGCCGCGATGACCCGGGGGACCATCCGTGCGTCGGCCTCCGGCGCCCCGATCCGGGTCGAGAAGGCGTTCGCCGCCGTCAGCACGACCCGATCCGTGCCTTCGTCGCGGATGTACCGCACCGTCACCCGCTGGCCGGCGTTCTCTTCGAAGAGCGGCGCGTGCACGTCGAGGGGCAACCGCGCGCCGTCCGGCGGCGTCACCGTGAGACGCACGACGGTTTCGTGCCCGCCGACGCGAAGGCCCCCTGCGCCGAGCAGCCAGTCGCCGCCGGGCGAGCGCAGCGCGAGCGTGTCGTGCAGGTACCGCACGAGGTGTTCGCGTCCGGCGATCGAGTCCAGCGCCGGCGCCGCGTCGAAGCGCTCCGCGAAGGCCGCCACCACGCCGGCGGTCGGCACGTAGACCTCGACCATCGGTATGTCGCCGGTCTCGATCACGCGCACCGAGGTCAGGTTCGGGGCGTGGGCGAACGCCGGCGCCGCGGCCCCGGGCAGGGCCCCGAGCAGGGCCCCGAGCAGGGCGGCCAGCACGATGCGCGTCCAGAGCGCAGCCCGTGCCATCCGCGCCCGTCGAGCGAGTCGTTCGAGGGTCGTCATCACTGGTACCCCACGAAGCCGTTCGCCGGCACGCCGGACAGGCAGGTCAGGTTGTTCGGCGCGGCCGTTGAGGACACGTGGTAGTGGTACCCGTCGCCGAGGTCGTGGCCGCGGCAGCCGTCGAGCCCGGTCGCTTCGGTGCCGTCCGGCTCCAGCGCACCGAGGATGGCGAACCCGTCGGCGGCATAGCCGATGATCGTCGACGACGACTGCGGGATCGCAGTGCACCGCACGTCGTCGCGGATGCCGGCGGCGTCGAGCACATGGTTCGCCTCGTGGGGCGTGAGGTGCCAGTGAAACGGGCCGTCCGGCTGGGGGTGACCGCCACACGGGTCCAGCGCGGGCAGGGCTGCGGTGGTGCCCATCACCGTCGCCGGCGGGGGCGGCGCGAAGGGCAGGCCGTCCAGCGAGAGCCCGGAGTACTCCATCGTCGGCAGCTCGATCGCCGTCGGGGCGTCGGCGAGCCGCGGTTCGGCGGGGATCAGCCAGGTGATGGCGAGCTCCTCGACGAGCTCGGCGTCGAGGCATGACGAGGTGCCGTCGCCGCCGCCCATGTCCGGGGGGCCACCGCCACCGGGGCCGCCACCCCCGGGGCCGCCGCCGCCCCCGGGGGGACCGGTCGGCACGGTCACGTGGACGGTGCCGTCGGCATCGACGATGTCGAACCCGTCGGCCTCCATCTGGTCCCACAGGGCGCGATCGAGGGCGTACAGGCGCGCGGTGCCGTCCGGGTCGTAGAACCCGACGCCGCCGACGTCGTCGACCGTCGCCGGGCACCCCGGGCCCCACTCGGCGGGCACGTTCTGCACCACGACCCGGTGGCAGGTCGTCGCGGTGCCGTCGGCGAGGGTGCAGTCGACGAGGCTGAAATCCTCGACCGTCTCGAGGATCGAGAATCGGGCGGGGTCGAGGCTGCCGAAGTCCGCGTCCGCGGCACCGCCGCCGCCGCCGGAACCGCCATCGGTCGAGCCCCCGCCGCCATCGGTGGAGCCACCCTCGCCCGAGCCGCCGCCGTCCGTGCCGCCGCCGCCCTCGTCGCTCGGCGTCATCGAGGCGTCGTCGCCACAACCGATGACCGCGGCGGCGAGCACCGCGGCAAAGAGGGCAGGGCGCAGAGAAGGTGCGTGCATGGCGAGCTCCGGTCGCGAGGGGCGGGGGTCGAGGGTTCGGCTCGACATTCGTTGGACCCGCGTCGCCGGAGTGTGGGTTACGCACCTACATCAGATTTTCTGCCCGCGCTCTGCGGGTCCCCGGGGGGGCCATGACAACCCCGCCATGACGTGTCACGATCGAGGGACCGTCCTCGCTCGGGATTCTCGCCATGGTGAAGTGGGTGCTGCTCGGGGCCCTCGGGCTCCTCTTTCTGGCCGCGTTCGGCACGGCCCTGCTCGGCGGCAACGTCGTGAGCGAGGCGAACGGTGCGGCCGAGCGGGTGAACGCGGCGTGCGCCGCGGCTGGCGAAGGCATGGCCCCGGACGCCTTCGTCGGACTCGCCACGCAGTTCGAGATCGAGACCGTGCAGGACCGGCGCGCCTCGGCGCCCGAGGGGTCCGGCTTCGTCATCGAGCTCGTTGACGGCGGATTCCGCGACGTCACCCGCTGCGTCGCGACCTTCGATGGCGACGGCGTGCTGCAGTTCACCGAGGTGTTCCGCGCGGACTGATCGCGGGGGCAACGATCGGCCTGGTGCAGACGCGTCCGAAGGGGCAGGTGCGCCGGTGCGCTTCGTGTACACCTTGTGCACGCGCGTGCCTCGGCTCGCTCGCGCTCGCCCCGGGATCTCGTCCATGTCCATCGCCCGCACCTCCCGCGCCCGCACGCTGCTCGCGACGCTCTGTTTCGCGGCGGCGGGGGCGGCGGCCACGTTGCCCTTCGTCGTCGAGACGTCGGAACCGATGGTCGTCGCGTCGCGGCTCGTGCCGGCGGCTGCGGTCGCTGCGGCGATGCTGGGGGCGTTCGCCTGGGCGGTGGGGGTCGAGGGGCAGCGCGGTCCGTGGCGCGGGGCCGTGTCCGGCGCGCTCGTCGGCCTCGTCGCGCACCCGGTGATGTGGGCGCTGCTGGCCCTCGTGGTCGGCGCCGAGACCGGCTCGCCGATCCGCGACCGCGTGGGCGGCACGGTGGGCAGCGGGCTCTTCTTTGGCCTCTTCAGTGCGCTGGCGTATGGGCCGTTCACCTCGACGCTCGGCGCCGTCGTCGGCTTCGGCCTGCAGCGGACGCTCGCGCCGCCGGAGCCCCCACCGCCGACGCATCCCTGATCACGGCGCCATGCGGACCAGCGAGTTGGCCCCGGCGTCGTACCGCGGTCCCGGCGACGGGCGTGCCAGCGGTCGTGCGTGACAGCGGCCGGGCGCGTCAGCGGTCGTGCGTGTCAGCGGTCGTGCGTGTCAGCGGTCGTGCGTGACAGCGGTCGTGCGTGTCAGCGGTCGTGAGATCGGCCGACGGTCCAGCGGTGGCCGTCGATCACCACCTCGCTCGATGCGAGGGCGCCGAGGCCGCGGAGCCCGGCGATGTCGAGCGCCGCGACGCGGTCGGCCTGCGCCGCCTCGACCCGCATGTCGACGGCCTCGACGAACGGCGCGCCCGTCGCCGCCGCGCCCTCACTCACCTCGACGAGGCCCGCGATGCCCGGTCGGCACAGCCACAACGTGCGCGCAGCGTCCCACGACGTGAGGCTCGCGGTGTGCAGCAGCCAGCCGTGGTGCCCGGCGTCGTGGGCCCAGGCGCGGGCGTCCTCGACGCGCACGGCGACGTGGTGCAGCCCCGGTCCGCGCTTCGCGAGCGCGCGGGCGTACGGGCCATCGGCGATGGGCTGCATCAGCAACAGCAGGCCCGTCGACCCCGGCGTGCCGACGTAGAGCTCGCGGGTCCCTTCGCCGGCGAACGTCTCGATGGCACCGAGGTCCGCGGGCACCGGCAGTGTGGCGGCCGCGTCCTCGATGGACGGGACGACGAACGCGACGTGGTCGAGGGGCGTGGGCATGGATGGATCGGGGGCGGGTGTGAGGCGTTGCCACCTGTGGTACCTCAGCCCACGCCCCGCACACACCTGCCCCGAGAGTCCCCCATGGTGCGCGTCCTCTGCCCGGCCCTTCTCGTCGCGTTCGCGACCGCGTGCGGCGGTGGCGCCGCCGAGACCCCCGCTGACACCCCGACGGAAGCGACCGCGACCGTGCCGCTCACGAGCGACGGTGAGGCCCCGACGCCGCCGTCGCACTTCGAGGCGACGCCGACGCTGTGGGACGGGGTCCTCACCGAGGGCGACGAGGGCTGGTGGTTCGAGCCGTCCGAGGGCGACGCGGGCCCAGCGAACCTCGACGCCGGTCTCGTCGACGCGATCGTGGCCCTGGGTGTCGAGTCGGAGTCGTACATCGTGGTCACCCCCGGGCGCCGCGACGGCGACACCTGGGTGCTCGGCGGCTGGCACTGCGTCGGGATCAGCAGCGCGTGCCGACCCGTCGGCGAAGGCACCACATGGGCGGTGCACGGCACCGAGCCGTTCTGGGGGCTGACGCTGAGCGCCGACGGCGGACGGTTCACGATGATCGACGAATCCGACACCGTCATCCTCACCGCACGCAGCGAAGACAGCTTCGCGTACGAGCTGCGGCCCCCGAACGACGACGTTGTCTGGACGATGACCCTCGATCCGGCGCCGTGCTCGGACGGCATGGCCGACGCGCTCTGGGCGTGGACGGTCGCCCTGGACACCGGCGGCGGGTCCCCGATGCGAGGGTGCGCCCAGCCGGGGCAGTGACGCGCGCTACCGGACAGCTCACCGCAGCGACGACGCCGGGATGACCCACGTCGCGCGCTCGTGCCCGTCGTCGTCGAGCAGGCGGGCGGTGAGGGTCGGGTCGGCGAGGGTCGTGTCGATGTCGAGCTCGACCCACGCGTTGCCGCCGTCGTAGCACTCGCGGGTCAGCGCCGTGTCGCTGCACGTGCCCGTCGAGTTGGCCAGCGGCGACGAGATCAGCTCGGGGATGGCGTACCGCACGGTGGGCACGGTGGCGAAGAGCGACCGGTGGATGTCGCCGGACAGAAAGACCACGCCGTCGACGCCGTCGTCCTCGATGACGGACGTCACCCGACCGAGCGCCTCGGGGAAGCTGCGCCACGAGTCCGTGCTGCCCTCGGGGGACATCCGGCTGCCGCAGGCGACGAGCTTGAACGTGGCGTCCGATGCGCGCAGCTGGTCGAAGAACCACGCTTCCTGGGTGGGGCCCAGCGGGCCATCGGACCGGGGCAGGGCGGGGGCGTCGGGATCCCGGTCGCAGCGGTTGCCGCTGTCGCCGACGTCCGGTCGGTACGAGCGGCAGTCGAGCACGAAGAGGTCCACGTCGCCCCAGGACGTCGCGTAGAACGCTCCCGGCGCGGCGTCGGTGCCCGAGTACGGGTTCGCCCACGCCTCGTCGAACGCCTGCAGCGCGGTGGCGCGACCGAGGCACGTGCCGTTCGAGTTGTTCTCGACGAAGTCGTGGTCGTCCCACGTCGCGAGCGTTGGCACTGCGGCGACGAGGCGCGCGCGTTCGGGCACCCGACGGAACCGGCGGTAGTGCCAGCGGAGCGCCTCGAGGCGCCGGCTGTTGGCGTAGTGGTTGTCGCCGACGAAGAGAAAGAGGTCCGGGTCGCGGGCGAGGACGCGGTCGAAGATCGGCTGGTCGATCGACCGCGTGCACGACCCGTAGGCGAACCGGAGTCTGGACGGCGTCCCGGGCACCGGGGCGGTCTGCACTTCGCCGCCCGAGCCGGCGGGCACGCCGTCGACGTCGACCCGCCAGTAGTACCGCGTGTCGGGCCGCAGCCCGTCGACGACGAGGTCCGCGGTGAAGTCGTCCTCGGGGCGCGGGACGGCCCAGGCGACGACCACGCTGTCGGTGAGATCCGGGGTCGTGCCCATGCGCAACCCGACCCGGCGGGTCGCGTCCGTGCGCACGGCGAGCCGCGCGGACGACTCGGTCGGCGGACCGAGCAGGGGGCCGTGGGTGAGGCGTTCGCCCCAGCAGCTTGTGCAGGCCTCGTGCAGGCCCGCCGGGTCTGTCCACGACCGGACCTCGTTGCGCGACGCGCCGGTGCCGATGTGCACCGGGATCGCGTCGTTGCAGTACACCGGCTCGCCGTCGAAGCGGACGTCGATGCACGACGGCGTCCACCGGTCGTTGTCCTCGGCGCCGGACGTCGACTCGATCGTCATGCGGTCGAGGGCGGACCGGGGGATCGACAGGCCGGTCCGATGGTACACCTCGGTCTCACCGCGCTCGCGGTCGTTCACGTCGGGGGTATCGAGCGACCAGCATTCGCCGTCGGCGAGGCAGATGCGGACGCCGTCGTCGGTCTCCGCGTTCTCGCTGGTGGCCGTCGCGATGGTCACGGTGATGTGCTCGACGACGTCGTCGAACGCCGGGGCGGGGGGCGCGGGCGCGGCGACGAGCCCGTGGTCGTCGCCGGCGTCCGAGACCGGATCGGTGCCTGCGTCGCCGGGGTCGGCGTCCGCGGTAGCGTCGGGCGAGGGCGGACCATCCGGTGCCGTATCGTCGGGCCCCGCGTCGCCGGTCGTGTCGGTCGGCGGGGGATCCGCCGTGGTGTCGTGGCCGGTGTCGTCGGCCGGGTCGTCGCTGGCGTCGGCCGCACTGTCGCTGGTCGCGTCGTCGATCGGGGTCACGTCCGACGCCAGCGCGTCGTCGGTGGCATCCTCGCCCCCGGCGCCGCCGCCGACGGTCGTCGTCGACGAGCAGCCGGCCGCCAGCAGGGCGGCGAAGCAGAGCGACGTCCAGCGCGGACGCAGGGCGCAGTGCAGACGAATCATGACGACCTCGGGGGCAGCGGGCCGCGCGACGCGGACCGCGCGTCGAGGGTGGGGGATCGCTCGCCGGCTGTCGACCACGCCATGGCGCCGCGCGGCCTTGCGAGACGCGGCGCGTGGCGGTCGCGTTCGCCGACGACATCGCGCACCATGAAGGCACACCCTCGCCGGAGCCGTCATGCTCGACCCTGCCGAAGTCGCCGCCTTTCGCGGTCCGATCGCCGTCACGGCCGCGGCGCTCCTGCTCTGGTACGGGCTGTTGCTCGGGCTGCAGCGCGGCACGAAGTACCGGCTCATCGCCGCGTACGCCGCCCGTGGCGAGACCTTCGACCGGTACCACGGGCAGGACCCCGAGATGCTCGCGGCGGATCGCGCGGTCGCCAATACGCAGGAACAGCTCGTGCCGTTTCTGGTGGCGATGTGGATGCACGCGGTCTTCGTCGACCCCGCCCTCGCCGCGGTCCTCGGCGCGGCATGGGTCGGCCTGCGCGCGGTGTATCCGATGTTGCTGGGCCGGTCCCTCGAGCGGACCCAGTCGAAGCGCGTGTTCATCGCGACGGGGCCCTGCTACGCGATCATCGCGTGGTTGCTGGCTCGAACGGTGTGGGTGGCGTGGACGGCGTAGGCGCCGCGCGCTGCACGCGGATCGCGGCGATCCGGGGGACGACGACGGCCCGCTCCCGCCCCGGGACCGGTCGGCGGGCGTCAGATCCGCTGTGGCTTGCCGGGACGACTCGACGGACCCAGCGTAGGGGACCACGGCGATCGCGGCCCCGCACACGGAGCCACGGATCGCGGCGCCACATCCCCGAGGACGCCCCATGTCTCGCCCCCCCGTCGCCCTGACCATCGCCGGCTCGGACTCGAGCGGCGGCGCCGGTCTGCAGGCCGATCTCAAGACCTTCGAGGCGCTCGGCGTGTTCGGCACCAGCGCCGTCACGCTGATCACGGCGCAGAACACGGTCGGCGTCGACGCGATCGAGGTGCTGGCACCGCGCCTCGTGGTGGCCCAGGCGCGCGCGGTCTTCGACGACCTGCCGGTCGCCGCGGTCAAGCTCGGCGCCCTCGGCAACGAAGCGGTCATCGACGCCGTCGCTGACCTCGTCGCGGCGATCGAGCCGCCGCTGGTCGTCGATCCCGTGATGATCTCGAAGCACGGGCATCCGCTGCTGCCCGACGCGGCGGCTCGGCGCCTCGCCGAGCGCATCGTGCCCCGCGCGACGGTGGTCACGCCGAACCGGCACGAGGCCGCGGCGCTCACCGGGTGTGCCGCCGACACGGTCGACGGCGCCGTCGAAGCCGCCCGCGCGCTGCGGGCCATGGGGCCGGCGGCGGTCGTCGTGACCGGCGTCCCCACCCCCGACGGGCGCGTCGTCGACGTGGTGGCGACAGACGGTGGCGTACGGCGCCTCGAGGTGGCGCGGGTGCCCGGTGAGCAGCTGCACGGCAGCGGGTGCACGCACTCCGCCGCCATCACCGCCGGGCTCGCCCACGGGCGCCCGCTCGACGACGCGATCGAGGCGGCGCGGGCGTTCACCGTCGCCGCGCTGCAGGCGGCCCCCGGGCTCGGTCGCGGGTACGGACCGCTCGGCCATCACGCGGCCGGACGCGCCGTCGATGCGGCACGGTGAACGCGGCGCCGGATTGCCCGCACCGTGAACGCGGCACCGTGAACCCGGCACCGTGGTCCCGGCACCGTGAACCCGGCACCGTGAACCCGGCACTGTGAACCCGGCACTGTGAACCCGGCACTGTGAACCCGGCACTGTGAACCCGGCACTGTGAACCCGGCACCGTGAACCCGGCACCATGAACGCGCCGCGAGGCGCATCTCGACGATCGGGCTCGTGCTACCGGTTCGCTGCGCCGCGGGTCGGCGGGATGAGGGTGGCGAAGTCGCCGACCGCATCCGGCTGCCGGCCCCAGCTCGAGCCGGTGGGGGCCTGCCCGTCCGTCCACGCCGTCTCGTCGGACACGACGCCCCGGGGTGTCAGCAGCGAGGCGCCGTCGCCGCCGCTGGCGAACCCGAAGCCGAACGACCCCTCGGCGTCTCGTTCGAACACGAGATAGCCGCCAGCAGGCACGATCGTGCCCGACGCGATGACGTACGGGCGGTCCGGATCGTCGGCCGGCAGCCCGGCGTCGTCGGTGAGGGCCCATCCATCGGCGCGGACGGCGAAGGCGTTGGGGTTCGCCAGCTCGATCCAGTCTTCGCCGACCTCGGCGGCCGCCACGATCTCGTTGATGACGAGGGCGACGGCGCCGTTGTCGAGCTGACACGAAGCGCTGCAGCCGTCGCCGCTCCGGGTGTTGCCGTCGTCGCAGACCTCGGTGGCGTCGACCGCGCCGTCCCCGCACCGGGGGCCGGTCGTGGCGTCGCCCTCGGCGTCCGGGGTCGTCGTGTCGTCGCCGGTGTCTTCGGGGCCGGTGTCGCCGGGGCCGGCGTCGGTGCGCGCGTCGCGACCGACGTCCGTTGCGCCCCCATCGTCGAGGCTCGTATCGCCTCCGTCGCCCGACGTGTCGCCGGTCGCGTCGGTCGTGCCCCCGCCGCCGGTGTCGCCGGCGGGGGACGATCCGCTGTCGCCGCAGCCGACGAGGGACGCGAGCGCGAAGGCGACGAGGCAGGGGGCGGTGCGAATCATGAGCGTCTCGGATGGCGCGGGCGGGTCGACCACGGAGGCGGGGACGAACGGGAGCGGCCCGGTACCGCGGTCCTCGCCCACGATCACGGCGCGGGGGCACGGCACGGGGGCAGGGCACAGGGACTACGGAGCCGCGGGCAGCTCGCAGATCACGCCCTGGCGGGTCGTGCACGGGATGTCGTTCCACTGGGGGCCGCGATAGAACTGACCGCAGTCTTCGCCGCCCGCCGCGTTGTTGGGCTCCGACGCCCGCCAGTTCGTGTACGTCGGCACCGTTCCGTCGAACCAGACGAAGCGCCCCTCGGTCTCGCGGTCGTTCAACCCGAGCCACCAGTCCTGCGAGACGACGCTCTGTGCGGCGGCGTACACGGCGGCGTTCTCGGCCGCGGAGTCGATCTGCACGAGGGTGGCCCCGTCGTCGGCGCAGTGCTCGACCGCTTCGACCCACGTCCGCCGGTTCGGGCAGATGAGGTACGAGCCGGTCGCCAGCTCGGTCGGGATGCAGTCCGGGCAGTCGAGCGAGTCGTCCGCCGCGCCGCTGCAGTCCTGGTCGATGCCGTCGCCGCAGATCTCGGCCGCGCCGGGGTAGATGGTCGGGTCGTCGGGGGCACAGTCCGCCTCGCATCGCGCGCCGTCGCCGTCCGGGTCGGCGTCCGGCCCGAGCAGGCAGGCGGTGACCTCGTCGATCTCGGCGGCGCGCCCGCGGATGTACGCGTACGTCTGCGCCACCACCGTGTCGTGGCGCGACATCGACGCCTCGCGCCGCGCGTCGCGCTCGTAGGCCGCGCGCACCGAGGCGGCCAAGTCCAGCGCGTCGCCAGCGAGGTCGATCTCTGCGGCCACCTCGCCGATCTCGATCAGCGTCTCCAGGTACGTCCGATAGCACGCCCAGTCGGCCACGCAGACGTTGAAGAGCAGCCCGCGCCCCTCGGTCACGTCGCGGCGCTGCACGAAGGTCTGGTCCGTACCCCACGGCAGGATCGACGCGATCCCGTCGCCGTCGAAGTGGATGAAGTAGTTGTTCTGCGTCGGCGCGTAGCCGTCCCAGTGCCCCGTCCAGTGCTCGACGGCCATGCTGCGGATGACGAGGTCCCAGTCGACGAGGTCGGCGGTCGCGGCATAGGCCTCGTCGATCGGCGTCGTGTCGAGCAGCACGGCGAGGGCCATCAGCAGGGTCCGGTCGCCCGACGGCCCCTCATCGACGTCGAAGTCCTCGACGTCCGCCGGCTCGATGTCCTGACCGTACGCGCCCTCGTACAGATGCATCGTCTCGTCGAACCAGGTCGCCAGCGACTCGTCGTTCCACGCTTCGACGGACAGGTAGAGCCCCCACAGCTCTTCGTTCACGTAGAGCTCGATGTACCGCACCCGCGGCGCCGGCACGCCCATCGCGCGAAAGAGCGTGTAGGCCGTGAACTCGTGGATGACGGACGGGTCCTGGACCATGTTGTTGAACGTGAACTCGGTCATCCCGTACACGGTCTGGTCGGGCGCATAGCGGTTCAGGTCGATCTTGAACGCGGTCTTCTGGTCGAGGTTGCGGGTCGAGCCGAGGCCGCCCTTGACCCGGATGGCGACGGTCATCGGCCCGATGTCCTCGTCGCGGATCTCGAGGGTGGCTGCGACGTACTCCCGGGGCTCGCGGCGCAGGGCGGCCTCGCTGTCCTCGGGCAGAGTGATGTCGACGCGGCGGATGTCGCGGGCGTCGAACCAGTCGTCCGGGCCGAGGGCGGTCGTGACCTCGTTCGCCGCGTCCGGGGTCAGCGCGCACTCCGTCCATTCGCCGTCGCCGTCGGGGATGCGGCCGTCCGACGCCGGCTCGCGGGTGAGCTCGGGCACGTCGCGGGCGTCGACGACGGAGCCGTCGGGGGCGAAGAGGCGGATCACGTCGTCGCCGCACGCCACGCCGAAGTCGAAGTCGTCGCCGCGGTACACCGTGAACCACCCGCCGGCGGGCACGACCGCGTCGTCGGCGAAGGCGTAGCCGTCCTCGGGCGTCGGGTCGTCGGCGACCACGTACCCGCCGAGCGGCGCGTCGTCGGTGCCGGCGTTGAAGAGCTCGATCCAGTCCGGGCCCTGGCAGTGGATCTCGTTGAGCGTCAGCCGCACGTCGAGCGGTGGGCCGACGTCGACGTCCGCGCCGGAATCCGGGTCGGCATCGGGGGGGACATCTGCGCCGGTGTCGGCGACATCCGGGGCTGCGTCCGCAGCGTCGCTGCCGGTGTCGCTGGTGGTATCGCTGGCGGCATCGGCGACGTCGATGGCCGCATCTTCGCCGCCGGTGTCGGCCGGCGCGGTGTCGCGGCCGGTGTCGTCGGCATCGGGCGCGGCGTCCCCTGCGTCGCCGGCGTCCGTCGCGCCGGAGTCGGTGCTCACGCCCACGTCCGCAGCGTCGGCGACCCCGTCGGTCGCGCGCGGTTCACTGCCGCACCCCGCCACGAACAGGGCGAGGGAGGCGGCGACGAGAGTGCCGATGCGAGCGATGCGCGCCATTGCTGGATCCGGGGCGAAGACCCCTACATTCACGCGGGATTCCCCGTTCGTGTCAAACGAAGCGACGTCTGCGGCCGACGAATCGCCGCCCTCTGCGTCACGTCGGCGTGTTCACTACGTCGATTCGTTGTCATCGGGCCGTCACATCCGGTACCTTCGGCGCATGAATGGCGCCATCGCACCGACCGGGCCCGCGCGCGCGGCGTCGCCGGCCACGACGGGTCCCGAACGGGACGCGCTGGGTCGGCTCGACGTGGCGTCCCTCGAGCTGCTCGACGCCCGGGCGTTGCTCGAGCGGGTGGACTCGAAGTTCCTCTTCCCGCGGGCGTTCGTGCCTGACCTGCTCGCGCGCCTCGCCGGTGAATTCTCGGTGGTGATGAGCGCGGACGAACGCGCCGGTTCGTACGAGACCCTCTACTTCGACACGCCGGACCACCGGTTCTTTCACGCCCACCGGCGGGGGCGCCGGCCGCGCCACAAGGTCCGCATCCGGCACTACGCCGAGCGCGACGTCTGCTGGCTCGAGACGAAGACCCGGACCCGGTACGGCGCGACGCACAAGCTGCGCCTCGAGCGGGCGCCGCGGGATTTCGCGCTCACGGCCGACGACCGGGCCTGGATCGCAGGCATCATCGGCGAGACCCGGCCCCTCGCGCCGAGCTGCGTCGTCCGGTTCCCGCGGGTGACGCTCGTCGGGCGCGACCACGAGGAGCGGCTGACCCTCGACCTCGGGGTGCACTTCGACCGCGACGGCACGGTCGTGTCGTTCGATCGCGCCGTCGTCGCCGAGGTCAAGCAGCCGCGCCTCGAGCGCAGGTCGCCGGCCATGCAGGCGTTTGCGGCGCTCGGGCTGCGTCGCCGACGAATGAGCAAGTACTGCGCAGCGATCACGCTGCTCGGCCTCGAAGACCGCACTCACGTGTTCCGCCCGGTGGTGCGGGACCTGCAACGGACGAACGATGCTCGACCTCGCTCTTGAGGGCTTCGGTGCGAGCCAGTGGATCGATGCCGGCGACTACACCCGCCTGCTCGTCCGTCTGGCGCTGAACGCAGCGGCCTGCTGGATCGTCATCCGATACATCTACATCCGCCTCTATCGCTGGAACGAGTACGTCTTCACGTACGTCGCGTTCAGCCTGATCACGTTCTCGCTCTGCTTTCTGCTGCGCCGCGTGCCCATCGAGCTCGGTTTCGCGCTCGGGCTCTTCGCGGTGTTCGGCATCCTTCGGTACCGCACCGAACCGATCCGCATTCGCGACCTGACGTACCTCTTCGTCGTCATCGGCCTCGCCATCCTGAACGCCGTCGCCAACGAGCTGGTCAGCGTCGCGGAGCTGGTCACGATCAACGGCGCCATCGTCGCGAGCACGTGGGCCGTGGAGTACGCGGTGCGCGGTCGGATCCGCGAGTTCCGGTCCGTGACGTACGACAACCTGGAGCTCCTGCGCCCGGGCCAGGAGGTCGCGCTGTATGCTGATCTGCTCGAGCGCACCGGGCTGCGCGTCGTCGATCACGACGTCGTGTCGGTCGACCTGCTGCGCGACGTCGCGAAGCTGCGCGTCGAGTGCCTGACGAGGCCCGACTGATGGGCCGGGGCAACGAGAGAGCCGTCCGGTCCTGCGTCCGTGGTGCAGGCCTCGGGGTGACGATGTTGTTGACGACCCTGTCGTGGCAGGCGCAGGCGGCGGAGCCGGTCGAGGGTCGACTCGAGGTCGCCCTGCGCATGCCCATCGTGCAGGACCTGGATCTCACCCTCGCGACCGAGGTCCGGATTCAGGACGGGTTTCAGCGGGTCCTGCCCGAGCTGAGCCTCGCGTGGTCCGTCACCCGCTGGTTTCGCGCGGATCTCGGGCATCGATATGCCGCGGACCGGCTGTCCGAGGGCGGATACCGGCACATGCATCGCCTCTTCGGGGACGCCCGGTTCGACCACGAGGTCGCGAACGCCGTGGAGTTCGGCTACCGGATGCGGATGCAGCAGGACTGGTCGCAGGGCGAGACCGGGTCGGAGTGGCGCCACCGGCTCGGCGCCGAGCTGACGATGCTCGACGTGTTCGAACCCGGCGTCAGCTGGGAGGTCTTCGCCCCGTTCGCGAAAGACCAGCCCATCGAGCTCGCCGAGTGGCGGTTTCAGGTGTCGTTCGCGCTCGACTTCGGTGCGCACGACGTCGAGCCGTACTGGTTCGTCACCCGTCGGTTTCGCCCCGAACCCCCGGCCCCCGAGCACACGATCGGGCTCACGTACCGGTACTCGTTGTAGGCCCGATCTGCGCGCGGGCCCTGTACCCATGCGCCTCGACTGGTAGAATACGCGACGTGCGTACCTCGGACGCAACCCTTCGAAGCAGGATCCTTGCATGCGACATCTGACGAAACTCCTCGGCCTCCTGGTCTGCGCCACGCTCACGCTGGCGGCCGGGTGCGGCGACGAAGACACTCCCGGTGACCCGGGCACGACCGGCGGTGAAGACGCCGGGATGACGGACACCGGCTCGTCCGACGGGGGCGAGACCGACGCAGGCGCCGGTGACACCGGCATCGGCGACACCGGCGGCGAAGACACCGGCGGGGACGACACCGGCGCGGTGGACACCGGCGGCGAGGACACCGGCACCGAGGACGTCGGTACCGAGGACACCGGCGGCGAAGACGCGGGCAGCGAGGACGCCGGTTCGGGCGACACCGGCAGCGAAGACGCGGGCTCCGAGGACGCCGGCGACATGGACACCGGCGATATGGATGCGGGCGAAGACGCGGGTGCCGACACCGGCGAAGACGGCCGTCGGTCGCCGATCCGCATCCGTGCGTACGCCGACGGCATCGAGCTCGATGACGGGCAGGGCACGTCGAGCGCGACGCTGACCATCGAGGGCAGCATCACCGAAGCGCTCGCCGGGGCGACCGTCTCGTACGGCTGGAACGGCGCGCGCTATCGCACCGTCGAGCTCGACGGCGCCGCGTTCACGTTCGACCGCACCCTCACGACCGGCGAGAACCGGCTCGTGGTGCGTGCCGCGCGTCGCGGGGAGGACCCGGTCGAGGTGTCGCGCACGTACTACAGCGCGATCGGCTCGCGTGCCGGGACGCACGACCTCCAGTGCCGCGGCAGCACCTCGCCGGCGAACGCCGAGCGCTGCGAAGAGCTCTGCGATGAGTACGGCGGCGAGTACGACCCGTCGTGGGGCAACATCGGCGGCTGCCGCAACATGCCGGGTTCGAGCGTCGGTGCCGACCTCGACTTCACCGACCCCGACGCCCCGGCCCCGACCGAGCGCGCGACCACCCACGACCAGCAGTGCCTCGGCTCGACCTCGGCGGCGAACCGTGAGGCATGCGAGGAGCTGTGCGGCGAGTACGGCGGCACGTACGATCCGGACTGGGGCAACATCGGCGGCTGCCGCGACATGCCGGGTTCGGCGCTGAGCGACCTCGACTTCACCGACGGCAGCATCTACCCCGCGCCGCCCGCCCGTGGTGAGACCCGGGACCAGCAGTGCCTCGGCTCGACGTCCGACACGAACCGCACGCGGTGCCAGGAGCTCTGCGAGGACTACGGCGGCACGTACGACGGCACGTGGGGCAACATCGGCGGGTGCCGCGACATGCCGGCGTCTGCGGGCGACCTCGACTTCACCGACGGCACGATCCGCCCGGACGAGCCGGACAGCTGATCGCGTCGACGACGCGGTGAAGCGCGCGGCGTAGCGCGCCACCCCGACCCGCCTCGCGGCCGCACGGCCCGGGGCGGGTCGTGTGCGTGCGGCCCTGGCAACCGAGCGCGGCGGTCGCGTCGTGCTCGGTACGCGCCGCAGGTGCTGGTAGTCTGCTTCGACTCACACCCCATGGCGTCATGACCGCACCCTTCGACTACGACTACCTCGTCATCGGCTCCGGGTTCGGTGGCAGCGTCTCGGCCCACCGCCTCACGCAGAAGGGGTACTCGGTCGCCGTGGTCGAGCAGGGCCAGCGGTTCACGACCGAGACGCTGCCCAGGAACGCCTGGGACCTGCGGAACTACCTGTGGATGCCGCGCCTCGGGCTGCACGGCATCATGGCGATCACGGCGTTCAAGGACGTCGTCATCTTTCACGGCGCAGGGGTCGGCGGCGGGTCGCTCGTGTACGCGAACACCCACCTCGAACCGCTCGAGGCCTTCTACGACGACCCGCGCTGGGCGCACATGGCCGACTGGCGCAGCGAGCTCGCGCCGTTCTATGCCGAGGCGAAGCGGATGCTCGGCACCGTCGAGTCGCCGCGCACCTTCGAGACCGACCGGGTGCTCCACGAAGTGCTCGACGAGATGGGCACCGGCGACTCGTTCAAGAAGCACACGGTGGGCGTGTTCTTCGGCGAGCCGGGCCAGACGGTCGACGACCCGTTCTTCGACGGCGAGGGGCCACCGCGCGTCGGCTGCACGTTCTGCGGCAGCTGCATGGTCGGCTGCGACGTCGGGGCCAAGAACACGCTCGACAAGAACTACCTGTATCTCGCTGAGAAGAACGGCGCGCAGGTGTTCGCCGAGACCCGCGTCGAAGACGTGCGACCGCTCGGCGCCGGCGACGGCTCGGACGGCTATGAGGTCATCGGGCGGTCGACCCGCGGGGTGTTCAAGCGACGCACCCGGTGGACGGCGCGCCACGTCGTGTTCTCGGCCGGCGTGCTCGGCACGGTGAAGTTGCTCGCGAAGCTGAAGGCCCAGCACTCGCTGCCCGGTGTGTCCGGGGCGCTCGGTACGTACGTGCGCACGAACTCCGAGTCCATTCAGGGCGTGACGGTGCCGTCGCGAGACATCAGCAAGGGCATCGCGATCACGTCCGGCGGCATGACCCCCGACGGGACCCACATCGAGATGGTGCGGTACGGCGATCGCGCCGACGCGATGGGACCGATCACGACCGTGCACACCGCCGGCGGGCGGCTGCCGCGGCAGATGTACTTTCTCGCCGCCGTGCTGAAGCGGCCCTTTCTCGCGCTGCGGCGCCTGGTCTGGCCGTTCGGCTGGTCGAAGGGCACGGCGATCGTGCTCGCGATGCAGGCCGTCGACAACAGCATGCAGCTCACGTATCGCCGCCGCTGGTGGTGGCCGTTCGGTCGCACGCTGAACAGCGACTGGGGCGATCGCACGCCCCCGCCGGCGTACCTGCCCGAGGCCCACGCGGTCACCGAGCGCCTGGCCGAGAAGCTCGGCGGCGAACCCGGGTCGATCCTGCCCGAGGTCGTGCTCGACACGACGACCACCGCGCACATCCTCGGCGGCTGCCCGATGGGCGACGCGCCGACCGACGCGGTGATCGACAAGTACAACCGCGTGTTCGGGTACACCGGGCTCTACGTCGTCGATGCATCGATGATCTCCGCGAACCTCGGCGTGAACCCGTCGCTGACGATCACCGCGATGGCCGAGCGGGCGATGCACTACATCCCGGCGAAGGGCGAGACGGTGGCGCTCGACGTGCCGGACCCCCGAGCCGTCGACGCACCGCAGCTCGACGTAGGGTCGTAGCCTGGCCGGACGCCGGCAGCACGCGACGCGCGCTGGTCATCGGGTCGCCCAGTCCGCGCGGACCTCGGCGGCCACGTCGAGCAGCTGCGCGCGCAGCCACTGCAGCGCTGCGTCGTCGCGCCCCTGGTGCCAGATGAGATCGAGCACGAAGGGCGGAATGTCGAACGGCGGCGGCAGGATCTTCAGCCCCAGGCCCGGCGCGATGGCCCGGGCGACCCACTCGGGCAGCGTCAACACGGCGTCCGTGCGCGCCACGAGGGCCGGCGCCGTGGCGAACGAGTAGGTGTACACGAGGATGTCGCGCTCGATGCCCATCGCAGCGAGCCGCTCTTCGGTCGAGCTCGCGCCGAACCCCTGCGGCGAGATGCGGACGTGTGGCAGGGTGCGAAACGCGTCCATCGTCAGCGTGTCGGTGACCGCGGGGTGATCGCCGCGCACGACACACACGACGTCGCCCGTGTCGATCGTCGCCGACGTCGCCCACGACGGTACGTCGCCCGTCAGCCGAAAGAGCAGGTCGATCTCGCCGACCTCGAGCGCCTCGATCGAACGGGACGTACGCGGTCGAATGTTCAGTCCGATGCCCGGCGCGAACCGCCGCAACCGCTCGAACATCCGGGGCAGCAGCGCCATGCAGGCTTCGTCGCTCGTCGCGACGGTGAACACCCGCTGCGTTGCCGCCGGTTCGAAGGCGAGCCGGCGCTGCACGACCGCGCCCAGCGCGCCCATGGCCCCCCGCAACGCCGCTTCGACCTCCGTGGCGCGCCGCGTCGGCATCATGCCCGTCCCCGAGCGGACGAAGAGCGGGTCGTCGAGCAGGGCGCGCAGGTCGCGCAGCGAGTGACTCACCGCCGATGGCGTCACCCCGAGCTCGCCCGCGGCGCGCGTCACGCTGCGGTGCCGAAGCATCGCGTCGAGCACAGCAAAGAGGTTGAGGTTGATGCCCGCGAGCGGGTTGCGGCGGTCGGCCATGTGCGTTGTTGAGTACTTCTCATGTTGGGTTGAATATCTTGAGCGTGCAGCAATGAGGGTGGGGCGTCAACGTGTCTCTGTCGCCGGATGGACCGGCGGGCCCTGATCCTCTGGAGGACCCGATGAAGACCCCGATGCTTGCTCGAACCGCTCTCACTCTCCTGTCGGCCGGCGCCCTCACGGCGGGTGCCGCCGCGTGCGCCGGCACGTCGAACGCGGCGACCGATGACCCGGCCGGCGCCGAGGTCACCCACGCCGAGCGCTCCGACGCGTCGCGCGCCCTCGTGTTGCAGGCGCTGACCGCGCTCTTCGTCGACTTCGACGCCGAGGCGGCCGCGCCCCTGCTGCGCGACGACTACATCCAGCACAACCCGGGGGTACCGACGGGGGCACAGCCGGTGCTCGATTTTCTGCCCGCGCTCGAGGACAGCGGCCTCTCGGCGACGGTGCACCGCGTGATCGCCGATGACGACATGGTCGTGCTGCACTCGACGTACGAGAACGCCGACCTCTTTGGTGGCGAGACCCTCGTGGCGTTCGACGTGTTTCGGGTGCAGGACGGTCAGCTCGCCGAGCACTGGGACAATCTGCAGCCGCCACGTGCCGAGACGGCGTCCGGTCGCTCGATGACCGACGGACCGACCGAGGTGACGGACCTCGAACAGACCGAAGCGAACCGCGCGCTGATCGAGGACTTCACGCAGACCGTGCTGCTCGGCGGTGCGTTCGATCGGCTGCCCGACTACATCGTAGCGGCTCCGGGGGCGTACCATCAGCACAACCCCGATATCGCCGACGGGCTCGACGGGCTCGGCGCCGGATTCGCGGCGCTTGCCGAGGCCGGCCAGGCGATCACGTACACCGAGGTCCATGCGATCGTCGCCGAGGGCAACTTCGTCTTCGCGATGTCCGAGGGCACGATGGGCGAGACGCCGACGGCGTTCTTCGACCTCTTTCGCATCGAAGATGGGATGATCGTCGAACACTGGGACACGATCGACGCCATCCCGCCGAACGACGAGATGGCCCACGACAACGGCAAGTTCTGATCGGCCGAGCCGAGCCGAAGCGATACAGCCCCGCCGTGATCAGACCACGACGCGGTTGCGCTCCTCGGCGAACATCCGCAGGGCGTGCTGGCCGGCGGGATGGGCGCGCAGCTCGCGCATCGTGACCGCCACGCGCTCGACGACGTCGTCCGGCGACGGCATCCACGCGCTGTACTCGGGGGGCAGCAGCGACGGCGCGGCCATGCAGGCGAACGCGATGTCCGCCGAGGTGAACCGGTCGCCGTCGAGGTAGGGACGCCCGTCGGCGAGCAGCTCGCCCACGTGGTCGAACTCGGCGCGGATCTTCACCGCCGAACGCGCTGCGGCCTCGTCCGAGATGTTCAGAAGACGCTGCATCGCGACCTTCGCCACCGGCACCATCGCCGAGAAGACGGCGGCCTGGCCCCGCGTCACGTTCTCGCGGGCCATCCGCTTCAGCAGCGCCGGGCGCTCGAACACGGCGGAGTAGCCGAGGCGGCGGGTGTGCGGCCCGAGGCGGTCGTGCACCCGCTGCTCGAGCGCTTCGCCGTCCGCGCCGGGCTCGAGCGAAAGGCCCGCAGGCGCGAACGTCTCGGACACGTACCGGACGATGTCGCCGGAGTCGCAGATCAACGTGCCGTCCGGGGTCCGCAGCACCGGCGTCGAGTACTTCGACGACGCCCGGTCCGCGGTGCCCGCGCGCCCGCGATGCACGCGCCACACGGCGGGGAAGTGAAAGAACGGGAGCACCCGTTCGTCGTCGTAGGGGACGGCGAACCGGTCGAGGGCCCAGCGGGCCTTTTCGACGTAGTGCGAGAACGCGATGCCGATGAGCGTGTGCATGCCGGCATCGTGGGCGGCCGGCGGCGGCGACGCAAGCGGCGCTGTCCGTGGGGACAGGCGGGGGGGCGAGCGAGGCGCCCGCGCGCAGCGCCCGGTCGCGCGATGCAGCACATCGGACGTTGAGTTTCGCCCGAGCTGCACGGATACTGCTGCCTCGCCGCTATCCGAACGCCCGCGTCTCGTCGTCGAGGGGCGACCCGCTGCTTGCCTGTCGAGGCTCCATGTTGATCCCCCGTGTCCGACCGCACGGCGTCCTTGCGTGTGCCGTGGTGCTCGCCGCGGCCTGCTCGGATCCTGCGCCATACCTGTTGCCGCCGTCGGATGCGTCGGTCGACGCACCGCTGGATACCGGTGGCGACATCGAGACCGACAGCGCGGATTCGTCCGACGTCGAGCCGGCGGACGTCACGCGGCCGGACGACACGACGCCGGAGCTGGACGTCGTGGAGCCGCCCGACGTCGCGCCGGACAGTGGCGTACCCCCGCGCGTCGTCGGCATCGGCGAGGTCTGCGATGGCGCGGGCGTGTGCGGGGCCGTGACGACCTGCGGCGAAGGGCTCGCGTGCGTGAGCGCGCCGCTCGGTGTGCCGATCTGTGTGGCGACCTGCGACCTGCGCGACTCCGGGGCCTGTGCCGAGTTCGAAGGGGCGGCGTGCATCGACATCGGCGCGCCCACGGGCGTGTGTGCGCTCGACGACCTCGCGTGTACCTCGGACGCGTCGTGCGACAGTGGCGGCGCGTTGCCACGCATGACGTGCCTCGACCTCGGATTCGTCGATCCGTTCTGCGCGCCGCGCCATCTCGTGGAGTCGACCGAAGGCGCGGCCTGTGGCGAGTGGTCCGGCGACACATGCGTCCCCACCGTCTGCCAGGGCCCGGGGCTCGAGTGTGTCGAAGGGCGCTGCGTCGAACCCCGGTTCGTCGGCGAGGGCGGGATCTGCGACGCGGCGCCCGGTGCGCTGACCGGCGACCTGCGCCGATGCGCCGAAGGGCTCGACTGCGTCTACTTCGACGAGCGATATGGCACGTGTGTCCAGCCGTGCGGTGACGAGACGCCGTGCGGGCGCACGGATCTGTCATGCGTCGGACTCGGCGGTGGCGCCGCCGCCTGTCTGCCGCTCTGCGACGAGGGCGACTGCGCCCTGAACGGGTGGGCCTGCGCCGAAGGCATCGACACCTGCCTGCCCCTGGAGCCCGTGGTTGCGGAGCCCCCGGGCGGGTTCTGCTCGCAGACCGCGACGTTCTTCTTCGACGCGCATCACCTCTGCCGCGACACCCAGTTCTGCTACCCGATCGGGTTTACGCAGATCGGCGTGTGCCTCGACCGGTGCATCACGGTCGACGACTGCCCGGGCGTCGCGGATCGATGCGTCGACATCGCCGACGCGGACGGCGGCTGGTGCGCCGAGACGTGCACGTCGGACGACGACTGCGGCGACGGTCGTCGCTGCAACGCCGACCTCGAGGTTGCCTTCTGCGTCCCCGTACCGGACGGGGCCGCGGGCCTGCTCGAAGATTGCATCGCCGGCGCAGCGAACCCCAATGGCAGCGAGAGCCTGACCTGTGCCCCGGACGCCCCGTTCTGCGCCGGACTCGGCGGCGAGTTCGGGCGCTGCACGGTGACCTGCGAGACCATCGACGACTGCCCGATCGTCGATGGTGTGGTCCCGGCGTGCCTCGCAACCGAGAGCGGCGAGTCCGCCTGCGCGTGGGGTTGCGCGGACGATGGGCGATGCCCGTCGGGTCTGGAGTGCGTGGGCGAGATCTGCCGGTGAGCCGCGACCGCAGCACGTCACGACGAAGCCGGGACGTCCGTCGGGTGTCGTGCAGCGTCGGGCCGTGCTAGCACTGCGGGACACGGGTCCCGGCGTGCACGCGTCGACGTCCCGGCGCGCGGCCGGTCACCCGTGGCCCTGCGTCCCACCCCCCTCGCTCCCTCGCGCTCTCGTGACGTCCTGGACCCCCGACAGCTGGCGTAGCCATCCGATCCAGCAGCAGCCACGCTACGACGACCCGGTGGCGGTCGAGGGCGCGCTCGACACGGTGCGCCAGCTGCCCCCGCTGGTGGCGGCCGGCGAGGTCGACGCCCTGCGCGAGCGACTCGCCCGCGCCAGCGAAGGCCGCGCCTTTGTGCTGCAGGGCGGGGACTGCGCCGAGAGCTTCGCCGACTGCACCGGCGCGCCGATCGAGGCGCGGCTCAAGATCCTGCTGCAGATGAGTCTCGTGCTCACCTGGGGCGCGCGGATGCCCGTCGTGCGCGTCGGGCGCATGGCCGGCCAGTACGCCAAGCCGCGGTCGAGCGACACCGAGATCGTCGACGGCGTCGAGATGGCGTCGTACCGCGGCGACCACGTCAACGGCGTCGAGGCGGACGTCGAGGCGCGGCGCCCGGACCCGCAGCGGCTCGTGCGCGCGTACTTCCACTCTGCCGCGACGATGAACTACGCCCGCGCGCTGCTCGACGGCGGCTTCGCGGACCTGAACCACCCGCAGGCGTGGGACCTGCGCTTCGTGCGCAACGCGTCCCGCCGCGCCCAGTACGAAGAGATGGTCGCCCGCATCCTCGACGCCCTCGAGTTCGTGCAGGCGGTCGGTGTGCACGAGCTCGAACCCCTGCGCACGGTCGAGCTCTTCTCGTCGCACGAGGCGCTGCTGCTCGCCTACGAGCAGGCGCACACCGTCGAGGTCGGCGGACGCTGGTACAACCTCGGCGCCCACATGCTGTGGATCGGCAACCGCACGCGGCAGCTCGACGGCGCCCACATCGAGTATGCCCGGGGCATCGAGAACCCGATCGGCATCAAGGTCGGCCCGGGCCTGTCCGGCGACGACCTCATCGCGCTGCTCGACCGGGTCGAGCCGACGAACCGCGCCGGTCGGGTGACCCTCATCTCGCGCTTCGGTGCCGAGAAGATCCGCGCCGGGCTGCCGCCGCTCATCGAGCGCGTGCAGGCCGAGGGGCGGGACGTCGTCTGGTCGTGCGACCCCATGCACGGCAACACGACGAAGACCGCGAGCGGCCGCAAGACACGCAACGTGAACGCGATCATGGACGAGCTCGCGGGGGCCTTCGACACCCACGACGCGGCGGGCAGCACGCTGGCCGGGGTGCACTTCGAGCTCACCGGCGAAGACGTCACCGAGTGCATCGGCGGCCCGCAGGAGCTTCGCGAGGACGACCTGGAGCGCAGCTACCAGACCCTCGTCGACCCGCGGCTGAACTACGCGCAGAGCCTCGAGCTCGCGTTCCGCATTGCCCTGCGTCTGCAGCAGCGCCGCGCGGGCTGACCCGTAGGGCCCGGCCGGCGTCGGCCCTCAGCCCAGCGCCGCGTCGACCATCCGGCGGGTGTACCCGTGCAGCTTGCCGTGCCCCGGCGCCCAACCGGACAGAAAGCGCGCGAAGTCGGCCCATGCGACGGGGTAGAGCGCCCGCCATTCGAGCTCGAGCGCGTCGACGTCCGCGTCGCATCCATGCTCGCGCGCCGCCTCGCGCACGTGCGCGAAGTACGCGTCGACCGCCGGGTCCGCCTCGCGCGCCAGCTCGCGCTCCGTCATCGCGCTGCCGAGCAGGTACGCCACGTCCTTCATGCCGCAGCCGCCGCCGACGTACTGAAAGTCGACCGCGGCGACGTCGCGTCCGTCGGGGGTGAAGCACAGGTTCGCCACCTTGGCGTCGCCGTGCACGAGGGTGCGGTACCGGGCGCTCGCGAGGCGCGCATCGAGCGTGTGCGCCGCGGCCTTCAGCCGCGGGTCGGTCGTCGCGGCGAGCTCGTCCGGGCGCGTCGCGAGGTGCCAGTACGTGCCCTCGGGCCAGAGCCCGGCCGGGTCGACGGCGAGAAAGCGCACGTGAAACGACGCCAGCCAGCGCAGGGCCACGTCGAGCGCCGAGCCCCGCAGGGACGCTCGACGCGCGCCGAACCCGGCGGCGTCGAGGTCTTCGAGCACGAACGCCGCGCCGTCCCCGAGCGTCGTCGCGCCGAGGCACCGGGGGACGCGACACGTCGCGGTCGTGCGGGGCGCGAAGTCGACGTAGAACGCCCGCTCGATTGCGTACGACCGCAGCTTGCGCGCGTGCGACCGGTTCGTAGACCAGCCGCGGGGGTGATTCGCGGCGGACGGTGGGCGCACGTGCTTGAGGATGACCGACGCGGCCTCGGCGTCGTCGAGGTGCACCCGCACGATCTCGCCGTACCCGGACCACAGCGACTGGATCCGCGCGCCACGGGTGGCACGCGACGCACCGCACCGGTCGGCGACCCATGCCAGCAGGTCGGTCGGGTCGTGCTCGGGCTTGTCGGTTGGTCCCGGCATCCGGTCTCGGTTCAGCCTGGGGCAGGGGAGCGGTGCACGAGGCGTCGCTGCCCCGCACGCGTCGGCCGTCAGCGGTTGTAGTGGCTCCACGCCCGTTCGCAGGCGAGCTCCGAGCTGCTCAGCGCATCGAAGAGCGCGGCCCGATCGCCGGTGAACGTCCCGTCCGCGCCGAACGCCGAGCCCGCCGCGAGCGCCGTGCGCACGGCGGCCGGGTCCGCCCCGGGCTGCACCCCGGTCAGCTCGTGCAGCTGATCGGACCGAAGCTGCAGCGTCTCGAACTCGTCGTGCGCCGCGGGGTCGTCCATCCCCTCGGCCGTGTAGGCGTCGAGGGTCAGGCGCACGCGCACCAGCTCGACCGCCGCGTGATCGAGGTCCGTCTCGGGTTCGCCCATCATCGCGAGGGTCGCCTGCACCGCCGGCAGCCGGTCTTCGCGGCTGCAGCCGAGCGAGAAGGTCAATGCGAGGGCGACGAGAGCGAGCAGGATGCGCAGATGCATGAGCGAGTCCGGTGCGAGAGGGTGGGCGGGCCCTGCCGTAGCACGGTGCAGGTGCCGGTGTGGAGCGCGCTGTGCCCGGGACCTCGCTCGTCGCCATTGGGGGCGGTGGTGGCGCCGTGGGCGCAACCCGGTGTCGCGTGTCTCGCGCGGGGCGTGCGGTTGTTGCGACGTGGCGTCGTGTGGTGCGACGTTTTGAATCGCGATGCGTTGCCGCTGCGTGCCGGGCGGTACCGTGACCCCGCCCGAGGGCGCGCTGGCCCCATGCCCGGCGCGATCCCACGGGCTGGCATGGTTCTCGCTCATGGCATCCACCGAACCGGGTCGCCCGCCCGGACCCCGCTGCCCCCTGGCCGCTATGGAAGCTCTCACGCCGGACATGATCACGGTGTTGCTGGTGCTCGTCGGCGCGATCGCGCTCTTCGTCACCGAAATCGTCCGCATCGACGTCGCCGCGGTGTTGATCCTCGTCGCCGTCGGTCTGCTCGACCTCGTCGACCCCGGGGACCTCTTCGCCGGCTTCTCGTCCAACGCGGTCATCTCGATCATCGCCGTGATGATGCTCGGCGCCGGGCTCGACCGGGTCGGGGTCATGCGCACCGTGGCCGCGTTTCTCGAGCGCATCGGCGGCCGCACCGAGCAACGCATCATGGCGTTGATCAGCGGCACGGTCGCGACGATCAGCGCGTTCATGCAGAACATCGGCGCGGCCGCGCTCTTCTTGCCGGTGGCCGAGCGGCTCGCCCAGCGCACGTCGATCCCCGTGTCGCGGCTGCTCATGCCCCTCGGGTTCGCGGCGATCCTGGGCGGCACGATGACCCTCGTGGCGTCGGGTCCGCTGATCCTGCTCAACGACCTGCTCGCCGCGTCGACGAGCAACCTCGGCGTGCCGTTCGAGCCGTACAGCCTCTTCGCGCCGACGCCGATCGGGCTGGCGCTCTCGGTGTCGGGCATCACGATGTTCGTCGTGTTCGGCCGGTGGCTGCTGCCGTCGGTGAAGCCGAGCGACGCCCAGCGCGAGAGCCTGCCCCAGCTCAACGAGCGGTATGGGCTGCAGCGGGACCTCGAGGCGTGGCGTGTGCCGGCCGGCAGCGCCCTGTGCGGCCGCACGGTCGAGGCGATCGAGGCCGAGCCGGGCTCGACCTTCCTGGTGGCGGTCAACGGGCGCGAGGGGCTCGACGTGGCGCCGGCCCGTGACGTGGTCATCCGTGAAGGCATGGTCCTCGGCCTCACCGGCTGCGAAGACGACGTCGCCGCGTTCGTCGCCGCCAACGGGCTGACGTCGGCCGACGGCGATCCGTTCGCGCTGCTGCACGACGAAGAGCTGGCCGGTCTCGCCGAGGTCGTTGTGCGCCCGGGCAGTGACGTGGTCGGCCAGCAGGTCCGCGACGTTCGCTTTCGGCACACGCACGGGGTCACGGTCCTCGGCATCCACCGCAACGGCGCCATGCTCGAAGGCGACGTCCGGACCCGCACCCTCGTCGCCGGCGACGTGCTCGTCGTGTTCGCGCGGTGGGAGCGGCTCACCGCCCTCGTCGACGCGCCCTCGTTCGTCGCGATGACCGAGTACCCGCGCGAGCAGCCCCGCACCGACAAGATGTGGTGGGCGCTGGGCGCGTTCGCGCTGTCGATGACCCTCATCATCTTCACGGGGCTCAAGCTCTCGCTTGCGCTGATGGTCGGCGCGGCGGTGCTGCTGGTGAGCCGGGTGCTGACGCCGGACGAGGCGTACCGCGCCGTGTCCTGGAAGACCGTCTTTCTGCTCGCCGCGCTGATCCCGCTCGGTCAGGCCGTCGAGGACTCGGGCACCGCGGCGTGGATTGCGAACCGCGTCATCTCGGCGGCCGACGGCCTGCCGCTGTGGGGCATCCAGACGGTGATCGCGCTGCTGACGACGGTGTTCACGCTGACCATCTCGAACGTCGGCGCGACCGTGTTGCTGGTGCCGCTGGCCGCAAACGTCGCCGTCGGTGTGGACGCGAGCCCCGCCGAGTTCGGCATGATCGTGGCGCTGGCGGCGTCCAACGCCTTCCTGCTGCCGACGCACCAGGTGAACGCGCTGCTGATGGGGCCGGGGGGCTACCGGGTGAAGGACTTTCTCAAGGCGGGCCTCGCGATGTCCGTCCTCTTCATCGTCGTGCTCGTCGTCGGCGTGCGCGTGCTGCTCTGAATCGTCGGGCGCGGTGCGGGGTCAGAACCGCCCGTTCGCGGTGACGACGGCGAAGGGCACGAGGGGCCCGGGCCCACCGATCGTCGGCAGCCCGGGGATCCAGGCGGCGCCTGCGTCGAGCCGGATGCGCAGGTCGGCGGTCGTGACCCCGGCGGGCAGGTCGAGGCCCACGGCCGCTTCGACGCCGGCGGCCTCGGGGCTCGACGCGTCGGCGGTCGGCGAGAACACGAGCCCCGTCTCGTCCGGGCCGAGCTGGGCCTCGGCGATGCCGACGCCGAAGAGCACATCGACGAGGGGCAGCTCGAGGGCCGTCCAGTCGGCGCGGATGTGGGCGAGCTCGACGGCCTGAAAGCGCTGGTCGCCGGCGTGCAGCGCCCCGGCCCCCGTGCCGCAGCCGGTGAGGGCGACGCGGGCCGTCAGCCGCAGGTCGCCGCACACGTACGTGCTGTCGAGTCCCGAGTCCGGCGCCACGAGGACGCCGCGCAGATCAGTGCGCCGGTCCGGGCGAGGGGTGCGATTCGCCTCGCGCTGGGGATCGGGCTCGGCCGTCGTCGGGGCGACGGTGGACGGGTGCGGCGCCTGCTGGGCGAGCGCGGTCGGCGTGGTGCCGGCCACCACGGTGCACGTGACCGCGACGACGCTCGCTGCACCGCAGACCATCCACCGGCGCAGCGGCCGGAGCATGGGGGCGCGGGGGCGACGCATGGGACCTCGGTGTGGGATCGATGAACCCGCGCATCGTACCAGCAGCTCGTGGGCCTGCAGAAGACGCGGTCGTCATTTCGTCGTCGGGATTCGCCCGCAAAATCGTCGGTCGTCGTGCGAACGCCGTTGCCGAACGACCCGACGTCACGCTACGATCCGGGGGTGCAGTCAGGATGCCTTCACGGACGCTTCGGGGCCGTGACCCCCGGTGAGACACCTCGCCGGACTTGATGAAGCCCGCGCCCGCAGGGGCGCAGGCGAGCGGGAGTGCTCACGCCGAGCGCTTCGGCGCCCCCGGGCTGCACGATTTCGCACCGTGAACCCTCGAATCGGAGTCAGAAGAGATGTCGACTCGCATCTACCGCGCCCTCATCGCCTCGATCGCCCTCTGTGGCTTCTCGCTCGTGCTCGGCTGCGGCGGCACGCAGGTCCCGCCGCAGGACGGCGAGTGCAACCCCGGTCGTGAGTGGGTCCCGCCGACTCAGGACGACCGTGGCAACTGGCGCAGCGGATTCTGCCGCGACATCCGCTGAACCTGGCGCTGTGACGGCGCTGCACCGCGAGCCCGCGGCGCCGCGCCGCAGCCCACGGCGAAACGACGAACCCCGGACCCCGCATGGCGGACCGTCCGGGGTTTCGTTCGTTCGTGGGGTTTCGTTCGGATGCACCGGGACGTCCCGGCGTGCCTCGTCGTCAGAGCACGATGCCCGCCCACTCGACGCCGAGTCGCAGCATCGCGCCACCGGACGGGAAGAGCGCCGTACCGACGACCATGTTCATGCTCGTGTCCCGGTCTCGCACCACGGGGAAGCTCGACGTGAACGCGAAGCCGACGGGCAGGTCCGCGACTGCCTTCGCGGGTTCGGCCCCCGCCTGCGCGAAGAGCACGTGCGCCGAGAGGTACCACGTGTGCTCGAGGTACGGGGTCCACGTGCGCCCGTCGCTGCGAAACACGCCCTGCGCCGCCCAGTGTGTGCGGTACCGCAGGCCGGCGCCGAACGCCGTGGCGCGGTTGTCGAAGTCGAAGCTCGCCGTACCGTGCAGCACCGTCGCCTCGGCCACCAGCTGTCGATACATCGGCAGCTCGGCGTCGAAGTAGTTGATCTCCATCTGGTTGCCGACGACCTGTCGCGACACGTCGTACCGCCCGCCGCCGCGGAACGCGCCGTTGACGAACGGATACCCGACCGAGATCGCGCCCCACGGGTTCGGCCCCCAACCGAACTCGTCGTCGCCGCGTCCGGACGTGCCGAACCCGAGCCCGAGGTCGACGCTCGCCGTCACCACCCACGGCACATAGAAGCTGGCGTGCGTGTTGATCGACAGGCCCGCAAAGGGCCCCAGGTCGCCGCCGGCGTGCACGAAGAGGTGCGTGCCCCCGCCGTCGTCGGACACGATGTTGTCGTACGTCTCGACGTCCCGCGCCGAGCCGTCCCCGGCGAGGGCGGGGGACATGGCGATCAGCGACGCGGCAGCGAGGGCGAGTGCGGCGAGGGCAGGGCGCATGCAGGGCTCCGTACAGGGGGTCCGCACGAGTCTGCACACTTCGCCGCCGCGCGGCGTCCCATGAACGTGGGATGCGAAGGCGTCGAGGGGGGCGCCGCGGTCGAGGTGGGCTTCAATCGACCAGTCCGACGGAGTATGCCCATGCACACGCCTCTGTCTTGCTGTTCAATCCGAGCTTTCGATACACCCGCTTCACATGCGTCTGAATCGTCCCCACCGCACAGCCCAGAGCGCCTGCGGCTTCGGCGTACGTCAGCCCGCGGGCGAGCGCGACCAGCACGTCGACCTCGCGCTCGGTGAGCCCGACCTCGGCGACCGACGAGGCCGGATTCGGGCGCGCGGCGGGGAAGAGGTGGCCCGCGACGCCGCTCGAGATCGGGTTGCGCCCCGACACCGCGTCGCAGAGCGCCTGCACGACCTGCGCGGGCGGATCCGACTTGAGGATGTAGCCGACGGCGCCGCGTTCGAGGCACGCCGCGAGGTCGCGGGCGGACGCGGACACGGTGAGCATGACGCCTGGGACGCCGTGCGCGCCGAGTGGAGCGATGGCGTCGAGCCCGCTCTCGTCGCCAAGGTGCAGGTCGACGAGGGCGACGTCGAACCGGTGCGCGTCGAGCTCCACCTGCATCGCGGCGAGGGTTGCGACGCCGGTCGTGAGACGTGTGCGCCGCGAGAGGCTGCGCACGATCGCCTGCCGCGTCGCGTCGTGGTCTTCGACGACGAGCACGCTCAGGTTCGTCGTCGGCGGTGGATCGGTGTTCGGCCCCATGCGGTTCGAGCGTACTCGTCCCGCGGGCGGGCGCAACGGTGGCACCGATGACGAGCGACCCGCGCCGCCCGGACGATCGCGCGCTCGTCGAGGCCACCCGTCGCACGCTGACGCCGGATCCGGTCGCGCTGCGGGCGCGGTACGAGGCGCTCGTCGAGGCCCAGCACCATGCGGCCACCGAGGCGTGGCGTGCACCCCGGGCCGTCGCGCTCGCGCTGCCGTTCTTCGTCCTGAATGCGTCGCTGCCGGGCCTCCCGGGCGGCGCGGCGCTGACCGGCGTCACCGTGGCGGCTTCGTGGGCGTGCTTCGGCCCGCACCTGCTCGTGTACCTGCTGGCGACGGCCCTGTGGCGGCGGGACCCGGGTGCGCGTGGCTACGCGGTCCTGAACGCGCTGGATTCCCTCGGTTGGCTTGTCGCCGCCGGCGTGTTGATCGGGCTCTCGGGTACCGCCACGAGCGTGTACTGGATCCACGTCGGGCTCATGATCCTGGTCGGGTTCCCCAACATCCCCTCGCACCGGCGTATCTTCGCGGGCACCGTGGGCGCCTCGGTCGTCGCGACCGCATGCCTCGCGGTGTCGGGGCCCCCCGGGTCCGCGCTCTACGCGGCGATGGTCGGCGCGACGTTGAGCGGGTTTCAGGCGATCAGCCAGCGCATCGCCCCCCGCGCCGTGTGGGCCCAGGCGCGGGCAGAGCTGGTCAGCGAGACGGCGACGGAGCTCGTGCTCGCGGCCCAGCGCAAGCGCATCCAGCGGGACCTGCACGACAACCTCGGCGCCGAGCTCGCCGCGCTGCTGTGGACGGCGCGGGACCTCGACGACGGCGACACGGACGCCGTCCGCCCGCTCGTGGACGGCGTGGTCCGCGCGATGAACGAGCTGCGGGCGATGCTGCGCGACGTGGTGCCCGAGCCGATGACCGTGCCCGTGCTCAGGCACGAACTCGAGCGCATGGCGGCCCGGATGGCGACCCCGGATGTCGCGATCGAGGTCGACGTGCGAGCGCACGACGAGCGCGCGTCGGACGTCGGGGGCACGCTCGCCGTCACCGTGCTGCGCATCGCCCAGGGGTCCGTACACAACGCGCTCGCCCACGCCGCGCCGCACCACGTGCGGGTCGAGGTGGACGTCGCCCCGGACGCGATCGTCCTCGCTGTCGTCGACGACGGCGGGCCCGGCGCGGTCCTCGAGCCCGGCGTCGGCATGCGTGGCGTGCGGGACCGCGTCGCGGACGTCGGTGGCACGGTGGCGTGGTCGAGCAGCGAGACCGGCGTGCGGGTCGATGCTCGACTGCCTCGAACGGCCACTTGAGAAGGCACGAGTGGTCCGACGCTGCCGTCGACTTCGAGAGCTCGGACGCCGACATGCAGACGTTGAAGAACCTGCCGCAGATCGAAGAAAGCGGCGAGGACAGCGTCATGCCGGTGTTCGGCGTTCGCTCCCGATACCGACGACCCGTGGTCCGGTGTTCGCCTGGCAATTCAGGGCGAGGACCGGATCACGGAATGTCGGCATGAGCCCCGCTCTGCTCGGTCGCCGAAGCACGGCGGCCGGGCAGAGCGAGAAGATCACTCACCAGCGGCCGCGACCGCCGCCGCCGCCGCCGCCGCCGCCGCCGCCGCCGCCGCGCTTGTCGTGCGCTTCGTTGACGTTCAGCGACCGACCGTCGAGGTCAGCGCCGTTCATGCCTTCGATGGCGGACTGGGCCGCCGCGGCGTCCGCGAACGTCACGAAGCCGAAGCCACGGCTGCGGCCCGTCTCGCGATCGGAGATGACGACCGCGTCGGTCACATCACCGAACGCCGAGAACGCGTTCCGAAGGCTATCGGCGTCGGTGTCCCAGCTGAGGCTACCTACAAAAAGCTTGTTCGACATGAATCTCTCCTTTTCGACGCGGCTTCGCCGCGCGCGGGCCCTGATGACGACCCGGACGAGAATTCATGCGGATTGCTTTCGAGGACGTTGAGTCCGTGCATGCACGGAAGCAGGGTCGCCCCTGCGTGGAGTCCGGGTACCGGGTTCGTGGCTCGGACACAAGCGATGAATGATGATGGGTGCACTTTGCCGTCGCGAGGGCAACGCCGCGTTCGGTCGATCCCGGGCGTCGCGTGCCGAAGTCCGCGGTGTCGATCCCCGGCGTCGGTCCGCGGTGAACCCCGCGTCGTCATCGCTTGCGTCGGCGCGCGCCGTGCGGACGGTCGAGGGGCAGGACTCGATGCCCGGGTCGGCTCCACGGCTCCGCACAGCATGCGGGGCGAGGCGCCGCCGCGCGCGAGGGCCCGCGCCCCGGATCCACGTGGGTGTCGCATGAAACGAACAGCGTCGATCGGTCTGGTGGTGGTCGTCGTCGCGGGGCTCGTATGGGCCGCGTTCGGCGACGCGTTGCGTCCGGTATCTGTCGACACCCGGCCGGTCACCCGCGGCGTCGCCGTCGCTGCGGTGTACGGCAGCGGCACGGTCGAGCCCGTGCGGACGCTCACCCTTCGCGCGCCGGTCGCCGGGGTCTGGCAGAACGTCGAGGTCGACGCGGGCACCCGCGTGTCGGTCGAAGAGCGGATCGGGCAGCTCGACGTAGCGGGGCTCACCCAGGATCTGCAGCGGGCCGAGGTCGATCTCGCCGCGGCCGAGGACCGCGCGTCGTCGGTGCCCGGCGTCAGCGCGCTGCGGGCCGAAGCCGCGGCGATCGATGCGCGCATCGCGCTGGCGCGTCTCGAGCTCGAGCGGGCGGACCGGCTCGCCGAGCGGGGCGTCGGGCAGGCCCAGGCACGGGACCGCCTCGCCGCAGAGGTCGAGGCGCTCGAGGCCGAGCGCTCGGCGGCGTCGGCGCGGCGGCGCGACGCGGCGCAGGGGATCGAGTTCGACACGGACCGGTACCGCCTGCTCGTGCAGCGTGCGCAGGTGCTGCTCGAACGTACGATCGTGCGCGCGCCCTTCGATGGCATCGTGCTCGAGCGCCTCGCCGAGCCCGGCGAGTGGGTCGCCGCCGGCCACCCGCTCGTGCGCATCGGCGACGTGTCCCGCTTCGTCGTCGAGGCCGAGATCGACGAGGCCGACGTCGCGACCGTGCTCGTCGGGCAGGGCGCCGTCGTGTCGTTCTACGTCCACCCCGACGACACGTACCGCGCGGTCGTCACCGGCGTCGCCACCGACGCGAACCGGGACCGGGGCACGTTCGACGTCACCCTCGAGCTCGACGAACGGGTCGCCGGACTGCGGCCGGGACTGTCCGCCGAGGTCAACATCGTGACCGCACAGCAGGACGACGCGCTGCTCGTCCCGAACGCCGCGTTCGATGGGGACGCCGTGTGGCGCGTCGTCGGCGGGCGCGTCGAGCGGGTCGAGCCCGTCGTCGGGATTCGAGGCGCCACCCACACCCGCGTCGTCGAGGGGCTCGACGAGGGCGACTCCATCGTCGTGCAGCCCCCGCCGGACCTCACCAACAACGCGCGGGTCCGCGCGGAGCCGGCGCGATGACCGGCCTGCGCATCGCCCTCTTTCTCGCCGTCCGCCAGCTGGTCGACCGGTGGAAGCTCAACCTCGCCGCCGTCCTCGGCGTCGCCCTCGGTGTGCTGACGCTCATCGCGATGAGCGGCGTGATGAACGGGTTTCAGCAGGAGTTTCTCTCGCAGATCGTCCGCGTCGCACCCCACGTGCGCGTCGTCGCGTCGACCCCGGACGTCGAGACGAGCGTGATCGACCGTCGGCACGCAGGGCCCGCGGCGATCGACGTGCGCAACGACCGGGCGGCGGGCCGAGAGCTGCGCATCACGGCCCCCTCGGACGTCGCAGCGGTGCTGCTCGAACACCCTGACGTCATCGCGGTCTGCCCGGGGCTCGAGGGGCGGACCCTGGCGTCTGCGGGCAACATGGACCTCGGCGCGCTGCTGCTCGGGGTCGACCCGGCGCAGCAGGACCGCTGCACGCCGCTCGCCGGCTATGTGGTCGAGGGCGAGTGGGCCGGGCTTCGGATGGGGCGCCAGGTCGCCGCCATCGGGGTCGGCGTCAGCGAGACCCTCGGCATCGGCGTCGGCGACCGCATCCGGCTCGCGTCCGTCACCGGGGGCGTCGAATCCCTGCGCGTCGTCGCCGTGATCGACACGAACGTGCCGGCGCTCGACGACGTGCGGATCCTCGTGCCGCTCTCGATGGCGCAGACGGTGCTCGGCCGCCCCGACATCGTCGCGCATCTCGACGTGCGCGTCGCCGACCCGCTCGACGCCGATCGCGTCGCTGACGAGCTCGCGACGCGGGTGCCGTGGGACGTCGAGAGCTGGCGCGAGGCGAACGAGAACATGCTCTCGCTCTTCAGCCTGCAGAACGCGATCGTCGCCTTCGTGATCGCCGCCATCCTCGTGGTCGGCGGGTTCGGCATCCTCGCCATCCAGGTGATGCTCGTGCTGCAGAAGCACCGCGACATCGCCATCCTGCGTGCCATCGGGCTGCGCCGGGGCGACATCGTCGTGTGCTTTCTCGTGCAGGGCGCGTTGATCGCGGTGACCGGCGCGCTGCTTGGTGACCTCGCCGGCGCGTTGCTGCTCGACGTGCTGCGCACGCTGCCGGTGTCCAACGGCGGGGTGATCGTGGATTCGCCCGGATTCCTCATCTGCGAGGCGCCGCGGTTCTATGTGTGGGGGCTCGTGTTCGGCTCGCTCGTCGGCACCGGGGCGGGACTCGTGCCGGCGCTTCGGGCGGCGACCGTCGAACCGGTCGACGTGCTGCGCGGGAGGATCGCATGACCGAACCGGCGATCGAGACCCGCGGCGTCGGGCGCGTGCTCGGCGAGACCGTGCAGCATCGCGCCCTGGACGGCATCGACCTGCGCATCGACCCCGGCGAGTTCGTGGTGCTGACGGGCACCAGCGGGTCGGGCAAGAGCACGCTGCTCTACCTGCTCGGGGCGCTCGACCTGCCGACGGACGGGCAGGTGCGTGTGCTCGGGCGCGACATCGCGACGCTCTCGGACGCCGAGCGCACGGCGCTACGGGGCACCTCGCTCGGCTTCGTGTTCCAGTTCCACTTTCTGCTCGACGAGCTGACGGCGGCCGAGAACGTCGCGCTGCCGATGTGGCGAGCGGGGGTGCGGCGGTCGGCCGCGCTGGCCCGGGCCCGCGAGACCCTCGACGAGCTCGACATCGGCGCGCTCGCGGACCGGCGCCCATCGCAGATGTCGGGGGGGCAGCAGCAGCGGGTGGCGATCGCGCGTGCGGTCGCGCATCGGCCGGCCGTTCTGCTCGCCGACGAGCCGACGGGCAGCCTCGACTCGTTGAACTCCGAGCGTGTCCTTGCGCTGCTCGAGCGGCTGAACACGTCGCACGACCTGACGATCGTGATGGTCACGCACGACGAAGGCGTCGCGGCGCGTGCCCGACGACGGCTCGTCCTGCGCGATGGTCGCCTCGTTCGGGACGAGCGCCGCGACTCCGCTCGCCCCGGCGCGCCGTCATCCGAGTGAGGATGGGGCACCCCGGCGCCGCGATCAGTGCCCGGTGGCGAGGGCGGCGCCCGGCTCGTCGAACCGCGCGAGGCGGTCGAGCAGCTCGGTGCTGGCGGAGTTCGCGCCGGTCAGGTGCACGCGCGCCCCGTTGGCGCGCAGCTTGAGCACGATCCGGTCGATCGCGGCCACCGCCGACGCGTCCCAGATGTGCGCGCGGGTCAGGTCGATCTCGACCTGATCGACGTCCTCGTGGATGTCGAAGCCGGCCACGAAGTCCTCGACCGTCGCGAAGAAGAGCTCGCCGCGCACGACGTAGACCCGGCGCCCATCGATCGAATGCCCGGTCTCGATCGAGAAGAGCTTGCCCACGCTGCGGGCAAAGAACACCGCGCTCAACAGCACGCCGGCGAAGACGCCGAGCGACAGGTCGTGGGTCGCCACGACGACCGACACGGTGGCGACCATCACGATGCTCTCGGTGATGGGCATGACGCGCATCCGGGGCAGCGACGACCAGTCGAAGGTGCCCACCGAGACCATCACCATCACGGCGACGAGGGCGCCGGTCGGGATGCGGGCGACCCACGGGCCGAGCCCGACGACGAGGATCATCAAGAAGATGCCGGCCATGAAGCTCGAGAGGCGCGTGCGCCCGCCGGACTTCACGTTGATCACCGACTGGCCGATCATCGCGCAGCCGGCCATGCCGCCGAAGAACCCGGTGACGATGTTCGCGATCCCCTGGCCCCACGCCTCGCTGTGCTTGCAGCTCGGCGTGTCGGTCATCTCGTCGACGACCGCCGCGGTGAGCAGCGACTCGATGAGGCCGACCATCGCCATCGGCAGCGCGAACGGCAGGATGATGCGCAGCGTCTCGACCGTCCACGGCACCATCGGGACGTGCCAGATGGGCAGGGTGGTGGGCAGCTCGCCCATGTGACCGACCGTGTGCGTGTTGATGCCGAACGTGACCGTGACGATCGTGAGCAGCACGATGGCGACGAGCGGCGACGGGACGGCCTTCGTCAGGCGCGGCAGGCCGTAGATGATGACGAGCCCGGCGGCGACGAGGGCGTACATCGCCCACCCCTGGCCGACGACCTGGGGCACCTGCGCGAGAAAGATGAGGATCGCCAGTGCGTTGACGAACCCGGTCATCACCGATCGGGGGATGAACTTCATGTACCGGCTGAGCCGAAGCATCCGAAAGACGACCTGGATGACGCCGGTCAGGATCGTCGCGGCGAAGAGGTACTCGATGCCGTGGGCGCTCACGAGCGGCACCATCAGCAGCGCCATGGCGCCGGTCGCCCCCGAGATCATGCCGGGGCGGCCGCCGAAGAGCGCCGCCATCACCGAGATCGAGAACGCCGCGTACAGGCCGACCGTCGGGTCCACGCCCGCGATGATCGAGAACGCGATCGCCTCGGGGATCAGCGCAAGCGCCACCGCGAGGGCGGCGATGAGATCGGCGCGTGGGTTCGAGAACCACTCGCGCTTGAATCGGTCGCGGTCGAAGGCAGGGCGAAAGAACGACAGGATGGCAGTGCGCACAGCGACTCGAGTCCGGACCGGGCGGGCTTCGACGGGCTGACCGGGCGTCAGGCGACGAAGAGGGCGGGCACGTACAGGGTCATGACGCAGTGCGCAACGTTTGGATGACGCACCGCGAAGAACCGCACCAGCACGGTGTTCTCGTGGGGGTCGGGCGATCGACGATTTCGCCAGGAGGCGCGGATACATCGCGCCGATTCGGTCGAGTCTCGCGCCGACGCGCATGGCGAGACGGCTACGCTCGAGCCCGTGCGGCGTCCCGGGGCCGCGAGTCCCAGCACAGCCCACCGGCACGGAGGGACGCGCCGGGCTCGCCGTCGCCAACGTCATCGGCTCGAACCTCTTCAACATTCTGGGCATCCTCGGAGTCACCGCCCTCGTGCACCCCCTCGCCGTCCCGGACGCGATTCTCTCTCGGGATGTGTTCTGGATGCTTGGCGCGACGGTGTTGCTCGCCCCTCTGATGTGGACGGGCTACCGCGTCGGTCGCGTCGAAGGTGCGGGGCTGGTCGCCGGGTTCGCGGTCTACCTCGGCTGGCTTCTGCACGCTGCGTGATCGGCGCGGGGCGGCACCGCCGCAGCCCCGTCCATGACATCCACCCCCTTGTCGTCACCCGAATCTCTCGGAGCATTTCATGCCCTCGGACGCCATCGAACCGCTCGATGATCACGGGCTCAGCCCGACCGCGCGTACGACCCTTGCTCGGGACGTGCAGAATCGAGTTGCCGACGCATGGCAGAATGGACGCGCGTTGATCCTGAACGCGAACAAGCCCGGGTACAGCGAGGCCTTCACGATTTCGGCGGAGCAGTACGCGTTGCTGCGCACGGCGATTCTCACCGCAGTCCATACGCTTGCAGACGACCGCGGCGAGGTGCTGCTCAAGCAGATCCAGGGGCATGTCGACGACACCCTCTCGCCGCACCCTGCCTTCCCGAACGGGCGGATGACAAACTACACGCGGTACACGAAGACGGATCTCGAGGCGCGCGGTGAGGTCGAACGTGTGCCGAAACGTTCGCCCCAGCGGATTCGTCGACCTGCAGCCGGGTAGGACGAGCGGCCGCCGGGTCGAGATGCACGCCCGGGACTTTGCGTCGGTCGATGGATCCTGCCAGGGGTCGTGAGCGTGAGCGAACGCCCGGCTCGAACAATCCCGCCCGGAGGGCCCGATGACGACCGAGGATTCGGCTCGTGACCGCGATTCCGATGGCACGCGCGACGTAGCGGCTGCCTCGAACGACGTCCCGTCGCATACTGCGCCGGGCGATCCGGGGATGGACCGCGTGCAGGCGCTGGAGGCGCGGGTGGCCGCCCTCGAGGCGCGGCTCGCGCAGCTGCAACCGGCGCCCGGGCCGATCCATGCGGGTCCCGCGCCGCCACAGGCCGGGCCGTGGCCGGGGTCGCCCGGCCCGCCGGCTCGGGGATGGGCACCCCCGTACCACGCTGGAGCGCCATCGCAGGGTGGGGCGCCGCACGGCGGACCGCACGGTTCGGCACCGGCGCCGGCGTGGGGGGCGCCCACCGCGCCGGGCCCCTACGGCGCTGGACCGGCCGGTCCGAACGTCGCGCCTGCACCCGCTACACCGCCCCCCGCCGCGCCACCGCGCGCTCCGGCCAGCGCCGAAGACTGGATCGCCCGGATCGGCATTGGTCTGCTCGTGCTCGGCACGGCGTTTCTGTTCAAGTACTCGATCGACCGGGGCTGGGTCGGCCCGCCCGTGCGGGTCGGCATCGGCTACGCCGTCGGCGCCATCCTGCTCTTCGCCGGCCAGCGGACGATCGCGCGGCGCCCCGGGTTCGGTGAGCTGCTGATGGGGGGCGGTCTGGCGGCGTTCTACATCGCGACGTACGCCGCCCACGTGCTCTACGCCCTCGTGCCAGTGGTGCCCGCCCTCGGCGTGCTCGCCGGCGTCGGTGGGCTCGGGCTCGCGCTCGCCGTGCGGTACGCCCGGCCCGCACTGGCCGTGGTCGCCGCGATCGGTGGCTTCGCGGCGCCGATCGTCGTCGATCCGCCGGCGGGCACCGAGCTCGCGGTGCTCGGGTACTTGACGCTGCTCATCGGTGCGACGGCCGCGGTGCACGCGCTGCGCCGGTGGGGCGCGCTGCTCGCGTTCGCCGGCATCGGCGCCGTCGTGTGCCTCGCCCTCGTCGTGAACGCGGCCCCGGCCAGCGCGGCGCCGTTCGTGGTCGCCGCGGCGACGGTGGCGTGGGTCGGATACGCGATCGTCCCGGCGCTGTGGTCCGGTCAACCGGTCGATGCGCCGCCGCCGGGCGTGTGGCACGCGTCGGTCATCCTCGCGCCGCTGCTCTGGCTCGCTCAGGCGGTGCATCTCTTCGACCTCGAGGGCTCGGCGCTCGCCGCGTGGTCCGGTGGTGTGTTCGCCGTGCTCGTCGGTCTCGCGATCGCGGTGCGGGCCCGCGACGTCGACGCCAGCGTGCACCGGATCGCGGCGGCGGTGACCGTCGCGCTGTGGATCCTCTATGCCTTCGAGGCCAACGCGCTGCAGATCGCGTTCACGGCCTACGCGGCTGCGCTCTATCTCGTCGGGCACGTCGTCGACGGGCGGGGGCTGCGCGGCCTCGCCAACGCGACGGTCGCCGTCCTCGCGCTCGTCGTCGGGGCGCGCATCGTGGACGGCGGCGGCGCCGACGGGTTCAGCGCCGATGCAGGTGCCGACGCCCTGGCCGTCGCGGTCGCGTGGTTCGGCGTCGTGGTGCACGTGCGCGCTGCGCGCCGCGCCGCCACGCTCGGTGGTGCCGTGCCCACGGCCGGTTCGGCCGCCACGGCGCTGCACCTCGCGGCGCACGTCGGCACGATGGCGTGGGCCTTCCGGTATGTCGGTACTGCGGGGGATCAGGGGCAGGCGGCGGCCACGGTCGTGTGGGCCCTCATGGCGGCGGTCACCCTCGTCGCCGGCTTCGTCGCGCGGCACCCCGGGCTGCGCCAGATCAACATGATCACCCTCGTCGCCGTGGTCGCGAAGCTGCTGCTCGTCGACCTCGCCGAGGTGGCGACCGTGCTGCGCATCCTGCTCTTCATGGGTTTCGGCGCGGCGTTCCTCGTGCTCAGCTACGTGTTGCCGGGGCTCGTGCGCGAGCCAGAGACGGCCACCGGCGATGGCGCGGCCGATCCCTCGTCCGGCGCTACGACGCCGGGACCGGCGAACCCGACGACGCCGGGGCCGGGGCCGGGGCCCGGGGCGCACGAGTCGCACGACGTCGGGTCACGCCCGTCCGCACACCGAGACGTTGCGAGCCACCGGGATTGAATGTTTCGTGTGCGACCGGCGTCTGCAGGGCGCCCCCCACCACACGAGGCTGGATCTCATGCGTACGATCATCGTTGCTGCCGTTCTTCTCGCGCTCCCGTCGATGGCGTCGGCCCAGGGCCGCACCGCCGGGACTCTCGAAGCCGCGCCGACCGAGCGCGTCGAAGGGGGCGACACCCCGCGCGGCGACGCGACCGCGACCGACGAAGGGCGTCGGGACGGTCAGGAAGAGCGCTACATGGAGATCGTCGGCACCGACGGTCGGCTGGCCGGCGTTCGCGTGATCAACATGATCCAGAGCTCGGACCCGGAAGCGCCCGCGGCGGACTTCGTCGCCCGCGCCGACCGCAACGGCGACGGCTACCTCGACCGCGATGAGCTCGAAGCCGCCGGGTTCGACGTGTCCGGCGACAGCGCCGAGACGATGACGATCCGGGCGACGATCGACGTGGTGTACCAGAACGCCGGTCAGTGACCGGGCGCACCACGCTCGCTGGCCGGGCGTCGGCGCCCTTGCCGGCGTCGCTCTGCGCGGTTCGTGCTGGGACCGGCGCTGGGATCGATGGTACGATGCATCCATGAACACGACCCGCCCGTTGCCCCTTTCGTTCGCTCTCGTCCTCGCCCTGGCCTGCGCGCTCGGCGGCGCTGCTGCGTGCACCGACGGTGCCGACGCACCGTCTGGCGCGACCGGAGGCGACACCTCGACGGATGGCTCGGACACCGCGCTCATCCCCGAAGACAGCGGCGAGGGCACGACCGACACGGAGCCCGCGGACGACACGTCGGGCGACGTAGACGAGGACCCGTCCGAGGACGCTGCGCCGACCGAAGACGCGGCGGACGACGCCGACGAGGACGCCGCGCCGGTCGACGCGAGTGACACCGCGACGGACGCCCCCGGAGAGGACGCCGCCGCCCCCGACGTCGTCGAGGACGCCGCGCCGGACGCGGATGAAGACGCGACCCCGGACGCCGGCGAAGACGCCGCGCCGGACGTCGCCCCCGACGCCGGCGAAGACACCGCTCCGGACGCGGACCCGGACGTGGGCCTCGAGACCTGCGCCGACATCGAAGCCGCCTACCGTGCCCTCGTCGAGGCTCCGCAGGTCTGTGAGACCGCGGACCAGTGCGCGACCCTCTACGGGCACTGCGGTGTCGGGCTCGGCGGCTGCTACTACGCCGCGGCCATCGGGCTGAATCAGGGGCAGCTCGACGACCTGTCGCGCCGGTGGACGGACCAGAGCTGCGAGCTCGGCCGCCCGGTCTGCCGATGCGCAGCCCCGCCGGACGTCGCGTGCAACGACGGCACCTGCGGCTTCGCGCCGTAGCACCCGTGTCCGCCGCCCTTCGGCGTCGAACCGAGGGTCGACAGATGCGCCTCGAATGGCGAAAACAGGCGGGCGCCGGGCCCATCGTCGTGTCGGGCGGTGCGCCCCCGATCCTGCCGCGACGTCGCTCATGACGCTGACCGAAGACCAGGCACGCACGCTGTTGCGCGACCACGCCCTGCGCGTCACTGCGCCGCGGCTGGCCGTGTTGCGCGCGCTGTCGTCCGCCCACCGCCCGATGTCGCACACCGAAGTGCTCGGCGTGCTCGGGGCGACGGACTGGGACCCGGCGACCGTGTACCGCAACCTCGTGAAGCTGCGGGACGCCGGCGTCGCGCTGGTCGCCAGCCGCGCCGAGGGCATCGACCGGTACGCGCTGGCGGGGCATGACGCCGACGAGCACCGCCACCCGCACTTCGTCTGCGAGGCCTGCGGTCGCATCGCCTGCCTGCCGGCGAACGTCGCTGCCACGGTCACGATCGAGGGCGAGTGGGCGGCGTCGGTGCGGTCGGCGACGATCCAGCTCCGTGGCGCGTGCCCGGACTGCCTGCAGAAGGCGGACGCCGCCCGCGATTGAGGCGCGTACCGGGGCCTGCGGCGAGTCGAACGGCGGTCGGTAGGTCTGCCGTGCGCCGGCTTGCGGGGTTTCGCCGGGCCGAAGAGTCACTATCTGTAGAGACCGCGGGGCGCTGCGCCCCCTCGTGCTCTCTCGGAGGCCTCGTGCGACGCTCCCCCATCCGAATCGGTCTGCTGCCCCTGTTCTTCGTGTTCACCCTCGCCGGCGCATGCGGGGACGACACCACCGCCGACCCCGACGCGACCGACGCTGGGACCGACGTCGTCGAAGACACCGCTGAGGGCGACGCGGACATCACGTCCGACGCCGACCCGAGCGATGTTGCCGACGACGCGGTGGACGACACGGCCGACGACGCCGTCGGTGAGGATGCCGGGGGCGACGTGGCGCCGGACGCCGATCCGCCGAACCTGCGACCGAACGTCCAGGCGGACATGCCGCCGAACGCGGAGGGCCAGACGCCGGAGTCGCCGGATCAGACGCGGGCGCCCCAGCCCGAAGAGGCGGCGGCCTTCTCGGCGACAGTCCGTGCCGACGGGCTCGAGATCCCGTGGGGCATCGCGCCGCTGCCCGACGGGCGCCTGCTCGTGACCGAGCGCATCGGTCGCCTGCGCGTCGTCGCCGTCGACGGCACGGTCGGTGAGCCCGTCGAGGGGCTGCCCGATCTCGTCCAGGACGGGCAGGGCGGTCTGCTCGACGTCGCGATCAGCCCCGACTTCGCCACCGACGCCACGGTGTTCATCACGTACTCCGAGGCGCGCGAGAACGATCGTCTCGCGGTCGCGGTGGCCCGCGGCACCCTGTCCGACGACGGCCGCCGCCTCGAAGACGTGGGCGTCATCTACCAGCAGGAGCCGTCGTGGCCCGGCGGCCGGCACTTCGGTTCGCGCCTCGTGTTCGACCGCGACGGCGCGCTCTTTGTCACGTTCGGCGACCGGGGCTCTGCGCTCGACGACGCCCAGAGCCCGTTCAACGCGATCGGCGCCGTCATCCGCATCTGGCCCGACGGCACGATCCCCGACGACAACCCCTTCGCGGACGGTGTCGACGGCGCGCCGGAGGTCTGGTCGTGGGGCCACCGCAACATCCAGTCGGCCACCCTCGGGCTCGACGGCGCCCTGTGGACGGTCGAGCACGGCGCGCAGGGCGGCGACGAGCTGAACCGCCCCGAGCCCGGCGCGAACCACGGCTGGCCGCTCATCACGTACGGCGAGAACTACGACGGCACGCCGATCCGGGGGGGCGTCACCGCCCAGGAGGGCCTCGCCCAGCCGGTGTACTACTGGGACCCGGTCATCGCGCCATCCGGCATGGCCACCTACACCGGCGACCTCTTCGACGGCTGGCAGGGCGACCTGCTGATCGGCGGGCTGCAGTCCACGTCGGTCGTTCGCCTCTCGCTGCGCGAAGGCCGCGTGTACACCGAGGAGTGGCTGCCGATGGGCGTCCGCGTCCGAAGCGTCGCGGTCGCCAGGGACGGCGCCATCCTCGTGGGCACCGACGCCGGTCAGATCGTCGAGCTGCGGCCCGAGTGACCACCGGGGCGGCGCGGCCCCTGCGCCGGCCGCGCTTCGGCTCATCGTGCGCAGCTTCCGCGTCCGGCGCATACGCCATAGACTCCGGGCACCGCACGCACATCGAGGCACGGCGTGGCACGGGCCGATGGCGGTCGCGGGCCCACGTCGGACGGGGACGCGCATGGACCGCATCGAAGGGCAGAACGGGGTCGCCTACACGCTCACGCGCAAGCTGGGTGCGGGCGGGTTCGGCGTCACGCACGTCGCCGAGCGCAGCACGGATGGGGCACAGGTCGTCGTCAAGCAGCTGCGCATCGACCGGCTCGACGATTGGAAGGCCGTCGAGCTCTTCGAGCGCGAGGCGCGGGTGCTGGCAGCGCTCGATCACCCGCACATCCCGGCGTACGTCGACTACGTGCCGCTGGGCGATCCGAACACGCCGAGCGGGTTCGCGCTGGTGCAGGAGTTCGTCGACGGGTTCTCGCTCGCCGAGTGCGTCGCCGGGGACCGTCGCCTCGAGCTCGACGCGATGTACCGCTGGTTCGTCGCCATCCTCGACACCCTCGTGTACCTGCACGGCCTGTCGCCGCCGGTGATCCACCGCGACATCACCCCCGGCAACGTCGTCATCAGCAGCGACGGCGAGCCGCACCTGATCGACTTCGGCACCGTGCAGGCGGCGGTGCTCTCGGCATCGACGATGGCGTCGACCTCCGCGGGCACGTTCGGATACGCGCCGATGGAGCAGTTCGTGGGGCGCGCCACGCCGGCCAGCGACCTGTACGCGTTGGGGGTGACCTTCGTGTCGACGCTGATGGGCGCGACCCCCGAGAAGATGCCCTTCGAGAATGCGCACCTCGACGTCTCGGCGGCGCTGAAGGGCCATGCGGTCGACGCCCGCCTGCGGCTGGCGCTCGAGCAGATGGTGGTGCCGGATCCGAGTCGCCGCGCCCAGCGAGCCGACGAGATCCTGGAGACGATCGCGCACCTGCGCGACGGCGCGCCGCCGGTGGTCGTGCTACCGGGTCGCGGGCTGCCAGCGGGCGCCAACGACCCGGCGTCGGCCGTCGCGACCGGCGCCGGCGCGGTGCTCGAGACCGACGCCGACCCGTGGTCTCGCGCTCTCGCGCTGCGCCAGCGGCTGGGCCCCGACGCGTTCTGGAATCCTCCGCCGGACCTGCCGTTCGAGCGGCCCGACTGCGCTGCGATCAGCCCCGACGGACGCTGGGCGGTCTTCGTCGACGAGCCCGGCGTGTTCTTCGTCGACCTGCGCACCATGGTGAGCCGTCGGTCCGGCCCCGGGGGATGGACCTCGCCCGAGTGCGCGTGGGCGCCGGGCGGGCAGGGGCTGCTGATCATCGACGACTTTCGCGAGCAGTACGTCGTCATCCCGATGTCGGCCGACGGACCGGGGCGCCCGCGCCGCATCGAGTCGCTCGCCAAAGACGACGTCGAGCACCTCGCGATCAGCCCCGACCTCGATCTCATCGCGGTCATCGACGACTGGGACAACGAGCTCGTCGTGCTGATGGACGCGCACACCGGGGCGGCGATACGCGAGCTGCGACCCGTCGAGACGATGCAGCGCGCGTTCGAATCCGACGGCAGCTTCGACGCGCAGCGGCTGCTCTTCTCACCCGACGGGCGCTTTCTCTTCGTGATGGGGTACGAGTCGACGGTCGCGTACGACACGCAGGGCGGCGCGGTGCGGTTCAAGGCCTCGCAGGTCGCGGTCAGCACAGACGGAGCCACGCTCGTGCACACGCGCGACGAAGGGCCGCTGTGCGTGGTTCGTGGGTTCGGCGACTACGCGATCACGTCGGGCGGCTTCCCGTCCGGCGATCGGCTGGCTGGCAAGCTGCGCGATCCCGAAGCGCTCGCGATCTCGCCGGACGGACGGGTCGTCGCGGTGCAGACCCGCACCGATGGCGGCGATCGGATCACGATCTACGACGCGACCAGCGGCCGTGCGCTGTGGACGCCGCGGCCCGATTATCCCGTGGGCGCCGAATTCTCGGACGTCGAGTCGCTGGGGTTCGCCGAGGACGGGCGGCTCTTCATCGACGCGGACGCCTGGTTGAACCCGTGGGCCGAGGACGACGAAGACGACTACTTCCACATCGCGTGCCTCGCGACGCGCACGATGGTCGGTACGTTGACCCTGACCGGCGACGCCGACGAGGGTCCGCGCCCGCGGGTCTACGTCGACGGGCAGCTGCAGTCCGACCTGCCGAAAGACCTCGCGCCTCACCTGCGCGAGTCGGCGCGCCCCCGGGTGCGCACCGGCACGACCGTGCTCGGCATCTCGTCGCACGGCTTCTTCGCGCGCCTCGATGACCACTCGTTTCTCGACCGTTCGAAGCAGGCTGTGTCGCACTACGAGCGTCAGGACGCCACGCGCGCGCTGCTGCTGGGGGTGCCGCTCGCAGAGGTCGTGACCGCCGACGAAGTGGCGCTGGCGTCGGACGTCGCTGCGCGGTGGCGGTTCTTCGGCGAGGCCGTGCGTGACGGCGGGCTCGCCCGCAACGCGAGCATGCGCGAGCTGGTGACGGCGTCTCGCGGGCTGACGGCGTGGCTGCCCCATGTGCTCGAGGCGGCGAAGTCCGTCGACGCCGGTGTGGCCGGGTTCGGCGCCGCCCCGAGCGGGACGCCGACGCTGGTCGAGAGGCAGGTCCTCGACGCGCTGGCACAGCTCGGCGCGCGCGACGACGCCCAGAAGCTGGCACTCTTCGAGGATCAGGCGCGGGCGCTCGCGCCGCCACCGCCGGCGAGGACCGCGTCGAAGCGTGCGGGCCGGCCGACGGCGCCTCGTACGTCGGCAGCAGAGAGCGCCCTCGTCTTCGCGGGCGACGAGCCCGAGCAGCATCTGCAGCAGGCGGGGCCGAGTCGGGCTCGTGCGCTGCGGGTCGGCCTGCTGGCCGGGGCCATCGCCATCCCGACGTGGGGCGTGCTGGTCGGGGTGCTCAGCATGTCCATGGCGACCGCGGCTGTCGCGGCCGTGATCGCCGGTGGGTTCGCCGCAACGCTGGTTCGCCGCCGTTGATCGAGCCACTGCCGCCCACGACGTCGAGCGCCGGGTCGGCGGCGCGATTCAGCGTGCTGCGAGCGGTTCGAGCTCGAGTGAGAACGCGCCGTCCGGACCCTCCGAGACCATGAGCCCGACCGAGACGACCGCGGCCCGGTTCAGCGGCGGCGCGTCCTGAACGAGGCGCCCCCGCCAGACCGGTCGGAACGCGTCGATCGGCAGCTCGACCTCGACCCACGCATCCGCCGTCGTGTCGAACCGCGACTCGAACGCGACCCCATCGAACCGGGTGTCGTCGTGCAGCCGCAGCTTGTACGTGCGGCCGTCCCCACGCACGCGCAGCACGAGGTGCGTCGCCTCGGTCAGGTCGAGGTCGAGCCCGGCGGCGCGGACGGACGCGAAACCGCCATTGTTCTCGCGCGACAGCGTCCCCGAGAACACGGCGGTGCCGTCGGCGGATGCGGTCATGCGACTCTGCGAGACGCCGCCCATCACGCGGTCGTCGATAGGGCGAAAGGCATCGGCACGGGCGCCGAAGTCGAGCAATGGGGTGGTCTCATCGCGCACGGTCGACGACTCGGACTCGGGGGGTGTGGATGTGCCGCTCGAACGGTCGGCCGGGGCAGGGTCGGCCGGGGCAGGGTCGGTGGACGCCGGCTCCGCTGACGCCGGTCCCGTGCCATCCGGCACTGCGCGATCCGGTACGGTGGGATCCGGTACCCGGCCCGGCGCACACGCGGCGAGGCCGAGCAGTCCGACGCAGAGACGGGCCCACCACGGGGATCGGGCGCGACGGTCGGGGGGGCTGGTGGGCGGACTCGGACGCACAACGGTCTCGAACGATCGCGGGGCAGGTAGGGCTCGGACGGCACAACA
>Ga0070729_10000889_pt1 | contig 53826 bp, 48 predicted proteins | sample tdDd472_FD_66725 | JGI IMG/M metagenome (GOLD analysis project Ga0070729, IMG submission 66725) | Marine sediment microbial communities from the Atlantic coast under amendment with organic carbon and nitrate - tdDd47.2 | ecosystem: Environmental > Aquatic > Marine > Coastal > Sediment | place... | reverse complement strand
CCGTTGAGCCAGCCCCGGCCTGCACCCCCTTTTCCGCGCCCAGAGAAGACGTCAAACCCATCATTTTCAATCCGGCGCAACAGGCGGCAATAGACGCAGGACCCGGTCCTGTACTGGTTCTGGCCGGACCGGGAACCGGCAAGACGCAGACCCTCATGGGCCGCGTCGCCCGTCTCATCGATGGCGGAGAAACACCCCGGCGTATCCTGGCCCTGACCTTCACAAGGCGGGCCGCCCAGGAAATGCGCGACCGCTTGAAAGGCTTGCGTGGCGAAGATGCCGACCTGCCCCAGGCTGGAACGCTCCATTCCCTGTGCTTCGACTATTGGAGACACGCGTACTCCGAGACGCCGATAGTCCTGGCCGAAGCCGCAGCCAAAAAACTTTTCGCCGAGGTCAATCCTGAATTCGCAGGCAAGAATCTCGACCACTACTGGAACAAGTACAACCTTGGCCGCGAATGTCTGGCAGACGTCCCTGAAGACCTGGCCGAAGCGCACATCAAGTACGGCAACCAGAAGAACCATTGGGATCTGGTGGACTACACCGACCTGCTTGAATTCATGCTGGAACAGGCTGGCGCACCGACCTTCCGCATGCCATACAAGCACGTGCTGGTAGAAGAAATACAAGACCTCACCCCACTGCAACTGGCCGTAATCAGAGGTATTGCAGGGGAATCCGGCGACGGCGTATTCTGCATCGGCGACCCCATGCAATCCATTTACGGATTCCGGGGTGCGGTGGGCGAAGTCGAAGAGAAGTTAAAGGACTTGTGGGCCAATATCGAGACCATCACTCTGGACGAGAACTATCGCTCCGGTCAGCATATCCTTGATTGCGCGGCCGCGCTCTATCCGGAGGAATCTACCCTCAAATCCAATCTCGATTTAAACGCTACCATCCATCTTTTCGAGGGACCGGACGCCGTTCGCGAGGCAGCCTGGATCAGCGACAAGATCAAGGGGCTGATCGGAACCACCAGCCACTCCATTTCCGAAGCCGAAGGGAGCGGAGATCTCGCGCCCGGCGACATTGCAGTGCTGGTTCGCTTCAAGGCCCTCATCCCGATCATCGAAAAGGCACTCAAGCGGGCAGGAATTCCCGTTTCCACCCCGGAGCTTGATGGCTTCTGGCAGGAACCGCGCGTGGCGACCATCCTGCGCACGGCAGAACAATTCCTGGGCATGTCTCTGAGCGGGGCCGATGAGGTACTGGATGTACCGGATCATATCCTGGCACAGGGGCCAGTCGGACTGGCTGCCTACCTGAACGAGACACCACCGTTCGATCAATTTTTCTGGGAAAGCAGACAGTTTATGGACCTGAAACGGGAATTCGACCGACGCGGCGGCTGGCAGGCACTGGTCAATTGGGTCAGCCTCCAGACAGAACTGGAGCTGGTTCGCCGCTCTGCGGAAAAAGTCCAGGTCATGACACTGCATGCTGCCAAAGGCCTTGAATTCGAGGCCGTATTCATGCCTGCCTGCGAAGAAGGTATCCTGCCATTCGCCGGGAAGGATCTGCTGACCGCGACGGTCACGCTCACACCCGGACGGGGCCAGCGATTCCAGGAGGAACGCCGTCTGATGTTTGTCGGCATGACCCGGGCAAAGAAGAACCTGTACATCAGCCGCGCTGACAGGCGGGAGTTGTACGGCAAGACGCTCAATCTTCCGGCGTCACGATATTTGAGGGAGATTCCCGAGGAGATTCTGACCCGTTCCACGCTGTCCGCGAAAAAGGTCACCAAGGAAAAGCAGCTTGGCCTGCTTGATTAGACCCAAAGTTTAAAGGATGAAACGATAAAACCCGCGTTCGTAAGCCCGACAGACGTTGCGAGCGGCTCCTCGAGTGAAGCCTGCCTGACGCAGTCTACAGAATACGTGAAGCGGGTTTAATAAATGCTGACAAAACTTGCGAATAGCTCTCATGTTCGCACCCTCGGCCAAATGGTTCATTCCATGCTCAAAACTGTGCAATCACCATGCCTAAAAACAATAAATCAACAATGATTACCAGTTCGCCTTCAAGCGATGGAAGTGCAAGGGAAAAAGATGCGCACGCGCGTCACGTTCCCGTCGCGGAGATCGAGAAGAAATGGGACATGGAATTCGGTTTCACCGTGGCCGCGCCCTCCTTTGTCATTCCTGCCGGAGCCGCTGAGAACAGCCGGTTCCTGGCCGATTATTTCCCGGAAATATGCCTGCTCTTTTTCGAGACCGATTCATGTTTAAAGTATACAGACATTGACTTGCCGTCAGATTTGTCCGATTTGCCCGTGAATTGGCACATCCACCTGCCCCTCGATCTGCCGTGGGAACAGGGGCTTGATACCGTCTGGAGCAAGCTCAGGGGATTGATGGACAAGGCAGCGTTTCTTTCGCCCAGTGTCTACGTCCTGCATCCTCCCACCGTACCGGGAATGCTTGTGCCTCTGGCGAAAAGATTTCGGGAAGCAGGTGTTGATCCTGCCGACATCCTGCTGGAGAACGTTGAGGAAACCGACCTGACCACCATGTGGGACGACGCCCGACGAGGCGGCTATTCCACATGTCTGGACCTGGGCCACATCCTCGCTTATGGTCAGCATTCCGTATTGGACCTGCCAGGACTCTGGAGCACAGTGCGGATGCTCCATGTGTATGCCCCGAAAAACGGTGGACGACACACAAGCCTTGCAAATCTGGACGAAAGTGGGCAGACATTGCTTCGCACCATGCTGAAACAATTCAGCGGCGACACCCTGACCCTTGAAGTCTTTGACGAGACAGGAATTTTTGAATCCGTTGACCTGCTTGCCGGATGGCTGTCCGGCTGGAGAAATAAAAAATGATCACCTTGATTCTTGGCGGCAACAAATCCGGAAAATCGGACTTTGCGCTCGATTTACTGGCAAAAGGGCCAGAACCGGCCCTGTTTGTCGCCACAGGCAAGGCAAAAGACCTGGAATTCAGGGAGCAAATCTCCAAACACCGCGAAACACGCGGCCCTGAGCTTGAAGTTGTTGAGGTATCAGAAGACTTGCCTCAGACGCTCAGAAAGGCTAAATTGCACTTTCCCGCCGTGTTGGTGGACAGCCTGGACTATTGGCTTTTCGCCTGCCGCGAGGCAGGATGTGAAAAGGAAAAAATTCAGGAATTCCTTGAAGTTCTCGAAGAATGGGACACCTCGGAATTAATTTTGGTCTCGTGTGAGACCGGGCTCGGACCTCTGCCTGGGGGCAGTGAAGTGCGAGCATTTGTTCGGAGCCTTGGCGCGCTCAACCAAAGCGTGGCCAAAGTGGCGGACCAGGCGTACCTGGTTGCAGCCGGGCTACCGTTAACCCTGAAAAAGGGATAGTTTGTGGCACTTTTCAGACAGTTGGACGAACAGGTAGAGCAGCTCCTCGACCTTTTCAAAAAAGATGAGAACTGGCTTATCATCATCAACGCCGACCCGGACGCCCTTGGCTCTGCGTTGGCTCTGAGACGTTTGATGGCCCGCCGCGTCGCCAACGTGGGCATCGGACAGATCAACGAGATCAAGCGGCCCGACAACCTGTCCATGATCCGCTACCTGCGTATCCCGACCCAGAAGCTGATCCCGAACCTGGCGGCCCAATTTGACAAGTTCGCCCTTGTGGACTCCCAGCCACACCACAATCCCGAATTTGAACCATTCGATTTTTCCGTGGTTATCGACCACCATCCCACGTCCAAGGAAAACCCGGTCAAAGCCGATTTCGTGGACATCCGGCCCAAGTACGGCGCTGTCTGTTCCATGATGACCGAATATCTTTACAATATGAAGATCCGCCCGGCCAAGCTGCTGGCCACCGCGCTGATGTACGGCATCCGCTGCGACACCCGCACCTTTGAGCGCGAGTTCATCGATGCTGATATTTCCGCCTTCAAGTATTTGAGCAAATTCGCCGACCCCAAGCTGATGAACCGCATCAGCCGAAGCGAATTCCACCTCGACTGGATGCGTTATTTCTCCCGAGCCTTCTACAATCTCAGACGTATTGGCCAGGGCCTGTTCGCCCACTGCGGCAATGTCGAGAACCCGGACATCCTGGTCATCGTGGCCGACTTCTTCACCCGCGTTCACAACGTGCCGTGGGTAGTTGTTTCCGGCATGGCCGACGACAAACTCGTCTGCATCTTCCGCGGCGACGGCATGAGACGCAACATGGGCAAGATGGCCCAGACCCTCATGAACGGCCTCGGATCTGCCGGTGGACACAATCAAGCCGCCCGTGCCGAAGTGAATATCGAAGAGCTTGACGGCGAAGACCCAGAAATCTTCATGCTCAAACGTCTCGGACAGGGCAAGAAAAAGACTATCCGCCGAATTTAACACCTTACACACCACACATTATGTCTCTAAAAGACCGTTTAGGCTTCGATAAGGAACCCGTCTTTCTCATCGACGGAACCGCCCTGCTCTATCGTGCATTCTACGCCCGCGCCGACCTGTCGCGCTCGGACGGATTCCCGACCAATGCAATCAACACCACCTTGCGCGTGCTGATGAACCTGATCCGGGACGAGAAACCCAAGCACGTGGCCTTCATGATGGACGGTAAGGGCCCTACTTTCCGCCACAAGATGTATGATCCGTACAAGGCGCAACGCCCGCCCATGCCCGAACCTCTGGTCGAACAGATAGAACCGGTTCGCAAGGGCGTCGAATTGCTCGGCTTCAAGCTGCTCATATCGGACGGCGTCGAGGCCGACGATTGCATCTGCGCACTGGCCCACGAATACAAGAAGGAACGCCCGGTCATCATTCTGGCTGCGGACAAGGACCTCAAGCAGTGCCTGGACGACAACGTTGTCATGGTCAGCCAGCAGGGCAGAAACGAAACCATCCACTCACTGGAAAGCTTCCGCGAAAAGGAAGGGATGGAACCCGCCACCTGGCCGGATTTTCAGGCGCTCATCGGCGACTCGGCAGACAACATTCCCGGCATCCCCAAAGTCGGCCCGGTCACGGCCAGAAAGATTTTCGCTGCCACCGGCCCCACCCTTGAAGAGTTGCGCGACAACTACACACAGCTGCCGGACAAGATGCGCGAGAAGGTCGAGCCCGAGCTGGAAAACATTTTCATTTACCGCGAATTGACTCGCATGAAGACGGACTGCTGCGACATCCCCATCGAAGATTTCGCCATGCAGGACATCGACCTCGACAAGCTGAACGCATTCCTCGATGAATACGAGCTGCACAGTTTGCAGCGAGCCATTCCCAAGTCCGGAGGCGCGTCGGCTACGCCCAAATCAGATAGCCCGACCAAGGCCAAAGCCAAGAAAAAGGCAGCCGCCACGGCTGACGGAATGCTCTCTCTTTTCGGCGACGCGCCAGTCAAGGAAGCACCCACCGAGCCGCTGCCCGTAACCGAAGCCGCCACGGCTGACGATCTGCCCAATCTCGCAGGTGAAGATATTGGGCTGATCTTTGAGGACGACGCATTTTTCATCGGCATGGAAGGCAGAGAGTACCGCTACAAAGGCCCCATCGACGGACTAGCCCGCGCTCTGGAGAACGCCAGTGTCATTGCCACGCCAAGTGTGCAGGATCTGCTCAGGACCGACCCGGCCTGGGGGCTGATCCTGCCCTTCCAGTGGTTCGACCTCAGCCTGGCCGCCTACCTGCTTGATCCAGAAGCACGCAACTACACATGGCCGCGCCTCAAGCAGTCTATTTATCAAGATGGCAGACCGGAATTCGCCGAGTTTTCAAAAGATTTACATCCCCATGCCAAAGGGCTGGCCGCGCTGGCATACATGCAGGGCATCAAGGGGCAGATTCAATCCTCTGAACTTGCGCCACTCATGCGCGATCTGGAAATCCCGCTCATCCCGGTGCTGGTCGCCATGGAGCAGGCCGGTATCGGCATCGACCTCGAAGCATTCAAGACTTTCCTGGAAGATGTCAGTAGTCAACTCAGCGAATTGACCCGGTCCATCATCGTTCACGCTGGGGAGGAATTCAACATCCGCTCCAGCCAGCAGTTGGCGGTCGTCCTGTTCGATCAGCTCGGCATCAAGGAAGGCACCAAGACGTCGACTGGCCTGCGCTCCACCGCCAACCAGGTGTTGGAGAAGATTCGCTCGCAGCACCCCATTGTCGAGGATATTCTCGAATACCGCATGCTGGAAAAACTGCGCTCCACCTATCTTGAGCCGCTACCCAAACTGGTGGACGACAGTTCCCGGCTGCACACGAGCTTCAACCAGCTTTCCACGGCAACGGGCAGGCTCTCCAGCTCCAAGCCGAATCTGCAAAATATCCCCATTCGCGGCAAATACGGACCGCGCATGCGCGCCTGTTTCAACGCCGCACCCGGCAACATGCTGGCCGCAGCCGACTATTCGCAGATCGAACTTCGCGTGCTCGCCCACTTCTCCAAGGACCCGGCATTGATCGACGCCTTCCGCAATGACGAGGACATCCACTCGCGCACGGCCGGCCTTCTAAATGACAAGCCCACAGAAGAGGTCTTGCCGGACGAGAGACGCAACGCCAAAACCATCAACTTCGGCCTGATCTACGGCATGGGTGTGCAGAAACTCGCCAAGGAGTTGAAGATCACCCAGAACCAGGCCAAGGAATTCACCGAGACATATTTCGAGAAACTGGCCACGCTCAAAGCCTATTACGACACCATTGTCGAGGACGCCCAGCAGCACGGTTTCGTGGTCACGCTGGCTGGTCGGCGCAGGTTGTTGCCTGAGCTTCATTCGCGCAACAATCAGATGGCATCGCAGGCGCGGAGACAAGCCGTGAACACAGTCATTCAGGGTTCGGCAGCAGACATCATCAAGATGGCGATGCTCGCGGCCCAGAAAGATGACGAACTGGCGCGCCTTGGTGCGAAGTTGATTTTACAGGTGCATGATGAATTGATCATCGAAGCGCCCGAGGCAAATATCGAAGCTGCCGGAACGAGACTGAAACAGGTCATGCAGGACGTGGTGGAGATGGATGTTCCGCTCAAGGTCGATCTCGGAATCGGGAAGAACTGGGCAGATGCTCATTAGTTTCTGACTATTATGGATAACAAAAAAAGCCGCCCATTCAGGCGGCTTTTTTATTTACTCTTAATCCTAGCTCCTCAGTAAAGAAAAGCCTCGGTCATATATTCCTCGCCTTCTTCCCGATCTTGGCTGCAACTCCTTGAATCGACGCATACAAAGCCGGGACAACCAACACACCCAAAATCGTGGCAGCAATCATACCACCAAAAACGGATGTACCAAGCGCATGTCGACTCGACGATCCAGCACCAGAAGCGGTTACCAACGGTATAACACCAAGAATGAACGCAAACGATGTCATCAGAATGGGCCGGAACCTGAGATGCGCAGCGCTGAGCGCAGCGTCCTTGAGGGACATACCCTGCTCATGCTTCTCCTTGGCAAACTCAACTATCAAAATAGCGTTCTTCGAGGCTAGACCGATAAGCATGACCAAACCGATCTGCGCATAAACATTGTTATCAAGCCCACTGATCCACTGGGCCGACATGGCACCGAAGATACCGAGCGGCACACAGAGAATGACCGCAAACGGCGTACTCCAACTCTCGTACTGCGCGGCGAGGACGAGGAAAACCATAACAATGGCGAGGAAGAAGATCAGGCCGGTATCGCCACCGGAATACTTCTCCTGATAGGCGATGGCCGTCCAATCGTATCCATATCCCTGCGGCAGGACCTCGGCGGCGACTTCTTCCATGGCTTTCATGCTCTCGCTGGAGCTATACCCTGCAGGCGTGGCTGCATTGATCTCAACGGTACGGAAGACGTTGTAGCGCTGGATGTATTCCGGCCCTGTAACACGGCTGGCCTTACCGAGGGTGGCCAATGGCACCATTTCACCCTTGTCTGATCGCATGTAGAACTTGGAGAGATCCTCCAACCGCTTGCGATACTGTGATTCGGCCTGGGCCATGACGCGGTAGGTACGACCATATTTATTGAAATCATTGATATAATAGCCGCCGAGATAGGTCTGAAGCGTCTGGAAGACTTCGTTGACCGGCACACCGAGCTTCTTGACCTTGTCGCGGTCGATCTCCACGTAATACTGCGGTACCTGCGCGCTGAATGTGGTGAACAGGTTCGATACCTCCGGGCGTTTGCCTGCCGCATCCATGTAGCTTGTGGTCACGGCCGCCAGTTCATCTACAGTACCGCCGGAACGATCCTGTAGCTCGAACTGCAATCCACCGGTGGAACTCAGGCCGGGAATGGGCGGCGGCGAGAAGCCCATGACGATCGCTTCCTGAATTCCCCAGAAGGCCTTCTGCGCCTTACCCATGATGGTAGCGAGGGAGAGATCGGGCGTAGTACGATCAGCCCAATCATCAAGGATGATGAAAAAGGCAGTATTATAAGATGAATATGCTCCGGTAAGCAGGCTGAAACCACCAAGTGCGACGTAATCATGAACACCTGGTGCTTCCTTGAGGTAAGCCTCGATCTGCTTGGCAACCTCGTTGGACCGTTCAAGAGATGCTCCTTCCGGCAACATCGAGTTGACGATGAAGTATCCCTGATCCTCGTCCGGCACAAAACTGGAAGGTAACGTGGCAAACAATCCGCCACAACCGACAACCAGAATGGCAACCACGGCGATTGCCATGATCGAACGTTTGACCAATGCGGCAACGGCAGCGTTATATCGCTTGGTGACCGCCTCGAAGCCGGCATTGAACTTCCCGAAGAACCAGCCAAGCGGACCGCCCGAAGGCCTTTGTGGCCGAAGCAGCAATGCACTAAGCGCGGGTGAAAGCGTCAAGGCGTTCACAGACGAAATGAGCACCGACACAGACAGCGTCAGAGCGAACTGCTTGTAGAGCTGACCGGTGATACCGCCCATGAAGGCGACCGGGATAAACACCGCTACGAGTACCAATGTACTGGCGATAATCGGGCCGGTAACCTCAAGCATGGCCTTCTTGGTAGCATCTTTGGCCGAGAGTCCTTCTTCATCAATAATACGCTGGGTGGCCTCGACAACGACGATGGCGTCATCAACAACAATACCGATGGCGAGAACCAGACCGAAAAGAGTCAGCGTATTGATGGAAAAACCGAGTAACGGAAAGAGTGCGAACGTACCGACAAGTGAAACCGGCACGCAGACCATGGGAATGATCGTGGTACGCCAGTTTTGCAGGAAGATGAAAACCACCAGGAAGACGAGAATCAGCGCTTCGAAGAGCGTGGACATAACTTCATCGATGGAAGAAGTAACGAAGCGTGTGGTATCGTAAGGAATGGCATACTCAATGCCATCCGGGAAGGAGGCAGAGAGGGTTTCCATGGTCGTTCTCACATCGGCAGCGACATTCAGCGCATTTGAGCCGGGAAGCTGATAGATAAGCAGCGAAGCCGTTTGCTGACCATTGAGGCGGGCAAAGGTAAAATAGTTCTTGGCACCAAGCTCGACACGGCCCACGTCACGAATCTTAACCGTACTTCCGTCTTCATTGGCCTTGAGGATAATATTGGCAAATTCATCGACATCGGTCAGGCGACCTTTGACACGTACAGTCATCTGGAACTGCTGATCGGAATCTGTCGGCGGCATGCCGATCTGCCCTGCCGGAGCCTGAATGTTCTGCTCCTGCACCGAGTTGATGACATCGGAGACCGTCAGGCCATAGGAAGAGATCTTATCCGGGTCGAGCCAGATACGCATGCCGTAATCCTGATCGCCAAACAGGTTGACGTCGCCAACGCCTTCGATACGCTTGATGGCATCATAGATGTTGATCTTGGCGTAGTTGTTGAGAAAAAGAGTGTCATACTCTGGTTTTTCAGAGGTCAGGTTGATGATATTTACGAATTCCGGAGACTGTTTTTTGACCTGAATACCGGAGTTGCGAACTTCCTGCGGCAACTGAGCTGAAGCAAGGTTCACGCGGTTCTGCACATCAACAGTCGCCAACTCCAGATTACGATCCAGATCGAAGGTAACAGTGAGAGCCATGGAACCATCGTTAGCCGAGATGGACTTCATGTACATCATGTCCTGCGCGCCGTTGACCTGCTCCTCAATGGGAGTGGCAACCGACTGCTCAACGGTCTGAGCGTCCGCACCAGTATAGTTTGCGGAAACAACGACAGATGGCGGCGAAATCTGCGGATACTGTGCAATAGGCAGGGCAAAAAGGCTCAGGATGCCGACCATCAGGATAACGATGGCGACAACCGAAGCGAAAATGGGCCGGTCGATGAAAAATCTGACAAACATACGTTAACCAGCCTGTTCTTCAGTTGTTGCTTCGGCTTTGTCTTTTTCCGGCTCCATGGGAGCGGGCTGACCTTCGGGTTTGCCCATGGGCACCACGATCGGCTTGATAAGCATGTTGGGCCGCACGCGGCGAATACCATCCACGATCACCATGTCACCGACCTTGAGACCCTCTTCGATAACCACAAGATCCTTGACCTCAAAACTAAGCTTGACCGGCTGGTTGACGACCTTGCCATCTTCGCCCACGACATACACGGACTTCATGCCCTGAACATCCATGACGCCACGTGTCGGGATAACAACGGCATCATTCACCATTTCAACAAGTACACGAACCTTGGCATACTGGCCTGGACGAAGAAATCTGTCGGGGTTGGGGAAAGTAACACGAATACCGAGCGAGCCGGTGCGGGAATCCACTGTACGATCCACCATGTCAAATGCGCCACGGTGTTCGTACGTACTCCCGTCAGCCAAGACCATCTCTATCTCGTTCCGCTTCTTGGCCTTATTGACGTCCTTATCCCGCTGAGCACGAACATAGTCTTGCTCGCTGACGCTGAAATTCACATACACCGGATCAACAGTTGAGATAGTAACCAGCAGCGTATTTTCGCCCTGGCCAACGAGGTTGCCGACATCTACCTGCACACTGCCGATCACACCATTAATGGGGGAATAGATTTTGGTGTAACCAAGCTGGATTTTGGCATTTTCAACCTGGGCGGAGTTATCGCGGACCTGAGCCTTGTATGTGGTCATCTGGGTCTGGTAGCTCTCAAATTCATCGCGGCTGACTACGCCTTCATCAAAAAGCTTCTTGAACCGCTCGAAGTCCTTCTCTGCCTTGGCGAGCAACGCCTGATTGTATTGAAGCCCGGACTCCGCCTGATTGAGATCTTCCTGGAATGGCCTGGGGTCAATGATGAACAGCAGATCACCCTTCTTGACCTTCGCGCCCTCCTTGAATTTCTTTTCAAGCAGGAACCCGGCCACCCGGGCTCGGACATCAACGGTTTCCACCGCGTTGATCTGAGCCACGAACTCACCCCAATAGGGCATATCCTTTGTCTCGGCCTTGATCACCTTCATGGGCGTCGCAGCCGGCTGATCAGGGGCATCATTTTGGTCGTCACCAGAGCAACCAAGCAGCAATGTCGAGGACAAAAGTAGGAACAGGAAGAGGACACATGTTTTTTTCGCCAGCATAACTATCACCCGGTAAGCATGTTATTTGATAATAAAAAACAGCAAGATTATTCACCGGCAGACACTAGTAGATATTCGCAGGTATGTAAAAGAGTAATACACAATTATTCCCTACTCAACGGGTCAGGATTCGACGACTTGATCAGCCACTGCACTTCGATTCTCAATGCTGTTGACTCCACTGCCGTCAGACCTTACTTAACTGGCTACGGACAATTCCAATTTTCTCAATATGGAGGCGATGATGGCAGACGATAAGGCATGTAAGGAAAACCCGATGCAGGGTGTCCCCCTGGACATCAATTTCACCACTTTCATCTATTCCCTGTCCTCGTCGGCCATGGTCGCCCTTGGCGAAGCCCCAGACCCGAGCACCGGCCAGGTTGATTTCCAGCCGCAGCTCGCCAAGCACACCATCGACGTGCTCGGCATGCTCCAGGAAAAATTCGACAAAGGACTGGAAGACGACGAAAAGAAACTGCTCTGCGACATCGTCTACAATCTGCGCATGGGCTACGTTAATAAAACCAAGTAAGCGGAGATCCTGAATGTCCCAGATCATCAAGGCAGGCCTTGTCGGCGTGACCGGCTATACCGGCATGGAATTGGCCCGGCTCATGACGCACCACTCCTCCATGGAGCTGGTACGCGTCACCTCGCGCTCCGAAGCTGGCAAGAAGCTCGCCGACATCTACCCCTTCCTGAACCAACTGCCCATTGGCGATCTGGTCATCACTCAGCCCGACCCGGCTGACCTGGCCGAGGAATGCGACGTGGTCTTCCTGGCCGTGCCGCACAAGACCGCCATGGAGATCGCCGCCACCCTGCTCGACGAGGGCGTCAAGGTAGTGGATCTTTCCGCCGATTTTCGCATCAATGACAAGGCCACTTATGAGAAGTGGTACGACGTCGAACATACCAAGTCCGACCTGCTGGCCGAGGCTGTCTACGGATTGCCCGAACTCTATCTCGACCAGATCATGGGAGCGAGACTCATCGCCAACCCCGGTTGCTACCCAACGTCTTCAATCCTTGGACTGGCCCCGGCCCTGACCGGGAAATTCATCGAGACCAACGACATCGTCATCGACGCCAAGTCCGGCACATCCGGCGCGGGTCGGGGCAAGAACGTCGGCACCCTGTTCTGCGAAGTGCACGACTCCTTCCGCGCCTACGGGTTGCCCACGCACCGTCACACGCCGGAGATCGAGCAGGAGATTTCCAAGGTCGCCGGAACGAACATCACCGTCTCGTTCAACACGCACCTGCTGCCCATTGATCGTGGCATTCTCTCGACCATCTACACCAAGCTCACCCAAGAGCTGACGCTGGACGAAGTACATCAGGCCTACACCGATTTCTACGAAGACAAGCCATTCGTGCGCGTACTGCCCAAGGGCCAGTTGCCCGAAACGCGGTTCGTGAAGGGAACTGTATTCTGCGACATCGGACTGGTGATCGATCCCAGAACAAACCGGCTCGTGATCCTGTCTGCCATCGACAACCTATGCAGAGGCGCATCCGGGCAGGCATTATTGAATGCCAATCTGATCTGTGGCCTCGACATGGACGAGGGCATCCCCATGGCCCCGATGATGCCGTAACTCTCGATACGCCAAGATGAATTAAGTTAAAGGCCGCCCGCTTGGGCGGCCTTTTTTATTGGCATAATTGGCGCCCCCCTCAAAGATATGCTAAATTGAAACACTCTCTGGTTTCCAATTACCGCTAGCAACGAGGCACGCATGAATCAGCTCAATGACATTCTGGACCGGATCGAAGTACTGGAAAAAGAACTCGTAGAGGAAATCTACCGGAAGCATGAGGAGTTGAAGTACACCATCGAGGAGAAGCGGGTACTGTTCAGCGAGGAAATCAGGCGGCACCACACTGAACTGGCTGCCACATGGTCTGATTACGTCTATGATTCCGGCATCTTCATAACCTTGACCATCCCCTTGGTCTGGTCGGCTATAGTGCCGGTTTTTTTCCTCGACGTCATCGTCAGCATCTATCAGGCCGTCTGTTTTCCAGTGTACGGCATCCCGCGCGTCATACGAAGCGAATACGTGGTCCTCGACCGTCACTCACTGCGATATCTCAACTGGCTTGAAAAGATGAATTGCTTTTATTGCGGATATTTCAACGGTGTGGTCGGTTACATTCGCGAGATCGCTGCCAGAACAGAGCAATATTGGTGTCCCGTACGCCATGCGCGCCCCATGAAATCAGTACACAAACGTTACAGACGTTTTTTCGAATATGGAGATGCAGAGGCTTACCGCGAAGGATTGGCAAAGGTTCGCGATGATTTCGAGGATTTGAAGTGATCAATTGATCTATGATGAAAGAAATGAAGAAAGCCGCCTTGAAGGGCGGCTTTCTGTTCACCCCTTACCCAACATAATAATACCGAACACTCCCCACCCTGATAAACTACAATTGAATTGCGATACAAAGCCTGAATGACCACAGCTGCCATTCAAGGGAGGAAACATGTTTGCGAACTCCATAATTTCCGATTTGATAATTCCGCTGGCCCAGACAGGCGGCAGACCTGTTCCATGGGACGGCCATATGGGGTTCATGCCATTTGGTGGCTTTCCCATGTTCATGATCGGCGTAATCATCGTCCTGTGTTGCCTGTTCATGTTTCGGGGTTTTCCTGGCAGAGGCGAGGGCGACTCTCCCCTGGATATCCTGAAGAAACGATATGCAAAGGGCGAGATCGACAAGGAGACATACGAGCAGATCAAGAAGGATATCGAAGGCGGTCAATAGAAGGTTCAAGCAACATGACGGAGGGGAGGTTCACATGACCAGACAGACGTCTTTTTCCAAGATTCGCAATGACATGATGCACGGTTTCAGGGAAAAAATGCATCAGGCGGAGTCCACGGAAGACGTGAAGAAATTCTATGCGGAAACTATGCATGCAATTTTCAACAGACTGGTAGGAAAAGACGATCCGGTCAGGATCGACGAGGTGGCATTGAGTCCTTCCTCGCCGGATGGCTATGTGCTCACCGAAACATTGAGGGCACGCCCACTGTTCCAGAGTGCATGGGATGAATCGGATCTGCCGTTCATCGTGGACGACTTCACCAAGATGGCGTTGAACAGACACGCGCACATGAAAAAGAATCCGGAAAAAACCCGCTCAAAAATCAGACATACCGGTGGCAAACGGTAGCGGGGTTACATAAACGCGCTCCATAACATCTTGGTCCCGACCACAAACAGCAGTATTGCGAAGACTCTCTTCAGCTTCGCAACAGGCAGACTGTGCGCCAGTTTCGCTCCTAGTGGTGCAGTCAGCATACTCGTCGCAATAATTCCGAGGAATGCTGGTATATATACATATCCAATATGCGGGCCGGGAATCCCGTCGACACCCATGCCGTTGACCACGAACCCGGCGGTGCCGGCCAGGGCGATGGGCAAACCTACCGCCGCAGCTGTGGCGATGGCCACATGCATGGTCTGATTGCACCATGACAGGAACGGCACGGTCAAAGTCCCGCCGCCGATGCCAACCAGCGCGGAAAACACACCGATCACATTACCCACACCGAATGTGCCAGGGAGCCCCGGCAACTGGCGCGAGCTTTCAGTCTTGAGACCCATCAGCATCTGGGTGGCAACGTAATAGAGGAAAGACCCGAACAGCGCCTTGAGAAATCCGGTGGGCAGCAACGCGGCAAACCATGCGCCGAGATAAGTACCGGTAACGATACCGGGTGTGAGCCGCCAAAACGCCGTATAGTTGATGGCCCCGCGCTTGTGATGTGCGCGCATACTCGAAATGGACGTGAAGATAATCGTCGCCAGCGAAGTGCCGAGCGCAACATGCTGGATATGTACTTCCGGGAAGTTCTGCCATTCGAAGGCGATATTCAGCATGGGTACGATGACCAGCCCGCCGCCGATGCCAAGCAATCCGGCCAACAACCCGGCGAACGCCCCAAGAACAAGATATAGTAGGTATAATTCCAGCATTATTTTATTATAGAGGGCCATCTCTAAACGAAATGGCCCTCTGGTATCCGTGTTTAATCGAAAAGAATTGAGGGATCGATTTCGCATATTTTCTGCGAACCAGTCAGGACCATACCCTGGAGCAACTGCGCCTTGATGTTCGCGAAATACTTTTCAACGCCTTCCTGTAATCCGCCAACCGCAGCAACAGCCACCGGGCGGCCGATCAAAACAGCATCTGCGCCAAGGGCGAGCAGTTTGAGCACGTCAATGCCGGAGCGCACGCCGCCGTCCACGAGCACATCAATATTACCCTTAACGACTTCGGCCACACCCTTGATGACCTCTGCAGTGCCGGGAGTGTGGTCGAGCACACGCCCGCCGTGATTGGAGACAACGATGCCATCTGCTCCCACGCCCACGGCTCGGCTCGCCTCATCGGGCGTCATGATGCCCTTGATAATGAATTTCGCTCCCCCGCTGTGGATTTTTCTGATAATTTTATCCAACTCTAACGGAGTCTTGGGTTCAACCGGACGGCCCATCTGCCTAAGTGTGATCAACCCGGCAGCATCCACATCCATGCCGAAAACCTTGCAGCCAGTGGCGCGAGCTTTTTCCAACTTTTCGTCAAGTTCATCACCTTCCCATGGCTTGATGAAGGGGATTCCATGACCGGAGTTCTTCTCGATAGCCGCAAAACCTGCCTCGTGAATAAATGGGGGAACACCGTCTCCGGTACAACCTATGATGCCGGATGCCTTGCAGCCGCTTATCACCGCGTCGATGTAATCTTCTTCACTGACACCGCCACCCATGTTGAAGGAAACGCCGCCAAGCGGTGCTGCCAGCACTGGCATATCCAGATCATAGCCGAGGACGGAAGTCTTCGTGTCCGGCTCGGTGACATCGTGCAGCAGACGCATGTTCAAGCGAATTCTTGCCAGTGCATCGACGTTGTTCATGAACGATGAAGCTGTACCAAGACCACCCACGCCGGGTACTTCACCGGCGCATGCCCTGCCATCGCAGATCTTGCAGACACGGCAGAAACCCTTCATCAATTTACGTGCTTTCTCGTTGATTTCCTTCATGAGATCCTCCTGCGCCAAAATTTATCTATATATTTCCAGATAATAATATCGTTTCAATTTCATCAAGATGCTCACGCATGGCCCTCTCCGCCTGCATGATGTGACCGCCCTTCACGGCATCGACTATCGCCCGATGCGCATCCAGCGATGCGTGCGCCCGCTCTGGAGATGGCGCCCCGTCGGGCCGCCCTGCGACCAGATCATCGTGCAATGCCGCGACCATATCACCCAAAACGGTGTTGCCGGATGTTTCAGCCAACAATTCATGGAATCGCTGCCCAAAAATTTCGGATGGCTCTCCAGCCTCTACGGCAGCCTCCTGTTCAAGCACGATCGCCTCCAGCTGCATTATCTCGCTAGGCGAAGCATTGCGAGCAGCCAGGGCCGCTATCTCTGGTTCCATCAGCTTGCGAACCTCGAAAACATCCTGCAACTCGCGCTGTCCCTGAAGGATAGGTCTGGATGGACCGCCATCAGCCCCCCCATCAAGTTCCTTCACAAACGTTCCCGCCCCTTGGCGGCTCTCCAGAAGATTACTCTCAGACAGCACACGGATAGCCTCACGCACAGTATTGCGAGCCACGAAAAACATCTCGGCCAACCGGCGTTCCGGAGGCAAACGATCACCTACCCTCAGCTCTCCACGATCAATCATGGCTCGAATCTGAAGGACAATATCCTCATGAACGGACTTTTTGTTCACCGGCCTGACGTCCATGCATCTCCACCTGTTATGTATTTTGACACAATCGCCAATCCAACCAGTACACTTCAGTCCTTCCAGACAATATGATTAATTGGTTGGACCAATTTTCAATTAGACCGATGTTAAGCACACGTCAAGAACCAACCCTTCTTAAGTCGTTGATTTTCTGCATGGAGTTGCAAACAAAGGAGTATGAAGATGTATTCGAAGAGAACCGACAAACCACATTTTATGAATGAACAAAAGGATTAGCCTTCACTTTAAAGGACCGGAAAGATGGTTTCAGTCAGTTTCGAATGATCAATCCTAATAATTTTTTCAGATAGTCAAGTTTATAACAGCACTAAAGCGTCACTTGGAATATAGTTATTTCAGAACAAGTGATTACTCTATTCTGAGAGCCTATTGGAAACCAGAGTTTGAACACTTGCAGCCTGTCAGAACCATAATTTAATCTATCAATCTAGAAAGGAGCCTGTCGTGAGTGATGTATCCTTGAAAGACATAAATCAGTTTTTGACTTTCACTTTGGGCAAAGAGATTTTTGCCGTTGACATTGGAACCGTCCGAGAAGTGCTGGAAATCACGTCTGTGACGGCGATTCCCAGGACTCCGGACTTCATGCGGGGAGTCATCAACCTGCGCGGCCACGCTGTCCCGGTTGTCGACATGCGCCAAAAGCTCGGCATGTCCCGAGGGGAAGAGACCGTTGACACCTGCATCATTGTCGTTGAAATCGAATTCGACAATGAATTAACTGTCATGGGTGCACTGGTCGATTCAGTACGAGAAGTCTTTGAGATGACACCCGACACCATTGAACCGGCCCCCAAAATGGGTGCAGCCATCAATGCCGAATACATCAAGGGCATGGGACGCCAGCACGATCAATTCATTATCATCATCGACATCAACAAAATATTCTCCGCCGAGGAACTGGCCATGGCACAAGGAATGACTGGCGCAAGCGAAAGCGCGAATGAACCGCCACCGACCGAAGAAGTAGCAGCCACACCTGCATAAGACAAAAAGCCTCCACCCTTTCGAGTGGAGGCTTTTTCATTACCCATCCTACTTACGCCGCAAGGTATGAAGTGTAATCTCGGGCGGTGAACCAAGCCGCATGGGGGGCCCCCAGTACCCGGTACCGCTATTGACGTAGATCAATGTATCGTCGTGCAGATGCAGGCCACGCACGTAGGGCTGAAACATGTTGATGGCGAAGGTGTAAGGGAAATACTGACCGCCATGGGTATGACCTGAAAGCTGGATGTCGACCCCGGCCTTGCTTGCTTCAAAGACCGAGCGCGGCTGATGAGCTAGCATTATAGAAACATCATGCTCAGGTGCACCCTTCATGGCATCGGCGGGCGAAGAGACATGAGCTGGCTCCAGGCGACTACCACGATAATCGGAAACTCCTGCCAACAGAATTTTGCCTTTGCCTGTGTCGATAAGCGCGTGTTCGTTGACAAGAGGCTGTATTTTGAGCCGACGCGCTTCCTTGAGCCAGTCGTTCACGCCTGAATAATACTCGTGATTCCCCGTACACAGCCATTTGCCATACGGAGCCTTGAGATCACCGAGAGGTTTGACCGAACCGTTGAGAGAAGCCACTGATCCGTCCACCATATCACCGGTATGTACGACCATGTCGGCACCGAGTTTATTGACCTCGTCGACCACCATCTGCATCCAGTCGCCCCGGATGGTCGGGCCGATATGAGTGTCTGAAATCTGAGCAATGGTAAATCCGTCCAACCCTTCGGGCAGGTCCAGTATGGGCAGATCATTATATATGACGGTGGGTTTGCTGCGGGCTTCGAAGATGGCATAGCCGGTCAATGGCACGGTTGCAGCCAGGATGACTGCATTTGATGCGTTGAGCAGGAAACGACGACGCTCACGATCCGGCTCGATGAAATATGGTCGTTTGCTCCGTCTGACGAACATCTTGTACAGACCGGACTTGATCGCGTTGAAGATAAACGGGATGTCGCGAACGAGCATGAATATGACCAGGATGGAGACAAAACCCAGAAAAACAAAACCCACCCAGTCGATGGCATTGAACAGGTAACCTTCGAAGCCTTCACGGTGCAGGAACCATGTCAGCCGTTGGCCGAACAAAAGCCCACCCACAACCAGCCAGGCCGCAACTTTATGTTTGCGGCTCATGTTCGAGGGTTCGATAAGTCGCAACCCCAGATACAGGGTCAGCAGGGTTGCGACGGTCAGAACAATAACAATCCACATAAGCATGCTCTCGGTTCACTCCATATAATCTATATATTTCATATGGGTTACAATTCGTTGATTGTCAAATCGACGAGAGAAAAACGACCAGGAACAACAGTCCGGTTCTCAAAAACCAGCATTTCTGCTAGTTAGGGCCAACAAGAAGACAAGGAGCACAAATGATACTTATCGAAGCCAACCCGATGCTGGACACTGCCGCCAAAGCCGGGCTTTTACTCCTGACAACACTCATCACCTTCGCCATCGCCAGACTGCTGCTGGTCAGAGCCGCCCATGCATTTGCCAGTCGCTCCGCGAACACTTTGGACGACATCCTCATGGAAGAAGGCGTATTCTCGCGAGCCGCCCTGCTGGCCCCTGCCCCGGTGCTGTTCTGGGGAGTCGATCTGTTCCCGGAGCTCAAAGACATCCTGCCGGACGCCATATACGCATATCTCGCAGTAGCCGTAGTTTTGGTGCTGGCGAAAATCCTCGACACCCTTGTCCGGCTGTACCAGACCTTCGACATCTCAAACCGCCGTCCCATCAAGGGATACATCCAGCTCGTCAAACTTTTCGTCTACATCCTGGGAGCCATCTCCGTGGTCGCCATCCTGCTGGGCAAATCCCCCTGGGGGTTGCTCTCCGGCATCGGCGCAATGACCGCAGTGCTGATGTTGGTATTTCGCGACACTATCCTATCGCTGGTGGCGGGAATTCAAATTTCAACCAACGACCTGCTGCACAAGGGCGACTGGATCGAGATGCCTTCCATGGGTGCAGACGGCGACGTAATAGACGTGGCCCTGAATACTGTCACGGTCCAGAACTTCGATATGACCACCACAGCCATCCCCACAAACAAATTCCTGGATACCCCGTTCAAGAACTGGCGCGGCATGAGCAGGTCCGGCGGTCGCCGCATCAAACGGTCCCTGAAAATCGACCAGTCGTCCATCAGGTTTGCGGATAATGCGCTCCTTGAGCGGCTGAAGAAAGTCCAGCATCTGGCGCAGTTCATCGAAGAACGACAGACCGAAATCGACGCTTTCAACTCCGAGCACGATATCAGCACGGATTCGCCACTCAATGGCAGACGCCTCAGCAACATCGGGCTTTATCGCCAATATGCAGTGGAATACCTTCGAAATCACCCGAAGATCAGAAAGAACATGACATTGCTCGTGCGCCAGTTGACGCCCGAAGCATCCAAGGGCTTACCCCTGGAAATATATTGCTTTACACGCGACACAGGCTGGAACGCCCATGAAGAAGTCCAGTCCGATATCTTCGACCACCTGCTGGCCGCCATGCCGGAATTCGGCCTTCGGGCTTACCAGAGAAATGCATTGGTGGACGGACGGGATTCCGCCTAGCAGTTAATATAAGGGATAAACCCCATTTTCTTCGGCCTGCATCAAGGCGGGTCGAAGCTTGGCATTCAGGTAGTTGGCGATGATCCGACATCCCTTGGCATTGGGATGGCCGTCGCGTGAATCCTGCGGGTAGATGCGCGAGCCGATGTAGTGCGTCAGGTGCTCGCTCAGGTCCAGGCAGGCGATGGATTTATCACCGCAAAACCCTTTCAGGCGATCCAGGGTCTTCTGTTCGGCCTCACCCAGACGGTTAAGGGCGTCGGGATTCTCCATTCGGACGTCTTCCATACGACTGTGAACAAGATATTCGCGGGTGGGAATGAGCACTACCTGCAATCCGAAGCCGTAACTCAAGGCCAGGGACTGAATGTGCGAGAGGGCCTTCTCGGCAATGGAAAATCCGGCCTGAATGGCTGGGTGATCATGATCCTGAACCACCCGCCTGAAATCCTCTGTGAGGTAAAAACTCGACCCTTCTATTTCGCACCGGGTACAATCGGCGACGCCGCGTCCTGACAAACGTTCAAGGACCTCGCCCTCGGGTTGATCCGGGGTTGTTTCTCTGGCCTTGCGTACAGCCGCGTCAGAAGCGTGCTTGCCTGACAAATCCGGCAGAATCAGACCGTCGTAATCAGAGTTCCAAAATGATTTGGCCAGCGGATGCGATGACTGCTTGGCGGCCAGAAAACTTTCATAGATGTCGTTACCGGTATAGACGCCGATCACCAGAAGCGACGGGGACATGGACAACATGTCTTCGGCAGCCATGGCGTATTGCACTGCTCCCCAGCCTTCCATCCCGCCATTGTACACGGTCTTTTCAATCATGGACTGGAGCTGAAACGGCCAGGACTGATCTGCGCGTACGCATGCTCCGTAGACTTGGGAGTCACCCACCGTCAAAATATCTGCCTGATGCGGGACGGAGGTATTGCGAAAACCATTGGCATCATGCTCCAGAAAATCCGGATTGCCTCGGAGCAGATAATTCGGGTCCTTGGAATGACGGGGGGTATCCATGGGATGATCCCCGGCCGCCGCATGTTTGACGGCTGAATTGAGAACGTGAAGCTGCCTGATCTTCTCGATTACTTTATGACGCATCATCCTGTTTTCACTCCAATGCAAAAGGACGCCTGCCAAACGGAGGCGTGGAAAAATTGACTACTGATGAAGATATAAGCAAAAGCGATGCCGGACAGAAGAAAGGCGGAGCCCTAAGACCCCGCCCGTGCTCATTCCATAAGCATTGTGAAACAGTTATCCAACCAAAATACCCATTCCGGGCAAAATCTCATTATGCACCTTACTGAGGTACTTATATGCAGCCCGATTGTATTGATATGCTTCCGTACTGGCAGCTAAAGAATTATCCTCCATGATCCCCACTTCCCAACCTGTATCATTGTACTGAAGATCAAAGTCTTCAGAACTTGCTCCAAACAGAGCATCAGCATTGATTCTGCCTCGCCAGAACTGACTGCGCTGCTCCTTAGTTCCTTCTTCATCGATAATTGCCTGAATCTCGGCGGCAACATCATCGGCAAACGACAAATGACCGCCCTCAGCCTCTATCGAGGTCTGCCCGTTAAGAAACGCGGTAAACACAGCATGAAGGCGGGTGCACGCCATGAAAAAAGTGGTTCGATTATCGTGAGGTTCTTGCAAGTAGTCGATATCAATACCTAGCGTACTTTCATATTCGAATTCCCATTTCAAGTATGGTCTATCAGGAAAAGTTGCCACTCCTGCATGGCCCAACTTCGTTGCTTCGGCAAAAGAAGCTCCTACGCGCTCCCAAAATTTATTAAGTTTACCCTGAATATAATTACCTACTTCTTTTACATCAATCGGGTTCAATGTACTCTGATCCACTTCGTTCAGATCTGAAGACATACCCGAAAATCCATAATGCGCATATGTATCTTGGATGACGTGACTGACAATGCCGAGTAAATGTAATGCATACCGTTTGCGACTTGCCCCCGCCTCAAGAGCCAACTCAATTATATCATCGACAGCCTTGTTACCAGGCTCTCCCCACAAACAAATGAGATGTTCATCGGCCCCCCCTCCCTCACCACCAGGAAGAAAATGAAAAGGAACCCAAACATTCCACTGATCCATTTGGTCAAAATTTTTACTAATCTCAGACAGCTTATGCGACGACACTACAGGAAGCTGATAGCTTCGCCCCCCAAGATTTATAGGCGTAGCTGACACCGCTTCATCAACAAACTGCGCAGCAGTAGCGACCGTCTTGGCCAAATCAGGTGAAAACCCAGCGATCCGCGCCACGGCGTAGGTTCCATAAAAATGCATGTCAATTTGCATACGACCCTCCTGTATAGGTTTATACCATGAAATATATAAACCTATACACAGAGGCATATGAACATACAAGCAGACATTTTTCCCAGTCAAAAGCCATGCCAGAAAAATCATGCAAAATTGCACTTTCTCGCCTTGACTCTCATCCACCCTTAGGGATTCGGGACATAATCGCCGACCGGGAAATATTCACGATTTACATGTTCTTTTTCCTGTGGAATTTGATGAAAAACCTGTTCCCAACCAGCAAGCCTTGTGGTAATTCACTTTGACCTTGAGGCCGCCATTCATTTCCAGGCCACCACATCCCCCACCTGTCGAAAACCGATCCCCCTGAAAAGGAAAAATCTTTTTTCTAAACTTAATCTAGAAAAAAGTTAAATATATTCGCGCACCCCCTCATTTAACACCTGTGGAAAACTTTTCCATAGTCTACCAAATCGGTCCTAATCGCCACAAATCAGAGATATCCACTTGAATAGTCAAAATAATTTCAAAACCCCCCTGTACAAAATTTCAACGTTGGTATATCAATACAAACACGTTCCAGCAGCGTTTTTTGTGCAAAAAGACCGGAACACAGACGGGGTCTAAGCTTCCGGGGGAGGCGCCTCATTAACTACTTAATTATATGTACGCACCGCCCAGGCGGAGCATCCGGTAAAGAGAGAGAGGAAGAATGAACGAGCCCGCAGGGGTCTGGAAATATGTACGCGGTTTTGAAAACCTGAGCCTGTGTGACTGGCCGGGCCGCGCTACGTGCATCATCTTCCTCGGAGGCTGCAATCTGCGCTGCCCGACGTGTCACAATCACCAGCTTGCCTGGGACATGCAATCCCTGCCTGTCATCGATCCGACACACATCAAGGCGTACTTGCGCGACCGGGCCGGATGGCTGGACGGCGTCACCATCACCGGCGGCGAACCGACCATGGTCCCAGGTATCGGCGAACTCCTTTATGAAATCAGAAAATCAGGTCTGCCCGTCAAGGTGGACACCAACGGCATGCGTCCCGACGTTGTTTCGGACATCATGCAATATAAATTAGCGGATGCCTTTGCCGTGGACGTCAAGGGGCCGTACGTCAAGTACCCCGCCCTGACTGGCAACGCCGTTTCCGAGATCGCAGCCAAAGCCAACCTCGAACGCATATTCGAGCTGGCCTTGTCAAAACCAGAGGCATTCTATTTCCGCACGACGCGGGTCCCCGGCCTCACCGAAAACGATCTCGCAATCGCTCAGGACTATCTGCCGCTTGAATACGAATTGAAAATTCAGAATTATGTGCCCCCAAGGAGGACGTCGGAGAATGCCCATTCAAATCATGAAGAGAGACGGCCGGCTGGAAACGTGGTCAACTGACCGCATCGCCCAGGCTATTTTCAAAGCACTCGGTGCCAGCGGTATCAAAGACCCGCTTCTCTCCAAACGCCTTGCCAAGAAAGTCGAGAAAAAACTCGACGACATGGATATTCCAGAACAGGAACACGTCCAGAACACTGTCGAGCAGATTCTCATGGAATCGCGCCAGTTCGACATTGCCAAAAAATACATTCTCTACCGGGAACAGCGCCGTCAGCTCCGCTCCCAGAAAGAAGCCTATCTCGACATCAAGGACGTCATAGACTCCTACCTTGATCAGGCCGATTGGCGCGTGAACGAAAATGCGAACATGACCCACTCCTTCCAGGGACTGATGCTCCATCTGTCGGGAACGGTTCAGGCACGTTACGCACTCGAAAAGTATCCCGAGGAAATCCGCCTTGCCCACGAGCACGGCTATTTCCATATACATGATCTTTCCTTCGGTCTGGCCGGATACTGTGCGGGCTGGTCCCTGCGCGACCTGCTGCTTGAAGGCTTCAACCTGGAAGGCCGCGCATCCGCCGGTCCTGCCAAGCACTTCGACACAGCCCTTGGCCAGATGAACAACTTCCTGGGCACACTCCAGAATGAATGGGCCGGCGCACAGGCGTTCAACAACGTCGACACCTACCTGGCTCCCTTCGTGCGTCAGGATGGCCTGACCTACGAACAGGTTCTCCAGTGTATGCAGAAGTTCGTGTTCAACCTGAACACCACCTCTCGCTGGGGCGGCCAGTCTCCGTTCACCAACCTCTCTTTCGACCTCGTGGCACCCAAGCACATCGCCAATGAGCCGATCATCATTGCCGGCAAGCTCGACGACGAGTTGACCTACGGCGATTTCGAGAAAGAAATGGAGATGATCAACCGCGCCTACATTGAAGTCATGCTCAATGGTGATCATGATGGCCGCATTTTCTCGTTCCCGATCCCGACGTACAACGTCACCGAGGACTTCCCCTGGGAATCCGAGATCGGCGAACTACTCATGAAGCTGACCGCCAAATACGGCGTTCCCTACTTCCAGAACTTCATCAGCTCTGACCTCAAGCCCGAAGACGTGCGCTCCATGTGCTGCCGTCTCCAGATGGACCTGCGTGAACTGCGCACCAAGACCGGCGGCCTGTTCGGCGCTGGCGACCTGACCGGCTCCATCGGCGTGGTCACCCTGAACCTGCCCAAGCTCGCCTATCTGGCGCAAAGCGAGGACGACTTCCTTGAGCTGATTGAGGAATACGCAGAGCTTGCCAAGGATTCTCTTGAATACAAACGTAAGGTCATCCAGAACAACCTCGAAGCAGGCATGTTCCCCTGGTCCAAGCGTTACCTCAAGAATCAGTACAAGGCGCACTTCTCGACCATCGGCCTGCTCGGCGGTCATGAGGCTTGCCTGAACCTGATCGGCAAGGGTATCGAAACCGAGGGCGGCATCCGCCTCATGCAGCGCGTACTCGAGCACCTGCGTCGCGTCACTTCCCGCTTCCAGGAAGAGACAGGCTCCCTGTACAACCTCGAAGCCACGCCTGCCGAGGGTACCAGCTACCGTCTGGCCAAGATCGACAAGTCCCTTTACCCGGACATCCAGGCTCAGGGTAACGGCACTCCATACTACACCAACTCCACCGCCCTGCCCGTCGGCATTTCCGAAGACGTGCTCTACGCGCTGGAGCATCAGAACCAACTCCAGCCGCTTTACACCGGTGGAACAGTGTTCCACACGTTCCTGGGCGAAGCGGTCACAGACCCGAAAGCGCTCAAGAGCTTCATCCTGAAGGCGTTCACCAAGACCAAAATTCCGTATGTCTCGGTCACACCGACCTTCTCCATCTGCAAGGAACACGGCTACGTTCTGGGCGAGCACTTCGAGTGCCCGACCTGCGGCGAAGAGGCCGAGGTTTATACCCGCATCGTCGGTTATTACCGCCCGGTTTCCAGATGGAACAAAGGCAAGCAGGCTGAATACACCGACCGCGTGGTGTTCAGCGACGCCTTATGTAACTAAGTTTGATAGTATTTCTCCGGCCCCATTGAGGAGTGGGGCCTGAGGATAATGGGAATGCGAAGCCTCCGCTGTTTACAGTGGGGGCTTCGTGCATTTTGAGAGCGAGAGGCTGCTATCTGCTGCGTTGCGCCTCATCCGGCAAAATGCTACCTCTCCCCGACATCACAAGGGAGCTATCAGCCGTGACCTACATAAAAGAATTTAAAGACGCCGTAATCCGCACCAAGAACTGGAAGCTCGGCAATCATACAGTCAACGAGAATCCCTTCGCCATCGATCAGACGGTTCTGAACGCGGTGGAGGAAACCGGGCATATTCCCTTTAAGGATCGAGCTGGCAAGGCCATGTCCGTCAATTTCGGCATGTATCATATGCTTACAACGAAATTCCCTATTCCCAACGCTATCATCACGATGGGTAATGTCTCGGTAAACGACGAAATGCTGCTACCGGTCACACCCGGGCATTTCAAGAACATGCTCAAAAACGAGAGCGGCGAGGAGGACATGGGCCAGTACCATCTATGGACCACCCTGCCCGGCGGCATGATCCTCGACCACGTCATCATGTCATCGCTGAGCCACGACGGCATTATCGAAGTTGATGACATGATCCCGTCCGAGCGGTTCCTATACAGCCATGGCGACAGCCTGCCTCATGGCCTGCAATACCACCCGATGGTGGTGGGCTTGGAATTCTTCGTCTCATCCGGCACCATCGACCGGGAAGCCATGGAATATCTCATGGGCGACAAATTCCCCAAGCAGTACACCTAGCACCAAACAAAAAGGCCGCTCAATGAGCGGCCTTTTTAATTATTCCGATTGGAATCACTAGTAGACTGTGCGTAACACCTCATCCAGCTTCAGGTATTTCTCGTATAATTCATTGTAAATCTTAACATTGACCAGATCGGGCTTCGCCCCGGAATCTTCGTCCATGCTCACATACCTGTCTGTCAGGTCACCCAGTGCGATATCCTCGCCGTTATGGCGCATGTAACACCAGATGGCCTGGATGGCGGCTCCCAATGCTCCGGCCTCGGAGGCTGTGGGGCATACGACCGGACAACCGAAAACATCGGCCACGATCTGTCGCCAGAGCGGACTTTTAGCCCCGCCACCGACCAGACGGATCTCCGTGGGATCGACGCCCTGACGATGCATGACATCAAGGCCGTAACGCAACCCGAAGGTCGCACCTTCCATAGCCGAACGGCAAAGATTCCCCGGAGTATAGTTGGTGGTGGCCATGCCGTGCAGAGTGGCCGTTGCATTCGGCAAGGCGGGCGTACGCTCGCCATTGAAGAACGGCAGGAGCATGAGACCGCCACTGCCAGGACCGGCACTCTCGGCAAGAGTGTTCAGCCTCGCCGTATCGAGTCCCAGCAAATCTTTCGTAAGCTCCGTGGCCACGGTCACGTTCATGGTGCAAACCAATGGTAACCAGCCGCCAGTACTGGAACAGAACGCAGCCAGTTCCCCGGCAGGATCTATGACAGGCTTATCCGAATGAGCATAGATGGTCCCGGAAGTGCCGAGGCTGGCCGTCACCACACCCGGCCTGACGTTGCCGGTGCCGATGGCCGCGATCATGTTATCGCCGCCGCCTGAGGAGACGAGTACGTCCTCGCTCAAACCGAATTTTGTAACCAACTCCGGACGCACCGTGCCGACCGGCTGATCGGACTCGATGAGTTCCGGCAGGCAATCGGACAGCTTGCCACTGGGGTCGATGGCTTTGAGGAGTTTGTCGCTCCATTTGCGATTCGCGACATCGAAATAGGCGGTGCCGGAAGCATCACCACATTCGGTCTTCTTCTCGCCGGTCAGCCAGTAATTGATATAGTCATGGGGAAGTAAAATTGTCGCAAGCTTGGCATAATTATCCGGCTCATTTTCAGCCAGCCAGAGGACCTTCGAGGCGGTGAATCCAGCAGCCACGGAATTGCCGATGGCTCCGACAACTTCGGAACTGCCGCCCGCGTTTGCGGTGATGGTCTCACACTGGGCCGTGGTGGCCGTATCGCACCACAACTTGGCCGGACGAATGACCTCGCCGTCTTTGTCCAGCGGCACAAATCCATGTTGCTGACCTGACACACCAATTGCACATACGTTCAAGGCAAGAATCGTGGGCGGAGACAGGGCTTCTGCTATCACCTTTTCACACGCCGCAATCCACCACTCGGGTTTCTGCTCGCGCTTGCCGTTATTGCCTTCCAGTAAAGAGTGCGAGGCATAGGCTTCGGACAGGATGTCGCCCGTGGCAAGGTCAAGGACCACAGCCTTCGTTCCCTGCGTGCCGGAATCAATACCTATGAAGAGCTTTCTATCGCCCATGTTGTCACCTGCGTTTCCTGTTATATGGCAGAGATCAGGATATTTTCGAGCATCTCCTGACGGCCGGACCGGGCCTCGGGCTCGCCGAGTTCCAGCGCCTTGGCCTCCATGGATTCGAGGGTCTCTTTACCGCCGAGCATGGACTTGCCGAAGTCCTTGTCCCAGCCGGAGTACCTGTTCTCGCGGAACTCGGTGATCTGACCGTCGTCGATGATGGACTGGGCGGTCAACAGAGCACGGGCGAAAGTGTCCATACCGCCAATATGGGCGTGGAACAGGTCGATGGCATCAAGGGAACCACGGCGCAGCTTGGCGTCGAAGTTCAGGCCGCCGGTACCCATGCCGCCGTATTCCAGGACCACGAGCATAGCGCGTGTGATGGAGTTGATATCAGTGGGGAACTGGTCAGTATCCCAACCAAGCATGGGATCGCCCTGGTTGGCGTCGATGTTGCCGAGCTTGCCAGCGGACGCACAGACCATCAGGTCATGTTCAAATGTATGCCCGGCCAGAGTGGCGTGGTTGGCCTCAACGTTGATCTTGAAGTGATCGTACAGGTCGAACTCGCGCAGGAAGCCGAGCACTGTGGCGGAATCGAAATCATACTGATGTTTGGTCGGCTCATGCGGCTTGGGTTCGATGAGGAACTGGCCGGTGAAGCCGATCTTCTTGGCGTAGTCCACGCACATGTGGAAGAAAGCGGCCATCTGCTCGCGCTCGCGCTTCATGTCGGTGTTGAGCAGAGTCTCGTAACCCTCGCGACCGCCCCAGAAAACATAGTTCTCGCCGCCGAGTTCCTTGGTGGCATCGATGGCGTGGCGTACCTGCATGGCACAGCAGGCCACGACATGCGGGTCCGGATTGGAGGCCGCGCCGTGTACATAACGGGGATGGCTGAACAGGTTGGCCGTACCCCAAAGCAGCTTCACGCCGGTTTCTTTCTGATAAACCTTGGCCTTGACGACGATCTTTTCGAGATTGTCGATGGACTCGGAAAAAGTCTCGCCTTCAGGCGCGATGTCACGGTCATGAAAACAATAAAATGGTGCGCCGAGCTTGGTAATGAACTCGAAGTTGGCGGCCAGAGTTGCCTCGGCTACGGCCATCGGAGTTGCGGGCTTGTTCCATGAACGATCAAACACCCCTGCTCCGAACGGGTCTGCACCGGTGGATTTGAAAGTATGCCAGTAGGCCACGGCAAAACGCAGATGATCCTGCATGGACTTGCCAGCCACTTCGCGTTTGGCGTCGTAATATTTGAATGCCATCGGATTCTTGGAATCCTTGCCCTCGAACTCGATCTTTTCAACTTCCGGGAAAAATTTGTTCATATCTCTCTCCTTATTCTATGGGTAGTCTCAGCCAACCCGATGTATCTTATCCAGCGGCGACTTGTAGAGCTCGCCCAAGACGAGTCCAGCCGTGCCACGTGCCCAGTCATGGTCATACCACTCCTGGACTACTATTTCAGTCTTGCTGAATTCCTTGTTCAGGTATTTGCCGACAGCCCGGCGCATGGGTTTGAAAAGGAGGTCGCCAGCACGGACACCTTCGCCCATGATGATTACCTTCTCGGGATTGAAAATTTGTATGAGCCCGGCGATACCCTGGCCGAGGATCTCACCACCCTGCTTGAATATCTTTTTCAATCCGGCATCGCCCTGCTTGGCCATGTCGGTCACATCATTAATAGTCAGCGTATCAAGGTTCGGGGTTTCCTTTCGCCGTCGCTCAAGGAGTTCCAAGGCCATGCGCAGGATAGACCCGTCACAGGCGTAAGCTTCTATGCAGCCGCGCTTGCCACAACGACACGGTTCGCCGTCCGGAATGATGACCATGTGCCCGAACTCTCCGCCGATGCCGCCGGTACCACGATAGAGCTTGCCATCAATGACAATACCCATGCCGATACCATGCTCCACTGTGACGACCAGAAAGTCCTCGACGCCTTTACCTTCGCCGAACCACTGGGCGGCCACGGTGACAGAGTTGGCGTCGTTTTCAATGTACACGTCCTGATTGAGCCGCTTGCTCACCAAACTGCGAATGTGACTGCGTCCTGTTTTAAGCGGCGTCCAGTGGCAGGTACCAGCCACCGTATCAACGAACCCCGACACAGCCAGCCCGACACCGGAGATGTCTTTCATATTCAGCTTGGCGTCTTTCACGCAGATGCGCACGCCGTCCTCAATAATATCAGCCACCATCTCTTCGGACCGTTCGCTGACCATACAAGGGGTAATGAGAGAGCTTTTGACGTTGCCCACGAAATCAACCACGGCAAAACTGACCTGGAAAGCGGAAATCTTGACCCCTACCACGTAGGCTGCTTCGGGGTTGAGCGAAAGCATGATGCGGCGACGCCCACGCGTCGGGGCAGAACTATTCTTTGCCTCACGAATCAAGCCCTGCTCTATCATAAGTGCAGTTATATTGGTCACTGAGGCCCGGCTCTGACCGGTCTTTTTGGCGATTTCGACCCGTGAGATAGGCCCGTCTTCGCGAATGGAGTTCAATATATTGAACTGATTCACGGCCCGGGTAAAATCACGGTTTGCAGCCTTCATCATGACATCCTTTTAATTCATTCACTAAACCAATCGATTGACTCTTCGGTCAATTTTTTACAAACACAAAAACCACAATCTATCTAAATAATTTAAACAAATTCAGTGCGTTGTAAACAATATTAGTTACGAGTAGCCTAATAGTCTTTCATAATGTTCACGATTTATAACAGGGAAAGTAGGCTAAAGCAAACGTAATCGCCTCTCATTCGATGCAAACGATTGCATGACTACAAATATTGTTAATTAATAAAAGTTAATAAAACAAGCCTTTTATCACTAGGAGCACTTTGAAAGTTGCAATAAATTCAGCCAAGTGAGGGTAAAGTTCATTGAGTGAATTAATTCTTGCCACGAGCTTCAAAGTTTGGCAGAGTCCATCTACAGTATGGACTGGTATATGCTCCACTAAATTTGAGTTGGAACATAAAACATGTCGCAGCTTGGCGTGAACTGTCATTATATGATATGCGTCAAACTCCCGGTACAATTATGTAATATGTACCAGAGGAAGCAGCATCTAGTCCGTCCATCCCGTTCTGCAATCAGTTGCGGACGCTTCGATGAAATTCGGAGTGCTTGAGAGCCGGAAATCGGCGGTAGCGTCTGCGTGTTGCAGCGCAGGCCCGCCCGGGAGAGATAAACCTATTGTGGTAAGGAGGAACTCCACATGTTTAAAAAAGCAGCCGTAATGGCAATTGCTCTGGTAGCTGTCCTGGCTTTTGGCACATGCGCCATCGCCAAAGACCTGATCGTCGGCGTATCCTGGTCCAACTTCCAGGAAGAACGCTGGAAAACTGACGAAGCTGCCATGAAAAAGCAGCTTGAGAAAATGGGCGCCAAGTACATCATGGCCGATGCCCAGGCCAGCGCTGAAAAACAGATTTCTGATGTTGAGAACCTGATCGCCCGCGGCGCCAACGCCCTGATCGTTCTCGCATGGGACGCAGACGCAGTTCTGCCCGCCATCGCCAAAGCTGAAGCTGAAGGCATCCCCTGTGTCGGTTATGACCGCCTCATCGAAAAGAAAGGCGTCTTCTACCTGACCTTTGACAATAAAGAAGTCGGCCGCATGCAGGCTCGCGCAGTCTTCGCAGTCAAGCCTGAAGGCAACTACGTCTTCATCAAGGGCGCACCCACAGATCCTAACGCTGAGTTCCTGTACGAAGGCCAGCTTGAAGTTCTCGCCGAAGCCATCAAGGCCGGCAAGGTCAAGAACGTTGCTGCCCAGGGCACCGATGGCTGGAAGCCTGAAGTCGCCCAGCGCAACATGGAACAGATCCTGACTGCACAGAACAACAAAGTTGACGCAGTTGTCGCTTCCAACGACGGCACCGCCGGTGGCGTCGTTGCAGCTCTGACAGCTCAGGGCATGGAAGGCATCACCCCGGTTTCCGGTCAGGACGGCGACCACGCTGCTCTGAACCGCGTTGCTCGTGGCACACAGACCGTCTCCGTCTGGAAAGATGCTCGCGCATTGGGTGCAGCCGCAGCCAAGATCGCTGTTGAGCTTGCCAAAGGCGAAACTCCTCAGGGTACAATCAAGTGGTCCGGCGGCGCCAAGGGCGTTGAGATGGACGCTATCCTGCTGGCTCCTGTCCCCGTCACCAAGGACAACCTGGCCACCGTCATCGACGCTGGCTGGATCGCCAAAGACGTTCTTTGTCAGGGCGTCAAGGGTCAGTGCCCTTAAGCACATGATCTAGAGAAATGTATCAGGGACGCCTTTCGGGGCGTCCCTTTTTTCCACACCGACTTTGCCGAACTTCCCCAATCACACCTTTTCAGGATATACCGGCATTAAGAAACTAACTTTTTTCAGGGATAGGCGGCCTTATGAATCCTCAGCCCAAAGAATGCAAACAATCGGTTTTCGAACATCTTAGTTGCGAACTCGAAATCGACACCCGCATGCTGGCAATGATTGGCGTCCTGGTTTTCATCTGGGTCACGCTCCATTTAATGACCGGTAGTTTTTTTCCCAAGCTCTGGGACCTGCTCTCCACCGGCGGCGGTTCTTCCGACCTTTGGAGCCACCTTGATACCGAGGCCTTTTCTGCCAAGATCTGGGACCTCACCAACGTTGATGGCTTTTTTCTCAAGCCACGAAATCTTTACAACCTGGCAGTACAGACAAGCGTCGTCGGCATAATGGCGACCGGTATGGTGCTGGTCATTGTTGCCCGACACATCGACCTCTCGGTCGGGTCTGCCATGGGCTTCACCGGTATGGCCATTGCCTTTCTGCAAGTCCATGTATTCACACTCGGAGCCGCCTGGAACTGGCCTCTGACCGTCGTGTTCGGCCTTCTGCTCGGAGCGGCCATCGGCCTCTGGCAGGGCTGGTGGATTGCGTTTAGAGGCGTCCCGGCTTTTGTCGTCACTCTGGGTGGATTGCTGATCTTCCGTGGTGGAGCGTATCTCATTACGGATGGACGCACTGTTGCTCCCATGGACGAGACCTACCAATTGCTCGGCGGCGGTATCAATGGCTCCATCGGCGCGACCGGGAGCTGGATTTTCGGCGCAATCGTCATCGCCGTCATGCTCTTCGGGGCCCTCAGGGGACGAGTACGGCGGAAAAAATACGGATTCAAACCGAAAAAACTCTGGGTTGAAGTCACCATGCTGGTCATCGGTATCGGCCTTGTCTGCGGGTTCGTCATCGTCATGAACTCCTATTATAAACCCCGTACTGAAATCCCACGAGGTATCCCGATTCCCGTCCTGATCCTCATCGGCGTGGTCGTGATCATGACCCTGTTGTCCAAGGTCACCAAATTCGGTCGCTACGTATTCGCCATCGGCGGCAACCCTGAAGCTGCCGAACTGTCCGGCATCAACGTGCCGCGCGTAACCATGCTGATATTCATGGTCATGGGCATCCTGTGCGGTGTGGCAGCAGTCATCACCACGGCGCGCCTCAATGCTGGCGCGAACTCCATGGGAACCATGGCTGAGCTAAGCGTCATCGCTGCGGCGGTCATTGGCGGAACATCGCTGGCTGGCGGACTCGGCACCATTGTCGGAGCCATCCTCGGCGCACTCATCATGCAGTCGCTCGAATCAGGCATGGTCCTGCTCGGCGTGACCAGTGCCATGCGTCAGGTCGTTATCGGCCTCGTCCTCATCGTCGCCGTCTGGTTTGACGTCGTCTACAACAAGAAAAAGCAATAAGGAGCGCATCATGAGCCAAACACCACTCGTTGAAATGCGCAATATCCATAAGCGCTTCGGCGGCGTCCATGCTGTCGATGACGTTACCATCGACCTCATGCCCGGCGAAGTCGTCGGCGTCCTCGGTCATAACGGCGCAGGCAAGACCGTACTGATGAAAGCACTGTCCGGCGCTATCCCATGCGACGAAGGTGAGATCATCATCAACGGCGAAAAAGCCGAGATCAACCGTCCGCGTGATGCCCGCAGTTACGGTATTGAAATCATATACCAGACCCTGGCCCTGTCCGATAACCTGAACGCACCGGCCAACCTGTTCCTGGGGCGTGAGATCATGACCAGGTACGGCACCCTAGACGACGGCGCCATGGAGAACGAGGCGCGCAAGGTCATCAACCGCCTCAACCCGAACTTCACCAACATCACGGACCCGGTCAAAAACATGTCCGGTGGTCAGAGACAGTCCGTTGCCATCGCACGCGCCATCTACTTCAACGCCAAAATCCTGATCATGGACGAACCTACAGCAGCCCTCGGCCCACACGAAACCGCCATGGTCGCAGAGCTTATCAAACAGCTCAAGTCTGAGGGCATCGGCATCTTCCTGATCAGCCACGACCTACACGACGTTTTTGACCTGGCCGACCGGGTGTCGGTCATCAAGAACGGCAAGCTGGTCGGAACCCAACGTACCGACGAAGTCACCAAGGACGAGGTCCTCGGCATGATTATTCTGGGCAAGAATCCAGGCGAGACGGAAGCGGCCTAACCAACGCAGAACAAATTAAAAGCGGTCGATTCCTTGTGGAATAGACCGCTTTTCTATTTCTATGGAAGGCAAGCAACAGCTCGCACTAGCCATTAGCTACACTGCGATGTCTGCCTTTAAATCGGCATTAAAGTCGGCGTTTGCATATGACGAAAAGTGATAGTCACTTCGCGAATCATCTTCCATCAGCATGACCGCACCTTGACGATTCAGCCAAGACATCAGCCCACCCTGCCGCAAGACTTCGGCAAACAGAAAGAAATCATTCCAGCTAGTTGACGAGGAGTGATTGTAATCAACCACATCAAAGCCAAGAGCAGCCATATCTTTTTTGAAAAGCACATGCACGGCCTTGAATCCACCAAACAGGCTATTCAGGCCAGTCAGGAACCCATCCCGCTCGATCATATCCAACTGCCCCGCCTTCACACAATAATCGAGCATGTCCAAAACAGTATATGCCAAATACAACAACTCGAGATAATAGAAGAGCGGCTCTTCCATTTCATCGGCTGTCCGGCAGCGATCCAGCATGGGGGCAACGAGTGTCCCGAAAAGATACATGATCATGTCATCGGCCTCTGCGGCCTGTTTCTTGATCGGCCTGTGACACCACTTCCAGACCCGCTTGCACATGGTCGTACGGATAACCCGCCGCTGCTGCCATGCCTTTGCTTCACAGTTTGAAAACAGGGTGTACCCCTTATCTTTCAGCCGGTTGCAAAGATAATGATCCTGACAATTGGTTTGATTATAGCCGGAGAACCCACCAACCTCTTCCCAGGTTTTACGCCGAAGCATAAATGCATTGCCGGGGATAAACCCCACCGGGCCGATGTGATGCTGATTATGGTTGTCACCAAAAGCGAGCATGTAGCGGGACACGAGATCGTCACCGGATTGATGGACCAACGCGCCGCCCACGAGGCCGACTTCAGGCGTCAGCACATGGGCCATATTGCGCTCCAGCCAATCAGGGTTGACGCTGGTGTCACAATCCATGGAAAATATGAGATCACTCGTAGCCGCAGACAACCCAGCACCCTTGGCAAAAGTGATGCCCCGGTTGCCCTCTAAACGAATGACGCGCAGACTGTCCGGCGCATCGTCCATGACAAAGGGTTCATCCGAACCATCGTCCACTACCACTATCTCATCAGGGCGAATTGTGAACAGCTGGCTTTGACGCACGAGATTCGCAGCGAACTCGGAGTCGTTGTAAGTGTAGGTACAGAATGTGACTGTCGGCGATTTCATTAAATATGGCTCCAGATGGCCTGAACTTTTGACGAACAGGCTGTTCTCTGGATATATGCAAAAACCATGACGAAGAAAATCGCAATACTTGTCCAAGGCGGCAACGACAAATTCCTGGCCCCGATTCGCGACTGGTTCGAAGCCAGATTCGAGGTCCGGGTCATCAAAGGCAAGAACCAGAATAAAATCCAGGATGCATTGAACTGGGCCGATCTCACGTGGGTGGAGTGGGTTCAGAAGCTAGCCGTTGATGTCTCCAAAATGGAGCGCAGGGGCAAGCTTGTCATGCGGCTGCACAGCTTCGAGGCCTATACCTCGCTGCCCTCAATGGTCGACTGGCAAAACGTTGACGCCCTGGCCGTTGTCGCACCGCACGTGACCGAGATACTCAAACTCAGAATCTCCGATCTCACTGAACGCACCAAGGTCTTTGTCCTGCCCAATTGCATCGACACAGATCGGTTCGACATCCCTGCCAACAAGGAAAGAACCGGTAGAATCGCCTTCGTGGGCCAACTGCGCCACACCAAGAACATACCACTTCTCCTGCAATGCTTTGCCAGCGCACATCAGGTTGATCCATCCCTAACGCTACATCTGGCAGGCGAATATGACGGTGGCGAACTGGAAGTAATGGAACTGGCTCTCTACATAGATCACATGACTCACGCCATGGGCCTTAGCAACGCCGTGACCCTGCACAGGCACGTGGAAGACGTAGCAAGCTGGCTTGGTGACAAGGACGCGCTCATATCCGCATCCATCAGGGAAAGCTTCGGCTACAACATCGGCGAGGCCATGGCCTGCGGCGTCCGACCTGTCATCCACAACTTTCCCGGCGCAGAGACTATCTTTCCCCCGGAACTGATCTTCAACACGATTGACCAGTGCCGTGACATTCTGCTCGCCGGAGGCTTGCCCCCCCAGGACCTACGAGCATACGCGCTCAAGTCATGGCCGCTGAAGCTGCAGTTGGCAAAACTGGCTGAATTGACAGGGATGATGCTGAACTAGTCGTCGTCCGACTTTTTAAGAGACTCTCCACAATGCGGGCAATTCTCGTTCTTTGCCTTGTTCTTCTCGCCGTATTCCACGAATCCGGCACTGAGGATGCCGGCAGGCAATGCAAACATCGCGATACCTAGCAAGGCTATGATAGCAGCCAAAAACCGCCCCATGACCGTGATGGGATAGGCATCGCCATACCCCACTGTTGTCAGAGTGATGACCGCCCACCACATGGAGTGCGGGATGGAACCGAAGACCGCGGGCTGGACCGCACGCTCGAAGTAATACATCAGGCTGGAAGAGATGATCAGCAGGATGCCCAGGCCAAAACCGGCCACGGCAAGCTGTTCCTTCTTGAGCCGAATGACTCCGAAAAACACCTTGATGGCATCGGAATACCTACCCAGCTTGAGCACCCGCAAAAGGCGCATGAGCCGGAGAGCGCGCAGGAAGATGAGATCGGTGGGCAGCAAGAGTGGCAGATAAAACGGAAGGATGGCCAGAAGATCGACCAACATCAGGGGGTGCAGGGCCTGCTTTATTCTGCCAATGAATCCACCGCCATTGTCCACACACTCGCTGCACACCCACAACCTGACTACATATTCCACAGTGAATATCGCTACGGAAAACAATTCGAAAGCCCTGAAAATGTGCTGATAGGCGACAGACACGTCTTCCATCGTCTCGATGATTAGGGCCGTCACGTTAAGCAGAATGAGAATGACAAGGAACGCACGCACCCATCTGGCGCGCGGGTCCAGCCCTTCCTGATCTTCCAGAAGAAGATACATTCTTTGTTTCAACGTCTCGCTCACGGCACACATCCTTTTCCGACTTACTGACATTAAACGCTTTTTATCCTATTCCTGTCAAACTTCCCATTTGGACTTGCTTTTGTAACCCTCTTTTGCAAAAACCCGAGAGCCGGTGTACAGGTTTTCCTGAACCCGCCCTATACTAATCGGGAATACGTGACGATGAAGCTCAAGGAAAAGATAAAAAAAGAAGGGTACATCCGCTATAGAGGCGCGGTGGATGCTTCTGTGTATGAGTATTTCAACTGCGACTGCTCATGGAAGGCCGACTGGTATCTGAAAAGCGGGCACTACCAATGCTGCGGATGCAAAGAGAAATGCGAGACAAGCGACCCTGATGGATTTCAGCTTTTTCTCGATCTGGGATAAATTACAGGAACAACCATGCGACACATACTTTTCTTCATATGCCTGGCTCTGACTATCACCATCTTCACCTGTCCGGCTCAGGCTTCAGAATTTCAGGACATGGACGTCTGTCTGGGCAAGCAGATAGTAGCGCGCACCCTTTGCAAGACCCCCATCGAGGTCAATTACGTTTCCAAAGTGCGTGAAAATATCTATCTGTTTTCGGTCTTCTATGCAAAAAAGGAAACTCACTTCTTCGTGGGCGTATACAAGGATATGATCAAGGTGCAGGGCAAGGAATTTCATACCGTAACAAGGTCCATTCCTTATCATTTCGATGCCACGGCCAAATGCGGAGTGGTTGAGTATTCCCCACCGGACTGCCCCACCACCGAGCGCATTGTCTGCTGTTCCCAAAAGACCGTCGAAGATGAACTTGACCAGAAATTCTGGGATCGCCCCATTCCCGAATTGCTTGAAGAAGATCTGCGCAACGCCATTTCGGGAGACAACGGCACCAAGCCTCCGCCGCCAAATAATGGTCAGCAGGGAGAACAGCCGCAGCAATAGGCCATTCTTCATATGGAAAACAAAAACCCTCGTACCGATGTAGTATCGGGTTTAAAAAAGTGTGTATTTAAATAAAGGAACCCCTGACCTGTGACTTCTTGAAAACAGTCACAGTTAAGACCATCGGCGGGAATTATGACCTCAACTGCTCCATTGGAGAAGTAAGTAGAGGGACAGGTGGGGGACAATGTCACCAAACAAAAAACAGGCTTCAAGGTGTTACCTTGGAGCCTTTAATTATTCCTGGTCGGGGCGAAGAGATTTGAACTCCCTTTTTTTGATTTTTACTTTAAGTGATATAAGCCCCTATTGACCTACCTCCTTCAATGGTCCATACACCTAACATTTAGGCTGGACCAGTTTTCGGGGGGCAGGTCAAGATTGACCTGCCCCCAGTTTATGTACCGGGCTTATGTTAGTCTGCACTCCAATTGCTGAGGTTGTCCAGTCCCCAGGATAGCTCCCCCTAGGGGGAGCCGCGTAACCGGTGCAGGCGGCTTGGGACAAGGTTATGAGTCTTGACCGTTTTGACCTGGCCTGATCGTAATAACGTCTGACATATGAGCGCGGCATTTCGGTTCGACCTGAGACGCCGTGCTCTTCTTGTGGAACAATGCTAAAAAAAGCCTGAATCTCGGTGTTATACCAAGATTCAAGGCTTGTTTTTTACTGGTCGGGGCGAATAGTTTTGAACTCTCTTTATTTTTGTGAGCTGCAACTGTATTTATACATACTTTGTATACACATGCTAAAAATAAAATGTGTGGACAAAAGTCTTAAATACTAATGCTTTAAACTCACCCACTCACCAATTTACACAGTTTTTACTCTATACTTGGGATGTACGAGGGTTTTCTTATTTCAAACCAGAGAGAATTGATTCTCTTATATCTGTCTGTACCAAGCCATTAGACCGAGCAGGCCCACTGCCGGGTATAAAGGCCACCATGTCTTGTATATCGCGCAAGCAACGGCGACAGCTACGAGCAAAGCCACATAACCCCATGCCTCGACCATGCGCATGAGCGACGTCCACGATTGAGGCGATACACCTTCATGCTTGAAAGACTCCAATCGACTGCTTGACGAGTCAGTCAAAACTGTTGGCTGACGCGAGGATTGAAGCTTTTTTCCGCACTTTGGGCAGAAGCGAATTTCGTCGGAATTTTTTTCTCCGCACTTGGTACAAATGATCACGTCGTATTTATTGCCTTTTCTGGATGGGGGGTCAAGAAAAGCTCTCACCCCAGGTTGACGAAGTCCATTTTTTATGGAAATGACCTCGGAAAGCTTCAATATAGAGGTACCATATTCTCATGGAAAAAACGATTCACCTGCTCATAAAAACTCCTGCGGAAATGACCCAAGAGGTCAGGACTATCGTCTCTTCAATGTTCCCGGAATTCGATTTCTCAGCCTTTGACAAGGCACTGATCGACGTGGACAGGCTTTTCTCCGGCACCATGTCCGGTTTCGAGAGTTGCGACACCCAATATCACGACTGGTCACACACCATGGGAGTACTCCTCGCCACGGCCAGACTTCTGCACGGCGTCCACCTTGATCGCCAGGAGCTTTCTGAGCGAATCGTCAACCTGACCCTTATCTCCGCCCTGTTTCACGACGCAGGATACATCCGCCGGACCAGCGAGGAACAAGGCACTGGCGGCCAGTTCACCAAATCCCACGTCCAGCGCGGTATAGACCTGCTAGAGGAGTACGCCAACGAACAGGAATGGCCCATTAACGATTTCCTGGACATGGAGTGCATGCTTCTGTGCACCGACCCGGCCAGAACTCCCGACACCATAGTGTTCATGAATATCGAAGCCCTGCTGGCGGCCCACATACTTGCCACAGCCGACATCATTTCCCAGATGGCCGATGACATCTATCTTGAAAAAATCCCCTTCCTGTTTCTTGAATTCGTTGAATCCGGGATTACGGAGTTCACCTCCGAATACGATCTGTTCATGAAAACCATGGGCTTTTATGCGTTCATGCGCGCCAAGATGGAAGGTAGACTGTCCAACGTCATCACATACATGGCTGCCCACTTCAGGGAGCGGCACGGGATTGAGAAGGATTTCTACTCCGAAGCAGTCCAGCGGAATATGGCCTATCTGGTCACCATTCTGGAAAAGCATGGCGAGGAATACCGCAACGGCCTGCGCCGCAGTCTCGACCGAAACGAGTTCCCCATCACGATCGCAGCCTAGCTACCTGCCTTCCCATATTCTTTTTGCAAAAAACCTAGAGTTGGCATAGGGTTTGGACGAATCCACCCCAGTTATAGGATGATACGAATTACAGCATGACAGTACCAGCTTCAAATGGCGGCTCCAGGCTCGACAAGGAGCAACGGCTCACCGCCTACCAGAATAAACTTCGCGCCCTGAAAGAGCGCTCCTCTCTTCGTGAAGTCATGGAGCGTGAGCTGCTGCTCGAATTCATCCGTATCAACCATAGCAACATCAACGAATACCCGTTGCTCAAGGCGCAGCAGAAAAGCGTCGTAGAGCTGTTGTGTGGTCGCACAGGCCACCCCGGCTACGAATTCATCCACGAGCTCATCGGCAACTTCATCGTCCAGCTCGGCCATTACGGCAAAGCGGTTAAGGTTGGCGACTCGAACCGAGCGGTAGAGCTACAGACCGGGCTGATCAACACCGAGTCCATTCTCATCAAATGCGTTCAGGGCATTGTCTATGCCATGGCCCTTATCACGGACAATTTCGAGGAAGTAGTCCTGCGCTATTTTGGCCAGGGTGCCCTTCAGGAATACAGCACGCTCATCGAGAAATTCGAGCTAAATGAACAGTTCTGGCATGCTTTTGTGGAACAGTTCGTCGCCAGCCGCGTAGAAGAAGCTCACCAGGAGATCCTGGAAGGCGAAAAATACGACATCTCCAAGGAAAAGAATTTTCTCATCATTCGGGTTCTGTTCGACGACATCATCTCCAAGCTCAATCCCACAGACCAGAAGATCGAAAAGACCCGCATCCAGAAGAGCTACGTCGAGAATCGAACCGAGCCTGAAGGAATCAAGCATACCAAGATCATCCAGGCCATGATGGTCAAGGGACTGGCTGGCCTTTCACAAGTTGCAGGCATCTCTGCAAATGAATTTCTCCAGGCAGCACGCATCTCCTGTGTCGACTCTCTGGCCGGTGATTTCGCGAGACTATACGAACAACGAGTGCTCGAAGCCCGCGCCAGGCAGGAGAATCCGGAACAGGTGGAGCAGATTGACCAGGAAGCCCTCAAACAGGAACAGATTGAATTCAAATTCATGCTGGATCAGGTTATCGCCTTAGGAGTTGGCGCAGCCATTGCCATCGGCATGACCAGTGACCATTTCTACAAAGCCCTTGAGGCATTTGTTCCTGACCAGATCAAAGGCATCCGTCCCCTGGCCAAGGATTTTAGCATCCCCACCCTGGAAACAATCCTTTTCTTCCTCCTGGAGAACCACACCATCCATATTCTCAAGGAGGCCGGGCGCGAGGAAGGCGGCAAGATTCAAGTACGCAGCGGCCGTGCCCGCCGAGTCCATGAAACCGAAGTGGACAATTTACCGAACATGTCCAAGATCAGAAAAAAACAACTCTTCGGCAATGACGTCACCCGTGAGGGCATGCTGCTCTTCAAGCCCAAGACTGCCAAGCAGATGGCCGGGGCCATGTCCATGCTGAGCCTTGAACCAGAGCTGCAAAAAGAAATTTCCCTGCTATGGAAGAACTCCCTCTTCCGAGTGGACATCATGGTCCTGATCAATCTGGAACTGGTGGCGAAAACCACCACTAACCTCTCGGCCAAGCTTGCAGATATACTGAATAAATATGGTGTATCAAAGCCCGCCACATCAGCGCCACAGCGACCCAAAAGCCCAGCATCGTCTCCGCCAAAAGCTTAATGAACCAACAAAAAAGCCCTCATGCATCAAATGCATGAGGGCTTTTTACTGCTTTATTGCTCTTATCAACGACGGAAAACAATTGTCTTGTTTCCATCCACGATGACGCGATCCTCCAGGTGCCACTTGACGGCCCTGGCGAGCACGTGACGCTCGATGTCAGCGCCTAGTCGCTTGAGGTCATCGATGTCGTGGCTGTGCGTAACGCGGATGACGTCCTGCTCGATGATCGGTCCTTCGTCCAGCTGTTCGGTGACATAATGAGCAGTTGCTCCGATGAGCTTGACGCCACGCTCGTGTGCCCTCCGGTAAGGATCGGCCCCCACGAAGGCGGGAAGGAAAGAATGGTGGATGTTGATAATCTTGCGACTATACTTGGCCACGAAATCAGAAGTGAGAACCTGCATGTACCGGGCGAGCACGATGAGATCGACCTTGCCCTCCATGAGTTCCATCATGGTGTCCTCGGCAGACACCTTTTCACGCAAGGTCCGCCCCACGGGAACATGGTGAAAGGGTACACCAAAATGCTCGACAGCTTCACGCCTGTCCGGGTGATTGCTGATGACCATGGAGATCTCGGTCTCCAGATCGCCGCGTTTCCAACGCCACAGGAGTTCCATGAGGGCGTGGTCCACCTTGGAGCAGAAGATGACCATCTTCTTTGGTTCCCAGACCGGACTAAGACTCCAGTCCATGATGAATCCGTTTGTGACCTCGTCGGTGAACTCCTGGCGAAGGATGTCCAGCCCTTCCATATCCAGTCCGGGCAGGAAAAATTCATTACGCATGAAGAACCGACCACCTTCGGGGTCAGTTGAATGCTGATCGGAATGGATGATGTTCGCGTTCTTCCTGTGAAGAAATCCACTCGCGGCAGCCACGATGCCAGGCTGGTCGGGACAGGTAATGAGCAACCTGACAGTGCTTTCCTTGGATTCGGTCATGGTACGTATCGCTTTAATGCTTGGTGAATAATATATCGCCAGCCGGGAATTAATTTACCCGGACAGCCTGCGCAATGTTGCGCTGTAACGCAAAAACCGACCGAATTAAAGTCATTTCATCTCCATTTTCTCGCCATTCAACCGCCATGGGGACAATTGCACCCCGGGCTGATTTGCGATAGTGTCTGGACTCATCAAATCGCAATACTAATTTGAGGTAATATATGTCTGAAGCCGCTTTGAAAAAAGTGATGGATCACGCCGCTGCAGGCTTGGCTGCGCGCAAGGCCTTTTTCGATACTAAATCGGAACTGGTGGTCGAGATCGCCCGCGCCATGGCCGTCTGCCTGGCTGGCGGAGGAAAGGTAATGTTCTGCGGCAACGGCGGCAGCGCTGCCGACTGTCAGCATCTGGCCGCCGAGTTCACCAACCGCTTCAAGCTGGAGCGTCCTCCCCTGCCTGGACTGTCCCTGACTACGGACACATCTGCACTGACCGCCATCGGCAACGATTACAGCTTTGACATGGTGTTCGAGAAACAACTGCAGGCCCTGGGCCGCCCGGGTGACATCCTCATGGGGCTGTCCACATCCGGCACCAGCACTAACGTCATCCGAGCCATGCGCGAGGCCAGGCGTAACGACATCCTCACCGTGGGCCTTTCCGGCCAGAGCGGAGCAGAAATGACCGCGGTTTCCGACTTTCTGGTCACCGTACCTTCAAGCGACACACCGGTCATCCAGGAAATCCACATAGCAGCCGGACACATGATGTGCCATCTCGTGGATCACTTCCTCTTTGAGGCAGTCTCGGAACTGACCCCCTACCTGCCCGAGCAGGAAGGATAATCCACCAGGAGACTATGCGCACACTTATCGTTGAAGACACACTTATCAATCAGGAATTCCTCAAGATGATCATGGAGGAAAAGGGAGAATGCGTTGTCGCCGAAACCGGCGAAGAAGGCATTGAAGCCATCTCCCGCGCCATGGATGACTCCGCACCATTCGACCTCATTTTCATGGACATCATGCTGCCCGGCATGGACGGACTCCAGGCTCTGGAGCACATCCGCGCCCTGGAGGCCAAACGCGGCATTACGCCGGGCAATGAGACCAAGGCGATCATAACCACCGCCCTGGACGACGATGCCAAAGCTTCACGCGCATACATCCACGGACAAGCCATCTCATATATCACCAAGCCCATCCGCCAGGAGAGCATTGAAGATGAGCTTAAGAAGTTCGGCCTGATCGAATAATACCACTTCACCAAACAGAAAAAGCCCCGGCGTATTTCTACGCCGAGGCTTTTTTTTGCTGTACTATATTTTTTCACGTCTTATTCGAATGTTCAGCCCTTTCTCGCGCAACCGCTTGGCCAGATGGTCTGCCCGTTTGAGCGTCGGGACTGTACCGATTACCAGCTGTGCGGTCCCGGCCTCGTCCCAAACCCAGATGTTTTCCGGCAGGACAAGACCAGCCTTGCTGACCTCCTCGAGCAACCGCTCTCTGGATCTTTCCCGCTGATTGAACGATTCCTCGTCAAGCTCTTCGCCGCAGGCCAGAACCCACCACCCCAGAGGTTTGACCTCCGGGTCAGTCTCTTCACCGAAACTACGAGCCGTCTGTGTAGCCTGCTCCTGGCGCACCACGGCTGTCATGCGCCGGATGCTCTCTTCTATCTTGTGAATATTACTATTCATAACAAGACTCTCTTTATTGATACCAGGTTAAAATCGGCAATGCATTCTACTCTGTTTCCGGTAATTACAATTTAACCCGGTGCATGGGGCGATGGCAAGCAGGATCATGTCTGATTACGTTATTTTTTCGCACCCTTGCACCCATGCCCCGGCCAATGTATCAAGAGACATGGTCTACATGTCCGGCACACGCCCCAAACGAACCCCGATGCAAAAAGTTGTTCGCCGTATTCTCGGCGTCATCACCATCGCTGTCATCATATGGGGCCTGTACTCCATACCCTACGGCATCCTTCGCCAGGAGCGATTCCGACTCTTTGGCGAACAACGAACCTCCGGCCTGGTACTGGCAATCCACTCCGAAGAAACAAGACCCGACACCAATCCGCAATTGATCATAGAATACAAATACGTAGACCAGGACGGATTCGCTCACACAACCACAGCGCCACTCCCCAACAGCCTCTGGCAGAAGTACCGCCCCGGCAGCAAGGTCGAGGTCTACTATGCCCGATCGCAACCGGGTCTTGCTCGCGTTCCAAACGAGATCGAACCCCCATTTCAAATCTGGCTGCGAAATCTTTTACAATAAAACCCCTCATCTTACTAAATACTCCGCCCCATAAAGCGAAAAGCTGTGTTCTTCACACAGCTTTTCGCTTTATGGGGCACAGCGCCGCAGGCCAACTCAGGGTCCAGGACGCCGTCCTGGTCTCCACGAAGTGGTCCCCCGGAAGGGGCTTCCTGCTAAGACCGCTTGTCAGGCAACAAAAATGACAGAAAAAAACAAACTGAAGCCACGGCAATAATAGATGCGCCTGAGGTTATGTCCATTGCATATGACAGCCAGAGGCCGACCACTGTAAATATTGCGCTGAGCAGCGTGGACATGGTCATCATGCGGCGCAGAGAACGAGTGCGGCGTTCGGCAATGAATGGTGGAATGGTAAGCAGTGCGATGACGAGGATCAACCCGACCACGCGGATGATCATGACCACGCATAGCCCGACCATCGTGATGAGCAGAAAGTAGAGGAAATCGACGGGAACGCCGCGGCTGCGGGCAAATTCCTCATCAAAACTCATGACCAGAAAACCCCGGTAAAAAGAAAGAACGAGGATGAGAACAAGACAGGCCAGTCCGGCCATCAGCCAGAGATCCGAGCGTGGCACGGCCAGGATGGACCCGAAGAGGTAGCTCATGAGGTCCACGTTGTAACCAGGGGTGAAGTCCAGCAAAATGATGCCGATGGCCATACCAGCGGCCCATATGACGCCGATGACGGTATCTGATCGTTCACGGGCGCGCAGGGTGACCATCGCCATGATCAGGGCCGCGCCAACGGTGAAAGCCGTGGTTACGGGCAGCACCGGCAGACCGAGGAAAAAGGCCAGCCCCACCCCGCCATATGAGGCATGGGCAATTCCACCGGAGATGAAGACTATGCGATTAACGACCACCAATGAACCGATGATTCCGCAGATCAGGCTTGCCAGTAATCCGGCAATGAGCGCGTTCTGCATGAATTCGAAGCTGAGGATATCCATTATGATGTCTCCTCATCTTCGTCGTGGTGGAGGCCGAGAACCCGGTGCGGTACCTGGCCGTGGGTAACAAGCTCCACGGGGCAGACATTCTCCGCCCCACCATAGGTCGTCTGGAACATGTCGCCGGTGATCACCGGGTCCTTGTGGAAATGTAGGCTGTTATTGACACAAGCCACTGATTTGACCCCGCTCGCCAGAGACGAAATATCATGACTGACCATGACCACGGTCATCTCCTTGTTCAATTCAACAAGCAGTTGAAATAGTGATGTCCGACTAGCCGAATCCACGCTTGCAGTAGGTTCGTCCAGCAGCAGGAGTTCTGGATCACTGACCAGTGCGCGGGCAATGAAGACTCTCTGCAGCTGCCCGCCGGAAAGCCCTGACAGGCTCCGTTTTTGGTGTTCGAGCATATTGACTCGTTCAAGCGCTTTGCGGGCCTTGGCTTTCTCTCCACTAGAACGCATTAATCCGGAGATGCCTCTGAAACCGGGGCGAACCAGCCCCATACGGACAGCATTGAGTACAGTGATGGGAAAGAAAGAGGACACGTGAGTGTGCTGCGGCAGGTAACCAATTCGCCCGCCCGCTTCGCCCGGGAGCTGCCCCAGGACGCGGATTTCGCCGCTATCTGGCTTGAGCAGACCGAGCATGAGCTTGAGCAGGGTGGACTTGCCGCCGCCATTGGGACCGAGCACAGCCAGAAAATCACCGGATTCGACACGCAGGTCGACACCTTTGAGGATGGGCAGACCGTCCAATGTGAAATCCAGATTATTGATAGCGACGACAGGCTCAGCCACTTGAGACTCCTGAAATTACAAAAAAAGTTAACAACACCAAAGATTGCGGCAATCTACCACAACCACTGACTTTATGCCAACCACGCCCAAAGCCAGGCGAGAACCGGAATTGCAATGGCACAGACATACAATACGACGTCCGCCCTCTTGCCGGGCAATCCGAGACGGGTTGCAAAAAAGCCAGTGCCGAGCCCGAGAGCCAGACCGGACAGAAAGCCGAAAAGATGCGCGCCGAGGTCGGTTTCTTCACCGGCACCGAGCATAGCCAGCAGCCCCAGCCCAGCGGCGACCGGCACCAATGCCGACCTGGCGAAACGGAAACTTCTGTGAATCAGGCTACCACTACCCAGACCATGAATGCCGCCGCCCACACCGAAAGGAGCAATGGCCGCCAGAATGCCCGCGGCTCCGAAAGTCGCAGTGGAAAAGCCGATGGCATTGTGATGCACGCCTAGGACCATGGAGTTAAACAGGTTACCGAAAACGCCTGCGAGAATAGTCAGCAACCAGGCCATTCCAGAACCGAGTCTGCGACAGGACAGCCAGACAAAAACACCACCGATAACCGCGTTGCCAGCCACGTGCGAGCCGTCAGCATGCAGAGTGAGCGCGGTGGCAAGCCGCCACCACTCACCGGATAGGATGGCCCCAGCGTCTGCACTGCCGAGCTTGAGCCAGAGTGCCGGGTAAAAACCGAAGCCGGGATAGGTCCGGCTATAGACCCAATAAAAGAGAACAAGCAGGAACATGGCGAACATGGTCGGTTCCAGACCGCTGACGGGGCGCAAATCGTGCAGCAGCATTCCGCGCCCGTCAGGCACATTCTCTGCCAGATACAGCTTGATCTCCTCAGCGGCCCGTTCAACGAACCAGTCCTGAACCTGTACGGAGTGACCCCCACCCTCTGATTTCGGCCTTTGCCTCATGCGATACGGCACGTGCCGGGACGCCAGGACCAAAGCCCACAACCGGGCTTCTTGATGGGAAAGCGGCGATGGATTCTCTCCCTGAACCAAAGGAGTAAGATCAACCCATGTCGGGCTAAGGATTCGGCTAAGGAGATTTGGCTGTGAGGTTTTCATCGACATGAAAGACAGTGTAGAGGAAAAATCTGTTGCGGCAAACACGTTTCACCCCTTGCTCTGAACAGCACACCGGACTATCACAATAAAAAAGCGAAACAACATGGAGATCCAATGCGCCTGCGATATCTTATAGCCATTTTCATTTCAGCTCTCACCCTGCTCCCTTCACCGACTGCGGCAATGTCCACACCATCTCTCGATGTGATGATCGGCCAGATGCTCATGGCCGGATTCCGGGGTTATGATGTTGATAAGACGAGTTCCATCGTTAGCGATATTCGTGACTATCACCTTGGAGGGGTAGTTCTCTTCGACTACGATGTGGCTCTGAAAAAGCCGGAGAGGAACATCAAGGACCCGGAGCAGGTCAAGAAGCTCAACGGCGACCTGCAATCCTTTGCCAACATCCCCCTTTTCATCGGAGTCGATCAGGAAGGCGGGCGTGTTCAGCGTCTCAAGGAAAAACATGGGTTCTTCGAAACCCATTCGGCACAGGCAATCTGCGCCTCAGGTGAAATCAAGGTCAGGACTTCGGCTTACATGGCTGGCTCTACCCTGTCCGCCAGCGGGTTCAATCTGGACTTCGCACCAGTGGTGGATGTAAACGTGAACCCCCAAAGCCCGGCCATTGGCGCGATAGAACGCAGCTTCTCCGCCGACCCGGAGAAAGTCACCAGATGCGCAAAATTATTCATGGAAGAATTGGCTCGCAGTGAAGTCCTGTCCTGCCTCAAACATTTCCCCGGCCATGGCAGCGCGGGTGCAGACAGCCACCTTGGATTGACCGATGTCACCAAGACATGGTCCGAGGCCGAACTGATTCCCTACCGCAAGCTCATTTATACCGGGAAGGTCAACATGATAATGACCGCCCACATCTTCAATGCCAAGCTCGACTCAGATTACCCGGCTACTCTTTCCCGAAAGATCATCACCGGCATATTACGAGACGAGCTGGGGTTCGACGGGGTTGTCATCACCGACGACATGAACATGAAGGCCATCACCGAGTTCTACGGTCGCGAAGAAGCCATCCGCCTGGCCATCGAAGCTGGCGCAGACATCCTGCTGTTCGGCAACAACCTGGTGTATGACCCAGAGATCGTAATGACCGCGCACAGTATCATCAAAGAATTGGTAACGACGAAAACTATTTCAAAAGAACGGATTGAACAATCCTATAAACGAATCATGCGATTGAAAGGAAAGATGTAATGACCTCACTGAACCAAACCGCATATTGCGGGATTTATTGCCCGGACTGCATCCGGTACAAAAACGAATTCAGCGCATGCGCCTCCCAACTGCAAGAAAAGCTCACTGAAATTGAGTTTGATAAGTATGCAGAGATCGACACACCCTTTGGCGCCAACTTCAAAGAGTATGGAACATTTGCGAAAGTGCTGGACGCCCTTTCAAATGCTCAATGCTTCCAGCCTTGCCGAGTCGGAAATGGATGTTCGGGAACGCCCTGCAAGATAATGGAGTGCTGCCTTGCCAACAACTATGAAGGCTGCTGGGACTGCAGCAAGATAGACGGATGCGACAAATTCGACATTCTGGAACCCCGGTGCGGAGAAATGCCCAAGAATAATATCAGAACAATCAAAAAACTGGGCATTGAAAACTGGGTAAAATCCAGAGACAACTTCTACATCTGGCAGAAATAACAAAGACTACTGACTCTTAATTTCTGATGGTTCAGGTGGTTCGAGTGCAAGGCGCGAAAGAAAGCCAGGACCGAAGCGTATTCTTATACGTGAGGGTCTGGATTTCTTAAGCAACGCAGCAATCGGACCGCCTGAACCATCAGAAAGTTTGGTTGACCATGGCCCAGATGTTACCGCCCTCATTGCTTCCAGCCATATCCAGACGAAGCACGGTATTGAGAACCATCACACGCAGACCAAGACCAGCGGAAACCTTCATATCCTTGTGCAGCTCTTGCGGACTCCAGTAGCGAGCAACTCGCCCGACTTCAGCAAACGGAACCAATTCCCACCATTTGAACCATTGATACGACTCAAGGGGATTCCATTTAGGAATCGCGCGATACTCGAACTGATAGTTGATGGCCGACTTGTCATGAAAACGATAGAAGGAATAACCGCGCTGACGATTGTAACCACCAAGGTTCGCTCCCATGAAATATGGGGAATCGCCTGAAACCTTGCCGTTATCCTTATAGTCCCAACTGGGCGTGTCGACAGTCCAGAAATTAAACGCAGCCACCTGCTTCGAGAAAAGATCACTCTCTCCCAAATCCAGATACTTGCTGAAATCCAATTCCAGGGCGGTCCATGAGTTACTTTCTCCTGCTTTCAGCCCCTGCCACAGGCGGAGAATGGTCTTGCTTCCCTCCGAGGGATCATAAGAAAAATCGCTGTTGTCATACTCGTAGGTGAACCTGAAACCATAGTCCTCAACATCCGAGTTCTGCGGCGCGTCCTCCCGGAACCAGCGATGACGATAGAAAGGTTTGAACTTAAAGAAACTACGCCCGCTCTCAAACGGGTCATACTCGCCCTTGTACAGACTTCCATCGGACAACATCCCTCGATCAGTTACATAGGTATGAATGGGTTCGTCACCGAACGGCCCCCAGGGCAGGGCATAGGTAAATTCGGCCTCGACCCATTGGTCCCAGCCATGCCCCTTGTGGTAGCTGTCTTTGGCGGAATCGTTGCCGCCCCCAGTGCCCGAACCATATGAAATCATATTGTCATACGATCCCTCAAACCCGTGAACGGTCATGAAAAGCCGTTTATCGAAAGAAAACTGGTAATCGGTTACGTTGAGATATATGGCGTCTGTCTTATCGAAAGTTTTCCAGGCCGTACCACCAACAACCATTTGCTCCTGTGGCCAGCCACTGAGGCCACCGCCAACTCCGATCCCGCCTCCGGACGCCTCGGTGCTGAACGCGTATGGTACAATCAGGAGCTTGGTCCCGTTATCACTGTCCGTATTGTCTCTGACAACTTTGAAAGCTGTGGCTGACTGCGAGACGCAAAACGTAACAGCCATGAACAGAAGTGCCCCCAAAATCAGGGCTGTGGTGCGGGGGCGCAGTGAATACATCAGTTCTGGACACCAAAGATTGAGGATTTACCTTCAGCCGGACTCAGATAAAGCATGCCGTTTTCGATCTTGACGGTCAGCGGAGCAGCCAGGGATTGGAAGAAACGCATTTCCTGATCATCAATGGCTCCACCACACATCATCATAGTCGTTGCCATGGGGCCGAAAGAGACAACATCGCCTTCCAGAGTATAACTGCCAGAGTAGCTGTTACAGCCACCGCTGCCTGTAGCCGTGCCATCATCCTGAAATTTGATGCTGGAGTGACTCATGTCGATAACCGGCGCACCGAGGATGTACTCGGCCACCCATTCCTTATCGACAAAGGCGGCTTTCAGGTCTTCACCCATCGCAGCATCGCCTTGCTTTCCGGCACAGGCCGAGACAAGGAACGCCGCGAGCAGCAAAGCGCATATTATTTTCAAATTACAACCAGGCATCATATCCTCCTAGCAAGCTACCAGAGAAGGCCGCCGCCACCCGTTGTCAGCAACATGGGAACAGCTTGCTGATCACTATACAACTCAAGCTCATCTTCCTCAATTTTCAACCTCTTGATCTGGGCAAGAAAAGTCAAAAATGTATATTCCTGCTCGTCCGTGGCCGGGCCGCAGGACTTCTTCGTGGACATCATCGGGCCGAAGGTCAGCTCTTCACCATCAAGGGTATATTTCCCGCTGAAGCTATTGCACCCACCAAACCCCTTGACCGTACCATCTGCAAGAAATTCGAGAGTCAGGGGCGCTTCTTCATCTTCAATTTCCCGGCTGAACAAGGCCTGCAAGTTCCAGACTTTGCCTGACAACTCTTTCTGAACCGTGGCCGTATCCATAGGAGGGATCTCGTGCGATCCACATCCGGCAAGCATTAACAGGCTCACTGCCAACACAGGCAGGACAACAAAGGTATATTTCCAATTCTTTTGCATATCATGTCTCCTTTTAAATGCACCCGTATGAATAGCAGGAGCACCGACAAGTTGGCAAGACACAAGAAAAAACCCGACCCGCATTCACGGGTCGGGTTTGCTTAACAACTGTAAGACCGAATTACTTGACTTCCGGGCAAGACTTGAGTGCTTCCTCGATGTCGCGCTGGGGCAACTCGAAGTTGGTCAGCAGGCCCTGGTTGAACGCATCGTAGGATGCAAGGTCGAGCATACCGTGACCGGAATACAGGAAGACAACAACGTCGTCTTCGCCTGCGGTCTTGGCAACCTCGATGGCCCCCTTGATGGCGTGGGAAGTCTCCGGTGCGGGCAGGAAGCCTTCGGTCTGAAGGAAGAGCTTGGCCGCTTCGAAGCACTCTTGCTGGAAGTAGGCAACCGGCTC